>Ga0185299_10000273_pt1 | contig 155898 bp, 144 predicted proteins | sample PaiPotPPA55metaG_FD_128002 | JGI IMG/M metagenome (GOLD analysis project Ga0185299, IMG submission 128002) | Iron sulfur acid spring bacterial and archeal communities from Banff, Canada, to study Microbial Dark Matter (Phase II) - Paint Pots PPA... ...
TGGCGCGCCCGAGAGGAGTCGAACCCCTAACCCCCAGATCCGTAGTCTGGTGCTCTATCCAGTTGAGCTACGGGCGCTAATGCCATGCCGCGGCCGGCGTGGGCAGCGATGGGCGGCAACAATTACGCCAGCGCATCGGCCAAGGCAAGCTCGACCGGCCAGGGTCGAACGGCCGGGGTCGAACGGCCGGGGTCGATCAGACGGTTGACCATCGCTGCCGATCTCCTCAGATGGGGCTGCACGGGCGGACCCGCCAGAGAGGAAAGCGCAATGGCCGATACGGCGACGATCCTGGCGGGGGCGGGCGGAATGGCTGAGGTTGACGAGCCGGTGCGGCGTCCGATCGTAACGTTGCTTCCGGGCGGGCACCGCCGGGCCGAGGCCGGCCATCCCTGGATCTACTCGAACGAAGTCGTGATGGATGCGCCCGCGAAAGCGCTCGCACCGGGGACGCTTGTCACGGTGCGCCGCAACGACGAACGCCCGCTTGGCGTCGCGATGTTCAATCCGCACACGCTGCTTGCTGCCCGCCTTCTCGACCGGGATGCCGCGCGCCCGATCGGCAAACGCTTTTTCGTGCGCCATCTCGAACGCGCGCTGCGATTGCGCGAGCGGCTTTATCGGGCACCCTATTACCGGCTTGTCCATGCCGAGGCCGACGGACTGCCCGGCCTAATCATCGACCGGTTCGGAGCCGTGTCCGTCGTGCAGGCCAATGCCGCCGGCATGGACCGGTTGATGCCGGTGATCCTGGATGCGTTGCATCAGGTGCTCAGCTCGCAGGCCATCGTGCTGCGTAACGACAGCCCGGCGCGCGCGCTGGAAGGTCTCGCATCCGAAAACCGCGTTGCCGCCGGCGATATCGGCGACCGGGTGCCGGTCGAGGAAAACGGCGTGGTGTACGAGACCGATGTGCTGGGCGGCCAAAAGACCGGCTGGTTCTTCGACCAGCGCGACAACCGCGCGTTCATCGCCGGACTGGCAAGCGGCGCTCGGGTGCTCGATCTTTATTGCTACAGCGGCGGGTTCGCGATTGCCGCGGCGTTTGGCGGCGCGGCCTCCGTGCTCGGGATTGACCGCTCCGAAGCTGCCTTGGCCCTAGCGGATGCCTCAGCGCGCCGCAATGACGTCGCCGAGCGCTGCAGCTTCCGTCGCGGCGAGGTATTCGCCGAGGCAGCGTCGCTCGCCGCCTCCGGCGAGCGCTTCGACATCGTTATCGCCGACCCGCCGCCGTTTGCGCGCTCGAAACGCGACGTGGGCGCGGCGTTGCGCGGCTATCGCAAGCTGGCGCGCCTCGCCGCCCAGCTGGTCGCGCCGGGCGGCTTTCTGTTCCTCGCCTCGTGCTCGCACAATGTCGGCGCCGCCGATTTCGCCGAGGCGGTGCAGCGCGGCCTTGCCGACGCCGGGCGCGGCGCGCGCATTCTGCGCCAGTCCGGAGCGGGCCCGGATCACCCGGTTCATCCCGCCCTGCCGGAGACCGGCTATCTGAAGGCGCTGACCCTGGCACTCGACTGAAGCACGCACCGGCTGATTGCGGCAATTACGCTATCGCTCGGCGGGCGCCGGCATGTTCGACTTCCGCCGCCGGCAATGTCAGCCGAAACGTCGTTCCGGCGCCGGTCGTCTCGACAAGAGCCAGGTCGCCGCCCTGGCCGCGCATCAACTCGCGTGCGATCGCAAGCCCCAAACCAGTCCCGCCCGGCCGGGCCGATCCGAAAAACGGCCGGAATAGGTTTTCGCGCGCCCGCGGCGGCAGGCCGTGCCCGTCATCGGCAATATCGAGGGTTACGATTCCCTCCGCCCGCACGGCGGCGAACCACAGATGGCGGGCGCCAGCCTCGACGGCGTTTTGCGCCAGGTTCAACAGCACGCGGAAGAGCTGGTCGCGATCGGCCCGCACGATCAGTCCAGGCGAAACCGCCGGCTCGACTCGCAGCCCATTCTCGCCGGCCGCCGCTGGTCCTATCTCCTCGATCAGCGGGCGCAGCTCGAACAGGCTTGGGGTGAAGGGCGGTGCAGCCTCGCGAGAGAAATCGAGCGTGCGGGTACACAGCGCTACGGCGCGGTCAATTGCCTCGAACAGCCGCGGCGCGACCCGGCGCACTTCAGGCGCGGCGCTCGCGGCGAGGCCGTCGCTGACCAGTCGCGCGGTCGCGAGGATGGCGCGCAGGTCGTGGTTGATCTTCGTGACCGCGGTGCCGAGCGCCGCCTGCCGGGCGCGCTGGCCGAGCGCCTGCCGCACCGTCTCCTGCAATACCGCCAGCTCGCTTTCGGCCCGCCCGATCTCGTCGCGCCGTCCGCTCGGCTCAATCCGGCGCGTCGCGTCCTCCGGGTCCTGGCGGAACGATGTCATGCTGTCCGTGATGCGGCGCATCGGGCGAACCAGCAGCCATTGCAGGCTGAGATAAACCAGCGCCGCGGTCGTCAGCGAGATGACGATCGACAATTCGAGGATGCGCACACCGAATTCCCACATCTCTTGCCGCAGCGGCGCCTCATCGAGCAGGAGCTCGACCGTGGCGCCGGGCTCGTTCGGCGCCGGCCCGACCACCCGCATGATGCGATTATCGCTGCGCGCCAGGGTTTCGATCGAGCGCCGGATCCAGATCGGGACGTTTCCCTTCGTCAGGTCGAAGGTCACATCGGGCTGCGGCGCGACCGGACTGTCGAGCATGAACACCATGCCGTTCGGGCGGTGCAGAATGACGGCGTGCGCCCCGACGTCGCTCAGCAATAAGTTTGTCATCGCCTGATCGAGCTTGCCGGTCGGGCTCGCCGCGAGTGCCAGGCTCGCCAGATAGCCGGCGGCGATGTGGTTGTCCAAATAGGTCATGCGAAAGCGCGCCACCGAGGGCACGAAAATCAGCACCTCGCTCAGCATGACGAAGAACACCGTCAAGACGAGAAGCCGAGCCGACAGGCTGCGCATCACCATCATCGGTGTCCCGCGCGTCTCAAGCCGGATCTCGGCCGGTCAGTCCGCCATGCCGGCGAATTGGCGCTCATGCGCGACGATCTGCTCGGTGTAATTGTCGCGATAGCGCCGGTATGCGAGCTCGTGCCGTTGGAGGGCCGCCGGGTTTAATTCGCCCTCGGGCGCCGGGATCAGGTCGAAATGGCCCCCGGTGTCTCTGCCTCGCGCCAGCCTGGCGCACATGCGCGCCGTACCGTTCAGGCGGCAATGCGCCGGGATGTAGCTGATGCCGATCCCGATCCGCCGGTGATCGGCCCGGTTCGGCGCCGAGCGGTGCCGGCACAACGTGTGGTGCAGCGAGAAACTTCCGGCCGGGAGCGCCATCATTGACGTGCCGTGCTCCTGTACCGGCTCCACAATTGCCTGGCCGCCGCCGTTGATACTGTGCGTCAGTTCCAGTGCGGCGTGGCGGAGTTGCCGCGGCTTTCCATGCGACGACGCGACCTCCATACAGCCCGCCTCGGCGCCGGCATCGGTGAGCGCCACCCAGGCGGTGACATGCTCGTGCGGCGTCAGCCCGAAATAGGTCGCGTCCTGGTGCCAAGCCGCGAAAGTCGGGCTGTTCGCCTCCTTGATAAAGAACGTCGCGGTATAGACCAGGATATCGGGCCCGATCAGATCTTCGACGACATCGAGGATCCGCGAATGGCGGACCAGCGCATCGGCCCACGGCAGCATCACATAAGCCGCCGACCGCCAGCGCCGGTCGGCCTCGTTGACCCGCTTGCCGAGCCAGTGCTCATACCGTGCGAGGCCTTCATTGCACGCCGCCAGCTCGCTTGCCGACAGCGCCGGGAACGGAAAGAGGTAGCCGTCGCAGCGGTACTGCGCTACCTGCGCTTCGCTCAAGAGCTTCGCCATGGTCGACCTCCCATCCGGGCGAAGTATACGCCAACCCCGGTATCCGTCGAACCAGAAGCCTCGGTTGACACCGGAAGAGCCCGTTTTCTATCCTCGTCTGGAAAGCTCTTGGGAGCGTTGCGAGTGCCGGAACAATTGGTTGCCGCCCTGCTTTTATCCGCGACCCGAGGCTTGTCTGACCGGCATGGATCCGGGCGCCTCGTATCCGGATTGCGTTGACGGGCCGGTTGCCGAGACCCGTCGCGGCGAGGCGGCATTTGCCGTGCGCCGCCCCGGGCTGACAGCGATGCTGCGGGGGCGGTGACGTGCTGGTCATGGGAATTTCCTGCTATTACCACGACAGCGCGGTTGCGCTCGTGGACGACAGCAAAATCCTGTTCGCAATCCATGAAGAGCGGCTGAGCCGGCAAAAGCACGATGCTCGCTTCCCTGTGCTGGGTATCGGCAGCGCGCTGCACGCCTGTGGGGTTCGCATCAACGATATCGACCGCATCGTCTTCTATGAGGACCCGAAGCTGAAATTGGGCCGGCTGTGGGATCAGGTGATCGATGATTGGCCACGCTCGCGCCGCATCTTCGACGACGATCTGCCGCGTTTCGTACGGCACAAGCTGCCGATTGCCGGGCAGCTGCGCGCGCAAATGGGATTTCACCATCCGGTCGAGTTTTCCGAGCATCATCGCTCGCACGCCGCTTCCGCCTTCTTCACCTCGCCCTTCGAGCGCGCGGTGGTGGTAACGCTCGACGGGGTGGGCGAGTACGAGACCGCTACGGTGCATCTCGGCGAAGACAATCGGCTGCGAAAGGTGCGGTCGATCCATTTCCCGCATTCTCTCGGCTTGTTTTATTCGGTCTTCACCCAGTATCTCGGCTTCGAGGTCAACGAGGGCGAATACAAGGTCATGGGGCTCGCGCCCTATGGCCGGCCGGTTTATCTTGAGACACTGATCGGCCCGATCCTGAAACTCCAGGAGGATGGCGCGTTCAGCCTCAACCAGCGATTCTTCGACTTCTCCTCACACGAGCGTCATTACGCGCCCGGCTTGGTCGCGCATCTCGGCATAGCACCGCGCTCGCCGGACGAACCGGTGACCGAGCGGCATTGCGATCTCGCCGCCTCGGTGCAGCAGGCTTTGGAGACCGCGATCGCCGGCGTTCTGCCGCCGCTGATGCGCGAATACGGCACGAGCGATTTCTGCTTTGCCGGCGGAGTGGCGCTCAACTGCACCGCCAATGCACGGATGATCCGCGATCTCGGCATCCGTTCGCATATCCAGCCTGCTGCCGGCGACGCCGGTGGCGCGCTCGGGGCTGCCTTGCAGTCGGTAATGCGTTCGCGGGAGGAGGAACCGACCCGGCGTTATCCACTCGATGCCTATCTCGGCGTCGAGTATCCGAAGCCGGTGGTCAAGGCGACGCTGTCGCTCAACAATATCCCGTTCCGGGAATGCGGCGACATCGCCGAGGAATTGGCTGACGCGCTCGTTGCCGGCAAGGTCGTGGCGATCCTCCACGGCCGCGACGAATGGGGACCGCGCGCGCTCGGCGCGCGCTCGATCCTGGCCGATCCGCGGGCGCCCGAGATGAAGGACCATCTCAACGCCAAGATCAAATTCCGCGAGGAGTTCCGCCCCTTCGCGCCGGTCGTGAAAAAGGAAGCCTACGGCGAGTGGTTCGAAACGCTCGGCATGCCGGAAAGCCCGTTCATGCTCTATACGCACAAGGCGTTGCGCCCCAATCAGACTGCGGCGGTGACGCATGTCGACGGCACCAGCCGGGTGCAGACCGTATCGGCCGAGCAGAACCCGTATCTCTACCGGATCCTCGATGCCTTCGAGCGGCGCACCGGCGTCCCGGTATTGATCAACACGTCGTTCAACCTGCGCGGCGAGCCGATCGTATCGAGCCCGTCTGACGCGCTCAAAACATTCTTTGCGTCCGGCATCGATGTGCTGGCGCTCGAAGATGTGCTGATCGAGAAGGAAGCGTCAGCCGATGGCAGCGCGCGCGATTGATGCGGCGGCGCTGCGGACCGTGCATGTCAGTGCGGTGCCAGAAGCTCAGAAGGCGCTGTATTTCGACGAGAACCGGGCTGAGATGCGCCCCAACCTCGTGTTCGTCGAGCCGACGGGCGCCATAATCTTCGAGACCAACGAAGCCGGGCTCAAGGGTGGTCCTCTCGACCCTAACCATAAGCTTGTGGTGGTTTGGGGCGACTCGGTAGTGTTCGGCGCCGGCTGGGGTTGGCCGTGTCTCATCGACCGGCTCGCGCCGGGTTGGCAATTCCTGAATGGCGGCATCGAGGGCGATCACTACGCCAACATTTTGCGGCGAGCGGCGGAGTTCAACCGGCGCCATCCGGTGTCCCTCAACCTGTTGATGCTTGGCTGGCATCCTTTTGTGCCGTTGCCGCCGGAACGGCGCCGGGCGAGGCGGAGCGCCGCCCGATCCGCCGAGCGTCGGCGCCTTCGGCCAGGGAACGAGGACATCCGTTCCGATCTGACGCGGTTTCTCGAGACCGTTCCGAGCACGGCCGTGCTGACGGTTCCGACGGCCCTCAATCCGCAGATCATCGACCGCGACCTGTCGTCCTTTATCGTCGAGGGAGACGACCGCAGCGCGTTCCGTTTCATGGGCAAGGTTCGGTACCAAATGGCGGGCCAGCGCCAGGGCTTCGAGCATATCGTCGAACGCAACGCCATGGCGCGCGAGGTCTGCGACACAGCCGGCATTCGGCTGATCGACCTTTTTGCGACCTTCGATACCGAAAATCTCGCGGACTTCCGCGAGCATTTCATTGACATGATCCATTTTCGGCCAAGCGCATATCCGCTGGTCGCGCAGCGCGTCTACGACGGCATCCAGGACCTGCTTGCGTGAGGAGTGCCAACAACCTCGATCCCGCCCAGCTGCGGGCGGTGTTGCCGGTTGCCGATACCGATGTGTTCAAGGCGCTCTATTACGATCGCGAGCAGGCGGCGTTGCGGCCGAACCTGACCTTTATCGATCCGAACGGCACGATTATTTTCGAGACAAACGAGGTCGGCCTAAAGGGCGATCCGGTAGACCCGCAACGCAAGCTCGCCGTGGCATGGGGCGATTCCGTGGTCTTTGGCTCGGGCCGTGGCTGGGCCTGCCTGATCGATCGGCTCGCGCCGGGCTGGCAGTTCCTGAACGGTGGTCTCGACGGCGATCCTTACAGCAACATTCTGCGGCGCGCGGGCGCGTTCAACCGCCGCTATCCGGTCGCGCTGAACCTGGTGATGCTCGGCTGGCACCACTTCGTGCCGGCGCAGTTGATGACGCGTGCCGCGACGCGCACGCGCTGGTTCGCCTGGAAGCACGATCCGCCGCAGGAAATCTGGCTGCCGCACTCCGGCAACGAGAACCTGCGCGCGGAGCTGACGAGCTTTCTGGAACGCACGCCAAATACTGCCGTGCTGACCACGCCGACCGCGCTCAACCGCCAGATCATCGACCGCGACCTGTCTTCCTTTCTTAGCTCGGGAAACGACGAGACCGGGTTTCGCTTCCTCGGCGACATTCCTTATCAGATCGATGCCCAGCGCCAGGGTTTCGAGCACATCACCGAGCGCAACGCCATCGCCCGCGAGGTTTGCGCCCGGATGCGCGTCCGTCTCGTCGATGTTTTCGCACGGTTCGATACCGAAAACGCGGCGGATTTCCGCGAGCATTTCTACGACGTGCTGCACTTCCGGCCACGTTCCTATCCGTTGCTCACGCAATTCATCTACGACCAGATCAAGGATTTGCTGCGGTGATCGGCGGCGGCTGGCATTGAGCCCGGCCGTCGCGGTAGGTATCCTCGCAATAGGAGGCCGCGCCATGGACTTCGCCGATTCATCCGAGCACGCCGAATTCCGCCGCGAATTCCGCGCCTGGCTCGAAACCAACCTGCCGGAGGATCTGAAGGTCGAGGACGCGCAGGATCAGCGCGTTGCCCCCGATCGCGAAACCCTGGAAAAGCGCCGCGCCTGGCAGAAAAAGATGCATGCGGCCGGCTGGGTCGGCCTGTCGTGGCCGAAGGAATATGGCGGCCGCGGCGCCAGCTTCATGCAGCAGGTCATCTTCGACGAGGAGTATTTCCGCGCCCGCGCACCTATCCTGCCCGGCACGGTCGGCATGAGCCTCCTCGGCCCGACGCTGATTCATTGGGGCACCGAGGAGCAGAAGAAGCGCTATTTGCCTAAGATCCTCAGCTGCGACGAGATCTGGTGCCAGGGTTATTCCGAGCCTGGCGCCGGCTCCGATCTTGCCGGCTTGCGCACCCGCGCCATCGACAAGGGCGACCACTTCCTCGTCAACGGCCAGAAAGTTTGGACCTCGGGCGCGCATTTCGCCGATTGGTGCTTCCTATTGGTGCGCACCGACCCCGACGCGCCAAAGCATCACGGCATCTCGTATCTGCTCGTCGATATGCGAACGCCGGGCGTTACCGTCCGGCCCTTGGTGCTGCTCAACGGCCACCGGCACTTCAACGAGGTGTTCTTCGAGGATGTCGTCGTGCCGAAGGAGAACCTCGTCGGCCCGCTCAATGAGGGCTGGAAGGTCACGACGACGACGCTGATGTTCGAGCGGGGCGGCGCCGGCGGCCGCGACCACGCCGCCCAGATCGCCCGGCTCCTCGAATTGGCGAAGCAGTTCCCGAACCGCCAGGAACCGGCCTTTCGCGAAAGCCATATCCGCCAGCAATTGGCGCAATTGGCGATCGACGCCAAGGCGCTGCAGGTGACGCGATTGCGCGGCCTGACCCGCCGCTTGCGCGGCGAGCCGCCCGGCCCCGAGGGCTCGATCCTCAAACTGTTCGGCTCCGAACTGGCGGGGCGCATCGCCGATTTCTCGTCAACGCTGCTCGGCCCTTACGCGACGCTGGAAACCGAGACCGAGACGGTGCCTGACGCGCCGCGCTGGTCACAGCGGGTGCTCGGCGCGCGGCAATACACGATCGCCGGCGGCACCAGCGAGATCCAGCGCAACATCATCGGCGAACGCGTCCTCGGCCTGCCGAAGGGATAGCTAGTGAACCACTCTATCCGGCTTCCCGGCGAAAGCCGGGATCCACCCGTCCATCTCTCGGAACACTCGTGGTCGGCATGAGCGTCGAGAGGCCCGTTCGCGCTTCCGGGCTCGCGGAACCGTGGGTCCCGGCTTTCGCCGGGACTGTGGATTTGAATGCAAAGAGGCTCTCGCTGGCCGGCGGCGTCAGGATTACCGGCATCGATCTTGCGCGGCCGCTCACGCCGGAAGTGAAGAGCGCAATCGTCGAGGCGTTCCTCGCGCACCACGTTGTCGTCTTCCCGGAACAATCGCTGAGCCGCGAGCGGCAATTCGCCTTCGCCGCCCATTTCGGCGAGGTCGAGGTGCATGGCGCGCATCGCGGTGAGAACAAACGCTACGATGTCGCGCATGTCATGTCGAACCTCGACGCCGACGGCAACCCGGTCGTGCGGCGCTCGAAGGCCGCCAATTACCACTGGCATACCGACAAGCCTTACCATCCCGCGCCGCCGATGCTGACGATGCTCCGCGCGGTCGAGGTCCCGCCCGGGGAAGCGGGCCGGGGCGGCGATACCGAATTCGCCAACACGGCGCTCGCCTATGACGCGCTGCCGCACGAGACGAAGCGCCGGATAGCGGGATTGCGCGTCGTCTTCCGCCCGGCTTTCGATGACAGCCGTCCGGCGGTTGATCACCCTCTGGTGCGCACCCATCCCGAAACCGGGCGCGAAGCCCTCTATCTCGGCAACCACTCGACGCACATCCTCGGCATGTCCGAGGCGGAGGGGAGGGCTCTACTCGACGGGCTTCTCGCGCACGCCACGCAGCCGCGCTTCGTCTATCACCATCGCTGGCGCGTCGGCGATCTCGTCATGTGGGATAACCGCTGCCTGCTGCATCGCGTCGTCATCGACGACGCGCTGCACCGGCACCGGCGCGTCATGCACCGCAGCGTCGTCAAGGGCACCGTGCCGTTCTGAGCGGGCCTTCCGGCAGGAGACTATCGATGGATATCGGCTTCACCGAAGAGCAGAAATTGCTGCGCGACACCGCCCGCAAATTCCTCGACAGCGAATGCACGACCAAATTCGTCCGCGAGATGATGGCGACCGACGCCGCCGTCAGCGACGCTTTTTGGCAGCAGCTCGCCGACAATGGCTGGCTCGGCATCACTTATCCCGAAGACGCGGGCGGCAGTGGGCTCGGCCTTGTCGATCTCGTCGTGCTGATGGAGGAAGTCGGCCGCGCTGTGATGCCGGGCCCCTATCCGGCGACGGTATTGCTCGGCGGCGCGGCGATTGCCGCCGCGGGTTCGCCGCAGCGGCAGCGGGAATGGCTGCCGCGCATCGCTGCCGGCGAAAGCAAGGCGACTCTCGCCCTCACCGAGCCGAACGCACGCTGGGATGCTGCCGGCATCACCGCAACGGCGCGCGAGGCGCGCGGCAGCTTCACCTTGTCCGGCACCAAGATGTTCGTCCCCGACGCACATCTTGCCGACGTGCTCGTCATCGCCGCGCGCAGCCGTGACGGTAGCACGCTGGAGGACGGCGTCAGCCTCTTTCTGGTGCCGAAGGACGCGCCCGGGCTGGCCATCCGCCGACTGCCCTCTGTGGATGAAACGCGGAAGCTCTGTGAGCTGAAGCTGGACAATGTCGGGGTGCCAAGTTCGGCGCTGCTCGGCGAATTGCATCAGGGCTGGGCGCCGTTACAGCAGGTCATCGACCGCGCCGCGGTGGCATTGTCGGCCGAGATGTGCGGCGCCGCCCAGCGCGTCCTCGACATGACGGTCGAATACGCCAAATTGCGCGTCGCTTTCGGCAAGCCGATCGGCACCTATCAGGGCGTAAAGCACAAATGCGCCGACATGCTGGTCGATATCGAGAACGCCAAATCGCTGACCTATTACGCGGCATGGGCCGTCGACGAGGGCGATGCCGAGGCTTCTCTCGCGGTTTCGATGGCGAAGGCCGCCGCCTCCGATGCCGGCCGCAAGGTCTGCGCCGCCGGCATCCAATTGCATGGCGGCATCGGGATGACCTGGGAGCACGATCTGCAGCTCTATCTGAAGCGCGCCAAGGCCGATGAAGTCATGTTCGGTGACGCCACTTGGCACCGCGAGCGCATCGCCCGCCTAATGGGAGCCTGAGAGACACCGATGGCCGGCCCGAAGCGAAACTCGACCAAGCCTTACGATGCGCCGCATCTCGCCCGCAACCCGGCCAATTTCGCGGCGCTGACGCCGCTCGGCTTTCTGGCGCGCGCCGCCGCGATTTATCCGGACAAGCTCGCCGTCGTCGATGGCGCGCGGCATTTTACCTACCGCGAGTTTTACGACCGTTGCCGCCGCTTTGCCGATGCGTTGCGCCGGCGTGGGATCGGCCCGGGCGCCACGGTCGCCGTCTTGGCGCCAAATGTACCGGCATTGCTCGAAGCGCATTACGGCGTGCCGATGGCCGGCGCGTTATTGAACGCGCTGAATTACCGGCTCGACGCTCGCTCGATCGCATTCATCCTGGGTCATGGCGCCGCCAAATTGCTCATCGCCGACCGCGAATTCGCGCCGCTCGCACATGATGCCCTTGCCGGACTTGGCAAACCCATTCCGGTTGTCGAGATCGATGACGGCAGCGGCGAGAGGGTGCTCGGCGGCATCGAATACGAGGCGTTTCTGGGGGAGGGCGATCCCGTCGCGCCGTGGTCGCCGCCCGCCGATGAATGGGCGCCGATCGCGCTGAATTACACCTCCGGCACGACCGGCAATCCGAAGGGCGTCGTCTATCACCACCGCGGCGCCTATCTGAACGCCCTCGGCAACGCGATCACCTTCGGCCTCGACCGGCATTCGGTCTACCTCTGGACCCTGCCGATGTTTCACTGCAACGGCTGGACCTACACCTGGGCGGCCACCGCCGTCGCCGGCACGCATGTCTGTTTGCGCCGCGTCGGTCCGGCACCGATCTTCGCGGCGATCGCCGAGCACCGGGTGACGCATCTCTGCGGCGCGCCAATCGTGTTGAACATGCTGGTGCACGCGCCCGACAGCGTGAAACGCCGTTTAGATCATGTCGTCGAGGTCGCGACGGGCGGCGCGGCGCCGCCCTCCGCGGTCATCGAGGCAATGGAGCGCATGGGCTTCCGCGTCACTCATCTCTACGGGCTGACCGAGAGCTACGGGCCTTCGACCTCCTGCGCCTGGCAGGAGGAATGGGCCGGGTTGCCGGTCTCCGAGCGCGCCACGAAGATGGCGCGGCAGGGCGTGCAATACCTGACGCTCGACCGGCAGCGCGTCGCCGATCCCGCCACCTTGCGGGACGTGCCGGCCGATGGCGAAACGATCGGCGAGTTGCTGCTGCGCAGCAACACGCTGATGAAGGGTTATCTGCAAAATCCCGCCGCGACCGATGAAGCCTTCGCCGGCGGCTGGTTCCATACCGGCGATCTCGCGGTCATGCACCCCGACGGTTATGTCGAGATCAAGGACCGCTCGAAGGACATCATCATCTCGGGCGGCGAGAACATTTCGTCGATCGAGGTGGAGGAGGTGCTGTACCGCCATCCGCAGGTGATGGAAGCCGCGGTCGTCGCGAGACCCGATGAAAAATGGGGTGAGACGCCTTGTGCCTTCGTCACCCTGAAGCCGGATGCTGGCGGGGTTTCGGCCGCCGACATCATCGCCTTCTGCCGCGCTAACCTCGCGCATTACAAGGTGCCGAAGAGCGTCGTGTTCGGGCCGCTGCCAAAAACCTCGACCGGCAAGATCCAGAAATACGCCCTGCGGGAGCAGGCGAAGGAGATCGCATCGTGAGTGACGCTGTCGTTGCCGTGCCGAGCTTCGACATCACCGGTCAGGTGGCGTTCGTCACCGGCGCGTCGAGCGGCATTGGGCGACATTTCGCCGAGGTGCTCGCGGCTGCCGGCGCCAAGGTGGCGCTCGCGGCGCGGCGCGCCGATCGCCTCGCGGAACTGGCGCGCGAGGTCGAGACCCGCGGAGGACAGTGCCTGCCGCTTAGCTGCGATGTTACCGACCGGGAAAGCATCATCGCGGCGATTGCCGCCGCCGAAGATCGGCTCGGGCCCCTGTCGATCCTCGTCAACAATGCCGGTGTCGTCGTGTCGAAACCGCTGTTCGAGCACACCGAGGCCGATTGGGATTATGTCGTCGATACCAACCTGAAGGGCGTTTGGCTCGCGGCGCGTGAGTTCGCGCATCACCTGGTCGAATTGCGGCGACCGGGGCGGATCATCAACATCACCTCGATTTTGGCTTCTCGCACGATCGGGCGGGTCCCGAGCTATTGCGCGGCGAAGGCAGGGTTGACCCATCTGACCCACGTGCTGGCGATGGAACTGGCGCGCTACGGCATTCTGGTCAACGCACTGGCGCCGGGCTATGTCGAGACCGATTTCAACCGCGCCTTCTTTCAAACCGCGGCGGGCAAGGCCCTGATTGGCCGCATTCCATTGCGACGCCTCGCGCAGGCCCCAGATCTCGACGGCGCGCTGTTGTTCCTCGCCTCGCCCGCCAGCGCTTATGTGACCGGCGCCGTCATTGCCGTCGATGGCGGGCACGCCGTTGCCGCCATTTGATCTGGCGCCGCTCGCGTGCTTTCTGGCCGAGGCGAGCGGCGCGACGCGGGTCGAGATCGCGGCCTGCGCGCTGCTCCCCGGTGGAGCGATCCAGGAGAATTGGGGCCTCCAGGTCGACTTCTCGGGCGGCCGCCTCGCCGGCCCGCAGCGCCTCGTGCTGCGCACCGATGCAGCGACCGGCGTCCCGTCGAGTCTCCCCCGGATCAACGAATTCACCGTATTGAGGGCAGTTTACACGGCCGGCGTCACGGTCCCGGAGCCGCTGTTCGCCTGCGCCGACGCGAGTGTCATCGGCAAACCGTTCTTCGTGATGCGGCGAGTCGCCGGGACCGCGCAAGGTCGGCAGATCACCGGCGATCCTGCCCTGGAATCGGTACTGCCGCGGATCGCCGCGCGCCTCGGGGAAGAACTCGCGCGCATCCAGACAATCCGGCCGCCCCAGCCAGACCTCGCATTTCTTGCTCCACCGGGGGTCAACGGCCCAGCGCAGCAGATCGCCGGCTTCCGCGGCTATCTCGACCGCCATCCAAACCCGCGGCCGGTCCTCGAATGGGCGACCCGCTGGCTCGAGACCCATATTCCGCCGCCACTCTATCCGGTGCTCTGCCACCGCGATTTCCGCACCGGCAACTACATGCTGGATATCGGCTCCGGGCGTGCCGAGCTGACCGGGGTTCTCGATTGGGAATTCGCCGGCTGGGGCGACCCCGACGAGGACATCGGCTGGTTCTGCTGCAAGGGTTGGCGGTTTGCACGCCTGGATCGCGAGGCCGGCGGCATCGTCGATCGTGCCGCTTTCTATGCCGCATACGAGCAAGCCGCGCGTCGCCGCCTCGATCCTGACCGCATCCGGTTCTGGGAAATTTTCGCGAATGTCCGCTGGGCGACCATCGCCTTGCAGCAGAGCGACCGCTGCCTCATCGGTGGGGCCCGCGATCTTTCGACCGCGATCATCGGCCGGCGCGCCGGCGAATGCGAGCTGGAGCTGCTGCTGTTGCTGGACCCTGGGGGACCGCCCGCATCCTGCCGCCCTGTCGGCGAGACGGCGGCGGTCCGCGCTTTTATCCGAGACCTGCCGACAGGCCTCGAACTCGCCGAGCTTGGCCGCCGTCTGCTGCTTGACGAATTGCTGCCGCTGCTGCCGGCGGAACGCCATCGCGAGGCCCACCTCGTCGCCACGGCCATCGCAATCGCCGCCCGCGAAGCCGCCGCCGGCGACGGGCCGTTTCGCGACATTGTCGGCAGGTTGGCTGAGTTTTATCAATGCACCAAATCCGCCTCCGCCCCTCAGGACGGAGAGGGAGCTTCAACCGAGAGGCTGCTCTGCCGCTTCGCGCGCGATCTGCGCAACGGAGCCTTCGAATCGTACCCCTCGCAGGAATCCGCGGCCCGCGCGATATTATGGCGGCTGACCATCGCCCGGCTGCGCGCGGCAAACCCCCAATTCCTTGCCGCTCACGGCTTGGCGTAATGCATTGCGGCCCACGGGGCCGGGAGAGTGGAGAACGTGTCCCAGGAGAGCGTCCGGGAAGCCATCGATGCTTTCGCCCATGGTGAGATCGTCGTTGTCACCGATGATGATGACCGCGAAAACGAAGGCGATCTGATCCTCGCGGCGGTGCATGCCACGCCGGAGAAGATGGCGTTCATCATTCGCCATACCTGCGGCATCGTCTGCGCGCCGGTAACCAGCGAAATCGCGCGGCGGCTGCATCTGGCGCCGATGGTCGCCGACAGCGACGCCATCCACGGTACCGCCTTTACGATCTCGGTCGATTACCGCCACGGCACGACCACCGGCATCTCCGCCGAGGAGCGCACCGCGACGGTCCGTGCGCTGGCTAACGGGAATACCGGCCGCGGCGATTTCGTCCGGCCCGGTCACATTTTTCCGCTGATCGCCAAGGACGGCGGCGTGCTGATGCGTTCCGGCCATACCGAAGCGGCGATCGATCTGTGCCGGTTTGCGGCGATCGAGCCGGTGGCGGCGATCTGCGAGCTGGTCAACGATGACGGCACGGTCATGCGTGGGCCCCAGATCGCGTCATTTGCCAAAAAGCACGGCATCAGACGGATCTCTGTCGCCGATCTTATCGCCTATCGGCAGGCGCGCGAGAAGCTCGTCACCCGGGTCGCCGAGTTCAAGATCGAGACGGAGGCTGGCGAATTCATGGGCTACGCCTACGTAACGCCGTTCGACAAGGTGCATCATTACGCCTTCGTTTACGGCAAGATCGGCGACGGGCGGAACGTGCCGACCCGGCTGCACCGCGCCAATGTCGTCGAGGATGTATTTGGCGGCGCGCAGACGATCCATGCCGCGCTCGGCCGTTTCAAGAAGGCGGGCCGTGGCGTCCTCGTCTATCTGCGCGACGGCACCTCGGGGGTGCCCGCCACGACGATCGCCGAGGACAGCACGCCCTCCGAGCTTGAGCGCAACCGGCAATGGAAAGACATCGGCCTCGGCGCGCAGATCCTGCGCGACCTTGGCATCAGCTCGATCCAGCTGCACGCCACCCGCTCGCGCACCTATGTCGGGCTCGCCGGCTTTGGCATCGAAATCGAGTCGACCGAGCCGCTGGAAGAGGCGTCAAGCCACCGGCTGATCGTCAAGGAAACGCGCCAGCCGCGCCGGCTGATTGAATGTTGAAGGACGAACGGTTGACGCCGGTTTTGTGAAGGAGACGAGTTGACCGTCATTCCGAGCCGCATCGCCGCCGGCCGGCTGCATTACGCCTGGGTCATCGCAGCAGTGACCTTCGCGGCGGTGCTGGTCACGGCCGGTGTGCGCGCCGCGCCCGGCGTGCTGATCGTGCCGCTCGAAGAGGAATTTCACTGGTCGCGCGCGACGATCTCTTTCGCCGTGGGGATCAATCTGCTGCTCTACGGCGCGATTGGGCCGTTCGCCGCGGCGCTGATGGATCGCTTTGGCGTGCGGCGCATGATGAGCCTGGCACTGGCGGCAATTGGCGCCGGTGTGGCGCTGAGCCCGGCAATGCACGAGCCGTGGCAGCTCATCATGCTATGGGGTGTCGTGGTCGGCCTGTCGACCGGTTTTGTCGGCGCCTATCTCGCAGCTTTTATCGCCGCGCGCTGGTTCCAGGCCCGGCAGGGCATCGTCATCGGCGTTCTGACGGCAGCCAACGCGGCGGGACAGCTTGTTTTTCTGCCGACCATGGCATGGCTGGTGGCCGAGGCGGGCTGGCGGGCGATGTCGCTGGTGCTGGCAGCGGTGGCAATCGGTTTTGTACCGGTCTTGGCGTTGCTGATGCGCGACCGGCCACAAGATTTGGGGCTTGCCCCTTATGGCGAACGCTACCCGGCGCGGGTCCCGGCCATGCTGCAGGGCAATCCGGTGACCGTCGCGTTCCAGGCCTTGCGCGACGGCGCGCGGTCGCGCGATTTCTGGCTGATCGCCGGCAGTTATTTCGTCTGCGGCGCGTCGACCAATGGCCTGATCGGGACGCATCTGATCCCGGCCTGCGTCGATCACGGCCTCGCCGAAGTCGTTGGCGCCAGCCTGCTCGCGGGGACCGGCGTCTTCGCATTTATCGGCGGCATGGCCTCGGGATGGCTCAGCGACCGGTTCGACAGCCGCTTTCTGTTGTTCTGGTATTATGGGTTGCGCGGCCTGTCACTGATGTACCTGTCCTTCGCCCTCGACATGTCGTTCTATGGGTTGACCTTGTTCAGCGTGTTTTATGGGCTCGACTGGATCGCCGGCGTGCCGCCGACCGTGCGCTTGTTGAGCCGCGCCGTGGGCGCCGAGCGGACCGGCATCATGGTCGCCTGGATAACCGTCATCCATCAGGTGGGCGGCGCCGCGATTGCCTATCTCGCCGGCGTCGCGCGCATCTCGTTCGGGACCTATCTCGAAGCCTTCATCGTATCCGGCTTGTTGTGCATCGGCGCAGCACTGGCCGTGCTGTTCATCGGCTCGGGAAGAAGAGGGCGCGAAGCGGTCGCCGCGCCCGCCGCGGCTTAGTCATTCAAAGCGGCGGTACAGCCAGCCGCTGACGCTTCCCAGCAAAAGCCAGAACGCGGCGGCCGTCGCCAGCGAGGCCGTCGCGAACTCGGCTGCCAATTCCGCCGGCACGCCCGCCCCGCCATGCGGTGCGGCCGGCGCGCCGATCAGATGCGGCAGAGCGATCAGCACGATACCGAGTATGCGCAATGCCATCGGGCGGGCGAAGATCAGCACACCCAGCCCCGCGGCCGTCGCCGCTGCGGTCAGAAGCCACCATTGCTGGCGGGCGGCCAAGCCTGCTGCCGACATTCCCGGCAGCTCGGGCGGCAACCCGATGGCGGGCGCCAGCGCGAACACCGCAAACCCGGCGGCGCCCCAGATCAGCCCGCGCCGCGCATCGATCGCGTATCCCCGCGCGCGGGCCAATGCCACCGCGCCGGTCAGCAACAGCGCAAACCCGATTCCCGCCAGCAGATCCGCCAAAACCGTGTAGCCCGACCTCTCGATCCCCGCGGCCGGCTCCCACTCCGCCGCGGCATTATGGTGCGCGGCCTGGTTATGGTCGGAATGTTGATGCTCGGCCGGTTGATTGTTGGCATTGGCGCCCGCCGTCTCGTAAACCTCGGCGGCGGCGATCAGCGGGATGAGCTTGAGACGTTGGACACCGGCGGCGAACAATCCCGCGACACTTCCGGCGATCAGTGCGGTCAGCAGGATCCGGCGCAGCATTCCCCGTTGTCGGGGATCAGTGACAGGGAAAAGCGAAAGCGTGGCGAACGTCGTGCGCCGCGTTGTGGATTGTCGCCGAGGCGGCGAACCCGACGCCATAGATCATAAAGGCGCCGAACAGGATCGCCGTTACTGCCGGAAGCACGGCGCCGAGTGTCGCTGACGGGAAACGGGATGTGGTGATCGCGTGAATCATTTGCGCGCTCGGTCCGAGAGAATGCTGGCGCAAGGCTAACGGAATAGGCGGGTGCGCCGCAACCCGTTCGAGGGACGGATGTCTGTCGCTCTATTCGATGGGGGCCGGTACAACCTCGTTGCGTTCGCCGACTGCGGCGTTCGGCACAGTGGGGCGCCGGTAGTCGCGAGCGACCGGCCGCAGCGCCGGACTTTCGGTTTGCTTAGGTGGCGGCAAAACGGCTACCGCGAGCCCAGCTACGGCGATCTGCAGCCACGAGGGGCGCGGCTCGGCGACCGACCCGTCTGGCCGTTTCGCTGGCAGTGCAGGCGGCTCGGGAATGCGCTCGCGGATCACCCGCCATGTCCGGTCGATGCCGGCGCGGGTTCCGGCGGTTTGGCTAGCCAGCGTAGCGGGTGAGGCATTGGCCAACGCCGGCTGCGGCTCCGGCGCCGGTTGCGGACGGCTTGCTGCCGCGGGAGCTGCTTCGGTCTCAGGCAGGGCGGCATGGCTGCCGAACCGCTCCGCATAGGCGCGGGTGAATTCGGCGCCCAGCAGGAATGTCACGGTCGAATAATAGATCCACATGAGGATCACGATCAGCGATCCGGCCGTGCCGTAGCTCTCGGCGATGTTCGTGCTGCCGATGTAAATCCCGATCAGCGACTTGCCGATCGTGAACAACAGCGCTGTCACGACGGCGCCGACCGCGACGTCGCGCCAGGCAATTTGCTTGTCGGGCAGGAATTTGTAGATCGCGGCAAACACGGCCGACAACAGCGCCAGCGTGATGACGAAATTAATCGCTGCCATCAGCGCTTTGGCGCCAGCGAAGAAAGTTTCCATCCAGTGCCCGAAGGCCGCGATGCCGGCGCTGACCGCAAGCGACACCACCAGCAGGAAACCCAAGGTCATGACCAGGCCCATGCTCGCGATGCGGGCGCGCACCAGTCGCGTCAGCCCGGCCTTGGGCTCGGCTTTCCAGATCTTGTTCAGTGCTGTTTGGATCTCGCCGAATGCACCGCTCGCGGCAATCAAGAGCGTCATGACCCCGATGATCGTCGCGATCGTTCCGGATTTCTGGCTCTGGCTGCCGGCGCTCTGCAGCATCGATCGCAGCGCATCGCCGCTCCCCTTGCCCATCAGCCCGCTGAACTGGCCCATGATCGCGGCCTGCGCCGCCTCGCGCCCGAACACCAGCCCCGCGACCGCGATGACAATCAGCAGCAGCGGCGCGATCGAGAAAATTGTGAAATAGGCGATTGACGCGGCCCGGCTCAACGCTTCGTCGTTCAAGAAACCGGCTACCGTGTCTTTGATTAGATCCCAGATCTTCGCGAGCATCTTTTGGTGGCCGCTTGTTTGTCGAGGCTTCTAGCGAAACAGAGCAGAAGCGAGGTTCGATCCGATTTCTCGCGCGATTTCCATCTAAAGCTGCTGCTGACTGCGTCTCTCCGCGCGGCATCGTCCCTGCGTAACCGCAATGCTCGCGCGCCCGCACGAAATTTCGCTTCACCGAACTTCTCGGGCTACAACACGCCGACAATACCGAACAATGCCGCCGCGCCTAGCAATAGCGGCACCGGATGCATTCGCGGCCAGCGCAGCAATACCGCGGCCGTCGCGAGCGCCGCGATCCATACCGCCGGCCCGCCCGGCGATGCCCGCAAAACGACGATGCCGCCTGACAGAAACAATCCCGCTGCGACCGGCGCCATGCCGCGCTCGATCGCGGTGTGCCAAGCGGAGCCGCGCCACCGCCCCCAGACGCGCGCCACGGCGAACACAACTGCTGCCGACGGCAAATAAAACGCGATCGTCGCAATGAGCGCGCCAGCGATGCCGGCTGCCTTCCAGCCGATCAGCGCGGCCAGCATCGACCCCGGGCCCGGCGCGGCCCGCGACAACGCAAAGAGGTCGGCGAATTCGCGGTCGCTCGTCCACCCCTGCACGGCAATTGCTTGCTGCGCGATATCGGCGATGACCGCATTGCCGCCGCCAAACGACAGCAGCGACAACGGCGCGAAGACCAGTCCGAGCGCGATCAGCGTGTCGCCGAGATCGCGCATGTCAGCGCCGCCTCGCTTGCAGCCAAGCCGATCCGATGCTGACCGGCGCGAGGCACAGCACGACGGGGATCATCGGCCAGCGCAAAACACCGACACAGAGTACCGTCACTGCGGCAATTGCGAGCGCGGCCGGACCCGGCGCGCCGTGAACCGCGCTGCGCAGCCCGGTCGCGAAGGTGAGCCCGACAACCGCCGCGGCGATCCCATCGAGCATATCATGCAGCGTCTTGTTGCCGGTCAGCTCGGCGTAGATGCCGCCTACCGCGAGCACGATGACGAATGGCCCGGCGAGAAGCGCGAAGAGAGCGACCGCGGCGCCGGGCGTGCCGCGCAGATGCTGCCCGATCAAGACCGTCAGCTTGGTGCCGTGCGAGCCGGGCAGCGCCTGGCCGATCGTCAGCATCGCGGCAAAGGTTGGATCGTCGATCCAGCGGCGCCGTAATACGAATTCGCGGTGCAGCCATCCCGCCGTGCCGCCGCCGAAGCTCGTGCAGCCCAGCCGCAGGAACGCGACAAAGATCGCCCAAAGGCTCGGCGACACCGATGCAGCGTTGGCCGGGGGTTGCGATTGCGCCATCACATGCTTGTACCGCCGCGGCAGGCTTCATCCCATCCCTTGGCGCGATGCTTGGGGGCTTGTCAGCGCAGATTGCGCATAGCCGCGTATGTCGGCTTGCGCTATCAAGATGCTTGATTATGCACGCTGCAGGCGAGAGGTGCGGCGGCGATGGCGGATCTGACGGTCGCGGTCGACAGGGTCGGCGCAGCGTTGTGGCGCTGGCGGCCATTGGCGTACCTCGCCGAGACGCTCGGCGCCGAGGGCGATCGCCGCATTCTATGGCTGCCGGTCTTCTTCGGCGTCGGCATCGCGCTCTATTTCATGCCGACAATCGAGCCGGCTTGGTGGCTCGGTATTACCGCGACGAGCGCCGCAATCGCTGCGGCGATCCTGCTTCGGCGGCGGCCGGCCTTGCGCAATGCCGCCATCGCGCTGGCCTTCTTTGGCGCCGGGCTCGCTATCATACAGCAAGCGCGCTGGGAGCGCGGTGGAGCGATGCTCGACCGGCGCATCGGCCCTGTGGCGCTGACCGGCCGCGTCATCGATGTCGATCTGCTCGACCGCGGCTGGCGCGTTGTCGTCGCGCCGGACCCGCTGCCGGGTCTCACTCCGGCCGAGCAGCCGCGCCGCGTCCGTCTTCGGCTCGCCCCGAGCAGCGACGAATTGCGGCCCGGCGACCGGCTGCAGGTCAAGGCGATGCTGTTCCCGGTGCCGGGGCAAATCTTGCCGGGCGGACGCGACATGCAGCGCGAGCTGTATTTCGCCGGCATCGGCGGCGTCGGCTACAGCTATGGCGGCGCGCGGCGGATTACCGAGCCGGACGAGGCTCGCGAAGGCGGCTGGCGCGAATGGCTGCTGCAATTGCGCAACGAGATGACCCGGCGCATCGCCGCCGCGCTTCCGGGCGCGGCCGGCGGGGTAGCCTCGGCCGTCATCACCGGCAAACGCGGCACGATGCCGGAAGAGGTGAAGCAGGCGTTCCGCGATTCCGGCCTGTCGCACCTTTTGGCCATCGCTGGGCTGCATCTCGGTCTGGTCGGCGGGTTTGTGTTCTTCACCGTGCGCGGCGGGCTGGCGCTGATCCCGTGGATCGCGTTGCGCTATCCGATCAAGAAGATCGCGGCCGTCGTCACGCTCATCGTGCTGTTTTGTTATCTTATGATCTCGGGCGCGGCGATCCCGACCCAGCGCGCCTTTGTGATGACCGGCATCGTCTTTGTCGCCGTGCTGATCGATCGCCTGCGCATCTCGATGCGGATTTGCGCGCTCGCTGCGATGGTCGTGCTGTTGCTCGATCCGGCGAGCCTCGTCGGGGTGAGTTTTCAGATGTCGTTCGGCGCGGTCGTCGCATTGATCGCGGTTTACGAAACCTGGGGCCCGCGCTTGGCGCGGCTGTTTCATCGCGGCGGGTTCGGCCACAAGGCGCTGGGGTATTGCGGCGCGGTGGCAGTGACGACGATCATCGCGACAATCGGCACCGAGCCCTTTGCGATCTATAACTTCCACCACCTCGTGCTGTATTCGCCGCTCGCGAATGTCATCGCGGTGCCGATTGCGGCGATGTGGACGCTGCCGTGGGGCGTCGTCGCGTGCCTGTTAATGCCGTTCGGCTTGGAATCGCTGGCCCTGACCCCGATGGGCTGGGGCATTGACCTGACGATCGCCGTTGCGCAATGGGTCGCCAGCCTGCCGGGGAATGTGTGGTCGATGCCGCGGCTGCCGACCGTCGGGGTTGTGCTGGTCGCACTCGGCGGCTGCTGGCTCTGCCTGTGGCAGCAGAGATGGCGGTACTGGGGGATGCCCGTCATCGCCGCCGGCATGGCGACGATGCTGCTGACCCGGCCACCCGATCTGATCCTCGCCGATTTCGGCCATTTCCTCGCGGTCCGTACTGCCACCGGCGATTACCGGGTTGCGTCGGGCGGCGAGAAGATCTACCGCTCGTTCCTCGTGTCCGAGACCGGCGCGCAATTATTGCCCTGGCCCGATCGCGGCGACGCTGGCGCAGACGGCCTAGATTACGCCGCCGAGGGCCGGTGCACCTACACTGCGCATGGCCGCCGGGTCGCGATCGTCACCGCCGAGGCCGGGCTTCCCGTGCTGTGCTACACGGTCGAAGCGATTGTCGCGCAGGTGCCGGCCGGGCTTGCCTGCCGCGGCAAGATCCCGGTCGTCGACCGCATCGACACTTGGCGGCAGGGCGCGGTCGCGCTGTGGCTCGATTCCGACGGCGTCACTGTCGAGAGCGCCAACGAGAGCCGTGGCGACCGGCCGTGGGTGCCGCATCCGATATCAAAGCGTGAGCGCGAGAAGGCGGCGGCCCGTAGTGCGATCCCAACCGCGTCCTCGCCTGCTGACGAACCCCGAGAATCCGTCCCGGACAACCGCTTCAACCAGCCTGATTGAGCTTCAGCCCGGGCGACGGCCAATCGACCGCGACGAGCCGTCCGGTCCAGGAGAGCGTGATGTAGGCCGTTTTCATATCCGGGCCGCCGAAGCAGATATTCGTCGTCATCGGGTCGGGCATCGGATGGTGTTCGACATGGCGGCCATCTGGCGAAATGACGGTGATGCCGCCGTTGACCAGCGTCGCGACGCAAATGCGGCCGTCGGCCTGCACCGCCAGTGAATCGAAGCGCTGATAGCCGCCCGTGCCGGCGACCAGGTTGCCGCCATGCGGCGACGGCCACGCCTCCTTCTTGACGACACCCGGCGCCTCGATCGGAAACGCCCAGAGCCGCGCCGCCTCGGTCTCGGCGACGTAAAGCGTCTTCTCATCCGGCGACAGCCCGATGCCGTTCGGAGTCACCATCGGATAGGCGACCTCGACGATCGAGGTGCCGTCGGGCCTAGCATAATACACCGCGCCGATATCCATGTCGCGCGGCCGCCGTTTGCCGAGATCGGTGAAATAGATGCCGCCGTCGCGATCGATGACGAGGTCGTTCGGCCCTTTGAGCGGGATATCGCCGCAGGTGCAGTATAGGCACTCGACAGTGCCGGTCTTCAGATCCACCCGTTCGAGGCGGCCTCCGCTGTAATCCTTGGCCTGCGTCAACGGCCGGATGCGGCCGCCCTCGCGATGCCATTCGAAGCCGCCATTGTTCGCGACATAACATTGGCCGTCGGAACCGAGCGCGGCGCCGTTCGGCCCCCCGCCGGTGTTCGCGGCGACGCTCTTCGTCCCGTTCGGCGCGATGCGCGTCAGCGTGCCGGCCGCGATCTCGACCAGCAGTACCGAACCGTCGTCGAGCGCCACCGGCCCCTCGGGAAATTGCAGCCCTTCGGCCAGCGTGCGGAATTCCATGCGCGGCCCCCCGGCCTGTTGCCTCTATTGCGGCTGCGCCGGCGCCATCAGCGGCCAGTACCATTCGAAGAAGCGGCGATCGAGCATGCCGAGCGGCGCCGCCGCGATCGCGTCGCCATGCCGGCGCAACCCGTCCTCGACCGGATCGGCGCCGTTCTCCATTGGGGTTTCAGCCGGCGACAGGCGCACCAGCTCGAAGTCGGTATGGCCGGGAAAGCGCGGGCTGAGGCGCACCAGCACCGCCTCGTCGCCGCGCAGCGCGACGAAACTCAGCGGCCCGAACTCGACGAATTTCTCGCAATCCTTGCCGCCGAACATCAGCTCCGGCAACGCCCACAGCAACTGGCGTAGATATTTCCAGTTCCAGGTCGTCGAATAGCGCTTGCGGCTCGTCACGCCCGCCTCGGCGAGCGCCTCGGGGATCGCGCCAAGATCCACTGGGCTCGCCGGCGGCGGTTCCGGCGCCACTGCCGACAGATCGACCAGGATCAGCCCGCGGCGGATCTGCATCGCGTAATGCGGCAGCCGGAACCGCGAGCGGTCGGTCATCTCCGGGCGCAGTAGCGGGTCGGTCAGCCGTCCGTCGAGCGCATAGGACCAGCCGTGGTATTGGCAGAACAGGTGGTCGCTGCGGCCGCTCTCTTCCTCGCACACCCGATAACCCGCATGCAGGCAGGCGTTGCGCAGCGCATGGATGCGGTCGGCAGCTTCGCGCACCAGCACGACCGAGCGGCTGCCGATATCGGCGCGGAAATAGTCGCCATCTTCCGCGAGACGGCTGACGTGATCGACGGCGAGCCACGGTCGCGTGAAGAGGTGCGCCACTTCGGCCGCAAAAACCGGGTACGCCTCGAACAGCTCGGGCGCGGGCTCGATCCGATCGCCGGCGACGAGCTGTTCGCCGACCGCCTTGATGCTGTCCGGAATGTCCATCGTCCGATCCCGTAGGTTCCTGCCGCAGAAGCGCTATAGCTGGGGTCGGACGGCCTTGGCTATTGCAATTCGCGAGGGGCAGGCTGCACAGAAAAAGGCGCGAGCCCGGTCGGGCTCGCGCCGTTAGCGAATGCCGGGCTCTGGCGAGCCCGGCTCGGCATCGTCTACCGTTCCTGTTTTTGATTCTTCCTCCCTCCCGCGATTGGCTTGCTCCGCGCACGCCGGCGAGGCAGCATGTGCGGCGACCGGCCGCAGCGCGGCCCGCACCTTTTCCGGAGGTTCACGATGCCTGTAATCAAAGCGGCCGATCTCGCCTATGGGCGGCTGCGCTCCCCCGATCTCGACAAGCAGGAGGAGTTCCTGACCGCGTTCGGCATGGTGCGTTCCGACCGCACCAAGAACGCGCTCTACATGCGCGGCACCGACTCGCCGCACCACATCCACATCACCGAGCTGGGCGAGCCGAAATATGTCGGTATCGCCTTCCATGCCGCCTCGGTGGACGATCTCGAAAAGCTGTCGCGCGCCCCGGGTGCCTCGAAAGTCGAGGAGATCGACGAGCCCGGCGCCGGCAAGCGGGTCCGCCTGACCGACCCCGACGGGTTCCAGGTCGAAGTGGTCTACGGCATGCAGCAATTGCCGAAGATTTCGGTCGCGCGGCCGGCGGTCAATATCGGCGAGGACAAAACCCGACGCCGCAACGCGCTCTACCGGGTGCAGCGCGGCCCCTCGCACGTCAAGCGCATCGGTCACTTCGTCGTGCACTCTCCGCAATTCGAGAAGACGCTCGGCTGGTACCGCGAGATGCTCGGCTTTCGCTGCTCCGACGAGGTCTATGCAGAGAAGAAAGAGAACATCGTCGGCTCGTTCAACCGGCTCGACCGCGGCGAAGACTATGTCGACCACCACGTCTTCTTCTGCATCCGCAGCGACAAGGCGGGCCTCAATCACCTCTCTTACGAGGCGGCGGATATGGACGACATCATGGTCGGCCATGAGCACCTGAAGGAAAAGGGCTACGAGCACTTTTGGGGCATCGGCCGCCATTCGCTCGGCAGCCAGGTGTTCGATTATTGGGGCGATCCGTGGGGCCGGGTGCACGAGCACTGGGCCGACACCGATGTGCTCAATGCCGGCGTGCCGCCCGAATTGCACAGCCGCAACGACATCAATGGCCCGTGGGGCGATCCGATCCCGGCCAAATTCATGGGCCACGCCGTCCGTTAACGGGCACCAAGGCTGCGCCTCATCCAAACCCTCCCCCGCCGCAAGCGGGGGAGGGAAGATCGACGCGTAGCGGAGATCGGGTGGGGGCTCTTCGGTGAATTGCTCGGGAGGAGCTTGCGATGAACACCTTTGTGCGTTGCGGCAGCCTGTTCACCGGCGCTGAGGACGAGGCGCAGCAGGGCGGAATGCTCGTCTTCGACGGCGAGAGCCGGATCGTCTATGCCGGTGCCGAGGCGGGAGCGCCCCGCCGCACGAAATCCGATCGGCTGATCGATCATTCCGGACATTTCGTGATGCCGGGTTTGATCGATGTGCACACCCATCTCGCCTACGGCAACGCCAAGAGCGAGGAGGACATCGACCTCTACAGCCCTCTCGAATTCCGCGCCCTCCGCGGCATGTTTTTCGCGCAGAAGGTCGCCGCCGCCGGTTACACCGCGATCTGCTCGCCGGGCGATGCCGGCCAGATCTCGCTGTCGATCCGCGATGCGATCCGCGCCGGGCTGTTCGACGGGCCGCGGGTCATGGCGGCGGGGCCCTATCTGACGACCCATCAGGGTCTGACCGACTGGTACCCGACCTGGATCGGCGCGCCCGAGACCTCGATCGGCAAGCTGGTCACGAATATCAGCGAGGCGATCGAGGAAGTCCGCCGCCAGGTCAAGAATGGCGTCGATTGCATCAAGCTCGCGCTCGACGGCATCCAGCACCGCCCGGATGGTGAGCTGATCGCCGCCTTCACCCAGGAGGAAACCGATATCATCACGCGGGAGAGCCATCGCCTTGGGCGCAAGGTCATCTCGCATTCGGTCGGGCGCGAGGCGACGCTCTATGCCGCCCGCGCTGGGATCGATCTGATCTTTCACGGCTTCGATCTCGACGAGGAATGCATCGCGGCGATGCTGAAAAGCGGCAGTTTCCTGTGTCCGACGCTGACGCATCCGAAAAACCTGATCGATTTCACGCAGCCGCACGAGCCCGCCGCGCAGAAAGGCCGGGTCGAGGTGACCGAGCGCCGCTATCGGCTCGGCTGCGCCAATCTGAAGAAGGCCAAAGCCGCGGGCGTGCCGTTCCTGCCGGGGACCGACAGCGGGTTCGCGATCACCCCCTACGGTGAATGGCATGCCCGCGAGCTTGAACTCTTCGTCGACGATCTAGGCTTTACCCCGGCCGCCGCCCTGCGCGCGACGACCGAGGCGGCCGCTCGGTTCATGAGCGGCGGCGACGAGATCGGCGTTCTTGAGCCCGGCCGCTCTGCTGATTTCATCGCGGTGGAAGGCTCGCCGCTCGCCGACATCCGTGTGCTGCAAGACAAGCGCCGGCTGCGCGGCGTCTATATCGCGGGCAAGGAATATCGAATGCCCGACCGGCCTTACGATCCGTGCCGGGTCACCGATTTCGCGCTGTCGAATTGGACCGATCTCTACACCCAGGCGCGGGTCGCCGAATTGGGTGCCCGCCCGCGCCGCCTTGCGGCGGAATAGGCGGTAACGAGGGTTCCTGCTCGCCTGTTATCCCCAGGCATCCGGGCGGCGTCACGCCGGCTTGATCGGGCCCGCCCATTGCCGCCGACCCGCCAACACCCGACATCACAGGCGCGCCCGATCGGCGGGCAAGGAGTGGGATTGTGTTGGACACGCTTGCCGCATCGGATCGGCGCGACCGGCCGCACGGCCGCGAACGCGTCTGGGCGCTGGCCGACTGGCTGATCCGCGAGGGCCGGTTTCTGCCCGGCAACAACGAGGTGTTCGAGGGCTTTTGCGAGCGGATCGCCGCCGCGGGCATTCCGATCGATCGCGTTTCGCTGCATTTGCGGGCGCTGCATCCGCAGTATCGCGGCGTATCGCGGACCTGGCGCCCGGGCGAGCCGCTGCACGAGCGGTTAATGGATCACGGGATCGAAAAGACCGCGATGTATCTCGAGAGCCCGGTGCACGCCGTGGCCGAGGCTCGCGAGACGCTCGAATGGCGGCTCGACGGCAACCGGCCGCCGATCTATGAGACCCTTGAGGAACTACGGGCCGAGGGCTTTGTCCATTATGTGATCGCGCCCTTCGAATTCGAGGGGTTGGTCAACGCGATCTCCTGGGCGACCAAGCGGCCCGGCGGCTTCAGCCCCAGCGATCTGGAATTCCTGAAGGAGCTGCTGCCCTATCTGACAGTGGTCGCCGAGACGAAGGCGCTGCACCGCTTCGTCGGCCACATGCTGAGAACATACATCGGCAACGAGCCCGGCCGGCTGATCCTCGAAGGCCAGGTGCGGCGCGGCGACGTCATGACGATCACCGCGGCATTGATGCTGATCGACCTGCGCGACTTCAGCATGATGTCGGACACGATGAACCCGCGCGCTGTGGTTCGGCTGCTCAACGACTATTTCGACGATGTGATCCCGCCGATCAGCGAGCATGGCGGCGAGGTCATGGAGATCATGGGCGACGGCGTGCTGGCGATCTTCCGCCGCGGCCCGACTGCGAACGCGGCCGAGGCATGCAGAGCCGCGCTCGCCGCCGCGACTCAGGGCCTCGCCGCGATCGCTGATCGCAACCGCCGCAACAGTAATGGCGAGCCGGAGCTGCGGATCGGCGTCGCGCTGCATTACGGCACCGTCTCCTACGGCAATATCGGCACCAACGACCGGCTTGATTTCACCGTGATCGGCCCCGACGTGAACCTGACCAGCCGCATCGAGCGGCTCTGCCGCGAGCTCGACCGCGTGCTGATCATGTCCGAGCACTTCGTCCAGCACCTCGATCGCCCGGTGTGGGAGATCGGCGCATTCGAGTTGCGCGGCTTTTCCAAGATGCAGCGGCTATTCGAGCTGCCGCCGGAAGAGCCGCAACCAGCCTAGCGCCGCGCCTGGAAAAACTTGCGCAATAGCGACGCGGCGGTGCGCTCGGCAATGCCGCCATAGATTTCTGGCCGGTGATGGCAGGTCGGCTGCTCGAAGATGCGCGGGCCGTGCTCGACCCCGCCGCCCTTCGTGTCATAGGCGGCGAAATATAGCCGGCGGATTTGCGCGAGCGAGATCGCCGCGGCGCACATCGGACACGGCTCCAGCGTCACATAGAGATCGCACCCGGACAGCCGCTTGAGCCCGAGCCTGGCGGCGCCGGCCCGCAGCGCCAGCATTTCGGCATGCCCCGTCGGATCGTGATCCTGCTCGACCTGATTGCCGAAGACCGCCACGACCGCCCCACTTTCGTCGATCAGCACCGCGCCGACCGGCACCTCGCCGCGCTCGGCCGCGGCTTTCGCCTGGTCGAGCGCGAGGGCCATGCCTTCGGGGATTGGTAACGCCGTCGTCATACGCGATTGCCGGCGCGATCTGTCGGGCTTATGTCGTGTTCTCGCATGAAGCGCAGCTTGCCACAGCCAGCCGCTCGCCTCACCCGGGATCGCGATCCGCGGCAACGGATCGCCCCCCAGCGCATTGCCAAAGTCCTGGCGCGTGCCGGGCTGTGCTCGCGCCGCGATGCCGAGCGCTGGATCGCCGAGGGCCGGGTTGCGGTGGACGGCTCGGTGCTGACCAGCCCAGCGGTGACCGTCACCGCCGACAGCCAGATCCGTGTCGACGGCAAGCCGCTGCCTGAGCCCGAGCGAGCGCGGCTATGGCGCTATCACAAACCGGCCGGGCTCGTGACGACGCATCGCGACGAGAAGGGCCGCCCAACCGTATTTGGTGCACTGCCGCCCGATCTGCCGCGCCTTATCTCGATCGGCCGCCTCGACCTCAATTCCGAGGGCCTGCTGCTCCTGACCAATGACGGCGCGCTGGCCCGCCGGCTTGAATTGCCGGCGACGGGCTGGGCGCGGCGCTACAAGGTGCGGGTGCACGGGCTCGTCGATCCGGCGCGGCTCGCTTCATTGGCGCGCGGGATCACAGTCGATGGCATCGCCTATGGTCCGATCCGCGCCACGCTTGAACGCCAGCAAGGCTCGAACGCCTGGATCACGCTGTCGTTGCAGGAAGGCAAGAACCGCGAGGTTCGGCGCGTTCTCGAACATCTGGGCTACCCGGTGACCCGCCTCATTCGCCTGGCGTACGGCCCGTTTCAGCTCGGGCATCTCGTCCGCGGCGCGATCGAGGAGGTGACGGGCAAGGTGCTGCAAGAACAGCTCGGCGCGGGCGGGAAGGGAGCACGGGGGAGACATGCTCGAAAGACTGTTCCGGCTTGACGAGAACCGCACGAGCGTTCGCATCGAGGTCGTCGCCGGCGCGACGACCTATCTGACGATGGCCTATGTCGTTTTCGTCAACCCGCTGATCCTGAGCGGCACGGGCATGGATCGCGGCGCGGTGTTTGTCGCCACCTGTCTCGCTTCCGCCTTCGCGACACTGCTGATGGCGCTCTTCGCCAATTACCCGCTGGCCCTGGCGCCGGGGATGGGGATGAATGCTTATTTCGCCTATACCGTAGTCAAGGGGCTGCATTACAGCTGGCAGGAGGTGGCGCTCGGCGCGGTGTTCATTTCCGGCGTCTTGTTCCTCATCCTCAGCCTGACCCGCGTTCGATCGTGGATTGTCGATGCCATTCCGCTGTCGCAAAAGATGGCGATTTCGGCCGGGATCGGGCTGTTCCTCGGGATCATCGCGCTGAAGGAAGCCGGGATCATCGTCGCGAGCCCGGACACGCTCGTCACCCTCGGCAATCTGAAAAGCCCGGCAACCCTGCTGGCCTGCGCCGGCTTTATCGTGATGGTCGCGCTCGACCGCTTGGCCGTCCCCGGCGCGATCATAATCGCGATCCTTGCCGCCGCGATTACCGGGATCCTGCTCGGAATTTCGCCCTTCGTTGGGGTCATCGACACGCCTCCGAGTCTCGCCCCGACGTTCCTCGCTTTAGACCTGCGCGGTGCCTTCGATATCGGCATCGCGACGGTGGTCTTCGTGTTTTTGTTTGTCGATCTGTTCGACAATACCGGCACGCTGGTCGGGGTCGCGCATCGCGCCGGGCTGCTCGATGAGCACGGCAAGTTGCCCCGCATCGAGCGGGTCTTCATCGCCGATTCGATCGCCGCAATGGTAGGCGCGCTGCTCGGCACGTCGACCGTCACCAGCTATATCGAGAGCGCGGCCGGGGTCAAAGCCGGCGGCCGCACCGGGCTGACCGGGGTTGCCGTCGCGGCGCTCTTCCTGCTGACGTTGTTCTTCGCACCGCTCGCCGGCTCGATTGCCGCCTATGCGACGGCGCCCGCCCTCCTTTTTGTAGCCTGTTTGATGGCGCGCGGCTTTGCCGAGCTGAAATGGGAGGACGTCACCGAATATGCCCCCGCCGTCGTGACTGCGCTGGCGATGCCCCTCACTTTTTCGATCGCCAACGGCATCGCTTTCGGGTTCATCACCTATGCTGCAGTCAAGCTCTTGTCCGGGCGGTTTGCCGAGGCGAGCCCATCGATGCTGGTCTTGGCCGCGCTCTTCATCGTCAAATATGCGTTCTTCTGAGGCGAAGCCCCAGGCAGCGTCGCGCGGGCTGCGCATCGTCGGCGGCGTGCACCGCGGCCGGCGGCTCGTCGCGCCACCTGGCGAGACGGTGCGACCGACCAGCGACCGCGCCCGCGAGGCCTTGTTCAACATCCTGTCGCATGGCCGCTTTGCCGCGTCGGGGCTGCCTTTCGCAGGCCAGCCGGTGCTCGACGCCTTCGCCGGCACCGGCGCCCTCGGCCTCGAAGCCCTGTCGCGCGGCGCCAGCGCAGCGGCCTTCATCGAGAACGGGCGGGAGGCGCTCTCTGCCTTGCGCCGCAACATCGCCGCGCTCGGCGAAGAGGACCGCGCGCATGTAGTCGCCGGGGATCCCACACGGCCGCCGCGCGCCGGTCCGGTTTGCGCTGTGGCCTTTTTGGACCCACCTTACGGAAGCGGGCTTGCCGCGCCGGCGCTGAGCGCGCTTGCAGCGGCCGGCTGGTTGGCACCGGATGCGCTAGCGGTCGTCGAGGTGGCGGCTCGCGAAGCGCTCCCGGTGCCCCCTGTGTTCGTGGTGGCTGATGAGAGAGTCTACGGCGCCGCGCGGCTCGTGTTTCTGCGGCACGAAGGCGCCGCAATCGGAGGTGAGGGATGAGCGACGGCCTGCCGCAGGTGATGCTTCCGAACGGCGAGCGCGTGCCGGCTTTGGGCCAGGGCACCTGGCATATGGGCGAGGACCCCCGCCGTGCTGCTGAAGAGACGGCGGCTCTGAAGGTCGGCATCGAGTTGGGCATGACCTTGATCGACACCGCCGAGATGTACGGCAACGGCAAGGCGGAGGAGATTGTCGCCGATGCGGCGCAAGGGCGGCGCGACGAGCTGTTCATCGTCAGCAAGGTGCTGCCTTACAACGCCTCGCAGAACGGCGTCATCGAGGCCTGCGAGCGCAGCCTGCGCCGGCTCAAAACCGACCGCATCGATCTCTATTTGCTGCATTGGCGCGGCTCGGTGCCGTTGGCCGAGACGCTGGCGGCTTTCACCCGTCTGCAGCGCGACGGCAAGATCCGCCATCACGGCGTCTCGAATTTCGATCTCGACGACATGCAGGAATGGGTCGCGCTCCCGGGCGGGGACACCGTCGCGGCGAACCAGGTCCTCTACAATCTGCAACGGCGGGGCCCGGAATGGGAGCTGATCCCGTGGTGTCGCGAGCGGCATATCGCGATCATGGCCTACACCCCGCTCGGGCAGGGGCGCATGCTGCACCACAAGACGCTCGCCGACATCGCCGGCCGCCACGATGCAACACCGGCGCAGGTCGCGCTCGCTTGGCTGCTTCGGCAGGACGGCGTCATGGTCATCCCAAAGGCGAGCCGGCCGGAGCATGTCCAGGAAAATCGCGGCGCTCTCGATGTAAAACTGACCGCCGGCGACCTCGCCGCGCTCGACCGCGCCTTCCCCCCACCGAAGGGGCCCACCGCTCTCGGCATGCTATAGGGCCGGAGTTCCGCGACCGCGCCCCAGGCTCTTGGCGTCATTGTCTTGACCCGGCGTTGTGTCACACTGAGGCGCCACTATCGTTGAGGGCCTCATGGCCGATCTCACCATCTATCTCGGCAACAAGAACTACTCCTCCTGGTCGCTGCGCGCCTGGCTGGTGCTGAAGCGCACGACAGTCGCCTTCGACGAGGTGGTGGTTCCTCTATACGAGCCGACGAGCCGGCAGACGGTGCTGAAATATTCGCCCTCCGGCCGGCTGCCGGCGTTGAAGCACGGGGAGCTGACGATCTGGGACAGTCTGGCGATCTGTGAATACCTCGCAGAAGCTTTCCCGACCTTCGAGTTCTGGCCGAAGGACCCGGCGCTGCGTGCCCTCGCGCGCGCTGTCAGCGCCGAGATGCATTCGGGGTTTCAGGCGTTGCGCCAGCACCTGCCGATGAATGTCCGATCGAGCTTCCCCGGGCGCGAGATCACCCCGGAGGTGCAGGCCGACATCAACCGAATCATGTCGATCTGGCGCGACTGCCGCGCGCGTTGCGACAGCAGCCGCGGCGATTTCCTGTTCGGCGCGTTCACGATCGCCGATGCGATGTACGCACCCATCGTGAGCCGCTTCCGTACCTACAAGATCGAACTCGAGCGCGAGGCCGACGCCTATTCGGACGCGATTATGGCGATGCCGGAAATGCAGGAATGGATCACGGCCTCGCGCAACGAGCCGATGGTCGTCGAGCAGTACGAGTTCTAGACGCGCGCCCCATCGTCGCCGACCAGGCTGTCGATTGTTTGGGCGAGGCGGGCAAGATCGGCTTCGCTCGACAGGCGGTGATCGCCACCTTTGACCAGCGTGACCGCGACATCCCGGCTCTGCAGGCGGTCGGCAAGGCGCAGGCTCAATTCCCACGGCACGGACGCATCGGCGAGCCCATGCAGCAACCGTACCGGCATCTCGAGCGGGATCGGCGCGTGCAGTAGCAGATGCGTCCGGCCGTCCTCGATCAGCGCACGTGTATAGAGATAGCCGGCGGGGTCATAGTCGGAGGGCAAGGTCACCGCGCCTCTCTCATCCATCTCGCCGCGCTGCGCCGTGGTGAGCCGCTTCGGCAACAGCTCTTCGGTGAAATCCGGCGCCGCGGCAATGCCGACGAGCCCGGCGATTCGCTCCGGGCGTGCCCTCGCCGCGAGCAGCATGATCCAGCCGCCCATGCTCGATCCTACGAGGATTTGGGGCCCCTCGGTCAGCGAATCGAGGACGGCGATCGCGTCATCGCGCCAGCGGCCGATTGTGGCCTCGGCGAAGCCGCCGCCCGATTCGCCATGCCCGAAATAGTCGAACCGGACATAGGCGTGGCCGCGCCGACGACAGTATTCCTCTAGAAACGAGGCCTTGGTGCCCGTCATGTTGGAGCGAAAGCCGCCGAGAAACATGATACCGGGCGCAATGCCCTCGAGCCGGCGGTAGGCGATTGCCGCGCCATCCGGGCGTGCTAGACTCTGGGCGTCCGAAGCTGTCGCCGATACGGTGTCGCGCACGGGCATTTCGGGGTATTACAGCAAAGCATGTTCAGCGACGACAGCATTGGTCCGGTACCAAAGGGGGCGGAGTGACGAAAACCCGTCCGCCGGCGGTATTGCAGGTGGTTCCGAGCCTCGTTTCCGGCGGTGTCGAGCGCGGCACCGTTGATCTCGCCGGCGCGCTGGTCGAGGCCGGCTGGACGTCCTATATCGCGTCGAGTGGCGGCCCCTTGGAAAGGGAGCTCTTGCGGATTGGTGCGCAGCACATAGCCCTGCCGCTTGCCTCGAAGAACCCATTGGTGATTCGGAGAAACGCCAAAGCGCTCGCCGATCTCATCCGGCGGTTCAGGATCGACATCGTGCACGCACGCAGCCGCGCCCCGGCCTGGAGCGGTTGGTCCGCGGCGCGGGCAACCGGCCGGGGGTTTGTGACGACTTTTCACAATGCCTACGATTCCGATCTGCCGTTCAAGCATCGCTACAACTCGGTTATGGCGCGCGGCGATCGGGTCATCGCGATCTCGCGCTTTGTCGCCGACCACGTCGCAAAGGTTTATGGCGTCGGCAGTGATCGCCTGCGCACGATCTCCCGCGGGGTCGACCTGATGCGCTTCGATCCGCGCCGGGTCGGGGGAACCCAGGTCGCCGAGCTGGCGGCCGACTGGCGGGTGCCCGACGGGTTTGTCGTTGTGATGCTGCCGGGCCGGCTGACCCGCTGGAAGGGCGGGCTCGATTTTATCGAAGCGATCGCCCGGCTTTCCCGGCGCGACGTCTGCGGCGTCCTGGTCGGCGGTCAACAGCACGTCGCCTTTCGCCGCGAACTCGAAGCGGCGATCGAGCGATTCCGGCTCGCCGAGCGGTTTCGCATCATCGACGACTGCCGCGATATGCCGACCGCTTATAGGCTGGCCGATGTCGTCGTTTCGGCCTCGACCGAGCCGGAGGGCTTCGGGCGGGTCATCGTCGAGGCGCAGGCGATGGGGCGGCCGATCGTCGCGACCGATCACGGCGGTGCGCGCGAGACGATCTTGCCCGGCCTGACGGGCTGGCTTGTCCCTCCGAGCGATTCCCCGGCGCTCGCCGCCGCGATCGGCGCTGCGCTGGCGCTCGATGAGGACGCGCGAGCGTCATTCGGCCGGCATGCCCGGGCTCAGGTCGCGGCCGGCTATACCCGCGAGATCATGTGCGAGCGGACGATAGAGGTCTACGAGGAGCTGCTGTTCCCTGAGACCGCGAGCGTCGGCCTCGGCCGCGCGGAACCGGTGGCGATCGTGGCATGATGCCGGCCCCCGTTCCGCTGCTGTCGCGAGTGCGCCCGTCTTGACCGGGCGGGGGTAGCTCGCGATATTCCTACCATGAACGGCTTGGACCGGAATGTCGCGACGACTACGACCACCCCCGGAACCGGGGTGTCGGGAGGTTGCGCGCGCTGATTGAGCCGCATCGCTGAACCCGAGAACCCCGCCGGCAACGGACGGGGTTTTTTCATGACCATTTTACCCCGCCCGAACGGCGCCACTACGGAGCACAGGGCACCATGAGTGATAGTGTTGGAAAGATCCTGAATTCGCCGATCTCGGGTCGATCGGGTGCGCCCATCGCCGTCACGCTGCCCGATGGCAGCCGGCGCGAATTCCCGCAGCCGGTGACCGGCGCCGAGCTGGCCGCCGCGATCGGCCCCGGCCTCGCCAAGGCGGCGGTCGCGCTCAAGATCGACGGTCGGCCGCGCGATCTCACGGCCCTGATCGACCGCGACGCCGCGGTCGCGATCATCACCCGCGAGATGCCGGAAGGGGTCGAAATTCTGCGCCACGATGCCGCCCATGTTATGGCCGAAGCGGTCAAGGAGCTGTATCCCGAAACCCAGGTCACCTTCGGCCCGGCGACCGAGACCGGCTTCTACTATGATTTCGCGCGCGTGACGCCGTTCACCCCCGACGATCTCTTGCGCATCGAAGAGCGCATGCGCGACATCGTGCGCCGGGATGAGCCCATCACGCGAGAGGTGTGGGATCGCGACAAGGCAGTGGCGTTCTTCGATGGCATCGGGGAGCGCTACAAGGCCGAATACATCGGCGAGATCCCGTCCGATGAGGAAATCAGCCTCTATCGCCAGGGCAATTTCGTCGATCTGTGCGTCGGTCCGCATCTGCCGTCGACCGGCCGCCTCGGGCAGGCCTTCAGGCTGATGAACGTCGCCGGCGCTTATTGGCGCGGCGATCCAAACAATGCGCAGCTCCAGCGCGTCTATGGCACGGCCTGGCCGAGCCAGAAAGAACTCGATCAGTATCTGTTCCGGCTCGAGGAGGCCGAACGCCGCGACCATCGCAAGCTCGGGCGCGAACTCGACCTGTTTCATCAGCAGGAAGAGGCGGCCGGCAGCGTCTTCTGGCACCCGAAGGGCTGGACGCTGTTCCGCATCATCGAGGATTACATGCGGCGTCGCCTCGCAGCGGCGGGTTATCAGGAAGTGAAAGGGCCGCTTCTGCTCGACCGCAGCCTGTGGGAGGCCTCGGGGCATTGGGAGAATTTCCGCGACAACATGTTCATCGCTGAAAGCCGCGACGAGCGCGTGCTAGCGGTCAAGCCGATGAACTGCCCGGGTCATGTGTTGATCTTTCGCAACCGGCTGCGGAGCTATCGCGAACTGCCGTTGCGCCTCGCTGAATTCGGCAGCTGCCATCGCAACGAGCCATCGGGCGCGCTGCACGGCATCATGCGGGTGCGCGGCTTCACGCAGGATGATGCTCATATCTTCTGCACGCGGCTTCAGGAGAACGATCCCAACAGTCAGGTCAGGGCGGAAACCAAGGCCTTTTGTGAGCTCCTGCTGTCGATCTATCGCGATTTCGGATTTGATGATGTTATCGTTAAATTCGCTACGCGTCCGGCAAAACGCATGGGCAGCGATGTCTATTGGGAACTCGCGGAGCGAGATCTTGAGGAAGCCGCCAAAGCCGCTGGCCTTGATCTTGTTCTAAACCCTGGTGAGGGTGCTTTTTACGGTCCGAAGCTCGAGTTTGTGCTCCGCGATGCGCTCGGCCGTGAGTGGCAATGCGGGACGCTGCAGCTCGATTTCCAGATGCCGGAGCGGCTCGGCGCGAGCTATGTCGGCGAGGACGGCGCGCGCCATGCGCCAGTCATGTTGCATCGCGCGATCCTCGGCTCGATGGAGCGGTTTATCGGTATCCTGATCGAGCATTACGCGGGGAATTTCCCGCTGTGGCTGGCGCCGGTGCAGGCGGTCATCGCCTCGATCACCGACGATGCAGCCGCTTACGCTGAAGAGGTATCGCGCGAGCTGGCGGCAGCAGGTCTCCGCGTTACCACAGATACCGGCAGCGAAAAGATCGGGTACAAGGTCCGCGAGCACAGCCTCGCCAAGGTGCCGTTGATCCTGGCGGTCGGCCGGCGCGAGGCGGAACAGCGCACGGTATCGCTGCGACGGCTGGGCAGTTCCGCACAGGAAGCCCTTGCGCTCGGCGAGGCGATTGCTAGATTGAAAGTAGAGGCAGTCCCACCGGCTTCCGCCTAGTCATTTACGGCGAACGGGTATTGGTGCTGCTCAACTTTTGAGAGGAGACGCTACATAGCCAGACCACCCATGAACTTCACCCCCACCCGCGAGGGGCCCCGCGTCAACGAGGAAATCAACGTGACGCGCGTGCGCCTCGTCGACGAGCGCGGCGAGATGGTGGGAGTGGTTGGGCGCAACGAAGCGCTCGACATGGCGTCCGGAGCAGGCCTCGACCTGGTCGAGGTTGCGCCCAACGCCGATCCGCCCGTCTGCAAAATCCTCGATTACGGTAAGTTCAAATACGAAGAACAAAAGAAAAAGAACGAAGCCCGAAAAAAGCAGAAAATCATCGAGGTCAAGGAAATCAAGCTGCGCCCGAGCATCGACGACCATGATTACGCGGTTAAGATGCGCAGCATGAACAAGTTCATCGAGGAAGGCGACAAGGTCAAAGTGACGATGCGGTTCCGCGGGCGCGAACTGGCGCACCAGGAACTCGGCATGAATGTGCTGATGCGGGTCAAGGAAGACCTCGATGAAATCGCCAAGGTCGAGCAGTTCCCGCGCATGGAAGGACGCCAGATGACGATGGTGGTGTCGCCGAAGTAGGATCCTCCCGCATCTTTCGGGAGGTTTCGCGATGCCGACGATCGAGCCCTATTGCGCCAAAGGCGTTTACGACCCGCCGATGTATTCGCAGGCGGTCAAGGTCTCGGGTGCGCAAACGATCCTCTACATATCCGGCCAGGTCGATTACGGGCCCGACGGTAGCGCTGCTCACCCCGGCGATTTCAAGGCGCAAGCGCGCGCCGCCTTGCAGGCGCTGAAGGCACAGGTCGAGGCGGGCGGCGGCACGATGGCGAATTTGGTCAAGGTCAACACCTATGTGACCGACATGCGCTACCGCGCCGATTACGGCCCGATCCGCGAGGAATTTTTCGGCAAGAAGATGCCGGCGCACACGCTGGTCGCGGTCGCGGCGCTTGCCGCCCCCGAGTTCCTGATCGAGATCGAAGCGGTCGCGGTGCTGTAGCCCGCCCGCGCGGGAGCGCGGAATTGTCGCCTTCGTCTCGGTCGGAGCGGTTGGGGCCAAGATTGTCGCCTTCCTCTTCCAATACACGGTGTTCCGCACGCTCGTCCGGCGCAACCTGCAGCAAAGCCAGGCTGCGTTTTCCGCTGGCGTTGCGGTCGTCAGATAATTTTATTGCAATTCGATGGTGTAGCCCTATTGACAATTCGGATTGGTTTCCCACTTGACGGCTATATCCGGAAATTCCGCCAGGCGGAGGAAGGTTCGCGTCGCCTCAGCGCCGGAGCTGGGCCCGCCTTGCTTTCCCGAGGGCCGGTCGCTATAACCCGCGCCTTCAATCGGCGGCAGGCCGCGCTTCTTTAGCGCCCGAGGGCATGCCTTGCCGCCGCAACCTCGACCAAGGATGAGAAAATGCCCAAGCTGAAAACCAAGAGCGGCGCAAAGAAGCGCTTCGACCGCACCGCTACGGGCAAGATCAAGCGCAACTGGGGCCACAAGCGGCACCGCCTGATCAGCAAATCGAAGCCGCAGAAGCGCCTGCACCGTGGCACGACGACCCTGGAAAAGGGCGACGCGAAACTCGTGCTGACCTATATGCCGTACTTGCGGGGCTGAGCCATGGCCAGGGTCAAACGCGGCGTCACGGCACATGCCCGCCACAAGAAGGTGCTGGAGCTGGCCAAGGGCTATCGCGGCCGCAACAGCACCGTTTATCGCGTCGCGCTCGAAAAGGTCGAGAAGGCGCTGCGCTATGCCTATCGCGACCGGCGCAACAAAAAGCGCGATTTTCGCGGGCTGTGGATCCAGCGCATCAACGCCGCCGCGCGCGAGCATGGACTGACCTATTCGCAATTCATGCACGGCATGAAACTCGCCGGGTTCGACCTCGACCGCAAGGTATTGTCCGACATGGCGATCCGCGAACCGGAGGCGTTTGCCGCGATTGCGGGGACGATCAAGGGCGCGCTCGAGCAGCCGCAATCGGCGGCGGCTTAACGGGATGCCGGCGCCGCTGCGCATCGGCCGATTTACTCGGGGTCATCCTCACTGAGGCCCCGAGAGAGGTATGGTGACCAAAGGGGCCGTGCGTGACGGCCCCTTTGCGTTTGGGAATCTCGAATGGAAGAACTGGCTCGACTGCGCGACGATATCTTGCGCGAGATCCGCGAGGCAGCCTCGCCCGAGGCTCTTGAGGCGATCCGCGTTGCGGCGCTCGGCCGGCGCGGTCGCCTGACCGAGCTGATGCGCGGCCTCGGCGCGCTCGCGCCCGAGGCGCGGCGCGAGGCCGGTGCCGCGCTCAATATCGCCAAAGACGAGATCGCCGCGGCGCTCGCCGAGGCGGCCGAGCGGCTCGGCCACGCCGCGCGCGCGCAGCGCCTCGCCGGCGAACGCGCTGACGTCACGCTGCCCGTTTCGCCAGGCGAGCCCGGCCGCATCCATCCCATCAGCCAGACCGTCGACGAGATCGTCGCGATCTTCGGCGAGATGGGGTTCGTCGTCGCCGAGGGGCCGCATATCGAGGAGGATTTCTACAATTTCACCGCGCTCAACATCCCGCCCGAGCACCCGGCGCGCCAGGAGCACGACACCTTTTATCTGTCTCCACGTGCCAATGGCTCACGCCCCGTCCTGCGCACCCACACCTCGCCGGTGCAGGTCCGCACGATGCTGGCGCAGAAGCCGCCGTTGCGGATCATCGTGCCGGGCCGCACGTTCCGCGCCGATCATGATGCGACACACTCGCCGATGTTTCATCAGGTCGAGGGGCTCGTCATCGACCGCACGACGCATATGGGCCATCTGAAAGGCTGCCTGATCGAGTTCTGCCGCGCCTTCTTCGATGTCGAGGATCTGCCGGTGCGGTTCCGGCCGAGCTATTTCCCGTTCACCGAACCCTCGGCCGAAGTCGATATCGGCTGCTCGCGCCAGGGCGGCGAACTCAAGATCGGCGCCGGCGGGGACTGGCTGGAAATCCTCGGCAGCGGCATGGTGCATCCGCAGGTGCTGAAGAATTGCGGCATCGACCCGGACGAATACCAAGGTTTTGCCTTCGGCATGGGCATCGAGCGGGTGGCGATGCTGAAATACGGCATCCCCGATCTGCGCACGATGTACGATTCCGATCTGCGCTGGCTGCGCTACTACGGCTTCCTGCCGCTCGACATCCCGTCGCCGGTGCGCGGGCCGCTCCAGGGGAGCATGGCCGGAGGGACGGCATGAAGACGACGCTGTCCTGGCTCAAATCGCACATCGCGACGAGCGCGCCGCTCGGTGTGCTGGTCGATCGTCTGACGATGCTCGGTCACGAGGTCGAGCGGATCGACGACCGCGCCGCGTCGCTCGACGGCTTTGTCGTCGCCCAGGTCACCGCGGCCGAGCCGCACCCCAATGCCGACCGCCTGCGTGTCTGCCGCGTCGACGCCGGGCCCGGGGTCAATGGTGGAGAGGAGGTGCAGGTCGTGTGCGGCGCGCCCAACGCGCGCGCCGGCATGAAGGGCGTGTTCGGGCCGACCGGCGTCACGATCCCGAAAACCGGTACACAATTGCAGGAGTCGACGATCCGTGGCATCGCTTCGCGCGGCATGTTGATGTCGGCCGCCGAGCTGGCGCTCGGCGAGGATCACTCCGGCATCATCGAGCTGTCGGCCGATACGCCCGTCGGCACCCCCTATGCGAGGCTCCTCGGTCTCGACGATCCGGTCCTCGACATCAAGGTGACACCAAACCGCGCCGACTGCCTCGGCGTGCGCGGCATCGCCCGCGACCTGGCCGCGGCCGCGATGGGTCAGCTGACGCCGCTCGATACGACGCCGGTCGAGGGCCGCTACCCGTCGCCGATCGCCGTGCATATCGAGGACCGCACCGCCTGTCCGTTGTTCCTCGGCCGCCATATCCGCGGCCTCAAGAATGGACCGAGCCCGCGCTGGCTGCGTGACCGGCTCGAAGCGATCGGGCTGCGGCCGATCTCGGCCTTGGTCGATATCACCAATTTCCTGACCTACGATTTGAACCGGCCGTTGCACCTTTTTGACGCCGGCAAGCTCAAGGGCGATTTGACGGTGCGACCGGCGCGCCCAGGCGAAAAGCTGCTGGCGCTCAATGGCCACGAATACGAGCTGGACGCGGAGATCACGGCGATCGCCGATGACAATGGCGTGCAAAGCCTCGGCGGCGTCATCGGCGGCGAGCCGACCGGCTGCACCGAAGCGACAACCGAAGTCTTTGTCGAGGCGGCGTTGTTCGACCCGATCCGCACCGCCGCGACCGGCCGGCGGCTCGAGATCGTCAGCGACGCGCGCTACCGTTTCGAGCGCGGTGTCGATCCCGCCTTTGTCGGGCCGGGTCTCGAAATCGCGACGCGGCTGATCCTCGAATTATGCGGCGGCGAGGCCTCGGATGTCGTCGTCGCCGGCGCCGTCCCGGCTTGGCATCGCGAATATCTGCTGCGGCCGGAGCGTCTCTCCTCGCTCGGTGGGCTGCACGTGTCGCCGGATGAAACCACCGCCATTCTGGAGGCGCTGGGCTGCACGATCGCGGTCGCCGCCGAGCATGACGGCAGCTTGCGCGTGACGCCGCCCTCCTGGCGAGGCGATATCGTCGGCGAGGCTGATCTCGTCGAGGAGGTGCTGCGGGTCAAGGGTTACGACCAGATCCCGGCGGTGCCGTTGCCGCGCGACACCGTGATCTCGCGCCCGGCGATCGATGCGCGACGTCGCCGAGCCGAGCTGGTCCGCCGCACCCTCGCGAGCCGCGGGCTCACCGAAGCCGTGACCTTCTCGTTCATCTCCTCGCGCTCGGCCGAATTGTTCGGGGGCGCCAAGCCGGAATTGCGCCTGGTCAACCCGATCAGCGCCGATCTCGACGAAATGCGGCCTTCCGCCTTGCCGGGGCTGGTCGAGGCGGTGCGGCGCAACGCCGATCGCGGTTTCCCCGACGTCGCGCTGTTCGAGCTGGGCCCGGCCTATCGCGACGACACGCCTGAGGGCCAGATGAACGTCGCCGCCGGGCTGCGCGCCGGCCGGCTTGGCCCGCGCGATTGGCGCCAACCGCCGCGCGAACCCGATTTGTACGACGCCAAGGCCGACGCCTTGGCCGCGCTCGCCGCGATGGGCGCGCCGAGCGACAATATTCAGACCGCAGTCGAGCCGCCACCCTGGTTTCACCCCGGGCGCGCCGGCACGTTGCGGCTCGGTCCGGCCGTGCTCGGGCATTTCGGTGAATTGCACCCCGATGTGCTCGACGCCTTCGAGGTCAAGGGCCCGGTCGCCGCCTTCGAGGTGTTTCTCGACGCCGTGCCGTTGACTCGTGCCGGCCGCGCCAAACCGCCGCTGAAGCTGTCGGTGTTTCAGCCGGTCGAGCGCGATTTCGCGTTTATCGTCGACCGCGATCTGCCGGCCGAAACCCTGCTGCGCGCAGCGCGCGGCGTCGACCGTAAGCTTGTCTCGGAGATCCGCCTGTTCGATGTTTACGAGGGCAAGGGGCTGCCCGAGGGCAAGAAATCGCTCGCGATCGCCGTCACCTTGCAGCCGCAGGAAGCGACCCTGACCGATGCCGAGATCGAGGCGTTCTCGAAGCGCCTCGTCGCCGCTGTCGAAAAAGCCACCGGCGGCACGCTGCGCAGCTGACCGCTATTACCACTATTCCCGGCCGACGTTGTAGACGGCGACCGCCTGGCTGAGGCCCTTCAGCGCGAGGTCGCCGATCTCTTCGAGCGTCGCGATGCTTTCGACGGCGGCGGCGACCCGCTTGCTGACCAGGATCTGTCCGTCGAGCGCCTGGTCGCAGAGCCGCGAGGCCAGGTTGCACGCCGTGCCGATCGCCGTGTAATGGATCCGGTCGGCAAAGCCGATCTGCCCCAAGGTCGCGTAACCCTGCGCGATACCGACACCGAAACCGATTTCGCGGCCGCGGCGGCGCCAGCCGATTTGCAACTGCGCCACCGCCTCGCGCATCTCGGCCGCCATCTTGACGGCGCGTTCGGCTGGATCGGGGCAGGGCAGGGGGTCGTTGAAGAACACCATGATGCCGTCGCCCGAGAACTGGTCGAGCGTGCCTTCAGAGCGGGTGACGATCGGCCCGAGCGCGGCGTGGTACTCGCGCAGCAGGTCGCGCACCTCCTCCGGCTCGCCGGTTTCGGCAAATGAGGTAAAGCCGCGCAGATCGCAAAACACGATGACGATGTCGCGGCGATGCGTCTCGAGGATGTGCTCTTCGCCGCGCGCGATGATCAATTCGGCGAGCTGCGGCGCGAGAAACCGCTTCAGAGCGCCCATCCGCTCGATCTGGCCGAGCTGGGCCTCGACGCGGCTCTCCAGCTCCTTGTTCCACAGCGCCAGCTCGCCGGCCTGATCTTCGAGCCGGCGCGCCTGCTCCTGCACCGTGTCGTGCAGTGCCTTGATGCGCAGCATCGCGCGCACCCGCGCCATCAGCGCCGCCTGATCGACCGGCTTCGTCAGATAATCGTCACCGCCGGCTTCGAGCCCGGCGATGACGTCCGTCGCATCGGCGCGGGCGGTGACGAGGATGACCGGGATGAAGGGCAGGGCGGCATCGGCTTTCAGCTGCTTGACCGTCGCGATGCCGTCGAGCTTCGGCATCATGATGTCGAGCAATACGAGATCCGGCCGTTGGTCACGGATGATCGCCAGCGCCGCCTCGCCGTCGCCGGCGGTGATCACCTCGTAGCCCTGGCTTTCCAGCCGCATCTGCAGGATGTCGACATTGTCCGGCACGTCGTCGACGACGAGGATCAGCGGCTTCTCACGCATCATCTTGCTCGTATAACAAAGCTTTATCGCAGAGGGCGCAGAGGGCTCGCAGTGGGCGCGGAGAAATCAAAGACCGTTGACCATCCGCACGATACCGTCGCGCATGTGCGCGACATGAAAATTCAATAGATAGCCGAGCTTAAACTCGCCAAGGCGGAGATAGCTGAGAAGCTGGCTTCGGTGTACGGGCAGGATGGTTTCGGCCGCTTTCAGCTCAACGACTACCAAGCCTCCAATGAGGAGATCGGCTCGGTAGCCGTTATCGATGGTCAGACCCTCGTATTGAACAGGAATTTGTACTTGCCTACGTCCCGAAAGGCCTTGCTTCTCAAGTTCGTACAAAAGGCAAGTCTCGTAAGCGCTCTCGAGCAATCCAGGCCCTAGCGCCGTATGGATTTTCATCGCTGCACCGACGATTGCAGTACCGATGTCGCCTTCTTTCATCCTCTGCGTCCTCTGCGAATCCTCAGCGCCCTCTGCGGTAAATCTTTGTTTCGTTACGGCAGGAATTCGCGCACCTTGGCGAGCAGCTGGCGCGGACTGAACGGCTTGGCGACATAACCGTCGCAGCCGGCGGCGCGGGTTTTCGCTTCGTCGCCCGACAACGCGTAGGAGGTGACCGCGATGATCGGCACCTTCGCCAATGCCGGGATCGCGCGGATGCGCCGGGTCGCCTCGTAGCCGTCGATGCCGGGCAGTTGGATGTCCATCAATATCAAATCGGGCTGTTCGCGCTCGGCGGTCGCGACGCCCTCCACCCCATCCACCGCCTCGATCAGCTCGTAGCCGGCGCTTGTCATCAGGTCGCGGATGATCTGCCGGTTATCCTCGGTGTCCTCGACGACGAGAATTCGTTTTGTCATGCCGCCCCCATTAGTTCGCCGGTCAGCTCGTCAGCCGCGTTTTCGACCCGGATCGGCAAGGTGACGCGGAACGTCGCGCCATGGCCCAGCTCGGACTCGACCGCGATCGAGCCGCCCTGCATCTCGACCATGCGTTTCGAGATCGCCAGCCCCAGCCCAGTGCCGCCCTTCTTGCGTGTGTTCGAGCTGTCGACCTGCTGGAATTCCTCGAAGATCCTGCCCTGGTCCTCAGGCGCGATGCCGGGGCCGGTGTCGCGTACGGTCAGCACGAAATGACCATCTTCGGCCATCGCGCCGATCGCTACTTCACCTTGATCGGTGAATTTGACGGCGTTGCCGACCAGGTTGAGCAAAACCTGCGACAGGCGCCGTGCATCGCCATGCCCGGTCGGCAGACCGGCCGCGACCGTCGCGCTCATCTTGAGACCCTTCGTGCTGGCGAGCGCTTCGGTCGCCGTGACGACCGACTGCACGACATCCGGCAGCGTATAATCTTCGAAGGTCAGCACCAGCTGCCCGGCCTCGATCTTCGACAGATCGAGTACGTCGTTGATGAGTGCGAGCAGATGCCTGCCGTTGTTCTGCACCCGCTCCAGCACAGTCATCGCTTTCTCCGGCACCGCGCCGTAGATGCCGTCAACGAGCAGCTCGGCGTACCCGAGGATCGCGTTCAGCGGCGTGCGCAGCTCGTGGCTCATATTGGCGAGGAATTGCGACTTGTGCTGGCTCGCCAGCGCGAGTTGTTCGCTCTTGTCGGCGATCTCGCGGAACAGGCGCGCGTTCTGGATCGCCAGCACCGATTGCGCCGCCAAGGTCTGCATCAGCCGCACCGCGGCTTCGGGGAATTCGCCGGGCCGCCGCCGTTGCAGCAGCAACGCGCCGAAAACCCGGTCGGCCCCGACCAATGGCACGATCAGCACCGAGCGATAGCCGGCCGCGAGTGTCGCATCGCGCAGCACATTGCCCGGGCGCTCCCGCAGATCCGGGATTTGCGTCGGCGCACGCCGGGTCACAACGTCGCCCATCAGCGTCATGTTCTCGTCGATGTGCATCTGGCGCACTTGCTTGACGAACCCGGCGTCCCAGCCCACCGCCTCGACAAAGCGGAAGGCATGCCGGCCTTGGCTGTAGCGGAAGATGACGCCGGCATCCGCCTCGGTCAGGCCCACCGAGCGGTTAAGCACGGTCGAGAGCACCGCCCCGAGATCCAAGGTCGAGCTGACCGCCTGGCCGACTTCGGCGAGCGCCTTCAACTCCTCGACCGAATGCGCCAGTTCGGCGGTGCTTTCGCGCAACTCGTTTAGCAACCGCGCATTCTCGATCGCGATGACCGCTTGGTCGGCAAAGGTGGTGACCAGCGCCACTTCCTTGTCGTTGAACGGCTCGACCCGGTCGCGTGCCATCGCGATGACGCCGATCGGGGCGCCATCCCGGAGCAGCGGCACGCCGAGCATCGTCCGGGCGCGGGCGATTTTCGCCTCGTCCTTGACGGCATACAGCGGGTCCGCTATCGCATCGGCGATCTGCACGGCGCGGCCTTCGAGCGCCACCCGCCCGACCAATGTCCCGGTGCCAGGCGCGATGGGGTTCGCTTCCTCGATCTCGCGATAGGCGGGGTCGATGCCCTTGTCGGCGGCAGCCCAGCGGTAGAGGCCGCCCTCGAGACGAAAGATGCTCCCCATATGCGAGCGGCACAGTCGGACCGCGGTCTCGACGACATATTCGAGCACCGGTGTGAGGTCGAACGTCGATTGGCTGATCACCTGCAGCACGTCGCTGGTCGCGGTCTGGTATTCGAGCGACTCTTGCAGGTCGCGGGTGCGCTCGCGCGTCTCGGTGATGAGCCGCGCGTTCTCCATCGCGATGACCGCCTGCGCCGCGAAATTCTGCAACAGCGCGATCTGCTTGTCCGAGAACGGCCGCACCTCCTGTCGAAACGCAGTGATGTAGCCGAGAAAGGCGCTGTCCTTGCGGAGCGGGACGAGGAGAAGGGTGCGGATGCCGGCCAGTTCGACCCCGGCGTGCGGCATCGGGTCGGTCGCGGTGCGGGCGACTTCCTTCAGATCGTCGATGTGCAGGAAGGGTTCGCCGCGCATCAGACGAGTCGCCGGGTGATCGGGGCCGCCCAGCCGCATCGGGCCGCGCACGAAATCTGCCCAGGCCGGCGGCAGATTGCGTTCCGCCGCCGATCGCAGGAACTCCCCGTCATAGGTCACCAGGCTGCCGAAGGCGGCGCCGCACAGGCTATGCGCCTTTTCCAGGATAGCGTCGAACACCGGCGCGAGATCGCCGGGTGAGGAATTGATGACCCCCAGGACTTCAGCGGTCGCTGTCTGCTGTTCCAGCGCTTCGCGCGTCTCGGTGATCAGACGCGCGTTCTCCATCGCGATGACCGCCTGCGCCGCGAAATTCTGCAAGAGCGCGATCTGCTTGTCGGTGAACGGTCGAACTTCTTTGCGATAAATGACGAAGGTGCCGAGCAGGTTACGGTCCTTGCGTAACGCTACCCAAAGCCCGGTTCGAGCACCGTCGAGATCAACCAAAGCACGGCGCAACGGATAGCCTATCCGGTAGGCCTCGCTGTCCGCGATATCGGCTTCGTGGACGACGGATTCGCCTGCCACTAAGGCGCCGAGGGAACCCTTCGGAAAATCGTCCGGAAAGTTTCCGATCTTTATAGGTTCGCGGAGGAAATCAGCAAGCGCGGAGGAAACTCCGCGGTACCCAACACTGTGAAATGTCTCGCCCTCGAAGGTGTAAAGCGTGCCTAAGTTCGCCTCGCACAGGCGGAGCGCCTTTTCGAGCATCGCGTCGAAGACGGGCGCGAGGTCGCCGGGGGAGGAATTGATGACCCCCAGCACTTCGGCGGTCGCGGTTTGCTGGTCGAGCGCCTCGCGCGTCTCGGTGATGAGGCGCGCGTTCTCCATCGCGATGACCGCCTGCGCCGCGAAGTTCTGCAACAGCGCGATCTGCTTGTCCGAGAATGGCCGCACTTCAGTGCGGTACATGGAAATGAACCCCCGAAGCTCTTCCTCAGCGCGTAGTGCCACCCAGACCACGGTGCGCGCGCCGCCAATATCGGCAAGCGCACGGCGGCCGGTCTCTCCTGAACGGTACGCAACGTGATCAGTAATGTCCTCGATGTGGACGATCGATTGCCCCTCGGCGAGCCGACGGGTTGCAAACCCGCGGTCTACGTGGAAAGGCTGGCGGAAAAACTCGGCCAGCGCGGGCGGCACGCCGCGCCAGGCGTTGGCGCGGAAAAATTCGCCGTCAAAGATATTAAAGAGGCCGAAGGATGCTTCACACAGATCCAACGCCTTATCCAGGATCGCGTCGAACACCGGCGCGAGGTCGCCGGGCGAGGAATTGATGACACCGAGCACCTCGGCGGTTGCGGTCTGCTGCTCGAGCGCCTCGCGCGTTTCGGTGATCAGGCGCGCGTTCTCCATCGCGATGACCGCCTGCGCCGCGAAGTTCTGCAACAGCGCGATTTGCTTGTCCGAAAACGGCCGCACCTCCCGGCGGTAGATCTGGATCACGCCGAGCAGCGTGTCCTCCTTGCGCAGCGGGACGGCGACCAGAGTTCGCACCTTACCCAGCTCGATCACCGCGCGGGCGAGCGGGCTTCCCGAGCGGTAGCCCTCGTCGAGGGTTGCGTCGGCGATGTGAACGATCGGCTCGCCGCCGATGATGCGGCCGAGTGCGCCTTTTCCCGGTCGATGTGGACCCTGTTTGAGATACTCGGCGTGTTCCGGCAGCGCGCCGCGAACGGCGGTCGCGTGGATCAGCTCGCCGTCATAGGCGTACAGGGTGCCGAAAGCCGCTCCGCAGAGGCTGAGCGCCTTGTCGAGCATTGCGTCGAACACCGGGGCGAGGTCACCGGGGGAGGAATTGATGACCCCCAGCACTTCGGCGGTCGCGGTCTGCTGGTCGAGCGCCTCCGATAGTTCGGCGGTGCGGTCGGCGACCCGCTGTTCGAGTTCGGCGTAGGATCGCTGCAGGTCGGCCGCCATGCGGTTGAACTGCTGCGCCAGTCCCTCGATCTCGTCGCCGGTATGGATCTCGATGCGGCGGCCGAGGTCGCCGGCGCCGAGCCGTTCGGCGCCGGCCGCGATCGCGTGGATCGGCCCCGTCATGCGGCGAGCGATGACGAGCGCCACCAACGTCGCCGCGATCAGGCCGAAGGCGAGCAATACGACCGTGCGCAGCGCCGCGCCGTAGAGCGGCGCGAAGGCCTCGGCGAGCGGCACCTCGACAAACACCCGCCAGCCGAGTTGCGGGATCGCGGCATGCGCGGTCAGCACCGAGTGTCCGGCGAGATTGCTGGCTGTCGTCACCGCCGGCTCGCCGGGCTGCGGGTTGAGCGCGCCGGCAACTTGCGGCAGCTTTGACAGATCGGTGTCGCGCAACACCAGGCTGATGTCGGGATGGGCGATCAGCCGGCCGCGCCCGTCGACGACATAGGCATAGCCGCCCTGGCCGATCTTCAGCGCGGTGATGACATCCCAGATCAACTTCAGATTGATGTCGGCGACGGTCACCCCGGCATTCTTGCCGTCGAGCGCCATCGCCAGGCTCATATAGGGCTCGGACTCCTTACGGAAGTACACCGGGCTGAACCAGACCCGGTGCGCCTTGGCCTCGATGAAAGCGGGGTTCTGCGAGAAATCGGCGCCGCTGTCGCTGACATCCATCGCGAGCCGGGAGGACAGCAAGCGTTCCTTGCCGTCACCGTCGAGCTGGCGCAGTTCGGTGATCGCCGGCACCTGGCGCAACAGGCGCACGTAATCCTGGCGGCGTTGGTCGAGCGGCCCCGCCGCCCATTGCGCATGCGTCGTCCAGCCGATCTGGCTCTTGATCTCCTCGACGAACTCGGCGATGCGCTGGGCTGCCGCCTCGGCCTTTTCCTGCTGCACCCGGACGAGCGCCGCCTTGTTCTCCTGATAGGAAAACCAGAAATCGAAGCTGCTGTTGATCAAGAGCGCTGCGCCGACCAGCGCGACGAAGATCAGCGCGTATTTGCGGAAGAGACGGCGCCGCGGCGCGGCGGGAGCGGGCACAGCTTCGCCGAGCGCGGCCCAATCGGCCGGCGACGGCGACGTCTCCTGGGCGCCCGACACCCGGCAGCCTCGTTCTTAACCCCGTTTCTGAGGGAGCGATTGTAACGCCGATCGGCGAGCCAGTCTGCCGGCTCGTTTCAGTCGCTGAGGGATTGGACTTAAGTCGAGGACGCAGCGGCCTAGTTGAAGATGTGGCCGACGCTGCCGAGGCTCCAGCCGATGCTCAACAGGAGGCTGACGCCGGTCAGCAACAGAAGAACCATGCCGCGGCCCCGCACCGAAGTCGGCAGCATCAAAGCCGCGATCCATATCGCTGCGAAGGCCAGCAAGGTTTCCGGTCCGCTCATCGCGACCTCGAGCAAAAAGTGCTGCGTGATGTTAAGTCTCCGTTATACTTACCGCAACCAGTGAATCTCCCAAAAAGCGGGAGTTTTTCGGTGCTTTCAAAGCAAATTCGGAAGCGATATTAATAGTACGCGGCGCCAAAAGCGCCGCTCGTATTGCCTTAGTACTCAGCTATCGGCACCCGCAACCGCGCTTGGCGGCGGCTGACGCATCAGCGCGGCGTGCGCGACGATCCCACCCCGACCAGCTGCCGATCGATGTTGTGCGCCAACTGATCGTGCTGCTCGATGACCGCCAGCGTCTCGCGGGCAAACCGTTTCAGTTCGCGGTCGTGCCCCATCTGCGCTTCCTTGCGGAACTCCTTCATGTCTTTGTCGTGGTCAGCGACCATCATCCGCATATAGGCGCGGTCGAACGCTTCGCCTTGCAGTTTGGTGAGGCGGTCGCGCTCCTGCATATGCTCGCTGTCGAGCTGTTGCGGCAGCTGTACGCCCCGCTCCTTGGCGATATTCATCAGCTGCTCGTTCGCGCGGCTGTGATCCTGCACCATGCGGGCGCCGAACGATTTGACGTCGGGTGATTGGCCGTTCTGCTGGGCAAGCTTGCCGAGATCGACCTCGGCCATGCCGCCGATCGCGGCATTTTTCATGAACTCCAGATCCTGCTGGCTCAGCTGGCCCTGCGGCGCGGTGACGTGGCGTTGCGGCCCCTTAGGCGGCTGTTGGGCCAAGGCCGGCGCGCTCAATAGCAGCGCGACCGCTACACTCGACAACAGATGACGATGTATCCGCATGGCAGGCTCTCTCGGTACAAACCAAAGGGGTCTGTACCGGAAACGGCCTTTGCCACCGAAAGTTCAGGCCGGATAACGTTCAGGTTTAGCCGGGGCGTCGCGCGCGCAGAAGCAGGAACGTTCCCGGCAGGCGGATTTCGCCCCGAGAAGCGCCGGCATAGGCAACAAACGCGGCCTCGGTTTCCTTGACTACGGTTTGGCGGGTCGCGTCATCGGCCTCCTTTTCGTCGAGGAGCCGCCCCGACGGTCCGAGCGCGCCGGCGTGCTCCGCCTCGCTCGCCGCCGATTTGCCGATGACGTGAAACGTCGTCGGCTCGATGGCGATCTCCGCGAAGCCGGCGCCGCCCAGCACCCGCCGCACATAATCCGGGTCGCGCATCGCCATCGGTCCCGGCGCGTTCGGGGATTGGGGCTTTGGCGGGCCGACATGCCGAACCGCGATCTCGAACGGGATCTGCCAATGCACATTGTCCTCGATCCCGGCCCACACCGCCATGCACAACCGGCCGCCGGGCCGCAGCGCCTTGGCGAGATTGGTGAACGCGGCCAAGTGATCTGCAAAGAACATAACGCCGAAACGCGAGGTCAACAGATCGAAGCTCGCCGGTGCGAACGAATATGTCTGCGCGTCGGCGAGCAGGGGCGTCAGATTTGCAATTCCCCGCTCGGCCACCCGCTGCCGCAACAGCCCGAGCATCGGCTCGGCGATGTCGACGCCCGTGACCTGGCCGCTCGGCCCGACCGCCGCCGCGAGCGGCAGGGCCGTCGCGCCGGGGCCGCAGCCGATATCGAGAACGCGCTCTCCCGGCTGCGCCTTCGCCTCCCGCAGCAGGATTTGTGCGACCTCGATGTTGCGCGCTTCCTGGATCTCGGCCCGCTGCACCCAGCGCGGCCCGGCAACCTCGTTCCAGTAGCGCTGCATCTCCGTATTGGCGACCACCGCTTCGGTCATCACCGATCCTCCCAATTCAGCCCGCCGCCGCCTCGACAAATTTGCCCAGGGCGGCGGCCAGTGCATGGATCGCCTCCCCCACCTGGTCACCAATTCCATGGCGCGCGGCGAGCCAGCTCGGTTCGACATAACTCACCCACACGCCGCCGTTTGCGTCTTCCCACGCGAGCGCCTTCAGCGGCAGGTCGATGCCGATCGTTTGCTTGGCTTGCATCAGCGGGGTCCCCGCTCGCGGATTGCCGAAGATCAGCAGTTCGGTGGGCCGCAGAGCCATCCCGACCGATGCCGCCGCGGCAGCATGATCAATCCGAGCAAACACGGTGACGCCCTTGGCCTTCAGTTCCGCGTCGAGGCGGTTGATGGTCGCCCTGACAGAGTGGCGGCTTCGGATGGTAGTCAGACCAGGTTCACTCATCGCGGTACTGCCTTCGAAACCGCCGCGGCAACGGGGTCGATGCCTAAACGATGCCCTCCTGCTTCAGGGCATCGATGTCCTGCGCGCCGAGGCCGAGCCACGAACCGAGCACATCGGCGTTGTGCTGACCCAAGAGCGGCGACGGCTTGACCTTGGGCGGCGTACCGTCGAACCGCACCGGCCAGGCCGGCATCTTCACCTTGCCGGTCGTCGGATGCTCGATCGTCTGCATGATGCCGCGCTCTTCGAGGCTCGCGTCGTTCATCAGTTCGAGCGTGTCGAACACAGCGCCGGCCGGTACCCCGGCCGCGCCGATGATCTTCATCGCCTCTTCCTTGGTGTGTTGCCGCGTCCACGCCGCAATGATCTGATCGACCTCGGCGGCGCGCTGGCTGCGCGCGTCCTGCGTGTCATAACGCGCATCGCCGCTGAGATCCTCGCGGCCGATCACCTTCAACAGGCGCTGCCAGTGCTCGGGATTGGCGCGGCTGGTGAAGACATAGACGTAATCGTTCGGGCCGCCCGGCTTGCACGGGTAGAGCGCCGAGGGCACCAGCCCGCCCGGCTGCGACCGGTCGCTGCCGCCGCGCAACTGCGCCTGCCCGCTCGCCTGCGTGCGCGAAAACGGCACCCGCATGTAGTGGATCATCGCGTCCTGCATCGCGATCTGCAGCCGGCGCCCTTGGCCGGTCTTCTGCCGCTTGTACAGCGCACCCAAAATGCTGATCGCCATCAGCATGCCGGTGCCGGTGTCGCCAAAGCTCGGGCCGGGCTTGACCGGGGCGCGATCACCATAGCCCGTGACGCTGGTCGGCCCACCGGCGGCCTGTGCGATCATGTCGAAGGCGAGGCTCTTCTCGTACGGGCTGCCGGTGCCGAACCCTTTGACCTGGCAGTAGACGATGCCGGGGTTGATCTTCTTGACCTCGTCATAGCCGAGGCCCAGCCGCTCGATCGTGCCCGGCGCCATGTTTTCGACCGTCACATCGGCCTTCTTCAGCAGTTCCCTTACGATCTCCAACCCGCGCGGCGATTTCAAATTCAGCGTCAGCGATTTCTTGTTGGCGTTGAACTGGTGGAAATACCAGGGATCATTGTCGGGCTTGCCCGGCTGCAGGCGGCGGCCGGGATCGCCGCGGCCCGGGTTCTCGATCTTGACCACCTCGGCGCCGAGCCAGGCGAGGCTTTCGGTGCAGGAGGGCCCCGCCTCGAACTGGGTGAAATCCACCACCCGCACGCCTTCGAGACAATCCAACTCGACCCCGAGATTCGCCATGGCTTTCCTCCCGTACTCTCGTCCAGACGCGTTCGCCGATCCTTAGCACCACCGCAGGCCGCTGGCTACGCCGCCGCTAATCGCCGACGCCCAAAATGCCGGCGCCGACCCAGAGCAGGGGGATGGCGGCGCTGATCAGGGCGATCCACAGCCCGATCGCATTGCGCTTCCACGAGCTGACAATCAGCACGACCGCCACCCCGAGCAGCCCGGAGGCGAGCATGATCGTGAAGCCGCGCAGCAGCGCCTGCCCGGTTGGGCCGCCAGCGCTGCCGGTCGCGGCCGCATACGCCATCTGGAACAGGATCACGAGATCGAGCGCGAACACCGTCCAGGCGGCGCCCCGCAGCCAATTCAGCCCGGCGGCACTCAAAGGTTCAGGCGGTCATCCGCGCGAGGCGGCGCTCGACGAGCCGCGCGAACAGCGCCGCGCCGAACGGCAGTACGTCGTCGTTGAAATCGTAGCCGGGGTTGTGCACCTGACAAGCGCCCTCGCCGTCGCCATTGCCGATCCGGATATAGGCGCCGGGCACCTGTTCGAGCATGCAGGCGAAATCCTCCGAGGCCATGACCAGCGGTCCAGTCCGGTTGACATTCTCTTCGCCGAACAGTTCGGCGGCGGTGTCGGCGAGGAATCTCGTTTCCGCGTCGTGATTGACGAGCGGCGGGAACAGATTGCGGAAATCGAGCTCCGCGGTGGCGCCGAGCCCGCCGGCGATGCCTTGGGCAATCTGCCGCATGCGGTCTTCGACGAGTTTCATCGTGTCGCGATTGAAGCAGCGCACGGTGCCGCGCAATACGGCGCGCTCGGGGATGACGTTGTAGGCGTCACCCGCGTGGATTTGCGTGACGCTTACGACGCAGGTGTCGATCGGCCGCACGTTGCGCGATACGATCGATTGCAGTGCCGTCGTGATGTGGCTCGCGACGACGACCGGGTCGATGCCGGATTCCGGCCGCGCGCCGTGCGCCCCCTTCCCGGTGATTGCGATATCGAAAAACGCGCCGCCCGCCATCATCGGCCCGGGCCGGATCTGGAATTTGCCGACGGCAACCCCCGGGGAATTGTGCATGCCAAAGATTGCATCGCAGGGGAACTCGGTGAAGAGTCCGTCCTTCACCATCGCCTCGGCGCCGCCCTGGCCTTCCTCGGCCGGCTGAAAGATGAAATGCACGGTGCCGTCGAAATTGCGCGTCTTCGCGAGATAACGCGCCGCGCCCAACAGCATCGTGGTGTGCCCGTCATGGCCGCAGGCATGCATGCGCCCGTGGTGCTGCGAGCGGTGCGCAAAGGTGTTTGATTCGAGGATCGGCAGGCAGTCCATATCGGCTCGGAGCCCGATCGTGCGCGGCGAATTGCCGACCCGCAGCCGGCCGACAAGGCCGGTCTTGCCGATGCCGCGATGCACCTCGATGCCGAACCGCTCGAGCCGCTCGGCGACGAGATCGGAGGTGCGCTTCTCCTCGAACCCCAGCTCGGGATGGGCGTGGATGTCGCGCCGCCATTCGGTCAGCTCGTCGTGAAAGCCGCGGATCTCGTCGATGACCGGCATGGATCCTCCTAGGTAGGTGCACGCTTTGGTTGTGCAACATAGCGCGGCCAGGGGTAAACGGATTATTACGACGAACTATTATGACAATGCGACGTGAAGAGCCGCCGCGACCGTATAGAGGCCGGTGGCGATCAAGACAATCAGGGCGAGCACCGTCGCCGCCTCGACACCGAGCCGGTCGCCGACCCGCCGGCCGATCAAGCCGCCCGCCCAGGCGAAAGGAACGAGGCTAGCCGCCGCGAGCCAGGTGGCGCGCGGCACCCCGAGCGTCACGATGTAAGCGGCCAGTGTTGCCGCATAGCACGCCGCGAAAAACGCGAACAGCGTCGCTCGCGCGATCCGCGGTGCAGCGCCGGCCAACATCAGATAGATCAGCACCGGCGGCCCCGACATGCCGGTCAGCGCGGTTGCGACGCCCGAGACCACGCCGGCGATGAGATCGCGCGCCGGCCGCATGGCCAGCGTGACCGGTCGCTGCCGCAAGCGCGTCGCCACGATGACACCCGCGAAGCCGAGGATCGTCGCGCCGATGACGAAGCTACCGCGACCGGATCGGCATAGCCGAACGCGACGAGGCCGATCGGCAATCCGACGGCCGCGCCGATCCCGAGGCGCAGCAAGAGCGGCCGGTCGATCGCATCGTGCATTCCCGGGAGCACAACCGCCGACAACGCGAGCGTCACAATGATCACGATTTGGATTGCTGCTGCCGGATCGGCAAACAACAGAAACAGCGGCGCCGCCATGACAGCGAAGCCGAACCCGTTGGCTGCCTGCAACAAGGCCGCAACGAAAGTCGTCGCGGCCATCCCGGCCCAATCGGCGAGGTTCACCCCGCCTGCGTGGGGATTGCCCGCAACGCCGGGCGCAATCCCCAGGTCAGCGGCAGGGTGGTCAGCACGACGGCAGCGACGAGGACCATCATTGTCGGGATGCTGAGAAGGTCGCTGACCATACCATACAGAACCGGCGACAGCGCGCCGGCCCCGACCCCGCCGGTGTAAAAGACACTGAAAGCGCGCTGGCGCCGCTCCGGCGCGACGAGTTCGGGCACCGTGCCGTACAGCACCGAGGAGGTTCCGTTGAGGGCAACGCCGATCAGCGGCAGCACGACGAGCCCAGCCGTCAGCGGTAACGGCAACAGCAGAAGCATGCCCGCCGCCGTCATGCCTTCGGTCAAGAACACGGAGGGAATCACCCCAAGCCGTGCCCCGAGCCAGCCGCAGGCGAGTTTGCCGCAGGCGCCGCCGGTGAAGGTCAGCGTCAGCGCGAAGCCGATCGTCGGCAGAGCGGCGCCCTTCATCTGCAGCAGGAAGGGCAGGAATGTCAGAAAACCCATGCGCGTTGCGCTGTCGATCATCGCAATCGTCAGCAGCAACGGGAAGGCGCCGCGGCTCGGCGGCGTCTCTGAATCTGCTGTTGCCTGCGCTTCCGATGCGGTTTCCGCAGCCGGCTCAACCCGTGCCGGCAAACCGCGCACGGCGAGTATCGCCGCCGCCGCAGTAAGCCCGACAATGCCGAGCACGGTCGTCGCGGCGGGCCACGACATCAGCGTCAGCAGCCAGGCGGTGGTCGCTGGGAAAGCCATCTTTCCGAGATCGCCGGAGAAATTGTAGGTCGCTAGCGCGTTTCGCGAACGGCGGCCGGGAAAAGCCTGCGCCACCAGATTGGCGGCGATCGGGTGCTGTACGCCGGAGCCGAGACCGCCGATGACCAGCGCGCCGGCCAGCATCGCGAAACCGACGCTTGCGCCGGCCATCAGATAGCCGATGCCGGCGAGCGCGGTGCCCAGGCCGAGGATCAACAGGCCGCCGAAACGTTGTGCGATGCCGCCGGCCGGGATCTGAAACCCGGCCATCGCGCCGACATAGAGCGCCCGCAGCAGCCCCACTTCGGCGTAGCCGAGCCCGAACTCGGCCTGCCAGAGCGGCAACAGCACATAGAGGAGATCGGTATAGCCGTCATGCAATACATGCGCGCCGCAGGCGACTGCTATCGTCCGCCGATCCGGCGCGGCGATCTTGCCCAAGGTCGTGGCGATCAACGACATGACCGGCGATTGTTTCTGTTTTATGACAGCCATGTCCAGAATCGGATGAGCTCCCGCGCCCGCGCATCAAATGGCCCGGCGATGTTCTCGCCGTTGAGTTCGCGCCGCCGCCGGGGCAAGCTTCGCCCCAACTGACGTAAAGCTCGGCTGACGGGAGGATGGCGCGATGGCAATCGAACGCATGCTGACCGAGGAAATGCCGGCCCGGGTATTGGTCGCCCGCGTCTTGGCGGAAGCCGGCATCGAATACGTGTTCGGCATCTCCGGCGGTCATACCGGCCGCATTGTTTCAGGCCTCAGCCAGGTGCAGAATCAGGTCCGCATGATGACCGTGCGCGAGGAATCGCTGGCCGGCGTCATGGCCGAGGTGTACGGCCGGCTGACCCGCAAGCCCGGTGTCATGATCGGGCAGGGTCCCTGGGTGCTCGGCAACGGGCTGCTCGGCACGCTCGAGGCGCACCTGTCCTCGTCGCCGATGGTGCTCCTCACAGATTTCAGCGACGCGCCGCGCTTCACGCTGCACGCGCCCTATCAGCAGGCGACCGGCGATTATGGCAGCTGGGACGCGCGCCGCGCCTTTGGCGGCGTCACCAAGCAGGTCATGCAGGCGCAGGAGCCGACCGCGGCAGTGCAGGCAACGCAGCTCGCGATCAAGCACGCGATGTCGGGCCAGCCCGGCCCCGTCGCGGTGTTGTTCAGTCATGATGCGCTGGCTGGCGATGTCGCCCCGGACTCGCAACCGGTCCTCTACCCGACGCGCTTCTACCTGCCGTCGCCTCCGCCGCCTGCCGACCCCGCCCAGATCGCCGCGGTTGCCGATACGCTCCTCGCGGCCGAGCGGCCGGTCATCATCGCCGGCAACGGCGTCCGCATCGCGCAGGCCTACGACAAGCTGCGTGCGCTCGCCGAGGCGGCGGGCCTACCGGTCACGACGACCGCCGCCGGCAAGGGCACTTTTCCCGAGACGCATCCCTTGGCGCTCGGCGTGTTCGGCACCTTCGGCACCGCCGCGGCGAATGCCTGCCTCGGCGAAGCCGATCTCGTGCTCGTCGTCGGTTCGAAGCTCGGTCCCAGCGACACCGCCTGGGAGAACACAAAGCTCCTCGACCCGACCCGCCAGAACTTTGTGCAGATCGACATCGAGCCGCGCAACGCGTCATGGAATTATCCGGCCGAGCAGGTCTTGCTCGGCGATGCGGCGCAGATCCTGGGGCAGCTCGTCGAGGCGGTGCGGCCGCGCGCAAATGGCCGCGCTCAGGCGGCGCAGCGCCGGGTCGCGCAGCATCGCGAGAAGCAGGGTTATTTCAACGCCCCGGAATATCGTTCGGACGAGAAGCCGATCCTGCCGCAGCGGGTCATCGGCGAATTGATCCGCAACCTCCCCGAAAACGGCATCGTCACCTGCGACGCCGGGGAAAACCGCATCCTGATGACGCATTTCTATCAGACCAAGGCGGCCGGCGGCTTTCTGCAGGCGGCGGGTTCCGGGCCGATGGGGTTCGGCATCCCGGCCGCGCTCGGCGCCAAGCTCGTGCATCCCGACCGGCCGGTTGTCGCCTGCGTCGGCGATGGCGGCTTCGCGATGACCATGAACGGCCTCATGACCGCGATCGAGCACGACATCCCGATCACGGTCGTCGTGTTCAACAATCATGCCCTCGGTTGGGTACTGCACGGCTCCGGGCCGTTCGCCGCCGAGTTCAAGGATTTCGACCATGCCGGCATCGCCCGCGCGATGGGCTGCCGCGGCGTACGCGTCGAGGACCCGGCGGCGCTCGGCCCAGCACTTCAGGAGGCGATCGCCTCGCGCGCGCCGACCGTCATCGATGTGATAACCTCGCTGAGGGTGTCCTTCGCCGATATCACCTCGCCGCTCGCCAACGAAGCCTCGCCCCGAAGGCCCTAGAGCGGATCAGCAGCTGCCGCGGCCGAAGATGCGGCGCAGCGCGACATAGGCGGCGGGCGCGCTGCTGGTGCCCCAGAAGCACGAAAAACTCGGTCTGCTGCGCAGCTCCTTATCGGCGAAGGCAAGCTGGGTGCGAAGGTGCGGGCAGCCGGGGGTTTGCGCAAAATCACGGAGTTGCCGCAGCCGGGTTCCGCCCCATTGAAACAGGTAGTGATATCCGCCCGGGCCGATGACGCACGGACGAAACCCGCTTTCGGTATCGGCAAGCTGGACGAGTGCGGCGACCTGAAAGTCCCGGTACCCGTTTTCCGAAAGCCAACTGACCATTTCAGCGTGCGCGTCCCCTGGCGCCGGCGGCGCCGAACGCTGCGCCGGTACTGCTGGCGCCGCTGGCGGCGGCAATGGCCGAAACGCCGTCTCCAGCGGCGGCGGCTCGAACGCGTCGAGCGCCGAGCAGGCTGACATCGATAAGGCTGCGGCAAGCGCCAGCGCGACCGCGCCGGCGGTTCGGACCCCCCACATGCCGCCAAGGGTAATGGACGCGGTTCACGCCGGCAACCCGCCGGGTTTCAATTTTGCGACAGACGCCTCGCCGGTTGACGCGCGGACGCGGTAAGGTCACCCTGCGGTCAGCGAATTCTGAACGCCGTTCGGAAAGGATGAGCCATGAAGCTGATGTGGTTCCACTTGATGCCGTACACCGAACTGCCCGACGATTTCCGGGAAAAGAACCCGTCGGTGTGGGTCGACATCCATTCCTCGCTGTTCGACCCGCGGCGCGCCCATCACATGTACAACGACTTCATGGACGAGCTCGAGTACGCCGCCGAGGTCGGTTTCGACGCGGTCTGCGTCAACGAGCATCACAACAATGGCTACGGCCTGATGCCGTCGCCGAATCTGATCGCCTCGTCCTTGGCCCGGCGCACGACCGACACGGCGCTGTGCGTGCTCGGAAATTCGCTGGCGCTGTACAATCCGCCGACCCGGGTCGCCGAAGAGTTTGCGATGATCGACGTGATCTCGGGCGGGCGCCTGATCGCCGGCTTTCCGGTCGGCTCGCCGATGGACACCTGTTACGCCTATGGCCAGAACCCGTCGATGCTGCGCGACCGCTACCTCGAAGCCCACGACCTTGTCGTGAAGGCATGGACCGAACCCGACACCTTCGCCTGGAACGGCCGCTACAACCAGCAGCGCTATGTCAACATCTGGCCACGCCCAGTGCAGAAGCCGCGGCCGCCGATCTGGATTCCGGGCGGCGGCTCGGTCGAGACGTGGCGCTGGTGCGCCCAGATGGACCACGTCTACTGCTACCTGTCGTACTATGGCTACAAGGCCGGACAGGCGACGATGGACGGGTTCTGGGCCGAGATGAAGCGGCTCGGCAAGGAGCCCAACCCGTACCATGCCGGCTTCCTGCAATTCGTCGGGGTCGCCGAGACGCGCGAAGAGGCTTACAAGCTCTACCGCGAGCCCGCAGAATATTTCTATGGCCGCTGCCTCCACATCGACCCGCGTTTCGCCGGCCCGCCGGGTTATGCGACCGAGGAGACGCAGCGCCGCGGCATCAAGGGCATGGTCTCGCAGGCGGCCGACGCCAGCCGCGACGTGACTCGCTATGAGACCAAGTTCCAGATGCTGGCGCGCGAGATGGATTCGATCGTCGACAAGGGCTACGTGATCATCGGTTCGCCCGACGAGGTCGCGGCGCAGCTGCGAGAGGTGGCGCACAAACTCAATGTCGGGCACCTGATGATGCTTTTGCAGTTCGGCAACATGAACAAGGATCTGGCGAAGTACAACACGGGCCTGTTCGCCGAGAAGGTGCTGCCGCAATTGCGCGACGTGTTCTCGGAATGGGAAGACCGCTGGTGGCCGAAGCCGATGGCGCAGAGCGAACGCGCCACACCGGCCTCGTTCCAGCCGACCGCTTTTGCGGCGGAGTAACGGCGTGGCAGAACCCGACACCTTCACCGTCGAGCTGAACGGTTTTTCGTCGCGCGTGTGGCAGCAAGGCAGCGGGCCGAAGCTCGGCTTTCTCGCCGGCTTCGGCGGCTTGCCACGCTGGATCCCGTTTCTCGATGCCTTGGCGAAAGAGCGCACCGTCATCGTGCCTTCATTGCCCGGTTTTCCAGGCGGCGAGCGCGGCCATACCGTGCTCGACAACCACCTCGACTGGGTGCTTGCGACGCATCAGCTCCTGCGCAAGGCCGGGCTCGACGGCGCCGATCTCGCCGGCAGCTCGGTTGGCGGTTCGCTCGCCGCCGAAATCGCCGCGATCTGGCCGCAATCGGTGAAGCGGCTCGCGCTGATCGCGCCGTTCGGCCTGTTCGACGAGAAGGATCCGGTGATCGACCCGTGGGCGCAGCGCGCTCCTGACGTGCCCGGCCTCTTATGCGCGGACCCGGCGAAGTGGGAGGCGTTGAAGGCAGTCCCCGAAGGACATAATGACGCGGAATGGCCGATCGAGCAGACCCGCGCCAGCGAGGCGGCGGCCCGCATCTTTTGGCCGCTCGGCAACACCAAGCTCGAAAAGCGATTGCCGCTGATCGAGGCGCCAACCTTGCTGCTGTGGGGCGAGCAGGACCGCATCATGCCGCGCGGCTATGCCGACAAATTTGCCGGCGGCATCTCCGGCAAAACCGAGATCCGCACAATCACCGGGGCGGGCCATCTCGCCGAGCTCGACCAGCCCGACGCGGTCGCGCAGGCGATACTCGTCTGGACAAAATAATCCTCTCAGAACTGTCATTGCGAGACGCGTAGCGACGAAGCAATCGCGCGCAATCAGCGCCCAAGAAAAACTAGGAGCAACGCCGATGCCGCTCGATCACGATGCCGAGATTCTGCTCGAAATGGTGCGGGCGGCGAACCGCCCGGCTTTCGAGACGGTCGGCGCGGTCGAGGCGCGGCAGCTTTTCATGGCAGGACGCAAGGCGCTGGCGCCCGACCCGATGCCGATCGCCGATACGCGCGATCTCGCGATCCCCGGACCCGGCGGCGCGATCCCGGCGCGGCTCTATCGTCCCGCGACGACCGGTAGCTTGCCGGCGCTGGTGTTCTTTCATGGCGGCGGCTGGGTCGTCGGCAACATCGAGGGCCACGATACGGTGTGCCGCCACCTCGCGAACCGCGCCGATTGTGCCGTCGTTTCGGTCGATTACCGCTTGGGGCCGGAGCATAAATTCCCGGCGGCGGTCGAGGACTGCTTTGCCGCCACGGCCTGGGTTGCCGGCAACGCCGCTTCGCTCGGCGTCGATCGCGTCCGGCTGGCGGTCGGGGGCGACAGCGCCGGCGGCAACCTCGCGGCCGTCGTCAGCCTGTTGGCGCGCGACAAAGGTGTGCCGCGGGTCGCCTGTCAGGTCTTGATCTACCCGGCGACCGACGCCGCGATGCGCCACGATTCGATCGGCCGGTTCGCCGAGGGTTATGTGCTGACCCGGTCGACCATGCGCTGGTTCTACGAGCAGTATCTGCGCTCTCCCGAGGATGCCGCCGATTGGCGGGTGTCGCCCCTCCTTGCACCCGATCTCAGCGGTCTGCCGCCCGCCTGTGTACTGACCGCCGGCTACGACCCGTTGTGCGATGAGGGCGATGCCTATGCCGCGCGCCTTGCCGCGGCCGGTGTCGCGGTGACGCATCGCCGCTTCCCCGGCCAGGTGCACGGTTTCGCGATGAACGGCAGGATCATCCGCGCTGCCGAGACCGCGCTTGACGAAATCGCCGCCGCGCTGAAGGCAGCCTGGCGGTGAAAGCTACTTCTTCACCAGCGGGCATTTCGATTGCGAGAGTGGCCGGAACGCCTGATCGGCGGGGATCGTCGCGACGAGCTTGAGATAATCCCACGGGTATTTGGATTCATCCAGCGCCTTCACCTGGAACAAGCGGGTGTCGTGCACCATCAGCCCGTCCGCGCGGATTTGTCCGCCATGGGCGAAGAAATCGTCGATCGGCGTCGCTTTCATTTCCGCCATGACCGGATCGGTGGCGTCGGTGCCGGTCTTCGCCACCGCCTGCAGATAATGGGTGACCGACGAGTAAAGCCCGGCCTGCAGGCTGTTCGGCATCTTGCCGACAATGGCGAAGAACCGTTTTGACCAAGCGCGCGTCGTATCGTCGAGATCCCAGTAGAAGCTTTCACTGAGCGTCAGCCCCTGTGTGGTGTCGAGCCCCAGCCGGTTGACTCCGGTAATCCGCAGCGACATCGCGGCGAGGGTTTGCGGGCTCGGGATCATGCCGAGCTTTTTCGCCTGCGTGATCGTGTTGGCCATATCGGCGCCGGCATTGGCGAGCCCGATGACCTGGGCCCGCGATTGCTGCGCCCGCGCCAGGTAGGACGAGAAGTCGGCAGTATCGAGCGGGTGACGGGCGCGGCCAACAACCTCGCCGCCTTTCGCGGTCACGACCTCCGCGGCATCGCGTTCGAGATCGTAGCCGAAATTGTTGTCGACTGTGATGAAGAACCAGGTCTTGGCGCCGCGATCGAGCAGGGCAGTGCCGACCGTGTGCGCGATCGAATAGGTGTCGAAGACGTAATGGATTGAGGTCGCGGTGCAGGCCTCATTGGTCAGCCGCTCTGCGCCGGGGCCGCTCAGCGAGACGATCTTGTGCCGGGTGTCCGCGACCCGCTGCACGATCAGCGCCTCGGACGAACCGCTGACGTCGAGAATGGCATCCACTCCCTTGTTCTCATACCAATCGCGCGCGATCGCGGCGGCGCGGTCAGTGCTGTTGTGGTGATCCTCGACCAGGAGTTCGATCGGCGCGCCGAGCACTTTGCCGCCAAAATCCTCGACCGCCATTTTTGCGGCAGCGGCGCTGCCCTGACCGGTGCTGTCCGAATAGGGCCCGGACAAATCGAGGATCAGCCCGATCTTGACGACTCCGTCCGAGATCTCGGCCGCCGATGCGAGATCGATATTGCCGAACGACGTGGCCAAGGCGATCGCGGCAAGCCAGGTTGGGCCGAGGAGAAAAGATCGAAGTGTCATTGCGAGCGAAGCGAAGCAATCTCCCGCTCGTTTGGGCTCGCCTGAGGGGTGCGGCGTCGCGGCGCTCCTCGCAATGACGGTGAACTTCGTGTATCGCCTCACGCGGCGCCGCGGCGGTGCGAGAACGCGGTCTCCTGGCTGGTGATGAATTCGAGGAGCGCCGCGCGGCCGCTCTCATTGACCCGCCGGGCGCGCAGGATCGCGCCGGCGACCTCGCCCGGCTGTGTCACCCGCTCGCTCCACCCGCCGAGATCCTGCGCCAGGTTGGCGTAATTACCGCCGAGATCGCGCGTGCGGTGCTTCTCGTGCGACAGCGCCATGGCATGCGTCTCGATCGCCATCGACGAGTTGTTCAGCACGATCGTCGTGATCGGGATGCCGCAGCGCGTCGCGGTCTCGAAATCGAGCCCGGTCATGCCGAACGCGGCATCGCCCATGAAGTTGACGCAGAACTTGTCAGGCGCGCCGATCTTCGCGCCGATTGCGAGCCCCAAACCGGTGCCGAGCTGGTGCGACTTGCCCCAGCCGAGATAGCCGCGCGGCTTTCTCGCGACATAGAACGGCAGGAGCTGGTCGCGCGGGCTGCCGGAATCATGGGTGACAATCGCGTCCTCCGACGGGATCACCCGCTGGAATTCCGACATGACGAAATACGGGTTGATCGGCCGCTCCTGCGACCGGCGCTTGGCCTCCCAGCGGCCGAGCCATTCGATCTTCAGTTTCTCGATCTGCTTGCGCGCGCCGTTCGAGTGCTTCTTCTTGCCGAGCCGGTCCTTCACCGCCTCGACCAACTGCGCGAGCACGAGCTTGGCGTCACCGAGGATCGGGATCGCGGTGTCGTTGGCTTTGTACAGGTCGCGCGAATCGTTGGTGCAATGGATGATCTTTTTCCCCGGCGGGATGATCGGGGTCGAGATGTTGTGCCGCGTCAGCGACGTGCCGACCGCGAAGATCACGTCACTGTCGAACAGGAATTGCCGCCCATGCCCGGTATAGACGACACCGCCCGAGCCCAAGGCCAGCGCGTGGTCCTCCGGGAAGGCGCTCTTCCCGTCGGTCGTCGTCATGACCGGGATATCGAGCAGTTCGGCGAGGGCGACCAGCTCGGCGCTCGCCTCGGCATAGAGGACGCCCTGCCCGGCGATGACGATCGGCGATTTCGCCTCGATCAGCATTTTCGCGGCATCCTCGATGTCGCGCGCGTCGCCGGCCGAACGGGTGCGGCGCACCGTCGTGTAATCGACCTCGTTGCCGGCGAATTCGGCGGTCATCACATCCGCCGGCACCTCGACCATAACCGGGCCGGGGCGGCCGTTCTTCAGCGCGTTGAAGGCGCGCCGCATCGCCGGGACCGTGTGCTCGGGCAGCAATACCGGCTCGACATGCTTGGTGACGGAGGCATAGGTGCGGGTCGAATTGAACAGCGGGAACATCTGGGCCGTCTCGCGCGGATGGCCGAGCGGCAGCAGCAAGACGGGCGTCGAATCCGAATAGGCAGAGGCGATGCCGGCAAAGGCGTTCTCGGCGCCGGGCCCGTACTGCATCGCGAAGACGCCGGGCGGGTTGCCGTTGGTGACGCGGGCGCAGCCATCGGCCATGTGAACGCCGACCCGCTCCTGCCGGCAGATGATCGGGCGCATGCCGCCCGCCACGGCCGCCTCAATGATCGGCGTCGTCGGGAACGAGAACAGGGTCGCGATGCCTTCGCGCTTCAGGATCTCGGTGATCGCGTCCATGACCTGCATCGGCGTCTCTCCCCTATGTCGGTTCTGTGACCGACCCTAGCGCGCGAAGGAGGGTTCGACCAGCGCGCCGGCCGCAAGCCGGTCATACGGGGCGGGGGCGGCTTTGCTTGATTGGTCGAAGGCACTGCCCGACACTGGCTCCCGGACCGCATTCGAAGGAAATCCGCCGTGAAGATCGCGCGCATCGAAACCTTCATCCTCGGCACAAAGAGCTCGAAGGACCTGCTGTTCTGCCGGGTCGAGACCGATGACGGGTTCTACGGCTGGGGCGAAGGCTACGTCACCGCGGGCAAGGAGACCGTCATCGCCGAATGCGTCAAGGCGATGGCGCCCTATGTGATCGGCCGCAGCGTCTTCAACATCCGCCACACCGGCCAGGTCATGTTCGAGGATTTCGCGATCCGCCGCGGCTCGATGGAGCTGTTGTCGGCGTGGAGCGCGATCGAGATCGCCTCCTGGGACATCATCGGCAAGCGCGCCGGGCTGCCGGTCTACAACCTTTTGGGCGGCGCCTCGCGCGAGCGCGTGCGCATTTACGCCAATGGCTGGGCCGGGCGCTCGACGATCGAGGAGGGGATCGAGCGCGGCAAGAAGATCAAGGCGATGGGCTTCACCGCCGCCAAGTTCGACCCGTTCCCGGGGCCGTGGCGCAGCTATATCGACCGCAAGGACGAGGATTTCGCGATCGACTATGTGCGGGCGATGCGCGAGGCCTTGGGCGCGGACTTCGAGATCCTGGTCGAGGCACACCGCCGATTCGCGCCGCAGCACGCGATCCGCATCGGCCGGCGGCTCGAGCAATTCGGCATCGATTGGTACGAAGAGCCGTGCCTCGCCGACAATCTCGCGCTATTGGCCGAAGTGCGGCGCGCTGTCGCGATCCCGATCGTCACCGGCGAGGCGCTCTACACCAAGGAGCAGTTCGCCGCGTGTCTTGCACAGCGCGCCGCCGACATCCTGAACCCGGACATCTGCGCGATCGGCGGCATCACGGCCCTTATGGACATATCGACCATGGCGCAGCCGCACGCGGTCGTCATGTCGCCGCACAATTACAATTCACCGCTGATCGGTATGGCCGCGACCGTGCATGTCTCGGCGGTCATCCCGAATTTCCGGATCACCGAATACTTCGTCAATTTCGAGAGCATCTGCCGCGACATCGCGACCACCGGCCTCACGGTGAAGGAGGGCTGGATCGACCTGCCGACAATGCCCGGGCTCGGCATCGACCTCGATGTTGAACGGCTGCGCGCCCACCCGCATCAGGAAGCGACCAAGCACGGCTTCCGCCAATACTGGGAAGAATACCCGCGCAAGGGCTACGAGCCCAGACTCTCGGAGACCCGGATCTAGAAATCATAGGATGGGTTTACGTGACGCGAAACCCGTCATTTTTGATCGAGGTCCGTCAGTGACTAGCCGTCTCGCCGAGCAGCTTGTCGAGGTTCAGATCGGCGCCGCGGCGGATCAGGCGGTTGATCTGATCCTGGGCAAAGCCGACCGCCATCGGTGAGTGCAAGCCGGGCAGGCAGGCGATGTCGTAGAGTTCGCGCACCACGCCGCCGAGCGTCAGCCAGTGCTCCGCCGCGCCGCTCGCGAGATCGATGACCTGGATCATGCAGCGCGGCTCCAGCCCTTCCTGTTTAAGCCGGTCGTCGAGCGGCAGGCCCGAGAAATCGCGATGCTGCCGCGGCAGCGACAATCCGACCAGGACATGACCGCCGACAAAGGAGACGCCGCGGGCGAAGCCGGGGCAGAAGGCGATCGGATTGAACCGGCCGGAAGCGAGATCGACCTCGCCGAACTCGCCGGTGCCGGCATTGCAGAGATAGAGCCGGCCCTCATGCAGGCGCGGCGAATGCGGCATCGTCAGACCGCTGGCGACGATCTCGTTGCTGCCGATGTCGATAACGCAGCCGTTGCCGGTGCGCGCCTCGCGCCAAGCGCGCGGCGCGTCGGTCTGCCCGGCGGCGGTGACGAAACGGGGCCGGCCCTCCTGCATCGCCACGCCGTTGAGATGACAGCGGTCCTCCGGGCGCAGCGCGCTGATGAAAGGCGGCCGCCAGACGGGCCGAAAACTGGTCTGCTCGTCGACCACCGCCAGGCAGGAAAACAGCGTGTTGACGAACAGCGCCCGGCCGCTGGGGAGCACGCCGACATCATGCGCGAACACGTCGCCGGTGTACCACGCGACCTGCGGCGCAAAGACGGCGTCATGGCCTTCGAGCTGCTGCCCCTGCGGCACGACGTTCTCGAACCGCATGATGTTGTTGAGGCCGGCGAGATAGAGGCTGCCATCGAGGGCGGCAATGCCGAGGCAGCGCTGAAAGGTTCGTTCGGTGACGCTGAGCCGGTCTCGCGCCGGCGCACCGATCAGAAACAGCTTGCCGATCTGGTAGGTGGTGATCGCCAGGGCGGTGTTCTGTTCGTGCAGCCACGCGGCGAAGCCCGGCGAGGCGTTGACGGCATAGGGCGGCGCCGAATCGCCGGCGCTGACGATCCGCGCTGGCGCAACATCACCTCCGGCATCCGAGGGCGCGGCGTTAGTCTTGCCGTTGCCTTTCATGCCGCCGCAGCGATGCGACGCTCATTCACGAGGCGATAGCCGAGTCCGCTCGGGATCAAATGCACATCGACCGTCACCGCGCCGACAAACGGCTGCAACAGCCGGTCTGGGATGCGCGCCCGGCCGTCGGTCCAGCGGTGCGTCGCCTCGTTGTCGTGGAAGCCGTCGCACAGCAGCGTATGCCCATGCCTGGCCTCGACGACGGTCTCGCCGTCGCTCAAAACCAGCCGCTCCACCGGCACGCCGAGCCGGCGGGTATCGCGCGACTCCGGCACAAGCTCCGCCGGCACGGTATTCCGCGAGGCGAGCCATATTGCGGCGCTGCCGGCCGGGATCGTAAAGCGGTAGAGAAGACCGGTTGCCGAATCCGGCCGAACCACCGCGCCGCCGACCACGAGGTGCAGGTCGGGATCGAGCGCGATGCAATGGCCCTGCGCTTCGGCGCGCTGCAACACTCTGGCGCGGATCGCCGTCAGCTCGTCGGCTCCCCATTCCAGCCGCGGCACGCAGAATTCCCAGCCTGGTCGGTCGTCCTCGGGGTAGAGCTCGGCATAATCGGCGCCGTTGGCGAACATCAGCCGGTTGTCGCAATCGACAAAGCTTTCCGCCGGCGCACCGTCAGCTATCAGGATGTCATGCGTGTCCAGCTCGATATGGAAGTATTCGACGCTCTCGACGCTATCGGCCTGCACGATCGTCGCGCCGTTGATCAGATGTTCGGCAAGCACCAATACACCGTCGAGGTAGAGCGAATGGCCCGGCGACACCCAGAGATCGCGAGCCGGCACGCCGTCCGAGAGAGCGTCGGCGGCGATGCGGATCGGCAGGGTCTCGCGGTGGCCGCCGATAAAGCGGCCGTCATAGGCGCGCCGGCCGATCCAGCGGATCGGGCGCGTCTCGCCCGCGGCCGTCACGACATGGTCGCCGATCGCCAGCTCCTCGATCTTGACCTCGCCCTTGTCGGTCAGGATCCGCGTGCCGCGGCGATAGCAGGCGCTCAGGACGGAGAAATTGCGCGGGTAGGAGACGAAAGTCGAATTGCTGTTCGAGTCGAGATGGGTGCCGGCGGCGGTGCCGTCGGTGATCCACAGCTCGCCGAAATGCGTGCCGTCAGTGGCGTCGAACACCGCGGTGCCGTTGCCGAGCGAGGTGATGTGAGAGGGGTTGGATCCGGACGATCCGGGGTTGATGTCCAGGACCATCTGGGTGCCGGCGGCGGTGCCGTCGGTGACCCACAGCTCGTAGCCATGCGTGCCGTCGGTGGCCTCGAACACCGCCGTGCCGTTGCCGAGCGAGGTGATGTAATGGGGGTAGGAGTTGGCCGATCCGGGGTTGATGTCATCGACCAGATGGGTGCCGGCGGCGGTGCCGTCGGTGACCCACAGCTCGTCGCCATGCGTGCCGTCATTGGCCTCGAACAGCGCCCGACCATCGCCGAGCGGGGTGATGTGCTGGGGGGGAAGGTGCCGTCTCCGACGTGGATGTCATAGACCACATGGGTGCCGGCGGCGGTGCCGTCGGTGATCCACAGCTCGTAGCCATGCTGCGTGCCGTCATTGGTGGCGCTGAACAGCGCCTTGCCGTTGCCGAGCGGGGTGATGTACTGGGGGTTGGACCCGGACGATCCGGGGTTGATGTCCAGGACCATCTGGGTGCCGGCGGCGGTGCCGTTGGTGACCCACAGCTCGCGGCCGTCGCTGCCGTCGTCGGCCGTGAACAGCGCCGTGCCGTTGCCGAGCGGGGTGGTGTACTGGGGGTTGGACCCGGACGATCCGGGGTTGATGTCCAGGACCATCTGGGTGCCGGCGCGGGTGCCGTCGGTGACCCACAGCTCCCGGCCATGCGTGCTGTCAAGGGCGCTGAACAGCGCCGTGCCGTTGCCGAGCGAGGTTATGGAAGAGGGAGAGATGATGTTATCGACCAGATTGGTGCCGTCGGTGGTGCCATCGGTGATCCACAGATAGTAGCCAACAAGTCCCTTGGCCGCGAACAGCGCCGTGCCGTTGCCGAGCGAGGTGATGTCGTTGGGGGCGGATCCACGCGATCCGGGGTAGATGTCCCGGACCATCTGGGTGCCGGCGGCGGTGCCGTCGCTGACCCACAGCTCGCCACCATGTGTGCCGTCATTGGCGCTGAACAGCGCCGTGCCGTTGCCGAGCGGGGTGATTTGAGAGTTGAAGCCGGTTCCACCGGGGTTGGAGCTGCCCGGTCCGGGGTAGATGTCGTAGACCAGATGGGTGCCGGCGGCGGTGCCGTCGGTGACCCACAGCTCATTGCCGTCGCTGCCGTCATTGGCGCTGAAAAGAACTTGTGTTGCCATGACTCCCCGCTTCACATCCGCGGCACGAAGCGGCGGCTCCGGGCGGCGGCGATCTTCTCTTTGCCGCGAGAGGAGCCTCGAGGCAGCTGATTCTTGGATTCTTGCGCTAGTCTACGATCTTGCGCGCGGAAAGCGCAATGCCTTGCGGCGCCGGCCTTGTTTATTTGTTACAGCCAGCCGGTGTCGGCGTCGAGGCCCATCAAGTATTGGCCGACCGTCTCGAAATGCTGCTGGCGGCCCTGCAGTTGCTGCGCAACGCTGTGGATGTCGCGGAAACGCCGCTCGAACGGGTTTTCGTTGAAGATCGCGGTCGCGCCGGCCGCCTGATACAGCCTGTCCACGACCTCGACGCCGGTATGGATCGCGAAGGTCGAGGCGAGGCGGATCACCATCCGATCGTCCAGGGTGATGTGGCCCCGCTTGGCGACCGCCGCGGTGATAGTCTCGAAGGATTGCAACAGCCAGCCGCGTGCCGAGCTGAGCCGCGCCTCGGCCCGCGCGACCTCGGACTGGATCACATTGTTGTTGCGCAGCGTGTTGCGGGCGCCGCGCGGGATCTTGTCGCGCGCCAGTTCGATGAAATGCGAAAGCGTGCTGCGCGCGATGCCGAGCGCGACGCCGGCGAAGCCGCCGGCGTAGAGTGACAGGCTGCTGAAGCGGTAGAGGAGGCCCGCTTCGCGCGTCGCCGCGCTGTCGCGGCGCGACAGCACATCGACCGAATAGGCTTCCGGCACAAAAAGGTCCTGCACCTCGTACTGGTTGCTGGCGGTGCCGCGCAGCCCGATCGTATGCCAGATGTCGGTGAATTTTGTGCTGGTCTTCGGGAACAGCATCGTGCGCACGACCGGCGTGCCGTCGCTTCGCAGCCGCGGCGTGCCGTCGGCCTCAACGATCGGGACGTGGCAGCCGAGCCAGCTGGCGTGCTGGCTGCCGCTCGCAAAGGACCAGCTCGCTGTCACGCGGTACCCGCCCGGTGCGACCCGCGCCTCGCCCGGACCAGGCCCCCAGGCCAGGATGCCGCGCGGTCCGCCGAAAATCTCGCGCGCGATCTCCGGGGCCAATAAGGCCGCGGTCATCGAGCAGCCGGAATTCTGGTTGAGGCACCAGGCGGTGCTGGCATCGACCTGGGCGATGGCCTCGATGATCGGGATGTATTGCGCCGGCAACAACTCGGCGCCGTCGAGCGAGCGCGGCAGCAGCAGGCGGAACAGGCCACGCTCGATCAGCGCCGCGACGATCGTCTCCGGCAACTCGCGCTGTTTATCGATCTCAGGTGCAGCGGCCGCGAGCTCCGGCGCGATCTCCTCGACCCGCGCGAGATAATCGGTCGCCGAGGCATCAGCCGTGTCCTGATCCCCCGACGCTTGCCTGACTGAGCTCAGCGCCATTCTTCGCTCCCCGCTCTCCAAGGCTCGCAGTCCAACGGGAACAGCCGCGGCTGTCAAGGCGGCCCCGGGAGAACAGCCGCGTTCTCCGCGCATGGCCCACCAACGGTTGCCCGATGTCAATTTTGTCGAACCCTTGGTGCTCCGGGACGTTTGAACATCCGTGTCCTACGCGGCTAGGCAGCCGTGCCGGGTATTCAACCAAAACGGCAGAGGACCGCATGACCGGCGTCTCGACCAGGGTATGGCTGTTGATGGCGGGTTTGTCGGGCTGCGATTTCCTGTGGTGTGCAGCGCTCAAGATCGGGTTGTCGCATTGGTGGCCGTTAGCCCTGGCGAGCCTCGCGTTGCTCGGACTGACGCTGGGCTGCCGGTTGAGCGCGACCGCGCCGCGCATCGCCGCGATCGCCGAATGGATCCTCTTATGGCTGATCTTTTCGGTGGCCGGCGCGCTCTTGACCTATCTCGCGGCGGCGCAGGACGGGCCGGTTTACGATGCCCGGCTTGCCCTTGCGGATGCCAAGCTCGGCTTCCATTGGGCCGGGTGGCTCGACTTCGTCATGGCGCATCCCGCGCTGAAACTTGTTCTCGCGGTGCCTTACCGCAGCCTTGTGGCACAGGTCGTGTTGTCGGTCTTGTGGCTGTCATGGCGGCGCTGCGACGACCGCAACGCCGAGCTACTGATCAACACGGCCCTGGCCCTCCTGATGACGACCACGGTGTTTTTCCTGTTCCCGACACTCGGCCCCTGCGTCGGTATGCCGGCCTGTCAGGATGCCTATGTCGAGGACCTCGTCGGGTTGCGGCACGGCAGCCTGCCGTCGCTCGACCTCATGCTGCTGAAAGGCGTCATCCCCTTTCCGTCCTTCCACGCGGTCTTTGCTATCTTGTTCACTTACGCGCATCGCGGCTCGCGGCTCTTCGTGCCGGTCGCGGTCTTCAACGCGCTCATGCTGCTGTCGATCCCGAGCGAGGGCGGGCACTACCTCGTCGATGTCTTGGGCGGGGTCACGGTGGGAGGTTTGGCGATCGTGATGACGCGCGTGTTGCCGGCGCGGGCGCCCGGTTTGGCGACCGCCACGACCGGCTGAGGGCAATGGGCGGCGGAGACCCAGGACGGCGATGCCGCCCTCGGCTACTGGATCAGGGTTGTGGCTTGGCGAGCGGCTTGACGGCTCGGCGCGACGAAGCGGTCGTAGACGAGATCGCCGTCGGTCGTGGCGATGCACATGACCTGACGGGCGGGGAGGCCGAAGCGCCATTCCTCGGCCACCTGGCCGAGGCGGGTGCAGCTATCGCCGACATGCGCGGTCGTCAATTGCACCAGAACGAACATCAGCCCGGTCAGGACGCCGGCCAGCGGCCCCCAATGGCTTTTGCACTGATGCCCCAGATGAGCGGCGGTTCTCCACATGCCCACCGCTTTAATCGCCATTGCTTAACAGAGAGTTTACGCAGGCTGGCTGCCCCCGCGCCCTTGTGACCCGAATCAGGGGGCCGATCGCGGCCGTCGCGCGACTGCCAAAACCGCTGGAATGGCCGGGCGCAAAGGATTTTTCGCATTGCCGGACGGGCTGCCGTAAACTGAAACGATGCCGATTCGCCAGTTGCCGCCAATCGTGGTTAACCGCATCGCCGCCGGCGAGGTCATCGAGCGGCCGGCGGCGGCGGTCAAGGAATTGGTCGAGAATGCGATCGACGCCGGCGCGACCCGCGTCGAGGTCACACTCCGTGACGGTGGCCAGGCGCTGATCGCGGTCGCCGACAACGGGCAAGGCATGAGCCGGAGCGAGCTCGAACTCGCGGTCGAGCGGCACTGCACCTCGAAACTGCCGGATGACGACTTCATCGAGATCCGGATGCTCGGCTTTCGCGGCGAGGCCTTGCCGTCGATTGGGGCCGTCAGCCGGCTGCGCATTGTCTCGCGGCCGCGAGATGCCGAGAGCGCCTGGGAAATCGCGGTCGAAGCCGGCGTCAAGCACCCGCCGGTCCCAGCCGCCCACCCGCCCGGCACCCGGGTCGAGGTGCGCGACCTGTTCTTCGCGACCCCGGCGCGGCTCAAATTCCTGAAGACCGCGCGCAGCGAGCGCGACCAGGCGGTCGATATGGTGCGGCGCCTCGCGATGGCGTGCCCGCAGATCGCCTTCACGGTGATCGGCGATGACGATCGCGTGTTGCTGCGGCTGCCGGCCGCGCCGTCGCGCGAGCTGCGTCTCGCGGCGTTGCTCGGGCGCGATTTCGCCGAGAATGCGGTGGCGGTCATGGCCGAGCGGCAAGGTTTTCGGCTGAGCGGCCAGATCGGCCTGCCGACCCTCAACCGCGGCCTGCCGCGCGACCAGTACCTCGTCGTCAACGGGCGGCCGGTGCGCGACAGGCTGCTGGTCGGGGCGGTGCGCGGCGCCTATCAGGACGTGCTCGCGAAGGATCGCCATCCCGTCGTGGCCCTCTTTGTTGACGGGCCGCCGGCCGAGATCGACGTCAATGTGCATCCGGCCAAGGCCGAAGTGCGGTTTCGTGACGCCGGGCTGATCCGCGGGTTGATCGTCGGCGCGCTGCGGCATGCGTTGGAAGAGGCCGGGCACCGCAGCTCGACGACCGTCGCCAATGCGGCGCTCGCCGCGTTCCAGCCGGCCGGCAGCAACGGTGGCCCGGAGGCGATGCCGCGCTTTGCCTTTCCCCCGAGCCCGTTGCCGCGCGAAATGGCCGAGGCCGCGAACCGCTTTCTGCGGCCCGGCGAACCGGCCGTGGGTGAGCCGGCGCCGTCCGATCAGAACACGGTGGCGGTTGCCGACCTGCCGCTCGGCGCCGCACGGGCGCAGTTGCATGGCACGTATATCGTGGCCGAGACCGCAAACGGCATCGTGCTCGTCGATCAGCACGCCGCGCATGAGCGGCTCGTCTATGAGCGCATGAAGCAGGCGATGGCCCAAAACGGCGTCGCGCGGCAGATCCTGCTCTTGCCGGAGATCGTCGAGCTCGACCCCGCGGAGGCCGCTCGGGTCAGCGCCCGCGCCGAGGAGCTGGCGCAATTCGGACTGGTGCTGGAGGCGTTCGGCCCCGGAGCGGTCATCGTGCGAGAGGTGCCTGCCTTGGTCCCCGGGCTCGACGTCAAATCGCTGATCCGCGACCTTGCCGATGAGATCGCGGAATGGGGCGACGCGATGGCCCTGCAGGAGCGGGTCGAGCACGTCTGCGGCACCTTGGCCTGCCATTCGAGCGTGCGCGCCGGGCGCCGGCTCAATCCGGCCGAGATGGATGCGCTGCTGCGCCAGATGGAGGCGACCCCGAACAGCGGCCAATGCAACCACGGACGCCCCACCTATGTGGCGCTCGCGCTCAGCGATATCGAAAGGCTGTTCGGCCGCCGCTGATGTCCGACGGCGTGACTGGCGCTGATTGACAGGGCAGGGGGGCGCTTGTAGCGTTCGCCCGCCTTCGGCAGGAGTGTCAAACCATCTCCCGATCCCCATGTGTCGGGAAGGCGGCCGGTCCGCGAGTTTCGCGCACCGGCTTGTCTGTCTTGTGGAGATAGTTTTTCGATGTTCGACAGCCTGAGCAACCGGCTCAACGAGGTGTTCGACCGCCTGCGCGGGCGCGGCGCGCTGAGCGAGGACGATGTCGCGGCGGCAATGCGCGAGATCCGCATCGCGCTGCTCGAAGCCGATGTCGCGCTGCCGGTCGTGCGCGATTTCGTCAACGCGGTGCGCGAGCGCGCGATCGGGCAGGAGGTGCTGCGCTCGGTGACCCCGGGCCAGATGGTCGTTAAGATTGTGCACGATCACCTCGTCGAGATGCTCGGCGGCGGCGGCGCCGCGCCGTCCGGCGGAGACGGGCTTGACCTGAACGCGTCGCCCCCGATCGGGATTATGCTTGTCGGGCTGCAGGGTTCGGGCAAGACGACGACCGCCGCGAAGATCGCGCTGCGCCTCAAGAACCGCGAGCGCAAGAAGGTCTTGATGGCCTCGCTCGATGTGCAGCGGCCGGCGGCGCAGGAGCAATTGGCGCAGCTCGGCCGGCAAACCGGCGTCGCGACTCTGCCGATCGTCGCCGGCGAGCGGCCGGTCGCGATCACCCGCCGCGCGCTCGATATGGGGCGCCGCGAGGGCTACGATGTCGTGATCTACGACACGGCCGGCCGGCTCCATGTCAATGAGGAGCTGATGCTCGAAGTCGCGGCGGTGCGCGAGGCGGCGAACCCGCATCAGACGATCCTCGTCGCCGATGCGATGACCGGCCAGGACGCGGTCAATGTCGCGAAAGCCTTTGGCGAGCGCGCCGGCGTCACCGGGATCGTGCTGACCCGGGTCGACGGCGATGCGCGCGGCGGCGCGGCCTTATCGATGCGCGCGATCACCGGCAAGCCGATCGTCATGATCGGCACCGGCGAGAAGATCGACGCGCTCGAACCGTTTCACCCCGAGCGCATCGCCGGCCGCATCCTCGGCATGGGCGATGTCGTCACCCTGGTCGAGCGCGCCGCTGAGACCGCGGATCGCGACGAGGCCGAGCGGCTCGCCAAGAAATTCGAGAGAGGCAATTTCGATCTCGACGATCTCGCCGCCCAGCTCCGGCAGCTGCGCCGCATGGGCGGGATGAGCGGCATGCTCGGCATGCTTCCCGGCATCGGCAAAATCAAGAAGCAGCTCGATTCCGCCAATATCGACGAGACGATCATCAAGCGTCAGGAGGCGATCATCGCGTCGATGACGAAGGCAGAGCGCAAGAACCCGAAACTGCTGAACGGCTCGCGGCGACGGCGGATCGCTGCCGGATCAGGAACTTCGGTGCCGGACATCAACCGGCTTCTGAAGCAATATCAGGACATGGCCGGCATGATGAAGAAGATGAAGAAGCTGGGCCAGAAGGGGCTCATGCGGCACGGCCTGTCGGCATTGATGCCGCAAAGTTTCCGTCATTGAAGAGCTCCGGGCAGTGAAATTGAGACACGAACTTACGAAAGGAACCGCATGTCGTTGAAAATCCGGCTCGCCCGCGGCGGCGCCAAGAAGCGGCCGTTCTATTCGATCGTCGTTGCCGACTCGCGCAGCCCGCGCGACGGCCGCTTCATCGAGAAGCTCGGCACCTACAACCCGATGCTCGATCGCGGCCATGCCGATCGCGTGACCTTGAAGGAGGAGCGCATCAAGCATTGGCTTGGGGTCGGGGCCTTGCCGAGCGACCGGGTCGCGCGTTTTCTGGGTGACGCCGGGCTCGTCGAAAAGCCGGCGATCCATCAGACGCCGAACAAATCGGCGCCGAAGGCGAAGGCGCAGGCCCGCGCCAAGGAAGCCGAAGAGGCGGCTGGCGCGGCAGCCGGCAGCGCCTGACCGGCTCGGCATCTGAACGGAGTTCTCAGTGAGCGCCGCAGACAAACGGGTGTGCGTCGGCGCCGTTGCCGGCGCGCACGGCGTGCGCGGCGCCGTCAAGATCAAGAGCTTCACGGCGAACCCGGAGGATGTCGCGCGCTACGGCCCGCTCGAAGATGGGAGCGGCGAGCGGCAATTCACCTTGCGTCTGACCGGCGCCGGCAAGGGCGTGGTGATCGGCCATCTGTCGGGCATTGCCGACCGCAACCAGGCCGAGGCGGCGCGCGGCCTGCGCCTGTATTTATCGCGGACGGCCCTGCCGCCCACCAAGGAGGACGAATACTACCATGCCGACCTGATCGGCCTTGACGCCGTGCTGAGCGACGGGACACCGCTCGGGCCGGTGCGGGCGGTGCATGATTTTGGCGCCGGCGACACGCTCGAAATCGTCCGGAACGAAGGCCCGCCGCTGATGGTGCCGTTCACCTGCGCAGTCGTGCCGAGCGTCGATCTGGCCGCCGGCCGTCTCGTCATCGATCCGCCGCACGGCCTGATCGAGGAGCCCGCGCGGGTCCGCCGCAAGCGCGAAAAGGAAACGGCGTGAGCTGGCTCGCCACCGTGCTGACGATCTTTCCGGAGATGTTACCGGGGCCGCTCGCGTATTCGCTTGCCGGAAAGGCGCTCGCGGCCGGGCTGTGGCGGCTCGAAACCGTGGACATCCGAGAATTCGCGCGCGATAAACACCGCTCGGTCGACGACGCCCCGTTCGGCGGCGGGCCCGGCATGGTGTTGCGGCCTGACGTACTCGACGCGGCGATCGAAGGCGCCGGCGGGGCCGGTCCGCTCATCCTCCTGTCGCCGCGCGGCCGGCCGCTCGATCAGCAGCGCGTGCGGGGATTGGCGGCGGGGCCGGGGGTCGGGCTGATCTGCGGCCGGTTCGAGGGTGTTGACGAACGCGTACTCGAAGCGCGAACGATCGAGGAGGTGAGCCTCGGCGATTTCGTCCTGTCGGGCGGCGAGCCGGCGGCCATTGCGCTGATCGACGCCTGCGTGCGGCTGCTGCCCGGCGTGGTCGGCTGTGCCGAGGCCGTGGCGGAGGAGAGTTTCGCCGACGGGCTGCTCGAATACCCGCAATACACCCGGCCGCAGGTGTGGCAGGGACGGGCGGTGCCGGAGGTGCTGGTGTCGGGCGATCACGCGAAGATCCGTGCTTGGCGGCGGGCCGAGGCGGAGCGGTTGACCCGGGAACGCCGGCCGGATCTGTGGCAGCGCTACGCGGCGCGGCTCGCGGCGGACGGCAAGAGATAGAGGTGGAACGATGAACCTGTTGCAACAGCTCGAAGCCGAGCAGGTCGACAAGCTGACCGGCGAACGCCCGGTGCCGCCGTTCCAGCCCGGCGACACGGTGCGGGTCAGCGTCCGCGTCGTCGAGGGAGAGCGCGAGCGGGTCCAGGCTTTCGAGGGGGTATGCATCGCCCGCAAGAACGCCGGCATCAACTCGAACTTCACGTTGCGCAAAATCTCGTACGGCGAGGGCGTCGAGCGCATCTTCCCGCTCTACTCCCCGCGCATCAGCGCGATCGAGGTCGTGCGCCGCGGCGACGTCCGGCGCGCCAAGCTTTATTACCTGCGGAGCCGCCGAGGGAAATCGGCGCGCATCGCCGAGCGCGGCCGCGAGGACAATCGCCGCGAGCGCGTGCCGGTGACCGGCTCCGCCGGCCGCGAAACCGCCGAAACCGAAGCCTAACCCCTGGAGCATCCCCCGATGGCGCAACCGCGCACGTTGTTCGACAAGATCTGGGACAGCCATGTCATCGCCCCCGCTGGTGAAGGCACCTACCTCCTCTACATCGATCTTCATCTGATCCATGAGGTGACGACCCCACAGGCGTTCGAAGGGTTGCGCGCCGCCGGCCGCAAGGTGCGCCGGCCGGACGCGACGATCGCGGTCGCCGACCACAACATCCCGACCAGCAATCGCGCCGCCGGCATCGACGAGCCGGAATCGAAGCTGCAGGTCGACACGCTCGAGCAGAATGTCCGTGACTTCGGCGTCCCGTACTTCCCGATCGACAGCGTCAATCAAGGGATCGTCCATATCATCGGGCCAGAACAAGGCCTCTCCCAACCCGGCATGACGATCGTCTGCGGCGACAGCCACACGGCAACGCACGGTGCACTCGGAGCCCTCGCGTTCGGCATCGGTACCTCCGAGGTCGAGCATGTGCTGGCGACGCAGACGCTGATCCAGCGGCATGCCAAGAACATGCTGATCGAGGTCAACGGCGCGTTGGGGGCTGGAGTCAGCCCTAAGGATGTGATCCTCGCCATCATCGGCAAGATCGGCACTGCCGGCGGCACCGGGCATGTCGTCGAATACGCCGGCTCGACCTTTCGCGCGATGTCGATGGAAGGGCGCATGACGGTCTGCAACATGACGATCGAGGCCGGCGCCCGCGCTGGCCTGGTCGCGCCCGACGAGATTACCTTCGGGTACGTCAAAGGCCGGCCCTATGCGCCGAAGGGCGCCGCCTGGGAACAGGCCGTGGCGTACTGGAGGACGCTGCCTTCCGACCCCGGCGCGCATTACGACAAGACCGTGCGCCTCGACACAAACGAGATCGCGCCGCACGTCACCTGGGGCACCAACCCGGAGCAGACCGCGCCGATCACCGGCCGCGTCCCGGACCCGGCCGAGGTCGCCGACCCGCTGAAGCGAGCCGCGATCGAGCGCGCCTTGCAATATATGCAGCTGACGCCGAAGACGCCGCTTGCCGAGATCCCGGTGCAGCGCGTCTTCATCGGCTCCTGCACCAACAGCCGCATCGAGGATCTGCGCGCCGCCGCGGCGATCGCCAAGGGCCGCAAAGTGGCCGAGGGCGTGCGGGCATTGGTCGTGCCGGGGTCGGGGCTGGTGAAGCACCAGGCCGAGGAGGAGGGACTCGACCGCGTGTTCCTCGAAGCCGGCTTCGAATGGCGCGAGCCCGGCTGCTCGAACTGCATGTCGATGAACACCGACCGGGCCGAGAAGGGCGAACGCATCGCGTCGACCTCGAACCGCAATTTCGAGGGCCGGCAGGGCCCAGGCGCCAAGACCCATTTGATGGGTCCGGCGATGGCCGCCGCCGCCGCCGTGACCGGCCACCTTGCCGACGTGCGCCAGCTGGGTTAGGGGAACGGTCGATGGAAAAATTCACGCAGCTGACCGGGGTCGCGGCGCCGATGCCGGACATCAACATCGACACCGACAAGATCTTTCCGGCGGTCTATCTGAAGACGATCAAGCGCACCGGCCTGTCGAAATGGCTGTTCCAGGAGGTGCGGTTCCGGCCGGACGGCTCGGAGAACCCGGATTTCGTGCTGAACCAGGGGCCCTACCGGCAGGCCCAGATCATCGTCGCGGGCGATAATTTCGGCTGCGGCTCGAGCCGCGAGCACGCGCCCTGGGCGCTGACCGATTTCGGCATCCGCTGCGTCATCGCGCCGAGCTTCGCCGACATCTTCTACAACAATTGCTTCAAGAACGGTCTCCTGCCGATCGCACTGCCGCAGGAGATCGTCGACAAGCTGATGGACGATGCCAAAAAGGGCGCCAACGCGGTGCTGACGATCGATCTCGAAAACCAGACGATCTCGCGGCCGGACGGCGAGAAGGTGCATTTCGAGGTCGACCCGTTCCGCAAGCACTGTCTCCTGAACGGCCTCGACGATATCGGCCTGACCGAGCAGAAGGGCGCCGAGATCGCCGCCTATGAGCAGAAGGCTCGCGCGAGCCGGCCCTGGATTTTCGGCATGACCGAAAAGGCCGGCGCGTAGCGCGGTCTTCTTAACCGTCGTCCCGGCGAAAGCCGGGACCCACTTGTCAGCTTCTCGTGCCTCCGAAAGGTGGATCCCGGCTTTCGCCGGGACGACGATGTGATCGCGTACTCACCACAATTAATTAGAGCGCTGAATCATGGTGCAAACCACCCACTCCAATCGCAAAGTCCTCGTATTGCCGGGCGACGGGATCGGCCCGGAGATCATGCGCGAGGTCATGCGCGTTATCGAGTTCTTCGATAAGCGCCGCATCGCGAGTTTCGAGGTCAGCGAAGGTCTGGTCGGCGGCGCCGCCTATGACGCCTCCGGCACGCCGCTCACCGATCAGACGCTGGTGCAGGCACAGGCCAGCGACGCGGTATTGTTCGGCTCAGTCGGCGGACCGAAATGGGAGAGCTTGCCGTTCGAATTGCAGCCCGAGCGCGGTCTGTTGAAGCTGCGCAAGGAGATGGATTTGTTCGCCAACCTCCGCCCGGCCCTGGTGTTCGAGGCGCTGGCGGATGCGTCGAGCTTGAAGCGGGAGCTTGTCGCCGGGCTCGACCTGATGATCGTACGCGAATTGACCGGCGGCATTTATTTCGGCGAGCCGCGCGGCATCGAGAGGCTGCCGGACGGCAGCCGCCGCGGCATCAACACCGAGGTGTACAGCGAGGCGGAAATCGAACGGGTCGTGCGCGCCGGCTTCGAGCTGGCGCGGAAACGTCAGCGTCGCCTGTGCGAGGTCGACAAGGCCAATGTCATGGAGTCGGGCGTCCTGTGGCGCGAGGTCGCGCGCCGCGTCGCGTCCGATTACCCCGATGTCGAGCTGTCCTTCATGTATGCCGACAATTGCGCGATGCAGCTCGTGCGCAACCCGAAGCAGTTCGACGTTATCGTCACCAGCAATCTGTTCGGCGATCTGCTGTCGGACTGCGCGGCGATGCTGACGGGATCGCTCGGCATGCTGCCGTCGGCCTCGCTCGGCGCGGCTGACGCGAGCGGCCGGCGCAAGGCGCTCTATGAGCCGGTGCATGGCAGCGCCCCCGATATCGCCGGCAAGGGCGTCGCCAACCCGCTCGCCTGCGTTCTCTCCTTCGCGATGATGCTGCGCTATTCCTTCGATCTCGCCGAAGCGGCCGATCTGGTCGAGAAAGCGGTGGCAAATTCGCTGGCCGCAGGCGCGCGCACCGCCGACATCCGGCAGGCTAATACCGCTTCGCTCTCGACCCGCGAGATGGGCGACACGGTCCTGCGCGAGTTGGAAAAGGCGGCCTGATCAGCGCACGCGAACCAAGCGGTACCTGTCCAAAATGAAGGCGTTGAAGAATCGTCCTTTCGAGTCGGATTGCATGAACCGGAGATACAGCCCTTCGGGCACACCAAAGTACCGGTACACATTCCCGTTTCGAGAATTCGACTTCGAGTGTTTGCGTTTGCGCGTCATAGCCGATCGAAAGTATCGCCTCGGACTCGACGGGGTGGCGGTTGATGGCGCGGCTATTCACCTGCATGCGTATCCCGCCACTCCGATTTTTGCCCTCTCGCTGCTTGAGCAGCACGGTCCCTCATAAGGGACAACAATTCAGGCGCCATTCTGATGCGACGCGCGGGAGGAGCGCTCAGGGTTCGTGCAGCGAACCGTAATCCGGCATGATCAGTTTCAATGGGTGGCGCCCGTGGGCGCGATATATGGCGAAATCGCGGTCGAGGGTGCAGATAGGCAAACGGGTTACCTCCGCCAAGCGGACTAGGCAAGCATCGGCCAGCGACATCGGGACGTTGGCATAGCGTTGTATCAGCGACTGGATCGCTCGAATTTCGTGGTCGAGCCGAAACCCGACCTTCAACACGCCACGGGAGATGAGTTCGAGCACCAGCCTTGCCTGCTGTCCGTGTCGCGCGGCCAGAAATGACACTTCTGTGATGACCGGCTCACAGGTGATAAACGGCAACTCGAGTGTCTCGAACTGCTCCGTCGCCCATTGATGGTTCGCCTCGCGCCGGCTGAAATATGCAACAACCGGCCCAGTATCCATCAGAACCCCGGACCTCATCTGCCGAAATCGTCAAGATACTTCTGATTTGTCGCGAGATCGGAAGGGGTGTCATCCAGGATACCGCATAAGTCTTTCAGCAAGTCATGAGCCGAGAGCTTTTGCTTCTGGCGACTTGGCTTTTGGGTACCGGCGCGTACATTGCCGCGCTCCAATGCGAGCCGCAGGCCTTCTTCGACGAGGTCCTTGAGCTTACGCCCGCGCAGGGCGGCTTCCGATTTGGCGCGGCGAAGCAGCTCGTCGGGTATGTCGACCGTTGTCCGCATCCGCTACATATCTGCATCTTTATGCGGATATGCAAGTGCCTGCGCCGCCTTCTGGGCCGGCCACTCAGGCTGCCTTCACCGCGGCGGCGCGGTCGAGCGCGGCGATGATCATGTCGGTGTCCATCACATCGCCAAAGGTGGCGTAGAACGCGGTCAGTGAGGCATCGTGCTCGGTCTGCGTCAGCGCGGCGTTGCCGTCGCTGACCATGACCGTGCGAAAATTCATCATATTGGCGTCGCGCGCCGAGCTTTCGCAGCACACATTGGTCACCGTGCCGGTGATCAGCACCGTATCGAAGCCGCGGGCGCGAAGCCGGTCGGCCAGATCCGAGGTTCCCGGCAGAAACCCACTGTAGCGGTATTTCTTGACGATTTCGTCTTCCGGCCGGACATCGAGGTCGGGCCACAGCTGATGCCCGAGGCCGCCTTCCGTCAGCGCCGAGATCCGCTTCTCGCGCATCGCCGGCGTCGAGATCTCGAACGCCACCGACCAGTCGTCGAGACAGGCATCGTCATGTGTCATCTGCACCCAGAACACGCCGCCGCCGCTTCGCCGTACCGCGGCGGCGAGGCGGTTGACGGCGGGCACGATGTCGCGAGCCGCCGGCACGACCGCATGCCCGACCGTTTCGTTCATGAAGGCGTGCTGCAGATCGATCACGACGAGGGCCGTGCGGGCCGGATCGAGATCGGCGAAGCAGTGCTCGCTACCGCGGCGTTGCACCACACGGCGGACGATCTCTTCGGGGATGACGGCGCCGTTCAGTTTCATCCTTTCCTCCGTGATGCGCTGGGATCGGCGGCGGAACAATGCGGCTCAGCCGTACGCAGATCACGACTTCAGTTGACCAGAATACCACGCTGACGAGGATCTCGTGCTCAAATGGGCGGCCGGCGCACAACTGCTGCAAGGGTTGTGCCGCATAAATGGCTGGGTTGCGCTTCGGCCACAGCCGTAACGTCCGGCGCAGCGCCCATCTAACTTAATCGCATGCAGGTTGTCCTGGCAGAGCGGATTGTCCCGCCGTTGCGCGCGACCGTAGCGGCGCTTTCGGCAAATCTGGTCGGGATCGGGCTCGCCCGGTTTGGATACACGCCGCTGATCCCGGCATTGATCGCGGCCGGATGGTTCGCGCCTTCGGCGGCAGTCTATCTAGGCGCCGCCAACCTCGCCGGGTATCTGGCCGGCGCGCTCGGCGCGCGCTGGATCGCGGCCCGCACCGGCGTACCGGCGCTGCTGCGCGGTTCGATGCTGCTGACCGCGGCGAGCCTATTCGCCTGCGCCTTGCCGCTTGGCTTCGCCTGGTTCTTTTTGTGGCGCTTTCTGTCCGGCTGCACGGGAGGCGTGCTGATGGCGCTCGCCGCGCCGAGTGTCATGCCGGGCATCCCAGCCGCACGCCGCGGTCTCGCCGGCGGCGCGATCTTCACCGGGGTCGGGCTCGGCATCGCCGCTTCCGGGACGCTGGTGCCGCTGCTGATGCAAAGGGGCCTCGCCGCGACATGGCTTGGCCTCGGCGGGTTGGCGCTGATCCTTACCGCGCTCGCCTGGAACGGCTGGCCGGCGGACAACGCCGCACTCAAAAACCCGCAGCGAGGCCGCCCAAGCGCACCCGCCCCGCCGGCCTTGCGTGCGCTCTACCTCGAATATGCGCTCAATGCGGTCGGACTCGTGCCGCATATGGTATTTCTGGTCGATTTCATCGCGCGCCATCTTGGACAAGGGCTGCACGCGGCCGCGACATATTGGGTCATCTTCGGGATCGGAGCCTTGGTCGGCCCGATCGCCGGCGGGTACCTTGGTGACAGGATCGGTTTCCGTGCGGCGTTGCGCCTTGGTTTTGTCGTTCAGGCGCTGTGTGTCGCGCTGCCGTTGGTGACTAGCGCAGCCACGGGACTAGCGGTATCGAGCTTTGTCGTCGGCGCGTTCGTCCCCGGCATAGTCGCGATCACGATCGGCCGCACGCGCGAACTCGTGCCGGGCGATCCGGCCGGGCAGGCGGCGGTCTGGGGCTTTTGCACGACCGCGTTCGCGCTCGGCCAGGCGATCGCCGGCTACGCCTTCTCGTTCATCTTCGCGCATGCCGCAGACGCCTACGCGGTCCTGTTCGCTTGCGCGGCAGCGGCATTGCTGCTGGCGCTGGCGATCGATCTGGCGTTCGCCAAGGGCCTTACGGCTCGTGCAGCGAGCGGCCGCCCGGTGGGATGATGAGATCCAGGCTGCGCCGCCGGTGCGCACGATAGATCTCGAAGCCGCCGTCAAGCGTGCAGATCGGCAAGCCGGTCATCTCCGCCAGCCGCACCAGGCAGCCATCGGCCAACGACATTGGCACGTTCTCGTACCGTCGCATCAGCGCGCAAATCGCCATCACTTCCTCCTCGATGCGCAAGCCAACGCGCATACGGCCGCGTTCCACCGGTTCGAGCACCGCTGCCGCGGGCAGCCTGTTTTGGGCTACCAGGAAGCACGCTTCCGTCAGTACCGGTTCGCAGGTGACGATCGGCGGGGCAAGGTTTTCGAGAGTCTCAACCGCCCAACTGTGATGATTGTCACGTGGACTGAGGTAAGCGACGAGCGGCCCAGTATCGATTAAGACACCAGGCCTCATCTGCCGAAATCGTCGAAATATTTCGGATTGGTCGATAGATCAGCCGGCGCATCTTTTAGGGTCCCGCACCACTCCTTTAGCAAATCATGAGCCGAGGGTCCTTTCTTGGATGCTGGCTGCTTGTGGCCGGATGGAGATTTCTCCAACACGAGGCGCAAGCCCTCCTCGACCAAATCCTTCAGCTTGCGGCCGCTTAACGCGGCCTCCGATTTGGCGCGGCGGAACAACTCGTCCGGGATATCGACAGTAGTCCTCATAATCGGCATCTAAGCATTTTTATGCAAAGATGCAAGCTTGCTACCACGCCGCGTCGAGCAGTTCGCGGATAACCGCCGGGCCCTCGATCTTGCGTGGATTGGTATGGATCCAGCGGTCGTGCATCGACAATTCGGCAATGCGGTCGAGCTGCTCCGGCTTGACGTCGACGTCGCGCAGCCGCTGCGGCAGACCGAGCGCCGCGATCAGCCCGGCCACGATTTCGGCGGCCGGATCGTCCGGCCGGCCGAGCGCGGCGCTGACCAAGGCTTGGCACTCGGCATTGACCGGATGATTGAACCGCAAGACATGCGGCAGCATCACGCAGGACGTGTAGCCGTGCGGCACATGCGCGGTGCCGCCGAGCACATGGCCGATGCCGTGGCTCGCGCCTTTCGGCACGCCGGTCTGCGAGCCGACCATCGACATCCAGGCGCCGAGCTGGCAATCGAGCCGCGCGTCGAGATCGAGCGGGTCGGCCTTGACCCCGAGCAGCCCGCGGCCGAGCAATTTCAGCGCGTGATAGGAGGCGCCCTCCGAGATCGGCTGACACTGCGGCGAGCAGATGTCCTCAACCGCGTGATCAACGGCCCGGATGCCGGTCGACAGAAACAGCCACTCGGGCGTGTGAACGGTGGCGCGCGGGTCGAGGATCACGTTCTTCGGCATCATCAGCGGGTGGCCAAAGCTTTCCTTGACGTTGCGCGCGGTGTCGGTGCAGCCGGCCGAGGCGGTGTATTCGCCGGCCGACAAGGTGGTCGGGATCGTCACGGTGCGAACGCTCGGAGGCTTGGCCTCGGGGCGGACGCTCTTGCCATCGGCTGAGACTCGGGCGCGGTAATCGTCGAGCTGAGCGGGATCGGTAACGTTATTGCCGAGGCAGAAGGCGACCATCTTGGCGGCGTCGGTCACCGAGCCGCCGCCCAGGGTGAGCAAGAGGTCGGCGCCTGCGGCCCGCGCTGCGTTGGCGGCATCGACCACATCGGTGCGCGGCGTGTGCGCGCCGATCCGGGCAAAGACGCCCGCCAAGCGGTTGCCGAGCGCGTCGCGGAGCTGGCCAACAAGACCGGTCTCCCGAGCCAGGGTGCCGCTCGCCAGCAGAAATACGGCAGTGGCGCCGCTCTGCTCGATCGGCTCCTTTGCGGCCTCGGCAAACGATCGGCCGTAGATCACGCTTTCCATCGGCGGGAAACGGTAGACGCCGCTCTGCATGCGTTCCTCCCCAGACGCTTCGTGCACCCGTTTTATCACCACATCCGGTAGACCGGCAGTCTGGCTATTCGATTATTCATCGAAGGACAAATCGGATTTTCCCCGTCACGCTGTTTGTACGGATGAAGGCGGCGCGCGCCGCCATAATGGTGCAAACTGCGATGCCTCAACCCCGACCCCGCGCTGGATTGCCGGCGCATGTTCTTCCAATAGCGTTCGGCGCGTTGTTGATCGTGCCCGGGATCGGCGCCGGGCCGGCAAATGCTCAGAGTTTCCCGTGCCGTTCCGCCCACTATGCCGATGAGAAAACGGTCTGTAACGATGCCGGTCTTGGTCAGCTCGACCAGGATTTGGCAGCCGTCTATCGCCGCGTGATGCTGAAGCTGCCGCGGCGAGAAGCCGAGGATCTCGACAAGAACGAAGATACCTTTGTCCTCGCCCGCCGCCGCTGCGGCGACAACCGCGCCTGCATCGAGCAGAGCTATCGCAACCGCATTCAGGAGCTTCAGTCCGCCCTGCCTGAAGCGGAAACCGATCGGAAGGCCGAGCGCCGTGCGCAATCCAAGGGATCCGACCGGCAACAGGCCTCAACGCGCGACCGTGGCACGACCGAGGACCAGCGCGGTGAGGCGAGCGATACAAACCGCGCCTCGCCCGAAGCGGTCGTTTCCTCACCGGTTCGGCCGAGCGATCAGGGCGAAGCAAAAGCGGCTCCGGGGTTGCCGCCGCCGACCCCGCCCACGGAGACGCGCGCCCGCCGTGACGGGGCCGCGAGCGCTGTCCCAAACCCGCCGTCCCGCCGCGAGGCAGAGGCCGCGCTCGAAGGCGTGCCGGCTCGCGACAAGCACTCCCGCCACACGCGTCGCACCGAAAGCGCGGCATCCGCGCCCACGGCAACGGACCACGAGAAACAGCCGGCGGAGAACGGCGCTGCCGTTGCGGAGCGTCCTCCTGCCGCGACGAGCGCCATCCCGGCCATCCCGGCCGCCCCCGAACGGCATCGCGCTACAACCGAAAGCACGAGCGCTGCCGAGCGGCGTGCGGCGACAAGCGGCAGCACGGTAGCCCCGGAGCCCGCTCCGCCACCGGAAAAGCGGCATGCGAAAGCGAAAACGGCCGCGGCCTCCACCCCATCGCCACCGCCTGGGGATCAAGCAAAGCCGGCGTCGCAACCCGAAATTAAATGGGTCAACCCGGCGCCGTCCCAGTGATTGCACCCGGGTCGCCAAATGCAGAGAGGCGGGGAACCCCCCCGCCTCTCGCTTGACCGAGCCCGCTAAGGCGGGCGTTACGCCATCTGTTGGGCGCGCAAGGCGCGGCGCTTGGCGATGGTCGGCGCCTTCGAGGCCTTCAGCGGGTCTTCGACCCGGCCGCTCGGGCCGACCGTGTCCGGCTGGCTCCAGACCCATTCGTCGCCGCCCCAGATGTAATTGCGGTTGGTCTGGGCCGGGTTGCGGTTGACCAGCCGCCGCGCATAGAGCGGGTGGGTCATGCTGCGGACCTCGTGCTCGATCGTGAACAGCACCTTGCCGGTATCGAGGTCGATGATGTCCTCGAAGCGGTACTGGCAGCGGTCGCTCTCCTCGGTGATCAGATCGAGCTTGCGCAGCTTTTCGTGCGGGCCGCCGAAATCGGACACATAAACCTGCACGTGGTGGCCGTCATATTCGGGCAGCTTCTTGTCGGTCTCGCGGAAGATGAACTCCTGCTTTGCGCCTACCGCGATGTGCGCCGCCTTGCCGCCGCCATTCGCCTTGACCTTGGCATGGGCGCCGAGGATTTCGTCATAGAAGCGGGCGATGCCGTCGGCCGTCCCAACCGGCACGGTGAACTCGACATAGGGAATGCCGAGATTGACCTTGCCGAAGCGCTTCTCGTCCGGCTCGTAAATGTGGAGCTTGTTGCCCCACGGGCAGGTCGCCGTGATGTAGTCGTTGTGCTCCTTGAACTTGAACTTCGAGTCCTTCAGCTGTTTTTTGACGCCCTGCAGCCGGTCCAACAGCGCCGCGCGGTCCGGGCTCACGATGCCGATATGGCCGCGCAATACCAGCGCGTCGCCGGTCGGCAGATGGAACTGGCTCTTGCCGATATTGACCCACATGTTGTTGGTGCCGGGGAACAGGTACGGGTCGCGGGTGAAGCCGCAGCCCATCAGGTAAAAGTCGCTGGCCGGCCCCTGGTTCGGGATCTCGACATTGACGTGTTCGAGACCGGTGATGTTGCCGAGACTCTCGGCTTTGCGCTCGAACGGGTTTTTCATAGCCTCCTCCGACATTCTCGGTAGCCCTCGCTGGGTATGCGGCACTAATCCTGGGCGCCTGGGCCCGATGTGGGCGGCGCGCTGGCTTATCAGAACAGATTTTCAAAGCGTTCGTCTACCGGAACCCGATAGCCGTCGGCGAGCCGGTTGGTCTCGTTAGCCATGCCGACGACCGCGATCAGCTCGGCGAACATCTCCTTGGTCATGCCGAGCCGCTTGGCCGCCGCACCGTGCGAGGCCATGCAATAACCGCACGAATTGGTCACACTGACGGCAAGATAAATCAATTCCTTAGTCAACGGATCGAGCGCGCCGGGGGCCATGACTTCCTTGAGGCTCTCCCAGGTGCGCCGCAGCGTCGCGGGATCGTTGGCGAGCGCCTTCCAGAAATTATTGATCCAGTCGACGTTCCGGGTCGCCTTGATGTCGTCATAGACGGCGCGCACCTCGGGGCCGGCGGCATTCTCGTCGATCAGCGGCACAGCAGGCATCGTTACCTCTCAATTCCGGTGCGGGCAGGCAGCCGCGGCTTGTAAAGCGCCGGCCGGCATCGTAAGTCAGCAGCCAAATCGATCCCAATTAGCCTTTAACCCCGGGGGTTCCCGAGATGGGCTTCAAAGTAGCGGTGGTCGGCGCCACCGGCAATGTCGGGCGCGAGATCCTGAGCACCCTTGCCGAGCGCAATTTTCCGGTCGACGAGGTCGTCGCCCTTGCCTCGTCGGGCTCGATGGGCCGGGAAGTGTCGTTCGGCGAAGACGACATTCTCAGGGTGCAGGCGCTCGACAGCTTCGACTTCAAGGGCATCGACATCGTCTTGTCCTCGCCAGGGAGCAAGGTGTCGGCGGTGTTTGCGCCGCGTGCCGCCAAGGCCGGCGCGGTCGTCATCGACAATACCTCCTGCTTCCGCATGGAGCCGGATGTGCCGCTGGTCGTGCCGGAGGTCAATCCCGAAGCGATCGGCGGATATCGGAAGCGCGGCATTATCGCCAACCCCAACTGCTCGACGATCCAGATGGTCGTGGCGCTCAAACCGCTGCACGATCTGGCGCGGATCAAGCGGGTCGTCGTCGCGACCTACCAGTCGGTGTCGGGCGCCGGCCGCGCCGCGATGGACGAATTGTTCAGTCAGACCCGGTCGGTTTTCGTCAACGACCCGATCAAGCCGGAACATCTGACCAAGCAGATCGCGTTCAACGTGATCCCGCATATCGACGTCTTCATGGACGATGGGTCGACCAAGGAAGAATGGAAGATGGCGGTCGAGACCCGCAAGATCCTCGATCCCGATATCGCGGTCGTCGCGACCTGCGTGCGGGTTCCAGTGTTCATCGGCCATGCCGAAGCGGTCAATGTCGAGTTCGAACAGCCGATTACCGTGGAGCGGGCGCGGACGGCATTGCGCAACGCCCCGGGCGTGGTGGTCCTCGACCACCGCGCCGATGAGGGCTACGTGACCCCGGCCGAGGCGGCCGGCGAGGACGCGGTTTATGTCAGCCGCATCCGCCGCGACCCGACGGTACCGCACGGGCTCAGCCTTTGGGTTGTTTCCGACAATCTGCGCAAGGGTGCGGCCGTCAACGCGGTCCAGATCGCCGAGATCCTTGCCGCCGAGCACCTCGGCGGCAAGCGGCGCGCGGCCCGGCCAAAACTCGAAGCGGTCCGCGCGAACTAGGTCTGGATGAACCAGCGCCGTCGGGTAATCACCGCCGAGGGCGGATCTCGGACAAGTTTTGGTGCGTCCTTCGACTGCTCGCTGCGCTCACGCTCAGGATGAGGTTGGGCTATAAATGCCACGCACAATCCCTCCTCATCCTGAGCAGCGCCGCGGCGAAGCCGGCGCGCGTGTCGAAGGACGCTGCGCGTTTATGCAGTGATGAACGATCTGCCGCCGCCCGATGAGGTAAAGGCCGAGGCAACGGCTACGACGGCGCTCGAACGGAAGGATGCGGTCGGGATCGTGACCCCGGCGCGCATTCCGGGGCAGGTCCTGCCGCCGGCCGGCGACACGTTTCTCGGCCGCCGCATCACACCGCTGACCCGGCGGCGGCTCGACAATTTCCGCGCCAACCGTCGCGGCTTCTGGTCGTTGTGGATCTTTCTCGCGCTGTTCGTGGCGAGCCTGTTCGCCGAATTCATCGCGAACGACCGGCCGCTGCTGATCGAGTACGACGGCGCGTTTTATTTGCCGATTTTCCGCAATTATCCCGAGACCGCGTTCGGCGGCTTTTTGCCGAGCGAAGCCGATTATCGCGACCCCGCCGTCACGCAGCTAATTAACGAGAAGGGCTGGATCATTTGGCCGCTGATCCCTTTCAACTACCGGACCATCACCGACGCGCCGGGGCCATATCCGGCGGCGCCGTCGCGCACCGATTGGCTCGGCACCGACGATCAGGGCCGCGATGTGTTGGCGCGGCTGATCTACGGCTTCCGCATCTCGGTGTTGTTCGGATTGGCATTGACGCTGTTCTCCTCTGTCATCGGTGTCGCGGCCGGGGCGGTGCAGGGCTATTTCGGCGGCCTCGTCGACCTTGGCTTTCAGCGTTTCATCGAGATCTGGGAGGGCCTGCCGGTCCTGTACCTCTTGATCATCCTCGCGACGATCGTTGAGCCGAATTTCTGGTGGCTGCTGGGGCTGATGCTGCTGTTTTCGTGGACGAGCCTCGTCGGGATCGTCCGCGCCGAATTCCTGCGCGCGCGCAATTTCGATTACATCCGCGCGGCGCGGGCGCTCGGCGTTTCCGACCCGGTCATCATCTGGCGTCACGTTCTGCCGAACGCCACAGTCGCGACGCTGACCTTTCTCCCGTTCATCCTGAACGGCTCGATCACCACGCTGACCTCGCTCGATTTTCTCGGCTTCGGCCTGCCGCCGGGCTCGGCGTCTCTCGGCGAGCTGCTGGCGCAAGGCAAGGCCAATCTGCAGGCGCCCTGGCTAGGCATCACCGCCTTTGTCGTGCTGGCATTGATGCTGAGCCTGTTGATCTTTATCGGAGAGGCGGTGCGCGACGCGTTCGACCCGCGCAAGGTTGTGCGATGACAATTCCCAGATCAGGACCGCCGGCCTCCGGCCGGCATGCCGGCGGGACGCCGGCGCTCCCGGGGCGGCGATGAGCCTGCTTGAGGTGCGCGATCTCAGCGTCACGTTCGGCGGCTGGCGCGGCGCCCCGCCGGTTGAGGCGGTAAAGCGCGTTTCCTTCTCGCTGGACCGCGGCGAGACGCTGGCGCTGGTCGGCGAGAGCGGTTCCGGCAAATCGGTGACGGCGCTGTCGATCCTGCAGCTCCTGCCGTATCCGGCCGCCGCGCACACGCCGGAAAGCAGCATCCGCTTTGCCGGCGAGGAGCTGGTCGGCGCCGCGCCGGCGCGGCTGCGCGAAATCCGCGGCAACCGCATCGCGATGGTGTTCCAGGAGCCGATGACGTCGCTGAACCCGCTGCACACGCTGGAAAAGCAGATCGCCGAGACGTTGCTGATCCACAAGCACATGTCGGCCTCGGCGGCGCGGGCGCGCACGCTCGAACTGCTGCGCCTCGTCGGGTTGCGCGATGCCGAGGAGCGGCTCGGCGCCTATCCGCACCAGCTGTCGGGCGGCCAGCGGCAGCGCGTCATGATCGCGATGGCGATCGCCAACGAACCCGACATCCTGATCGCCGATGAGCCGACGACGGCGCTCGACGTGACGATCCAGGCGCAGATCCTCGAGCTGATGCGCGACCTGAAGGACCGCCTCGGCATGGCGCTGCTCCTCATCACTCACGATTTGTCGATCGTCCGCCACATGGCGGAGCGGGTCTGCGTCATGACGCAGGGCGAGATCGTCGAGAGTGGGCCGACCCGCGAGATATTCGCTCGACCGCAACATGCCTACACCCAGCGGCTGCTCGCCGCCGAACCGAAGGGCCGCGTGCCTCCCGCCGATCCGGCGGCGCCGGTGCTGGTCGAGGGCAACGATGTCAAGGTGTGGTTCCCAATCCGGCGCGGCGTGTTGCGCCGCATCACGGGCTACGTGAAGGCGGTGGACGGCGTTTCGCTCAAGGTGCGCGCCGGCTCGACCCTGGGCGTCGTCGGCGAGAGCGGCTCGGGCAAGACGACATTGGGCCTCACGCTGCTGCGCCTGCTCGATGCCCAAGCGGAGATGGGGGGCGGTATCCGCTTTGACGGGCATGACATCGCGCATGAGCGGCAGAAGCGTCTCCGCCCCTTACGGCGCGAGATGCAAGTCGTCTTTCAGGATCCTTATTCGAGCCTGTCGCCGCGCCTGTCGATCGCGCAGATCGTCGGCGAGGGGCTGCGCGTCCACAATCTGTCCGCGGGCGAGGCGGAGCGGCGGCGGCTCATCGAGGAGACGCTCGCCGAGGTGGGCCTCGACCCGGCCGCGGCCGAACGCTATCCGCATGAATTCTCCGGCGGCCAGCGCCAGCGCGTCGCGATCGCCCGCGCGCTGGTCCTGAAGCCGCGCTTCCTGGTGCTCGACGAGCCGACCTCGGCGCTTGACATGTCGGTGCAGGCGCAGATCGTCGATCTGTTGCGCGAGTTGCAGGCGCGCTACGGGCTCGCCTATCTGTTCATCAGCCACGATCTGAAGGTCGTGCGAGCCTTGTCGCATGAAATCCTGGTCATGAAAGACGGCGAGATCGTTGAAGCTGGCAGCACCGAGCGCGTCATGACCGCGCCGGAGCACCCCTATACCCGTGCGCTGATGGCGGCCGCGTTCGATTTGGCAGCAGTGCCCGCGTAAGGCGCTACTGTTCGAGCACGACGTCGACGCGGCGCTCGGCGACGCTCGGGTCGCCCGAGCCGGTCTGGCCGATCGGCACCTGCCGCAGCATCGCCGGGCTGATACCGTCTCTCGCCAATTCGTCGGCGATGACCTGGCTGCGGGTCTCGGCGAGCCGCTGGTTCGCTGTGGGAGAGCCGGTCGCGCTGGCGCGCGCCTCGATGCGCACCGCGCGGCTGTTGGTCTCGCGCACCCGGCGCACCGCGCCCGCGATGACACCGCGCGCCTCCGGCGTCAGATTGGCGCTGAATTCGTCGAAATAGACGAGGAAGCGGCCGTTATCCGCGGTAGGCGCCGGCGTGCAGGCGGCGGCGAGAGTCAGCAGAAGCGCGCAGGATAATTTGCTTCCAATACCCGACATGAAGTGACCATCGCAAAGGTTGCTGTCGTACTCGGCAGCGTAGCCTATCGCGTTCGGATGCACCATCGGCATCGCGACGGGCTTGCCGGCGGAGGACGAGCGTGGAACTCTGCGCCGAGAGTGTCACCGGAGAAGATCAGGAGGCGATATGCGCGTCGTCATCGTCGGTCAGCAGGCCTTCGGGAAATCGGTGCTGGAAGCCTTCATCGGCCGCGGCGACACTATCGCCGGCGTGTTCGCCGCGCCGGAGAAGCCGGGCTCGCGGCCCGACCCGCTGGTTGTCGCGGCCGAGGAGCGGAAGCTGCCGGTCCACCGCTTTCCGAAGTATTCCGCACCGGAAGCCCTGGAAGCGCTAAAGGCGTGCAACGCCGATATCGGCGTCATGGCGTATGTGCTGCTGTTCGCGCCGCCCGAATTCTGCGCGATCCCGAAGCGCGGCATGATCCAATTCCATCCCTCGCTGCTGCCCTTGCATCGCGGGCCGGCCTCGATCCCGTGGGCGATTATTCGGGGCCGCAGCGAGACGGGCCTGACGATCTTCCGTCCAACCCCCGGGCTCGACGAAGGACCCATCATCCTGCAGAAGCGGGTGCCGATCGGGCCGAACGACACCGCCGCGTCACTCTATTTCGACAAGATCTTCCCGCTCGGGGTCGAGGCCCTGCTGCAGGCGGCCGATCTCGTCACCGCCGGGCGCGCCACCGAATGGACGCAGGACGAGAAGGAAGCGACCTACGAGGGCTGGGTGCGCGACGCGGAGGCGCGCATCAACTGGGCCAACCATGTCGATTTCATCTACGATCTGATCCGCGGCTGCAACCCGGCGCCGGGTGCCTGGACGATTTTGAAGGGCGAGGACGGCGAGCAGAAGCTGTACCTCTTCGACTCGAAAAAGATCGTGGCGCCGACCTTCGGTGCGGTGCGCGGCAAGAAAATCGGCGAAGTCGTATCGGCGGGACCGGACGGCGTGCGCATCCACGCGCAGGGGGGCTTTATCGAATGCTCGCGGCTGCGGCTGGGCGACGGCGCCAAGGTCAAAGCCACGGACATCAACCTGCCGCTCGGCACAATCCTGGGCGGCTGACCCGAGCGAATGCCCGTCGTTTTCCGGAGCGGCGGCTTTCGTTTTTTCTTCTATGCCAACGAGGGCAGTCCACGCGAACCGACACACATTCATGTTGAACGGGGTGAGCAGCAGGCCAAGTTATGGCTTCGCCCGGAGGTTTCGATTGCCTACAACGACGGCTTCAACGCACGGGCGTTGCGCGAGATGTTGAAATTGGTCGAGGCGAACCGTGAGCGCATCGAAAAGGCTTGGAACGACTTCTTCGGTTAAAGCGACCAGCGTCAGGTTTGACGACGACAATATGTGGGTCGAGCTGTCGGACGGGCGTACTCTTGGTGTGCCGCTTGCCTGGTTTCCTCGCCTTCTGCACGCAACTCCGAAGCAACGGGAAGCATGCCGCATTAGCAGCCGCGGTCTTCATTGGGAAGCGTTGGACGAGGACATATCGATCGCTGGCCTGCTGGCCGGACGGGGCGATCAGACGCGGCGCATGCCGAAAGCCGCCGAGTAATCTTCGCCTCGCTGTTCCGCCGCTGCGTGATTTTCAAAAATTCGATCAACGGATTGAAACAGACGGCTTTGACTGCGGCCGCTGCGTGCAAACAGCAGAATAACAGCGAAAGAACAGCGCGATAACAGCGGCGGAACAGCGCAGATAGCAGCGGCGGAACGGCGGAAAACAGCGGGTATAAAGGCAATTATCAGCGACATTTCGCAACGGTTCGCCCGCGATCCGGCCACGGCCGGATTTGGGGAGGCGCGATGGAAGCAAAAGTCACTCACCCACCGCTCGCAAACGCGGTCAGGTGGCAATCAATCCGGATTGTTCGAGCGTGCCCTCTTAGAGCACATCCTATCTGGATTGTCAAGTTAAAAATGCAAATGCTTGATTCATATTGCTGTTCTGGCCGAGGCAAAAAGGCCGGGAGGGTTGCCGCCCGGCTCGCGGGTCAGTGGAAGCGGGGTTTGACCTCCTGGCAGAGGAGGCGCAGCGCGTTGATCACCCGCTCCTGCGGGATTTTGCCGCCGCAATTCAGTTCGGCGAGGATGCCGTCGAGCCCGATCTCCTCCTGGACCTCGCGCAACCGCTTCGCGAAACCGTCGGGATCGTCGACGAGGAGCTGCGTCGCCAGCGCTTCGTCGTAGGTCAGGGCCTCCAGCCGCTCGACCTGGCGCAGCCGCTGCACCCGCCAATTCGCCGCCGGCCCGCCGCGCCGAGTCGCGCCCGAGCTCGGCCTGATAGCGGAAGAAGCCCATAATGCTGTCCCGGGCTTCGGCGCGGGCGCGCTCGCGGTTCTCGGCGAGATAGGCGGGGACCCGCAGGAATACCTGGCCGTTGCCGGGATGCCCGGCGGCCGCATAGGCTTCGCGGTAGGATTTGATCCGCTCCGCCAATTGCCCGAACGGGCCCTGCCGCACCGCGACAAAGATCGGCAAGCCGAGCCGGCCGATCTGCGGGAACGTCTCAGGGGTAGCCGCCGCCATGCGCAGCTCAGGGTAGGGCTTCTGATAGGGTTTTGGCGTCACCGAGACATTGTCGAAGCTGTGATACTTGCCCTCGTAGGAAAACGCCGGCTCGGTCCAGGCCCGCTTCAGGATCTCCAGCGTCTCGGCAAATCGTTCCCGGCTTTCGCCGTATGAAATGCCGTAATCCTCATAGGTGCGCACGACGCCGCTGCGGCCGATGCCGTAGATCAGTCTTCCATGGCTGATCTGGTCGACCGTCGCGGCTTCCTCGGCGAGGCGCAGCGGGTGCGATAAGGGCAGAACCTGGACCGCGATTCCGATCTTGATTCGGCTGGTGCGCGCGCCGATCGCGCTCGCCAGCATCATCGGTGCCGACAGCACCGAGCGTTCGGGGGCGCCGTGCAATTCCGCGAGCCAGACCGCGTCGAGGCCAAATTTCTCAGCTGCATCAACCTCTGCGAGGGCCTGATCGAACGCGGCGCTCGCGCCGCCACTGCCGACCGGCGGGAATTCCATAAAGCTGCCGAATTCCATTGTCGACCTCTTAAGAATTGTTGCGGCATCATTATGTTGAGGATCGGTCCGCGCAACCAACGCGTTGTCCGGTCTGGGATGCAGGCCGGGGATGGGGAGCCGACCGGCCTGCCTAAAGTCACCGCGGGGTCGACGGGGAGGGCCAGAGATGCGTTTCCAGCGGATTGCGGTCGCGGCGATTGTTGCTGCCGGGCTTGCCGCCCTGCCGCTGTCGCCTGGCAAGGCGCAGCCTTATTATACCTATCCTTGCAATCCGTTCCCGTTGTTCTGGCCGTTCTGCGCGGCGGTCGCCATCGTCGGCGGCGTCGGCGCGATCATCACCGCGCCGTTCCGCGGCACGATCTATCCGTACTACCCGCGCTATTACTACGGCTCGCCGGCGGTGCCGTACTACTACCCCCCGACCGGCGCCTATTACCCGACCGGCGCAGCCTATGCGCCATCGCCCTATTACCCGCCGGCCACGGCCGCGCAGACCTATCCGACCGCGGCGGCCCCGACCTACCCGACTGCGGTCCCGCCGGCTAGTCCATCGGCTTACCCGGCGGCGCCCGTGCCGGCTCCTCCTCCGCACTGAGCCGGCGACTTCAATTAGACGGCTGATGGTGTAAACGGCCGATGGCGCTGGCGCAGCGGCCGGCGCCATCGCTACAATCGCGCCTCCACGGAGGAGGCGCCGATGCGGATCCACAATCTTTATACCGATGCCCAGGGCCAGTCGCATTTCCGCGACATCGAGATCGAGTGGGCCGAGGAGAGCCGCGCCGGCAAATTGTCGAAGCGACTGCCTGCGACCGGCATCATTTTCCGCCAGGTTCAGCCAGACTATGATCTCGACTGGCACCCGGCGCCGCGCCGGCAATACATCATCAATCTCGACGCCGGGGTGCAGATCACCGCGAGCGACGGCGAAGCGCGGGTGATCGGCGCCGGCGAAGTCATCCTCGTCGAGGACACCACCGGCAAGGGGCATCTGTCGAAGGCGGTCGAGGGCAAGATCCGCCACTGCATCTTCGTCCCAGTGGAATGACGCACAGCCGTGGGGCGGGTGCAGCACAGCGGAACCCGCCGTATCGGCACATAATCGGCACATAAACCGGCGGGTTGCGCTTTGCTCCACCCGCCCTACGCATCCGAATTCGGAATGGGAGGAAAGACATGGCGCGCGACAGTTACCTGATCATGGACAGCGATCTCCACATGATGGAACCGGACGATCTGTGGGCGCGCTATCTCAACGAACCCTACCGCCAGAACCCGCCGCGCTTTTTCGGCGCGCATCAGGCAAAGCTCGCCGACAGCAAGGAAGACAAGGGCAACGCCGACAACATCATGGGCATGGAGATTCAGGGGCTCGCGATCCCGGCGCATGCCGGGCAGACCGGCGCCACGGTATCGAGCCGCGAGTTGCGCCGCCGCAGCCGCGCCCGGCATCCGCATTTCCAGGTGGCGCGGGCGCGCGGCTTCGACGCAGGTTCGACGCTGACAGCGATGGACATCGAGGGGATCGATGTCGCGGTCATGTACGGCACCCGCGGCCGCCAGGTGCTGTGCCACGACGATCTGAAGCCCGACTATGCGGCGGCGCTGGCGCGCGCGTACAACAACTGGGCGGCGGATTACTGCAAGGCCGACCCGCAGCGCCTCAAATTCGCGGCGCAGGTGGCGATGCATGATGTGCAGAGCGCAGTCGTGGAAGCGCGGCGCTCGGTCACTGAATTGGGGGCGGTCGCAATCGTCGGCACCCCGAACCCGGTCAACGGCCAGCATCTGCACGACGAAGCATGCGAGCCGCTATGGGACGCGCTCGAGGAACTGGATGTGCCGATCGGCTTTCATCCGACCGGCAATACCGCGCTGAAGGACGATGCAGGCACGCGTTATGTCGGCCACGCCAACTTCCATCCGATCGCGCATGCGATCCGCAACCCGGTCGAGTTGATGGGCGCGATCGCCAGCATGACGACCGGCGGCATCATGGAGCGGCATCCGAAACTGCGCGCCGCCTTTCTCGAAGGCACGGCGGGCTGGCTCTACTGGTGGCTGTGGCGGCTCGACGATCAGTGGGAGAAGTTCGGCCCGGGCTGCGAGCGCTCGCTGTCGATGCTGCCGAGCGACTATTTCCGCCGGCAATGCTACATCGCGCTCGATGTCGACGAGGAACCGGCGGTCGATGCCGTCAACAAGATGGGCGCGGAGTATTTCGTCGTGTCGAGCGACTATCCGCATTCCGACGGCGCGTTCCCGGAGGCGATCGAGCAATTTCTCGGCCTGCGGCTCAATAACGAGCAACGGCGCAAGATCCTGTGGGACAATTGCGCGCGGCTCTACAAGATCGAAACCCCGGCCGCGCCGCTGACGCGCGACGCGCCGCAGCAGGTCAGCGCGGCGGAGTAAGCTTCAGCCCCGAAACGCATCCGTCATTGCGAGGAGCGTAGCGACGAAGCAATCTCCTTCAGGTTTAGCAACGCCGGAGGGAGATTGCTTCGCTTCGCTCGCAATGACAGCGGATTGCGGCGAGCGGAGAGGGGGCTTTTACTACATCCCGAGGATCGAGCCGGTCATCGAGCGGGGGTCGCGGCGCGGCCAGCGGCCGCTTTCGACCTGATGAAAGAAATCGGCGAGCGTGCGGTTGAAGAGATCGGGCTCCTCGATATTGAGCGCATGCCCGGTATTCGGAAAGACGACGAGCGCGGCGGCCGGGATCGCGCGCTTCATCAGGATGCCGGGTTCGAGGCAGGGATCGTCCTCATCGCCGGTCGCGATCAGGGTCGGCACGTCGAGCCGTTTCACCCGATCGGTCAGTTCCCACAGCGACGGACGGCGCCCCTGCACGCCGCGCATCGTATTGGCCGCGCCCTGGGTCGAATGCTCGGCGAGCTGCGCGAGGAACTCGGCATAGCCGCGCGGGTCCTTGTTGAGATACTGCACGCGGGTCGGGCCGGCGCCGTAGGTCTTGGCGACCTCGGCCATGCCCTTCTCTGCGATCTGCGCCGCGGTGCGCGCGGTCTCCTCCTGGAATTGCTGGCGCTTGTCGGGCTGCGCGCCATAGCCGCAGCCGGCGACGACCAGCGAGTTCGCGCGCTCCGGATACGCGAAACCGAAATGCAGCACGGCAAACCCGCCCATCGAAATGCCGACGATATGCGCCTTCGCGACACCGAGGCCGTCGAGCACGTCGCGGATATCGTCGCGCGCCCGCTCCTGAGAATAACGCTGCCAATCTTCCGGCACGTCGGAGGGCGGATAGCCGCGCGCGTTGAACGCGATGCAGCGATAGCGCCGCGAAAAGAACCGCATCTGCGTCTCGTAGCTGCGCCAATCGCCGGCGAATTCGTGCACAAAGACAATCGGGTCGCCCGAGCCGGCCTCCTCGTAATAGAGCCGCACGCCGTCGTCGGTCGTTACATGGGGCATGGCGATTCCCTGCGCTCCGATGGGGAGCCGCCATCCTAGGAGCGGGCGCCTCGGCGCGGCAAGCCGCGCGGCCGGCGGGACGGGATCGCGGCATTGCCGTTTAACCGGGCACGGATAAAATCGCCGGCGAGAGGGGAAGATGCGGGGGACGCGAGGAGGCAGGGATGCGATCGGACCGTGAAGAGCGGATCAGGCAACGCGCGTATCAAATCTGGCAGTCGGAGGGGCATGGTCACGGCCGGCAGGACGATCACTGGCATCAGGCTGAGCGGGAGATCGCCGCGGAGGACGCGGCCGGCTCCGGCAAGGCGCCGCGTCGCGTCACCCGGTCTCGCTCGGCATCGGCCGGAAAGTCCACGGCGGCGAAATCCGTAGGCGCGAAACCCGCTGAGGCCAGGGCGGCGCGCAGCCGCAGCGCCGCGGGCGAGATGCGTGGCGACAAACCGGCCGCGCCGCAGAAGGCGGCAACCCGCAGCCGCAAGCCGGCGGAAAAGAGCTAAAGGAGGAATCTGAGTGTCATTCCGGGGCGCCGTGCAGCGGCGAGCCCGGAATCCAGATTCCAGAGGCCGGTGTTCATGGATTCCGGGCCTCGACCCTTCGGACGATCCCGGAATGACGTTGTTGTGCGTCAGCGGTCGAGCCAGGCGTCTTCCATGCGCCAGCCGTTGTAGTTGCCGTTGACCATCATCGTGTGGCCCTTGAAGTAGGGCTGCCAGCACGCCGCCGAAACGGGATAGAAGATTGCCGGCCGCGCGCCGTCCTCGGCCAGCTTTCTTTCGATATCCCACACGATTTTCTTGCGTTTTTCGAGATCGGCTTCCGCCGATTGCCGCTCGACGAGCTCGTCGACTTCCTTGCTGCAATAACCGGTGTAGTTGCGCTCGGCGCCGCACACGAAGTTCTCGTAAAATTGCTGGTCCGGGTCGTCGAGCCCGTTCTCGCTGACGGTCACGCCAACCGCATAATCCTTGCGCATGACCGTCGGGTACCATTGCGTCGTGTCGATCGCGTTCAAGGTGCCGTCGATGTAGATCTCCTTCAGCTGGTCGATCAGCAACACCGACGGATCACGGTAGGCCCCGACGTTGCGCGTCGTCACCGTCACCGGCAGCCGCTTGTCGGTTCCATACCCAAGCTTCTCCATGATCCGGCGTGCCTCGGCGCGGTTCTTCTCGACGTCGGCGCCGTATCCCGGCAAAGTCTCCAGCACGTCCCGCGGCATGCCCCAGGCGCCGGCGGGCGGCGGCATCATCGCACCGCCGACGGAACCCTCGCCGTCGCTGATGATGTCGATGAAGGCCTTGCGGTCGAGGGACAGCCCCATCGCGCGGCGCAATTCGGCGTTGTCGAATGGCGGCTTGTCGCGATTGACCAGCATCTGCCGCGGGATGTTCCACGACACCACCTCGCAGATCGCATTCGGCGCGTGGTTTTTTAACTCCTTCATCAATGGCAGCGACAGGATTCCCTGCGCGAAACGGTCGAAATTGCCGGCGGCAAAAGCCAGGATCGCGGTCGAAGCATTGGCGACGTAGGTGTATTCGATGCCGTCGAGATACGGCCGGCCCGGTTTCCAGTAATCCGGGTTGCGGGCGATCTTGATCGATTCGTTGGGCTTGAATTCGACGAATTTGAACGGGCCCGTGCCGATCGGCTTGAGGCGCATGTCGCGCGCCGGAACGTGGCAGGGATAGACCGGCGACCAGCCCGAGGCGAGCAGCGCGATGAACGAGGGTTGCGGCCGCTTCAAGTTGAACGTCACTTGGTAGTCGCTGTCGACACTCACCGAATCGAGATTGCGGTACCAGGATTTGCGCGGGTTGACCCGCAGCTTTTCGGGAGCGGTGCCGGCGATCAATTCCCAGGTGCATTTGACGTCGTTGGCGGTGAACGGTTTGCCGTCGTGCCACTTGACGCCTCGGCGCAATTTGAAGGTCAGCGACTTGCCGTCCTCGCCATAGCTCCAGCTCTCCGCCAGATCGGGCACGATCGACGAAAGACTGTTTTGCGGCACATGCTGATCGAACATGATCAGATTGTTGAACACGCCCATCATCGGGCCGAGCGCGGCGATCGTCGACTCCTCATGGATCGACATCGACGCCGGGCTGGTGACGAAAGGGATGCGCAGGATGCCGCCGGATTTCTGAGCGGAAGCAACATCGCTGGCGCAGGGCGCCGCGAGCAACGCGCCGCCGAGCATTAGGCTGGCCAAATATCGCCGCATGCGCAGGTCCCCGCTATTTGTCGAGCCAGACGTCTTCCATGCGCCAGCCGTTGTATATGCTGTTCGCCATGATGGTCAGGCCCTTCACATAAGGCTGAAGGCACGTTGCGCCGGCAGGGAAAAACAACACCGGCCTGAGGGCGGCTTCCGCCAATTTGCGCTCAAGCTGCCAAACGATCTGTTTGCGTTTGCCGGCGTCCGCCTCGACCGATTGCTGGTCGACGAGCTTGTCGAATTCGGGATCGCTGTACCCGGCGTAATTCCGCGCCGCGCCGGTGTAGAAATTCTCATAGAACATCTGGTCGGGATCATCGACACCGGTTTCCATCGGCACGGCGCCGACCGTGTACTCCCGGCGCATGACCTTTGGATACCACTGCGCCGTATCGACGATATCGAGCTCGGTATCGATGTAGATTTCCTTCAGCTGCGAGCCGAGCAGCACCGCCGGGTCGCGCCAAGCCGGGATATTGCGCGTCGACAATTTGGTCTCGAGGTGGTGGCTTGGCCCATAACCCAGCTTTTCCATGATCCGGCGCGCCTCGGCGCGGTTCTTCGCCACATCCGGGTCATAGCCGGGCAGGGTGCGCAATGTTTCCGGCGGCATGCCCCAGACGCCCTCGGGCGGCGGCAGCATTGTCGCGCCGACATGCCCGACGCCGTCGGTGATGATCTCGACAAACGCCTGGCGATCGATGGCGAGCGTCATCGCGCGGCGCAAATCCGGATTGTCGAACGGCGCCGAGTGCGGATTGATCAGCATCGTCCGCGGCACATTGACCGCCGTCATCTCGCAGATTGCTTGCGGCGCCTGTTCGCGAAAGTCCTTCAGGGTCGGTTTGCTCACGCCATAGGGCGTGTTCATGTCGAACTTGCCAGCAAAAAACGCCAGGTCGCGCGGCGCGATCTCGCGCATGATCGTGTATTCGATCCCGTCGAGATACGGCCGGTCTTTTTTCCAGTAATCCGGGTTGCGCGTGACCTTGATCGACTCGTTCGGTTTGAACTCGACGAATTTGAAGGGTCCGGTGCCGATCGGATGCTGCCGCATCTCGCGGGATGGCACGTGGCAGGGATAGATCGGCGACCAGCCCGAGGCCAACAGCGTCAACAGCCACGGCTGCGGCCGCTTGAGATGGAAGGTGATCTCGTAATCGCCGGACGGGGTCACCGCCTCGACATTCTCGTACCAGGTCTTGCGCGGGTTGACGCGAAGCTTGTCGCTCCCCGTCCCCATCAAGAGATCCCAGGTGCATTTGAGGTCGGCCGAGGTGAACGGTTTGCCGTCGTGCCACTTCACTCCTTGGCGCAGCGGGAAGGTCAGCTCCTTGCCGTCCTCGCTCCATGACCAGCCGGTCGCGAGATCGGGGATGATGGTTTGCAGGCTGCTCTGTGCGATGTGCTGGTCGTACATGACGAGGTTGTTGAACACCCCCATCATCGGTTGCAGCGTTGCGCGGGTCGCCTCCTCGAGGATCGACATCGAGGCCGGGCTGTCAAAATGCGACAGCCGGAGCACTCCGCCCGGCTTCTGGGCAACCGCCGGCGCCGCAAGCAGTGACAGCAAGATGGCCAATGCGGCAAGCCGATAAGCGGTGCTTTTCATCGCGTCTTTCCTCCCGAACTCGGTCGGCCGGCCTCTGACGGGCTCTCTTGGGGCGCCGTAGAACGTTAGCATAGCGCTTCGGCCAGGCTTAAACTTCTTGGGCTGGCGCGAATATCCGGAGGTATAGCGCGCGATGGACCAGGTCGCGCAAAAACGCGATCGGCTTGGGGTCGTGGAGCGGGAGCTTGCCGATCTGCAGGCGCGATACGAGCTGGCGATGTCCGGCTTTAAATTCGACGAGGCGAATGCCGTGCAGCGCGAGATCTCTGTGCTCGAAGCCCAGCGGCGGGCGCTCGCGGCGGTCTTGCCGACCCCGACTGCCGCTCCCGAACCGCCGGTCGGTATCGTGCCGGCGGTTGGCCGGCCGCGGCGTCGGCGGGTCCGCCGGCCGCGATCAGCCTAGAGCGGCTGCGTCCGCGGTTGGCCCGCCGCCGCCAGCGGCCGAAGCTGGGCGATGCGGTGGGGCGGCAACGACGCCAAGGGCGACGGCGCGGCGGCGATGATGCCGGCTTTCTCCTGGGCTCGCCGCATCAGAGCGCCGGCGATTCGGCGAAGCTCACGCAGCCGGGCCCGCCACCCGATCATCCGGGCGTAGGCTACGACGATGATTTCACGCGCCCCAATATCGATCGCGTAGCGCGGCACGAGGCGAAACGATACGATTTCGCGGCCATTGACCACCCGGTACCGAAATTCGCCAATCTCACGCGCATGCTGCGCCGCGGCCCAGCGAACGACATCACCGAGATCGCGCACCGACAGGCGCATCCATTTGGTTCGGTCCATCGCGCCGGCTCCGGCGTCGGGGGGCAATAGTGCCGCAGGATTGTGCACGGGACCGGTTAACGACGGCTTTAGCCGCGGGTCGCGGTAGTGAGCGGTCTGGGAGGGGCGGAAGATGAGTGAGCCGGCGATCGGCATTGCCGGGGCAGTATTGCTGGGATTGGCGATCCTTGCGTTGATTTTCGGGCCGCGCCGCTCCAAGGGAAGGTTCGTCGATACCGGGCTGGCGGTCGGCACCGGGCTCCTGGGGCTGGCAATCGGGCTCGTGGTTGCCGAGCAGGTCCATCAGCCATCCGCCATATCGGCTGCCGCCGCGCAGCCGGGCCCGCCTCCCGCGCCAGCCGCCTCGCCCGGCTATGTCGAGAGTCGGCTGTCGCTGCAGTTCCCGATCGACGACGCCAATCCGATCGGTTCAGGGCAGACGAATGTCGCGGACTGGTACGCGTTCCGCAACTCGATCGCCTATACGCCCGGGACCGAGGAAAAAACCGGGAAGTCGCAGGAAGAGATCCTGAAGCTCCTAGCCGATGTCAGCTGGAGCTGGCTGATCGTCGTCGCCTTCGACCAGCCGACCCATTACAGCCGGATCGACGTGAACTTTACCGGCGGGGAATTGCCGTACTACCAGATCACGCGTCAGGATCCGCATTACGCGGTTATTCACGTGCAGGGCCGCATCCCGCCCGGCCAGATGGAGATCGTCGCGAGCGAGTAGCGGCTACAGTTCGATTTCGGCTGCACGGTGGCGGTGAACGACGGCAGCCGCGCGGTTTCGTCGAGAAACGCCGCGAGGAGCGGGCGGCCCAATCGCCGTGCCCACACCTTGTACCGAGCGGGCGATGTTTTCGAGGGCGGCGCCCAGCACGGTAGCGCCACGGTCGGCAGGGCAGCTGACCCTTCGTCAGGCTCAGAGCGGGCTGGCCGGAGCCGCGCGGCCGGTGAAATTCGCGCATCGCTCAAGTCGCTGAGGCAAATCGTGGCGTTTAGTAGCCCCAGCCCAGGCCAGGATGATAGGAGAATTGTCCGCTCCCGCCTTCGAAGGCCGGGTGAGAACTGGCGCTGGCCTGCCAGTTCGGATAGGAAGAGCTTCCATAATAGTAGCGATAGCCCCAGGCCGCGCTTCCGGCGGGGTCTGGAGCCGGGTAGATGGACTGATCGACCGTGAACTGATTGGCGGGAGTATCGCCGTAGTATTGAGCAAAGGATATGCTTGGGACGGCCAGCACCGCAACGGCCGTGGCCGCGTAGATCAATTTTTTCATCCCGACCCTCATTGTTGTCCTGCTCACTCAGCGAGGCAGATCCGCGATTATTGTGGTCGGGTGGGTTGAAACGCCAATCTCCTCAGCGTGAATTGTGATTTACCATTGGCGGCACGAAACCGGGCATTCGGGTGCAAGTTTAAAGCCGATGGCGGGTACTACCGCCATCAAGCCGATGTTCCTCGGGCCGTCAGTTCCCAGCCCGAATACCGCGACCAAGTACGGCCCGTCGCTAGGTCGGCAAACCGCGCCACGGCGGTTGCTGACCGCCCGATCCGCAGGGTACGATTGAATCTGACTTCCCCCTGAGCGGTCTGGGCAAGCGAATCGCGGAGACTTGCGGCACCATGGATCCCGGCTTCTGCCGGGATGACGAGCGGGTGGGGATTTTTCATGTCCTGGGACATTCTGATCCGCGGCGGCACGCTTTACGACGGCGGCGGCAAGCCGGGGCAGCCGGGCGATCTGGCCATCGCGAACGGCCGGATCGCCGCCATGGGACCGGCGCTCGCAGGGATGGCGGAGCGGATCATCGATGCCGTGGGACTGGCGGTGACGCCGGGGTTCATCGACATCAAGACGCATTCCGATTTCACCTTGCCGATCAACCCGAAAGCGGAAAGCAAGGTCCGGCAAGGCGTCACGACCGAGATCATCGGGCATTGCGGTTTCTCGGTCGCGCCATGCCTGCCCGGCAAGGTGCAGATACTCGCGGATTATCTGAGCGGCGGCGCGCCGTGGCTGCCGTTCCGCGAGGTGAGCTTCCCGGATTACCTCGATACCTTCCCGAACGTCGCGGTCAATGCCGGCATGCTGGTCGGCCACAACACATTGCGGCTGATGACGATGGGCCTCGAAGACCGCGCCCCGACCGCGGCCGAGCTCGATGAGATGTGCGCCCTGTTGGACGAAGGGCTCGGCGCGGGCGCGCTCGGCCTTTCGACGGGGCTGTTCACGCCGCCGGGCAGCTTCGCCGAGGCTGCTGAGATCATGGCGCTGTGCGCCGTCGTCGCGCGCCATAAGGCCGCCTATTTCACGCATATCCGCGACGAGTCGAACCGGGTGCTGGAGGCGGTGGAGGAGGCGATCGCGGTGGCGCGAGCCTTTCCGATCCATGTCGAGATCGTGCATCTGAAATGCTCGGGTCTCGACAATTGGGGCAAGGCGGCGCGGATCCTCGACCGCATCGAAGAGGCCCGGGCCGATGGCTGCGACATCGATTGCGACGCCTACCCCTATGCCGCGGGCGCCAACCCGCTGAAGAACCTGCTGCCGCCCTGGGTGCAGGTCGGCGGCAACGAAGCGATGCTGGCGCGGCTCGCGCTGGCGGAGACGCGGGCGCGCATCGAGGCCGAGATCGCCGATCACGGGCTCAACAATTGGGGCCGCATCCCGTCATGGGAGGCGGTGCAGATCTCGATCTCGCCGAAATTGCCCGAAACTGCCGGCCGCACGGTCGCCGCACTCGCCGCCGAGCGCGGGATCGACCCAATCGACCAGGTCTGCGATCATCTGATCGCCGATAACGGCGCGACGCGGGTGCTGATCACCTCGATTTCCGAGGACGACATCCGCACGATCGTGCGCTCGCCGAAGGCGCTGGTCGGCTCGGACGGCAATTGCGTGGCCGATTACGGCGTCGTCGCGCAAGGCATGCCGCATCCGCGCTTCTACGGCACGTTCCCGCGCATCATCGGGCATTACGTGCACGAGGAGCGGCTGCTGCCGCTGGAGGCGGCCATCCACAAGATGACCGGCGGCACGGCGCAGGCGTTGAAGCTGAAGGAGCGGGGGCTCCTGAAAGAAGGCTGGGCCGCCGACATCGCGATCTTCGACCCAAGCGATTTCAAAGACCAGGCGACCTATGCGGAGCCCCACCGCTACCCGACAGGCGCGCGCACGACAGTTATCGTGAATGGCGTTGTGGTCGTGGAAAATGCAACGCACACCGGCGCGCTGCCGGGACAGGTGTTGCGCCGGAGCGCCGACGGTTCGGTCGGCTAGACCTCGATCGCCGCGTGCACGAGATTGCTGATGCGGTCGAGGCGGGCCGAGTGCCAGGGATCGGGCTGCACGAAATTGGTCAGATAAGCGAAAGAGACGCCGGTGGTCGGGTCGGCCCAGCAGTAGGAGCTGCCGACGCCGCCATGCCCGAAGGTGGCCGGCGCGGCGATGCTGCCGAGACCGCGGATGCGCCCGCCAGTGCCGCGGGAGTGCGGGCCGATGCCGCGATGCATTGGGATGCCGGCCATGCCCTCGTCGGGCCGGTCGCCCGTGAAGTCGCGGGTCACGTACTCGATCATGCGCTTCGAGAACAGCCGCACCGCGCCGAGCCGGCCGCCGCCGATCATCATCTGATAGAAGGCCGCCATCGCACGCGCCGTGCCGAAGCCGCCCCCATGCGGCAGCCCGGCCTCGCGAAATTCGGGGCTGTTGTCGCGAGCCTCGGAATCGGACGGCGCATAGATGTCGGCGCAGCGCTGCTGCTCCTCCGCTGGCACGCCGACGAACAATTCGTCGATGAGGCCGAGCGGCCCGATGACACGCTCGCGGATCACTTCGCGAAAATCGCGCCCCGTCACCGCCTCGATGACCATGGCCAAAGTCAGGTGAGCGCTGCGGCCGTGATACTGAAGCTTGGATCCGGCCGGCCATTCCGGCTGGAACTCGCACACCTCGGCCCGCATCCGGGCGTGGTCGGCCCAGCTATCGCGGCTGACATTGGCGCTCGGGAAACCCGCCTGGTGGGTTGCCAAGTGAAACAGCGTGATCTCGTCCTTTCCGTGCGCCGCGAATTCGGGGATGTGGTCGGCCACGCGGTCATGGAACGAGAGCGTTCCGTCTTCGACGAGGCTCCATACCGCCGCTGTCGTCAACACCTTGGTGTTGGAGAACAGCAACCATAATGTGTCGTCGACCGCCGCGACCTCCTCCGGGTCGACCCGCGCCTCTCCATAAGTCCGGTAGAGAGCAAGCTGGCCATGGCGAGCGAGCGCGATCTGGCAGCCGGGGTAGCGCATATCTTCGATATGCGTGCGGATCAGCTTGTCGAGATCGGCCAGCGGCCGGGGACGAAAATTGAGCGCCGTAGGGGTGCTCGGCGGCAACGGAAATTCGCTTGGCATCGGACGGTGCTCCTCCGCACAGCTCCGCGCCGATCATAACCCGAGACGGCGGCCGCCCGATGCGAGATTTTCTCGATTTGGACGGGTTCGCGCCCGAGTTGAAGCTTAATCGCGCCGGTAAGGGTAACAGCGGGCGCGTTCCAGGCTGATCCCGTAATGCTGGCCGAGGGCGCGGACTGCATCACCCTGGCTCGGGTAGGGGTCGGCGTTGCTCGGACCGACGATAATCGGCCGGAAGCTGCGGTCGTCGCGCCCGCTGGGCGGCAGCATCGCGGTGGCGAGCGGCGTCCCGTCCACGTCGCGCAAGGTCAGAAACAGCGGCATCTCGCGCTGAATGTGCGCTTTCAACCCGATTTCCTGCTCAAAATAGACCTTTGAGATCGGGCGAAAGCTCTGCGCCGCCTTGTCCTGCTCCTTGCGAAAATATTTTTCGACGGCATGGCGCATCGTCTCCGATTCGGCGACCGCCTCGGCCTCGCTCTCGATGCGAAACCACGTCTTGCCGCCCGGTGCATCGCAAACGTACCTCATCATTCCTCCCAACATGGCTTCCGGCGTGAACCGGCATCGCGAGGGTGGGCATGCGATGATGGAAGAAGGAAAATCCGGAGTCCGCAGCGAGTCAACAGCAACATCGACAGATCTGGAGCAATGCTGACGCTGGTGTCGCTGCTTCTGTCCTGCAGCCGCGACCAGCGAGACGACAGGGTACGGTGACGAACGGCGAACTCCCGCGAATCCGACCGCCGATTCAAATATTGCGGGCGCCGCTCGCAGCGGGCCTGCGTGCTGGGGCCGAGCGGGTCCGCTCCGGCGCCGGCAGTTCTGTCCATTCGCGCCACATGGCCACGAGCGCAGCCATGATCGCCGGGCCGAGAAACAAGCCGAGGAAGCCGAATGTCTGCAACCCGCCGAGGAGCCCGAGCAACACCCATAGAAAGGGCAAGCGCGCGGCGCCGCCGATCAGGACCGGACGGATAAAATGATCGGCGATGAAGATGATAACGCTGCCGCTGACGATGATGATGATCGCGCCGATGGTATTCCCAATCGTGAACAGATAGAGACCGGCGAGGATGTAGACGACCGGCGCGGCGAACGGGATCACCGCCGCCACCGCGGTGATCGCACCGACGATCGCCGGATAAGGCAGTTCGGCCGCGAAATACACGATGCCGAGCAGGAAACCCTCGGCCAACCCGACCAGAACCAGCCCGTTCACGGTGCCGTGCACGGCGGCGATCATATGGCCTGCGATTCGTTCGCCGCGCTTGCCGATCAGCCGATCCCCGAGCATGCGCAGTTGCTCGGCCAGCCGGTCGCCGTCGCGAAACAGAAAGAACAATGTCAACAGCGTGAACAGCAGCAACGCCAACCGATGCACCACCTCGGCACCGTATTCGCGCACCGATCCGGACAGCGTCTTCAGATTGACCCGGCCGATCAGCTCATCGGCTGCGGCCGGATCGCCGAGGTTGGTCCGCCACCATTCGGCGATTGTGGCGCCGACAATCGGCAACTGGCCGACCCAGTCGGGTGGCGGTATGCCGTGATGACGTGCCTCGGCGATCAAGTTGACGATGACGTGACTTTCACGCGCCAGCGCCACGCCGAGCAGGACCAGCGGCGTGATGAAAATTATGCCGATGATGGTCGTCGCCAGCGCCGGCGCGACGATCCGGTGAATCGGTCGCGAAACCGGTTGCCTCAACCGACGGTAGACCGGCCAGAACGCGATCGCGAGCACGCCGGCCCAGACGAGCGCGGCAAGAAAATCGCGCAGGATCCAGAGCCCCACCGCCACGAGCGCGGTCGCCAGCGCAATGCGCGCCAGGCTTTGGGAGGAAGCCGGCGCTGCGCCGGGCGAGGGTGTGTCGTCCGATTCCATCTGGGTTCGCGTTATATCAGCTCAGTATCGATCCTAGTCGAACACCCGGCGCGCAACAGCGTGCCGCCCTATGCTGAGGAGGGTCTACCCCGTGTCCCAGCCTCGTCCCAGCCTTGTACCCGACCCTCTGCCGGCATAGTCTCGGCGCCTTGGTAACTCCGCCCGCCGATCCAGATTGGGGACCCGCCGATGTCCTATACTCTCGAACAATTCTCTGCCGATTGTCACCGCATCCTTGCTGCCGAGCCGGGGCCTGAGGGGCGCAAACAGGTTTGCGCTCTCGTTCAGAAAGCCTGCGCCGATCCGGAATTCGTCCGCCAGCATCTGCCCGAGGACGGACCGGAGCGGAAAATCCTGTACGAAGACCCGCAGCTCGGCTTCTGCATTCTCGGCCATGTCTATCAGGGCGCCAAGGAAAGCCAGCCGCACGATCACGGTCCGACCTGGGCGATCTACGGCCAGGCGATCGGCGAGACGATCATGACCGATTACCAGCGCGTGGCTCCGGCCGGTCCGGAGCAGCCCGGCAAGGCCCTTCCGCTGCGCGACTACACGCTCCGGCCAGGCGATGCTTATGTTTATAACGAGGGCGACCTGCACTCGCCGCGCCGCGATGGCTCGACCCGCTTGATTCGGATCGAGGGAAAGAACGTCCAGCTGATCCAGCGCTACCCGTACCAGCGGGTCAGCGCCGTGGCGACCGCAGCGCAGTAGAGAGGGGCATCACTGCATCCCTCACCTTCCGGGGCAGGAAGCGAGCGAGCGGCCTTCAGCCGCCGGGCGCGCCCTCGGTGTTGACGTAGACCGCGTAGAGCGACTGGCTCGCCGCCATGAACAGCCGGTTGCGGCTGCGTCCGCCGAAGCACAAATTGGCGCAGCGTTCGGGCAGGGCGATACGGCCGATCATCTTGCCGTCCGGCGCAAAGATCGCGACCCCGCTTAGTTCACCCGGGCCCCAGCCACACCAGAGATTGCCGGCGACATCGCAGCGGAAGCCGTCAGGCGTCCCCTCGCCAATGTCCCCGAAGACGCGGCCGTTGGCGAGCCTCGTTCCGTCCTCGACAACGTCATAGACGCGGATCGCGCGGGGCCGGGAGCGCGATTCGACGATATACATACGGCTTTCGTCCGGCGAGAAGCAGAGCCCGTTCGGGAAGTTGATGTCGCCGGCTACGACCGTGGTCCGCCCGGTGCGGGGATCGACCCGGTACACATTGGTCGGCAGTTCCGGTTGTGCCTTGAAGCCTTCGTAATTGCCCAAGATGCCGAAGGCCGGGTCGGTGAACCATATAGAGCCGTCCGATTTGACGACGACGTCATTCGGCGAGTTGAGCGGCTTGCCCTCGACCCCGTCGAAGCGGTTGCAGATAACCGTGATTGAGCCGTCATGCTCGGTGCGGGTGACCTGCCGCGTGCCATGCTCGCAGGTCACGAGGCGGCCCTGCCGGTCTCGGGTATTGCCATTGGCATAATTCGATGGTTTGCGGAAGATGCTGGCCGCGCCGGTCTCTTCCTCCCATTTGAGGATGCGGTTGTTCGGAATGTCGCTCCATAAGAGCGAGCGGAACTCGCCGAACCACACCGGACCTTCGCTCCAGCGGCAGCCGGTATAGAGCCGCTCGACCGCCGCGTTCATCGGCGGCTTGATCGCATCAAACCGCGGGTCGAGCGTGATGATTGCGGGGTCGGGATAGGATTGGGCGGGCTGCCATCCGGTGGTCATCGCGGCTCTCCATCAGGATTGGAGCGGCGCAGTGCGGCGCTGGTCCGAAGATGGAGGGTTTCCGCGAGAGGCTCAAGTGCCGGCGAGCGCGCGAACGGCGCGGCGCCGCGCCCCGCCGCCTAGAACGAGTCGGCGGCCTGCTGGAACAGGCCGGTGACCCCGCCGCCGATGTTGCTGTACAGCACAAAGCCGGCGATTGAGACCAGGAACGCGACCAGGGCATATTCGATGACAGTTGCCGCCGAACAATCACGCCGCAATATCGAGAGGAGCGCACACATCCGTTCCATCCCGTTGGGTGGAAAATCGCGGGGTTAACACTGCAGCAGGCTCCCTTAAGGAGCACTTAAGATGCCGGCGACAAGAAGCTTAACGCTCGGTCGAAAAGCACCGCGTTTTCCTCAAAACACCGGCGTTCCGGATGTCCGCAATCGCGGTTCGGCCCAGGTTTCCTACGCCTTTTTAGCCGGTACGGGAATGCCGGCGATCCTTACCGTGACCGACCCGAGATGGTTCCGGCTGGTAAAATAGATTGTCTTCCAATCATCGCCGCCGAACGCCAGGTTCGTCGTTGCCGGGGCACCATGCACGATCCGGCCCAGCTTCTTGCCGTCGCGGTCCATGATCCAGATCCCGCCGGCCCCGCCGCAATAGACATTCCCCTCGACATCGACCTTCATGCCGTCGGGAACACCAGGCTCGCCGCCGCGCAGATCGGCGAACACGCGGTCGGTCGCCCTGGCGAGCGTGCCGTTCGGCAGCAGATCAAAGGCACGGATGTGGCCGCGCCGGGAATCGTTGATGTAAAGCACCGTCTCGTCGGGCGAGAAGGCGAGCCCGTTCGGCAGCACAAAATCATCGGCCAGCAACGTCATCGTGCCGAGATCCGGCGTGACCCGGTAAACGCCGGCAAAGCTCAGGTCCCATTGCTGCGGCGGGTTGGGATTGGTCCAGGGGTCGGTGAAATAAATGCAGCCGTCTGATTTGACGACGACGTCGTTTGGCCGATTGAGCTGCCGTCCCTGGAAGCTGTTGGCGATGATCGTCAGGCTACCGTCGAGTTCGAGCCGAGTCACCCGCCGGCTGTCGTGCTCGCAGGCGATGAGCCGCCCCTGCAGGTCGCGGGTCAGCCCATTGGCCCGGTGGGTCGGTTCCAGCAGCAGCGACACGCCCCGGCCCGGTTCGTATTTCATGCGGCGGTTGTTGTGGATATCGCTGAACACCAGATAACCGCCCTCTTTCCACCACAAAGGCCCTTCCGCCGGCCCGAGCGGGCCGCCGAAGCCATCCGCAAGGTGCTGTATCGGCTCCGATGTGGAGACGATCTTTTCAAGCTCCGGAGCCAGCTGCTCGATTCGTGGCGAGGGTTGGGACGAGGCGCGATCGGACATGGCAGGTTCCTCCCGGTAGAGCACCGCCCGGGCTCAGCCCAGGCGTGACCCGGCGGCGATGCTAGCGCGTATGGTGCCGGTCCGCATCCCAGGACCAGCCGGCGGTCGCGGTTGCATCTGGTTAACGGGCAGGCCAGTATCCTCGGCCATGGGACGGGTACACAGGCCGGCGCTGCGGGGCGGTTCGCTGCCGCGTGACAGCCGGGCGCAAACGGGATGAGCCACCTGCTTCACCACGGCGATCTTCCCGAGGGGCTCGCATTCGGTTCGGCTGTCGCCATCGATACCGAGGCGATGGGGCTCAACCCCCACCGCGACCGGCTGTGCCTGGTCCAGCTGTCGGCCGGCGACGGCAATGCTCATCTCGTCCAATTCATGCCCGACAATTACGGCGCGCCGCGCCTCAAGCGGCTGTTAGCCGATCCGGCGGTGCTGAAGCTGTTCCACTTCGCCCGCTTCGACATCGCGATGCTGTACCGTTACCTCGGCGTCATGGCCCGCCCGCTCTATTGCACGAAGATCGCCTCGCGGCTCGCCCGCACCTTTACCGACAAGCATGGATTGCGGGATTTGTGTAAGGATGTGCTCGGGGTCGATCTGTCAAAGCAGCAGCAGAGCTCGGATTGGGGAGCGCCATCATTGACGGAGGAGCAGCTGCGCTACGCCGCTTCCGATGTCCTGCACCTGCACGCATTGCGCGCGCGCCTCGATGCGATGCTGGCGCGCGAGAACCGCACGGACCTGGCGCGTGCCTGCTTCGATTTTCTGCCGACGCGCGCGTTGCTTGACCTCGAAGGTTGGGCCGAGCAGGACATTTTCGCGCACTGACGGGGGCCGGGGGTGGCCATCGCCAGGAATGAGGACACGATCACGGGGGATGGGTTTTGGGGAACACAGCAATCGCCGTACCGGTGAATGACGTGATTGCGAGCCCGAACGGGCTCGCAGAGGCGCCGCACCTGCCGCAAGACATCGCTGTTGGCCGCCGGGTCATTCGCGCCGAAATCGAGGGGCTGGAGCAATTGGCGCGAGCCCTCAACGGCACGTTCGCTCATGCCGTTGATATCTGTGCGAAAGCCCGCGGCCGCCTGATCGTAACCGGCATCGGCAAGAGCGGTCATGTGGCGCGCAAGATCGCCGCGACCCTCGCTTCGACCGGCACGCCGGCGCTGTTTGTTCATGCGGCCGAGGCAAGCCACGGCGATCTCGGCATGATCGGCAACGAGGATGCGATCCTCGCGCTCTCGAATTCCGGGGATAGCGCCGAGCTGGCCGATATCACCGCCTATTCGCGCCGCTTCAAGATCCCGCTCGTCGCGATCACCGCTGGGACCGACTCGATCCTCGCTGAAGCCGCCGATGTGGTGCTGGCGTTGCCGCGCGCCGGCGAGGCATGCTCGATGGGTCTGGCGCCGACCACCTCGACGACGATGATGATGGCGCTCGGCGATGCGCTGGCGATCGCGCTCCTCGAACGAAAAGGTTTCTCCTCCGCCGACTTCAAGCGCTTTCATCCCGGCGGCAAGCTCGGCCGCCGGCTGTTGCGGGTCGGCGACATCATGCACTCGGGTAAGACCGTGCCGCTGATTTCACCGGAAGCGCCGATGTCGGAGGCGATCCTCGTCATGACGGCGAAGAGTTTCGGCTGCGTCGGAGTATGCGGCGTCGAGGGGGAGCTCGTGGGCGTCATCACCGATGGCGATCTGCGCCGGCATATGGATGACGGGCTGTTGTCGCGTACCGTGACCGAGATCATGCATCCGAATCCAAAAACGATCGGCGGCGCCAGTCTCGCCGCCGAAGCGCTTGGGCTGATGAACCGGTTCGCCATCACCGCTTTGTTCGTCGTGGACGACGGCATGCGGCCGGTCGGCTTTCTGCACCTGCACGACTGCCTGCGCGCCGGGATTGCATGAGGGTTCCGTTGCCATTGCCGGCGTTACGTCTGCCGAGGCGCAGCGATCTGGCGGCAGCCGCGCTGAGCGGCGTCGCCGGAGCCGCCAGCCGGCTTGCTGCGATATGGTCCGTTGCCGGCGTCGAGAACCCGTACAGCCGGCGCGTGGCGCTCCTGAAGCGGACACTGCCGGCGATCGGGATATTTCTGTTGCTGCTCATCGCGCTATGGCCGCGGCTGACGCCGTTATGGGAGCGGATACGGTTTCCGGCCATCGACTTGCGCGAAGCCCGCGAACTGCGGATGCTGAACCCGCGTTATGCCGGGACGGACCGGCTCGGGCGGCCCTACCTCGTCACGGCGGCGGTGGGTCATCAGGTTCCCGACCGGCAGGATTTGATGTCGCTCGAACAACCGCGGGCTGATATCAAATCCCATAGCGGCGCCGATATCGTGGTGACCGCGGATACCGGCGTCTACCAGTCGCAGGCCCAGCTGCTCGACTTGTTCGGCCATGTCATTTTGACGCATGAGAACGGTACCCGGTTCGTCACCAACACCGCGCGCCTCGATAACGCGCACAACGCTGCCCAAGGCGATGACTCGGTCGACGGACACGGGCCGTCAGGCGATATCAAATCGCAGGGATTCCGTATCTACGACAAAGGCGATATCGTCATTTTTACCGGCCGATCGGACGCGATCCTCAGGGGCGCCAAGATGACCGCCGCGAATGCAGCGAAGCCGCCGACCGTACCGGCGTCGGTTGCAGCGACAGCGGCGCGCGCCGGGGGGCAGGCAAGACCGGCGGCGGCCGCTCCAGGCCAGCACGCTGCGGCGCACCCGGCCAAGCCGGGGGCAAAGCCGCACGCCCCGGCTGCGAAGCCCGCTGAAGCCAAACCAACCGCAGGCAAAGGCCGGTAGCGGTGGGCCGCCAGCAACGCCGGCTTGTGCGGCTGATGGGCAACGCCGTCGGGCTATCGCTGTTCCTCGCGGGCGTTCCCGGCCACTACGTTGCCGCCCAGCTCCTCAGTCCGTCCGCCGACAATCTTCCGCTTAACGTGCAAGCCGATTCCGGCATCGAATGGCAGCAGGATCAAAAGCTCTATATTGCCCGTGGCAACGCCGTTGCGACGCGCGGGCCCGCCGAGGTCCACGCCGACACACTGATCGCGCATTACCGCGAGATCAAAGGGGGCGGCGACACCGGAAATACGGGCGGCAATACGGAGATCTATCGAGTCGAGGCGGAAGGCAACGTCACGATGATTCGCGAGGGCTCGACGATCGTCGGCGATCACGCCGTCTATGATCTCGACCAAGCTCTGATGGTGGTGACCGGCAAGGCGCTCAAGCTGACGACGGCGACCGATGTCGTGACCGCGCGCGACACGCTCGAATGGTACGACCAGAAGCAGGTCGCGGTGGGTCGCGGCGACGCCGTCGCGACGCGCAACGGAAAGACGATCAAAGCCGACATCCTGACGGCTTATGTAGTCAAAACCAAACCGGCGGACGCCAAAACCCCGGCGCACGCCGGCAAAGCGCCCCCGCCACAGAGCGGAAAACCGTCACCGACCCCCGCCGCGGCAACGCCGGCGACGCCGGAAGCAATGGAGTCCAAGATCAGCCGGGTCGACGCGCAAGGCCATGTCGTCGTGACCAACGCGCTCGATACCGGGCGGGGCGACTACGGGGTCTACAACGCCGACACCGGGATTTGTACGCTGGTCGACAACGTCGTCATTGCCCGCGGCAAGGATGTCATAAAAGGGCAAAAGGGGGTCATGGATCTGAACAAGAACGTCAGCCGTATGCTTCCGGTCGGGGAAGCCGCGGCCGGGCCGCCGCAGCGCGTCCAAGGTCTGTTCATCCGCGATGACCAGAACAAGGGGATCGGGCTGCCGGGCGCGACGTCCGGCCATAAGCCCGCATCCGCCGCGGACAAGAAGCCATGATGCGCGGCCCGGTGCGGCACAGTGGGCCGAGCTATTCCGGGCCCGCCTGGCTCGGTCAGAGTGCCCCGCGGCTGGTCGCCGACAATCGCGGCCTGATCGGCTATGGCCTCGGTAAGAGCTTCAAACGCCGCCCTGTGCTGCGCGACGTCAGCGTCTCGGTCCAACGCGGCGAGGTGGTGGGCCTGCTCGGCCCGAACGGCGCCGGCAAAACGACCTGTTTCTACATCATTACCGGCCTGATCGCCGCGGATACCGGCACCGTCGAGCTCGACGGACAGGACATTACCGAGCTGCCGATGTATCGCCGCGCGCGTCTCGGCATCGGCTATTTGCCGCAGGAAGCCTCAATCTTCCGCGGGCTGACGGTCGAGCAGAATGTCCGGGCGATCCTCGAAGTCGCCGAGCCCGACATCGAGGCTCGGGAAGCGATGCTCGATGCCCTTTTGGTGGAGTTCTCGATCAGTCATCTGCGCCGCGCGCCGGCGATGGCGCTGTCAGGCGGTGAGAGGCGGCGCTGCGAGATCGCCCGGGCGTTGGCGATGCAGCCCAATTTCATCTTGCTGGACGAGCCGCTGGCCGGCATCGACCCGATCGCTGTTAACGATATTCGGGCCCTCGTCGCCCATCTCAAGGACCGCGGCATCGGTGTGCTGATTACCGATCACAATGTCCGGGATACGCTGAGGATCGTCGATCGGGCATATATTTTGCATGAGGGCCAAGTGCTGATGGAGGGCGAGCCCGACGAGATCGTCGCCCACGCGGACGTCAGACGCGTTTACCTCGGCGAGCGATTCAGCCTATAAGGCCCGCTCCGAACGGAGCAATCTGTGAACAGAATTGGGTTTTCTCAACGGCTTGAGCTGCGTCAAAGCCAAACCCTCGTCATGACGCCACAGCTGCAGCAGGCCATCAAGATGCTGCAGCTGTCGAACCTCGAGTTGAGCACCTTTGTCGAGGCTGAGATCGAGCAGAACCCGCTCCTGGAGCCGGGAGAACGCGAGCCGGAGGAGGGGCTTGTCCCAGGAGCCGAGTTACCGGCCGATACCGCGCCCGTGAATGGCGCGGTGGAGACGCTCCCCGAGGTGCTTGCCGGCGATGACGGTCCAGAGGCGGCCGACCAATGGCGGGCCGCCGCGGGCGAAGAGGGCGACGGCACGATTGAGATCGGCGGCGACCTTGGCGGCGATACCCAACTATGGCGGAGCCGCAACGGGGGGGCGCATACGGATGATTTCCCGGGCATCGATCAAGCCGCGTCTCGGCCACGCACGCTGCGCGAGCATCTGGTCGAACAGATCGGCGCCGATCTGCCCGATCAAGGTGACCGGGTGATCGCACTGCATCTGCTGGATCAGCTCGACGATGCCGGCTATTTGCAAGGCGGGCTCGACGGCACCGCCGAGCGGCTCGGCTGTGCTCCGGATCGGGTCGAGCGCGTGCTCGCCCGCTTGCAGGAATTCGATCCGCCGGGCGTGTTCGCCCGCGATCTCGCCGAATGCCTGGCCTTGCAATTGCTCGACCGCAACCGTCTTGACCCGGCGATGCAGCGCCTCCTCGACAACCTGCCGCTGTTGGCGGCGCGCAACGCCGCGGCGCTGATGCGTCTTTGCGGCGTCGATGCCGAGGATCTGGCGGAGATGGTCGCCGAGATCAAATCGCTCGATCCGCGGCCGGGCTTGGCCTTCGACCCGCCGCTCGCCGAGGCGGTGGTGCCGGACATCATCATGCGGGCGCAGCCCGACGGCGGTTGGGCCGTCGAGCTGAATGCCGAGACATTGCCGCGGGTGCTGGTCAATAACCGGTATTACGCGCGCATCAGCCGAGCCGCGCGCAGCAAGACGGAGCGCGAATACCTGACGGACCGGCTGCAGGCAGCGAACTGGCTAGTCAAGTCGCTGCATCAGCGGGCCGTGACGATCCTCAAAGTCGCCAGCGAGATCGTGCAGCAGCAGGACGGGTTTTTTCGGTATGGCGTGCAAGCCTTGCGGCCGCTGATCCTGCGCGACATCGCCGATGCGATCGGGATGCACGAGAGCACGGTGAGCCGGGTCACAACCAACAAGTACATCGCGACGCCGCGGGGCCTGTTCGAGCTGAAATACTTCTTTACCTCGTCGATCGCCGCCTCGAGCGGCGGCGATGCGCACTCGGCTGAGGCGGTCCGGTTCCGTATCCGCAACCTGATCGATGGCGAGCCCTCGGACAGCACCTTGTCGGACGAGCGGATCGTCGAGTTGCTGCAACAGCACGGTGTCGATATTGCCCGCCGTACGGTCGCCAAGTACCGCGAGGCGATGCGGATTCCCTCCTCGGTGCAACGCCGCCGCGAGAAGACGCTGGCACTGTAAGTTGCGGGAACCGCGACCTCCTCGCGGACCGCGGTGAAAACGTGTAATCTCGTCGCGAGCCGGGGAGGGGTATAGCGGGACGCCACTTCCACACCGTCTTGATCAAGCCGACGGACTACCGCCGGATCTTGAAGCGGGTACGAGTCGATCCGGTGCGGGCGAGCTACTCCGACCAGGCGCTGCGCGCCGGGGAAGGCGAGGGTGGGTTCGTGCAGATTTTTGCGGAGATAGAGACCGCGTGCCGATGACGCGCCAAAGGCACGTTCAGCTGCGGTTTGACAACCCGGCGCCAGGTCTCGCCGGACCAAGACCGGCACGGCCGGAGGATACCCAGTCGCTTGATCGGTCCTCCGCCCGTTCCCATGTGGCTTGCGCACACGTGGACTAGCGATTTTTAACGCTATGCAGCTGATCGTCACAGGCAAGCAGGTCGATGTCGGCGAGTCGTTGCGGACCCATGTCGGGGCCGCTCTCGATACGATACTCGGCAAGTACTTCGGCTCGGCGATCGACGCGCATGTCGTGTTCGCCAAGGAGGCGCATCTGATCCGCGCCGAGGTAGAGGTCCGCGTCGGCCGCGGCATTTCGGTGAATGGCCGTGCTGCGGCGTCCGAGTTCTATGCCGCTTTCGATGCCGCCGCCGAGCACATCGCAAAACAGCTACGCCGCTACAAGCGGCGCCTGCGCGAGCATCACGCAAAGAGCCGGCAGTCTGGCACGGCTAGCTCGGAACGGGAGGAGCAGGCCAGATCGTACGTCCTGGCGCCGTTCGACGAGGATGCCCAGGATGCCGATTTAGGCGGCGAGGCCGGTGCCCCGGCGGTCATCGCTGAAATGAGCGCCGAACTGCCGCAACTTACGGTCGGCGAAGCGGTCATGAGAATGGACCTCGCGGATGCGGCTTTTTTGCTGTTCCGCAATCGCGCGAACGGCGAACTGAACCTCGTCTACCGCCGCGGCGACGGCAACATCGGTTGGATCGATCCGTCGCTCGATCCCGACTGCAGGAGTTCGACCCGGAGGGGCCGCGCAAAGCGATGAGAATTTTCTGCCGTTTCGAAGCTGCGCGCAGTGGCACTCCGGGAACCATGTCTGCAAGGCGGCTGTAGGTTCAAGGCCGGGATACACAGCCATGCAAATCGCCGATCTGCTCACGCCCCGAAGCGTTATCGCCCAGCTGCGGGCGACCGGCAAGAAGCAGGCTCTACAGGAGATTTCACGGCGTGCCGCCACGGTTACCGGCGCCAGCGACCGGCAGATCTACGACGTCCTGGCCGAACGCGAGCGGCTCGGCAGTACCGGGATCGGTCGGGGCGTCGCCGTGCCGCACGGTAAGTTGACCGAGCTGGGGCGGCTCTACGGGATATTCGCGCGGCTTGAGCGCCCGATTCCGTTCGAAGCGATCGATGACCAGCCGGTCGATCTGGTGTTCGTGTTGCTGGCCCCGCTCGACGCCAGGACGGAGCATCTGACGGCGCTTGCCCTGGTGTCCCGCCTCTTACGCGACCGCACGATCTGCGAGAAATTGCGAGGTACGGACAACGCCGACGCGCTCTACGCGCTCCTGACCGACCGCACGGAAAGCCACGCCGCCTAGAGCCGGGCCGTGCCTCAAGCCGTGATATCGGCCTCGACGAGGTGGGTCAGCGCGTAGGCGCCGAAAAAGCGGCCGTCCATCGGCTTCGCAAAGAGAAACCCTTGGGCGAAGCCGCAGCCTGCCTCGCGCAGCGTGTCACGCTGCATCGCGGTCTCGACGCCTTCGGCGACCACCTCGGCCCCATAAATGCGGGCGATCTTCAATAGCGCCAATACCAGCTCTTTGCCCTCTACCGTGTCGAGCCGGGCCGTGAAGTCGCAATCAATCTTGATCGTGTCGACGGTATACTGGCGCAAGGCTCCGAGCGCCGAGTAACCGGTACCGAAATCGTCAAGCGCGACGCTGATCCCAAGGTCGCGCAACTCGCTCAACACGCCGCGCGCCATATCCGGGTTGCGCATAAACGCCGATTCGGTCAGCTCCAGCCTGAGCCGGTCGAGCGCGAAGCCGCCTTCGTTGATCTCATTGAGGGTGGCGAGTAGCGGGGCGGGGTCGTTGAATTGCCGGGGCGATACGTTGACGCTGACCCAATCGACCATCGCGCGGCCATAAAGCATGTGCCAGACCTGCATCTGGCGCACCACGTCGCGAATGACCCAGCAGCCGACCGGCACAATGAGCCCGCTCTCCTCGAGCAGCGGCAGGAAAACAGCCGGCGGCACGAGCCCGTCGCTTGGATGGTTCCACCGCAGCAGCGCCTCGGCGCCGACCACGTGGCCATCCCTCAGGCTCAAAATCGGCTGGTAGTGCAGGACGAACTCGCCTTCGTCCACGGCACGGTGCAGCTGCTCGAGCGTAGACAGGCGGCGGCCCATCGCGCTCGTCAGCGACGGCTCCCAAGCCTTGGCGCTGTTCGGGCCGCGCATCTTCGCTTCTTGCAACGCCACATCGAGATCGCGAAGCACATCGTCCTCGGTGCGGTGCGCAGGGCCAGGGATCAAATAGCCGATACTCGCGGTCAGACGAATTCGGCGCTCGCCGCCAAGGATCGGTGCGCAAACAGCCTGCAGCAATCGCCGCGCCAAGGCGCCGGCCTCGGCGGGACCCGCTGGAGCGCCGAGAATGATGCCGAACTCGTCAGCTCCGAGGCGCGCAATAAGATCGCTCCGCCCGAGGGCAGGCAGCGTCGCTGAGTCCGTGGCGAACAGCACGCGCGAGTGGGTTCCGGTAACCAGGCGCGTCGCAACCGTCTTCAACACGGCGTCGCCGATGCGTGCGCCGTATAAATCGTTTACGCCCTTGAAATTGTCGATATCGATGAGGAAGATCGCTGTGCCGGGACCCGGGCTCTGCTCCAATACGGTTTGGACACCTGCGAGAAAGCTCGACCGGTCGGCGATCCCGGTCAGCGGATCAGGCGCGTCATCCAGCCTGTCGCTAGCGTTGACGGCCACGGCCTCGTGCAGCGCCGCAATGACCCCGATGATCGTCCCATCGGGAGCGATGCGGGGACGGGCGCTCACAACGCGCTGATGCAAGCGGCCAGCGCCGTCAGTCTCGATATTGGCGCAGCCTTCGACCGTGTCGCCCGCCAGCGCGCGTCGCTGCATTTCAGCGATGCCGAGCCCGCTGACCGGCTCGAGTTCGTCATGACGCCGTCCGGCAAGCGCCATCGCTGACAGGTGAAACGCGTTAATCCATCGAGGGTTGGCAGCGATGTACCGCAGGTCCGGGTCGAATACCGCGATCCCAGACGGAATCTCGTCGACGAAATGCTTGACCCAATCCGACGGGAAGCCTTCGCGCTCGCGGTTGGCGCTTGTTCTCATAGCTGCTGTAATGTCTGGACCCGCTCTGATTTATGTTGTTCCTGAATTAAAAAATACTGAACCCTTGGCATATGCCGCCGGACCTTCGGTGATCCTGTCGCTTGCCGAGCAACGAGTCTCTTCGGCCCGATTTCGCGAGTTTTTATTGAAAGCGACGGGCCGCGACGAGACTCGGCTATCGGTAGGCGACTCAGCGATGAACGAGGAGCGCTGTTGAGCGCCTTGGCGCGCGCCGTGGTCTCGCTCGCCGTCTAAATGAACAAGGGGGCCGAAGCCCCCTTGCGACTATCCGCGGGTTGATCGCCCCGACGGTTATAGCGAGCTCATTGCGGCGGATGCGAACTCGCGGAGGGCTGATTTCCTCCTGGGATCCCCTGGGTCGGGGAGGGTTGCCCGTAGCCGCCGCCGAGCGTACCGGGGGCCATCAATCCCCCCGGAGCCGGCGCGCCGCCTTGGCGCTGAAGCTCCTGCGCGTTGAGCTGGTTTGCCACGTTATCCGGAGATCCGCCGCGGGCCATCTTCTTCCCATGTCGCGTGGCCATGCTGTGGCGGACCCGCTTGTGACGCGCCTTGCCTGCCATCGGCTCCGCCGGCGCGGCGGCTGACGCAGCCGGGGCGGCGGCTGCTGGGGCGCGAGATGACGGGGTCATCGGCGCGCTGGTTTGTGCCCAGACCGGGGCGGCGATCGCAAGCGCTGCAACGACCGCGACACCATTCAAGAGATGCTTCATGCCTCTATCCTCTCTGGCTCGGTAGCAATTCCGGATCGGGACAGTACGCTGCAAAGGCTCGCTCACCTGAGGCGGGCCTTGCGGGCCTCGGGCCAGAAACAACTGCGTCGTTGTTTCGTTCCCCCGAACACGCAACTAACAGTGTCGCGTATCCGACCTCGCCGGCGCCGGATAATATGATCGCGGCGCGGTTGTTTTCAAGCATTCGGGGTGATTTGAGTGCGCTTTATGAACGCAATCCGCGAGAGGCGTTGGCGAAACCGGATTGCGCTGTCGGTGTCGCTTCTCGTTTGCGCGGCGACGGCCATGGCGCAGGGCACTGAGCATCACACTCTGACCATCGGGATCACGCAATTCCCGGCAACACTCAACCCCAACCTCGACGTGATGGCCGCGAAAAGTTACGTGCTCGGAATGACTTTGCGGCCCTTCACGGTCTACGACGCGGATTGGAAGCTCGCGTGTTTGCTCTGCACCGAGCTGCCGTCGATCGCGAACGGCCTCGCGGTTCCGGTCGATCTTCCCGATGGCGGGAAAGGTATCGACCTCACCTATACGATCAAGCCCGATGCGCAATGGGCGGACGGCGTGCCAGTCACGACCGCCGACGTGCGATTCACCTACGATGTCGGGCGCAATCCGCAGAGCGGGGTCAGCAACGCCGAGCTTTATCGCCGGATCAGCGCGGTCGATGTCAAGGACGATCGGACCTTCACGCTGCATGTCGATAAGCTGACTTTCGACTACTCGGCGCTCCAGGATTTCGTGCTGTTGCCGGCGCATATCGAGCAGGATGCGTTTGTCGAGCCGGCGCAATACCGGCTGCGCACGCATTACAATAGCGAACCGACCAACCCCGGTCTCTATAACGGGCCTTATAGAGTCAGCGAATTCGTTGCGGGCTCGCACATCCTGCTCGAGCCGAACCCGCACTGGGCGGGTCCACCGGGCCATTTTCGGCGGATCACGGTGCGGGCGATCGAGAATACCGCCGCGCTCGAAGCCAATCTGCTATCAGGCACGATCGACATGATAGCCGGCGAGCTTGGTCTGCCGCTCGACGAGGGTCTCGCCTTCTCGAAGCGTCAGGGTGAGGCGTTTCAGATCGTCTACAAACCGGGACTCGTTTACGAGCACGTCGATCTCAAGCTCACCCAGCCCGCGCTCGCCGACCGGCGGGTGCGCGAGGGGTTGATTCTCGGTCTTGATCGCGAAGCGATCAGCCAATCACTGTTCGCCGGTCGCCAGCCGGTGGCCGATACTTTCGTGAACCCGCTCGACCTCGGCTACACCGAAGAAGTTCCACGGTACCGCCATGACCCGGTGCGCGCCGCGGCATTGCTGGAGGCGGCAGGCTGGACAAAGGGAGCCGATGGGGTGCGCCGCAATGCACAAGGGGAGCCGCTGTCACTGGAGTTGATGACGACCGCCGGGAACCGCTCGCGCGAGCTGGTCGAACAGGTACTTCAGAGCCAATGGCGGCAGATCGGCGTCGATATCCGGATCAAGAACGAACCGGCTCGCGTGCTGTTCGGCGATACGCTGCCGCACCGCCGCTTCGACATGGCGATGTATGCCTGGATCAGCTCACCCGAGAATGTCCCGCGCTCGATCCTGCATTCCAAGGAGATCCCCAGCGAGGCCAATGGTTTTGTCGGTCAGAACACGACGGGCTTCGCGAATTCGGAGATGGATCGTCTGATCGACGCGCTCGAAATCGAGCTGGATGCCGGCAGGCGCAAGACCCTTTGGGCCGAGGCGCAGCGGCTTTACGCCACCGAGCTCCCGTCCCTGCCGCTCTATTTCCGGTCGGATGTGTTCATCCTGCCGAAATGGCTCAGCGGGGTGCGTCCGACCGGCAACCAATCGCCGACGACGCTGTGGGTCACCGACTGGTCCGTCCAGCCTTGAACTGATGATGCGGTTCACCGCGATACGGCTCGTCGAGATCATGGCGATGCTGCTGCTGATGTCATTCATTATCTATGCGCTGATCGGGCTGATGCCGGGCGACCCGATCGATCTGATGCGGTCGGCCGATCCGCGCATGAGCGCGGCCGACGCGGCGCGGCTCAAGGCGATGTACGGCCTCGACCAGCCGCTGTTGCTGCGCTACGCCGCTTGGGCGCGGCAGGCGCTTGCGGGCGATCTCGGCTATTCACGGCTGTTTGCGGCGCCGGTGTGGGCGGCGCTGCTGCCGCGGCTCGGCAACTCGCTGTTGCTGATGGCCCCGAGCTTTGCGCTGGCCTGTGCGATCGCGCTCGGGTTCGGGATCGCGGCCGCGCGGCGGCCGGGTTCGCGGCTCGATGCGGCGATCAACCTGTGCTGCTTTGCCGGCGTGTCATTACCGACCTTTTGGCTCGCGCTGATCCTGATCCTGGTGTTTGCCGCGCAACTGGGATGGCTGCCGGCGAGCGGGATCGCAACGGCGGGGAGCGGCGATATCGCCGACCGGCTGCGCCATCTCGTGCTGCCGGTGGCGACGCTGAGCCTCGTCAGTGCGGCGGGCTATACGCGTTATGTCCGCGCCGCGATGCGCGAGGCGCTGGCCCAAGACCATATCCGCACTGCGCGCGCCAAGGGGGCCAGCGAGGGGCGCATCATTCTGCATCACGCGCTGCGCACCGCGCTCGTCCCCGTAGTGACGATCCTGGCGCTATCGTTCGGCGGGCTCGTTTCCGGCGCGCTGGTCACCGAGACGATGTTCGCCTACCCCGGAATGGGCAAGCTGATCTTCGATGCGGTGATGGGCAACGATTACAATCTGGCGCTGGCGGCATTGCTGCTCGCGACGGCGGTGACGATGGTCGCCAATCTCGCCGCGGATCTCGCCTACGCCTGGCTCGACCCGCGCGTTTCCTATCGGTGAAATTGCCGCTGATCCTGCTGGCGGTTATCGCGGCAGCCTCGTTCGCCGCCCCTCTGTTCGGCGGCCTCTTCGGCACCGATCCCGATATGGTGGATCTGCTCGCTCGGCTGTCCGGCCCGTCATTGACGCACCCGCTCGGCGCCGACGAGCTGGGGCGCGATGTGCTGCTGCGCCTGCTCGCCGGCGGCCGCGTGTCGCTGGTGATCGGCATCGCGGCGGCGCTCGCCTCGGCGGTGCTCGGCACCCTGATCGGTCTGACGGCCGGTTATCTCGGCGGCTGGGTCGACCGGGTGCTGATGCGCGGCACCGACGCGATGATCGCGCTGCCGCTGCTGCCGCTGTTGATCGTGCTGGCCGCGCTCGACCTCAACAAGCTCGGACTGCCGGCGCGCCTGATCCAATCCGATGAGATCAGCCTGATTCGCATCGTGGCGCTCGCCGTGCTGGTCGGGTGGACGACCGCCGCTCGTCTGGTGCGCGGCGCCACCCTCGTCACCCGCAACCGCGACTTCGTGCGTGCCGCGCGCAGCCTCGGCGCCGGTGTCCCGCATATCCTGTGGCTGCACATTCTGCCGAATGCGCTGGGGCCGCTGATTGTCGCGACGACGCTCAGCATCGGCGACGTGATCCTCTTCGAATCGGTGCTGAGCTTTCTCGGGCTTGGCGTGCAGCCGCCGCTGGCGAGCTGGGGCAGCATGCTGAGCAACGCCCAGGAGCTGATCACGACGGCGCCGCTGCTCGCGGTCTATCCCGGGCTGATGATTTTTCTCACCGTGGCGGCGTGCAACCTGCTTGGCGACGCCTTGCAGCGGCGTCTCGATCCGACCGCCCTGCGCAGGCGCTGATCGCGGACAAAGAAAAACCGCCGCGCAGAGCGCGGCGGTGAGAGGGGCCGGGGCCGCTGAGGCCCCGGCGAGTTCGGCCGGAACGCCTAGCCTATGGCCAGACGATCTCGACGCGGCGGTTCTGCGGCTCGCGCACGCCGTCGGCGGTCGGGACGCGCTGGTCGTTCTTACCGCGGCCGCTGACGTCCATCGCCTGGCGCGGGACGCCGAACCGCTGCAGCGCATTGGCGACGTTGTTGGCGCGCCGTTCGGACAGCCGCTGGTTGTAGCCGGCCGAGCCCGAGGCGTCGGTGTAACCGGTGACATGGATCGTGACCATGCCTCCGGCGCGCCACGCATCGGCGGCCTGCTGCACAACCCGCATGCCCTCAGGCGTGATCGTGTCCCTGTCCCAATCGAAGAACACGAGGAAGACTTGGCGCTGAATGATCGGCGGCGGCGGCGGCGCGGGCGGTGCCGGCGGCGGGGCGCCGAAGCGGACGCTCAGGCTCGCGACTATGTTGTGCGTGCTGTACTCGGACTTGTACTTGACGCCGGTGACCCCTTTAAAGGTCGGATCGGTCGTGGCCAGGTAGCGGTAGTCGAGGTCGAAGGCCAGTGACGGATTGATGTTATAGCGGATGCCGGCGATCGCCTGGTACCCGAACTCCCACTCGGAACTCGAGGCGAGCGTACAGCTCTGGCTGCACACCCCGCCGCCGATCCCGCTGCCGGGTCTCAGGCTGATGCCGTCATGCAGATCGACCGCACCGATGCCGACACCGATATGCGGCGTGACCGGCCATCCGATCGTAAAGTCGTAGATCGCGTTGGTCATAATGGCGTAGCGATTGCGCTGCCCGGTGACCGGGAGACCAATACCGGCAATCGCCAACCCGGTGAGTTTGTTGGTCCCGAAGTTGAACTCTTCTTCGAAACGCAACGGCCCCCACTCATAGCCGGCGCGGGCGCCAACGTTGTAGCCCTCGTCATATTTTTGCGTAAAGCTGAGGGCGCCGACTTTGCCCGTGGTGTCATCGAGATGCGTCCAACCGCCCTCGATGCCGAAATACAGAGCACCCGGCCCGCTGGGCATCACGAATAATTGCGCCTGCGCGCTCACCCAGCTGAACGCCAGGGCGATGGCGACGCCGGCGCCTAGCAGATAGCGTTTTCTCATCACCTTACCTCCGGCCACAAATACGCGTACGACGATGGTCACCCCACCACCGTTGCGCTCATGTTTAACATCCACCTATGCGTTGGCAATCCGTTTTTAGCTCGCCAACCCCGTCAATCGGAGCTTATGCGGACGGCAGCGACATTCATGCAACAGTTTGGCGGCAAAACCGGCGAAATACAGCCGATTGGCCGCGGCATTTGAGCAACAGTCGGGGCGGATCCGGGCTGCCCGAAAGGCGGGATCATAACCGGGAAGAGCGTGCCCGCAACCGGTCTTCAGCCGGTTCACAGCGAGGCCGCATTGTGGCTGCTGTTCAACGTTTGGTAAAGCGGCCCGTTCCGCCTGGATCGAACCGTCGACGCGAAAAATCCCTCAGCCCCCCTCGTCGAGCGACAACAGCGTTGCGTTGCCGCCGGCAGCGGTCGTGTCGATCGACACGGTACGCTCGGTGGCGAAGCGGTGGAGATAACGCGGCCCGCCGGCCTTCGGCCCGGTGCCGCTGAGCCGCTCGCCGCCAAACGGCTGCACGCCGACGACCGCGCCGATCATCGTGCGGTTGACATAGGTATTGCCGATTCCCAGCCGCCCGAGGATATGGCGAACGGTTTCGTCGATGCGGCTGTGGATGCCGAGAGTGAGCGCGTAGCCGGTCTCAGCGATTTCGTCGCATACCGCATCGAGGCGGTCGGCGCGCCAGCGCACGACATGCAGAATCGGGCCGAACACCTCGCGATCGAGCCGGCGCGCGCTGTCGATCTCGAAAGCGCGCGGCGCGAAGAAGGTGCCGTGCTCGGTTGCAGGCGGCAGCGCGCATTCGTAGAGCAGCCGGCCCTCGCGAATCATGCGGGTGGCATGCGATTCGAGCATCTGCCGTGCCGAATCGTCGATGACCGGCCCGATATCGGTCGCGAGGAGTGCGGGGTCGCCGATCCGCAACTCGGCCATTGCGCCCGCCAGCATCGGCAACAGGCGGTCGGCGATATCGTCCTGCACGTAAAGCAGGCGCAGCGCCGAGCAACGCTGGCCGGCGCTGTCGAAAGCCGAGACCAGCACATCGGCGACGACCTGCTCGGCGAGCGCGGAGGAATCGACGATCATCGCGTTCTGGCCGCCGGTCTCGGCGATCAGCGGGATGATCGGGCCGGGGCGTGCGGCCAGGCTTTGATTGATCGCACGCGCGGTTTCGGTCGAGCCGGTAAAGGCGATTCCGGCGATTCGCGAATCGGCGACGAGCGCGGCGCCGACCGTCTCGCCCGGCCCCGGCAGCAGATGCAGCACATCGCGAGGGATTCCGGCCGCGAGCAGATGGCGGACCGCGGCGGCGGCGACGAGCGGCGTCTGCTCGGCCGGCTTGGCGATGGCGGCGTTGCCGGCGGCGAGCGCGGCGGCGATCTGCCCGGTGAAGATCGACAACGGGAAATTCCACGGCGCGATGCAGGCGAAGACGCCGCGCCCGTGCAGCGCGATCTCGTTGTGTTCGCCGGTCGGGCCGGGGAGGCGCTGTGGTGCGCCGAATTCGGCGCGGGCGCGTGCCGCGTAATAGCGCAGGAAATCGACGGCTTCGCGCACTTCCGACAATGCCGCCGGGATCGTGCGGCCGCCCTCGCGGATGATCAGCGCCATCAGCGCGGCATGATGCTGCTCGTAGAGATCGGCTGCCTTGTCGAGGATCGCGGCGCGCTGCGCGGCCAGCGTGTCGTTCCAGGCCGGCGCGGCATGTGCGGCGCGGGCGAGGGCCTGTTCGATCGCGTCCGGCCCGGCGGCAATGACGGCGCCGATCCGGCGGCGGCGATCGCTCGGGTCGAAGACCGGCTCATCCGTGCCGGCCAATTCCGTGCCGCCGACGATCGGCGCGGCGTGCGCGGGTTGCTGCAATGCGTCGGCGAGACCGGCCCGCAGATCGGCGAGCGTGCGCGGGTCGGCGAGATCGATGCCTTGCGAGTTGCGGCGTTCGGGCTGAAACAGATCGCGCGGCAGCGGGATCTTCGGATGCGGCTTGTGCGGCAGCGCCGCGAGCCGCGCGATCGGGTCGGCGACGATCTCGTCGACCGGCGCGCGCTCGTCGACGATGCGGTTGACGAACGAGGTGTTCGCGCCGTTTTCGAGGAGGCGCCGCACGAGATAGGCGAGCAGATCCTCATGGCCGCCGACCGGCGCATAGATTCGGCATGGCCGGTTCAGCTTGTCCGGGCCGACGATTTCGTCATAGAGCGCCTCGCCCATGCCGTGCAGGCGCTGGAATTCCCAATCCGTCCGGCCGCTGCTCAGTTCGAAGATTGCGGCGAGCGTGTGCGCGTTGTGCGTCGCGAATTGCGGATAAAGCGCGCTGCCGGCCGCGAACAGCCGCTTGGCGCAGCCGATATAGGAGACGTCGGTCGCGATTTTGCGGGTAAACACGGGATAGAAGTCGAGACCGCGTTCCTGCGCGCGCTTGATCTCGGTGTCCCAGTAGGCGCCCTTGACGAGCCGCACCATGAGCCGGCGCTTCGCGCGCCGCGCCAGATCGGCGAGCCAGTCGATCAATGGCAGGGCGCGCTTTTGATACGCCTGCACCGCGAGGCCGAGCCCGTCCCACGCGGCGAGCTCGGGCGCGAGCGCCAAAGCCTCGACGAGGTCGAGCATCGGCTCGAGCCGATCGGCTTCCTCGGCGTCGATCGTGAAGCCGATCCCGGCGTCGCGGGCGTGTTGCGCCAGGCCGAGCAGCGACGGCAGCAGTTCGCGCAAGGTCCGGTCGTGCTGCGCCACTTCGTAGCGCGGGTGCAAGGCCGACAGCTTGACCGAGATGCCCGGAGCCGCCTCGACCGCACGGCCGGCCGCCGCGGCGCCGATCGCGGCGATCGCATGCTCGTAGGCGGCGTGGTAGCGCTCGGCGTCGGCCATTGTGCGCGCCGCCTCGCCAAGCATGTCGTAGGAATGGCGATAGCCGCGCCGCTCGGGCTCGCGCGCGCGGTCGAGCGCTTCCTCGATCGTACGCCCCATGACGAACTGGCCGGCGAGGATGCGCATCGCCGCCGTCACCGCCTGGCGCCACACCGGCTCGCTCGTGCGCGCAACGAGGCGGCGCAACGCGTCGCCGAGATCCCTGTTGCTTTCCGGGCCGCCGTCGGGGCTGGAATCCGGGCGCAGCAGGCGGCCGGTCAGCATCAAGGCCCAGGTCGAGGCGTTGACGAACAGCGAGCCGGAATGGCCGAGATGGCTTTGCCAATCGGCGGCGGCGATCTTGTCGCGGATCAGCTTGTCGACGGTCTCGGAATCGGGGATGCGCAACAGCGCCTCTGCGAGGCACATCAGCGCGACGCCCTCCGGCGAGGACAACGCGTATTCGTGCAGGAAAGCGTCGAGCCCGCCCTTGCCGAGCCGCTCGCGGCGCACGGTTTCGACGAGGCGGCGGGCGGTCGCGGCGATGCGCTCGCGAGCCTCCGGCGAGATGTCGGCCGCGGCGATAATCGCCGCGTCCACCGCTGTTTCATCGAGACGATGCGCGTCGCGGATCGCGGCGCGCAGCGGCGTCTCGGGTGCGAGCGGATCGGCGAAGACGAGATTCATTGGCTATAACTTGGCCGAGGTGAAGGCGGCCGCAAGCTAACGGAAATCGCGGCTCGGGATGACGATCTCGCGCGGGTCGTAACCGGGGATCCTTTCGGGCAAGGCGAAGGGCGATTTGCGCGCGTTTGGTTGCGGTGGTTCGTTCAGCGGCTCGGCGCCGGTGCGGTCGCGCAACGTGTTGAGGCGGCGGGTCCAGTCGCGCAGATCCTCAGCGACGATGTGGATGACGCTTTCTTCGCGCTGCAGGCGGCCGCGGCAATAGAGCAGGGTCGCGCCGAGCGCGGCGCGGCGGAAGCGTTCGAGCGTGTCGGGCCAGACGATCAGATTGGCGATGCCGGTCTCGTCCTCGATCGTCTCGAAGACGACGCCGTTGGCGCTGCCCGGGCGCTGGCGGATCAGGACGAGCCCGGCGATCGCGACGCGGCGGTCGACGGGGAGGGTGGCGAGGTCGCGGGCGGCGACGAGGCCTTCTTGCGCGAGCTCGGCGCGCAGAAAGGCCAGCGGGTGGCGCTTTATCGTCAGCCCCAACGTCGCGTAATCCTCGACGACATGTTCGCCGAGCGGCATTTTCGGCAACAGCCCCGCCGCGAAACTTTCCTTTGCTTCGGCTGGATTGAGATTGTGCGTCCTTCGAGACGGCTGCTCCGCAGCCTCCTCAGGATGACGGTCATTTTTTATGCCATCAAAAATTTCGTCATTCCGGGGACCTCGCGCAGCGAGGGAGCCCGGAATCCATGAACACAGGTTTTCGGGTTGAGCCGCACCGGCGGTGCCAAGATTCTTATTGTCCGTGTTCATGGATTCCGGGCTCACCGCTTCGCGGTGCCCCGGAATGACGGCTGGGTCTGCGGCGGCGAAGAGGGGGAGGGGGGCGTCGCCGAGCGCCTTCAGCGCCCACAGGCCGCGGCGGCGGTCGAGCCCCCCATTGGATTGATCCAGCGAGCGCAGCGCATCGGCGGCGGCCAAGCGTTCGAGCGCGGCGCGGCCGAGCCCGCTCCGGCGCCACAGATCGGCGGCATCGGCGTAACCGGCGCCGCGGTTTTCGACGAGATTTTTCGCATCGGCCTCCGCCAGCCCCTTGATCTGGCGCAGCCCGAGCCTCAGCGCGCACCGCCTGGGAGAAGCATTGTGCGTCCTTCGAGATGCGCCCTCCGGGCGCTCCTCAGGATGACGGGGGTTTTTGATGCCATCCGCAAAAGCCTCCTCATCCTGAGGAGGCTGCGCAGCAGCCGTCTCGAAGGACGCACAGTCTGTAATGCAGCCCGCGTGGGCGAGCGGTTCGAGGGTGCAGTCCCAGTCGCTGAAATTGACGTCGGCCGGGCGCACCTCGACACCGTGATCGCGCGCGTCGCGCACGATCTGCGCCGGCGCGTAGAACCCCATCGGCTGCGAGTTCAACAAGGCACAGGCGAAGACATCGGGGTGGAAGCATTTGATCCAGGCCGAGACATAGACGAGCAGCGCGAAACTCGCGGCGTGGCTTTCCGGAAAACCATAGGTGCCGAACCCCTCGATCTGGTCGAAGCAGCGGGTCGCGAAGTCGCGTGTGTAATTATTCGCCACCATGCCGGCGATGAATTTGTCGCGGAACAAATGGATCTCGCCATTGCGCTTGAAGGTCGCCATCGCGCGGCGCAGCCGGTCGGCCTCTTCGGGCGGGAAGCCGGCGCCGACGATCGCGATCTTCATCGCCTGTTCCTGAAACAGCGGCACGCCCAAGGTTTTGCCAAGCACCCGCTCCAATTCTTTTGACGGAAACTCGACCGGCTCCTTGCCGGAGCGGCGGCGCAGATAGGGGTGCACCATGTCGCCCTGGATGGGGCCGGGACGCACGATCGCGACCTCGATGACCAGATCGTAGAACTCGCGCGGTTTGAGCCGCGGCAGCATCGACATCTGGGCGCGGCTTTCGACCTGAAACACGCCGATCGAATCGGCGCGGCTCAGCATCTCGTAGACCAGCGGGTGCTCGGCCGGGATCGTCGCGAGCGTGTAGGCGCGGCGGTAATGCTGCTCGATCAGCGCGAAGCTCTTGCGGATGCAGGTCAGCATGCCGAGCGCCAGAACGTCGATCTTGAGGATCCCGAGCGCGTCGAGATCGTCCTTGTCCCATTCGATGAAGGTGCGGTCCTCCATCGCCGCGTTCTCGATCGGCACCAGTTCGGAGAGCGGCCCGCGGGTGATCACAAAGCCGCCGACATGCTGCGACAGGTGGCGCGGAAAGCCGATCAGCTCGTGCGCGAGATCGAGCGCGAGGCGGAGGTTGCGGTCGCGCGGGTCGAGCCCGGCCTCGCGCACCCGTTCGTCGGCGATGCCCTCGTTCGACCAGCCCCAGACGATGCCGGCGAGGGCGGCGACGACATCCTCCGAGAGCCCCAGCGCCTTGCCGACCTCGCGGATCGCGCCGCGGGCGCGGTAGCAGATGACAGTCGCGGCGATGCCGGCGCGGTCGCGGCCGTATCGCTCGTAGACGTACTGGATGACCTCCTCGCGCCGCTCATGCTCGAAATCGACGTCGATGTCGGGCGGCTCGTTACGCGCGGCGCTGATGAAGCGCTCGAACAAGACATCGACTTTCGCCGGATCGACCGAGGTGATGCCGAGGCAATAGCACACGACCGAATTGGCCGCCGAGCCGCGCCCCTGGCACAGGATATCGCGCGAGCGCGCAAAGGCCATGATGTCGTGCACGGTCAGGAAATAGCGCGCGAAATCGAGCTGCTCGATCAGCTTGAGTTCGTGCGCGATTAGCGTGTGGATGTGCGGGGGAACACGGCTGCTGTCGTCGTTAGCCGCTAATAGCCCCTCTCCCGCATCGCGGGAGAGGGTGCCTGAGGCCGCAGGCCGAAGGCGGGTGAGGGTGTGTGCATCAGAAAGACCCTCACCCGGCTCACCCTCCGGGCTCGCCACCCTCTCCCGCAGTGCGGGAGAGGGGCTTTTACCGAATTTTTCAATTGCGCCGGCCCACACCAGTTCGGTGAGCCATTGCTGCGGCGTCAGGCCGGGCGGCACCGGCTCCTCGGGATATTCGTAGCGCAACTCGTCGAGGCTGAACCGGCAGCGCGCGACGATGTCCAGGGTGCGGGTCAGCGCATCCTCGTAGCCGCGGAACAGCCGCATCATCTCCGAGGCCGGCTTCAGATGACGCTCGGCATGGGCGGCGAGGCGAAACCCGGCCTCGGCGATCGTGCAATGCTCGCGGATGCAGGTGACGACATCCTGCAACGGCCGCCGCTCGGGCTCGTGGTAGTGCACATCGTTGGTCGCAAGGAGCGGCAACCCGGTTGCGGCGGCGATGTCGGCGAGGCGCGCGAGCCGGGGCGCATCGTCGCCGCGATAGAGATGATGCGCGGCGAGATAGGCGCGGCCCGAAAAATCCGCCGCGACCTGTTGAGCAAATGAAAGATGGGCCGCGAATGCGGCGGCATTGCCTTGCTCGGGCGGCAGCACGATGAGGATCTGCCCTTCGCCATGGGCGACGACATCGGCGTAATCGAGATGGCATTCGCCCTTCGGCGCGCGCCGTTTGCCGAGGGTCAGCAGACGAGTGAGGCGGCCATAGGCGGCGCGGTCCTCGGGGAAGGCGAGGAGGCTGGTGCCGTCGGCGAGATCGAGGCGGCAGCCGATCACCAGCCGGATGCCGATGGTCTTCGCGGCGTGATGCGCGCGCACGATGCCGGCGAGGCTGTTGCGGTCGGTGATCGCGATCGCGGCGTGGCCGAGCGCCGCCGCGGTCACCACCAGCTCGTCGGGGTGCGAGGCGCCGCGCAGGAACGAGAAATTGCTGGCGACCTGAAGCTCGGCATAGGCGGGGACGAGATCGGGGCCGATGGTATGACCGCCGGGGATTTTTCGAGCCGGCTTGTCGCCGTGCGGCCGGAGGCTGCCGTCGCCGATCAGGCGCGACAGCTTGTCGAATGCGGAAATTTTCGGCGGCAGTTCGGGCATCGGCGGCTCAGGCGAAGATGCCGTGCACGAACCAGCGTGGCGGCGGATCGCCCGGGAGGCCGGCACGGTAGAGCCAGAAGCGGCGGCCGTCTTCGTCCTCGACGCGGTAGTAGTCGCGGATGTCTTCGTCGGTGGCTGCCTTTGTGGTTACGGGGCCATCTTCGAGCCACCACTCCTCGGCGATGCGCTCGGGCCCGTCGGCGCGGGCGACGCGGTGCCAGACTCGCCGCCAGTGGAAGCGGAACGGCGGATCGTCGGGCAACACCCATTGCGCCTCGACCGGCTCGGGCGGCCGGAACAGCCGCACCGGCCGAGGGGGCTTGTGGCTATTCCCCGCAATTTCTCCTGACGTCATTCCGGGACGCGCCATGGGCGCGGGCCCGGAATCCATTTTCCAGAGGCCGGTGTTCATGGATTCCGGGCTCGCCGCTGCGCGGCGCCCCGGAATGACAGAGGGGTCGCTGTTCCGTTTCCCATCGATCGGCATGTTGATCGAGGCGCGTTCCGGGATGTGACTGGCGCGCGGCTCGAGGCGTGAGAGCGCGTCGAGGCCGAAGCGGTTGCCGAGCCGGTCGAGCAGGCCCGCCAAATCTGTTCCGATCCCGTTGCAAGCCCCCACCCGTCCTCGGCTTCGCCTCGGACTTCCCTCCCCCGTGATCCCCGGGTCACGCCCGGGGAGGGGAGGATTTTGGAAGCGGCTGGCAAGCTGTTCGGGCGGCAGCGGATCGACCGCGAAGACAGCGAGAATCATGTCCTCGACCCCGAGGCCGGGGTCGACCGTGTCGAGCTTTGCGGCGAACAGCTTGGCGAGATGGCGCGGGTCGCGGCTCGGCCGCGCGGTGCCGAGACGGATGTGCTCGACCCGGCCATCGACGCGGTGAAAGCCGAGCGCGAGGCGGCGCGCCCCCATGCCCTCGCGCGCCAGCCGCGCCGCGAGATCCTCGGCGAGGCGCTCGATGGCGCGGACGAGATCGGCGGGATCGGCGATCGGCTCGGCGAAGCTCAACCGCACCCGCCGGCTCGGCGTCTCGCCCAAGGGCGACAGCGGCTCCGGCAAATCGCCGAAGGCCTGGTCGAGCCGGCGCGCCACCGCATCACCAAAGCGGCGCGCGAGCGCGTCGCGCGGCATCGGGGTGAGCTCGCCGACATGCCTGAGCCCGACCCGGCGCAACCCCTGCACAGTGTCCGGATCGAGCCGCAACGCCTCGACCGGCAATGGCGCCAGCGCGGCGCGCTCGTCTTCGGGCGCGGGGAGGGCCGGCTGGCCGTCGGCCGCGGCATGGCGCGCCAACGCCCAGGCGGCGCCCAGGGTGCTCGCGACCGCGATGCGGTGCGCAATGCCGCCTTTGGATTTGATGGGGCGCGTCAGGCGGCGAGAGAGATCGGCGACTAGGGCGCTCTCGCCGCCCCACAGATGCGCCGAGCCGGTGATCTCGATCTTGATGCCATCCGAACCGTCGGGCGCGGTCCACGGGCTGTAGCGGCCGCACCATTCGGCGAGCCGGGTCAGGGCCGCGCTGTCGGCGGCGGGATCGGCGGGCACGTTTATCAGGCCCGGCAGGAACGACAACGCATCGGGCACCGGCATGCCCGGCGCGAGCCCGGCCTTCTCGGCGGCGGGGTTCAGCGCGGCGAGCAGGCGGCGGCCGCCGGAAGCGGCGACCGTCGCAAAGGGCGGCTCATCAACCGAAGCGAAGGCGAGGCTCGGTATCGAATTGCTGCGCCGCAGCCGGTCGATCGGCCAGCGCGGCAGAAAGACGTACATGACCCGCCGCATCCGCCACCTCCACTTCCCCTGACTCCACAACCCATTGGGCCGGCACGCCGCCGCGGCAGCGCAGCAATTCGACCCGGCAGCGCGGCCGCCCGATCAGATGCCGGAGCCGGGGGTCATCCCTGTCCTGCGCCGGCAATGCCGCGACCCGCCAGCGGGTCACGGCGGCGCTCGGCCGCTCGCGTTCGGCCGCCGCTTCCGCGCCGTTGCGCCAGCGCCGCAGCAGAAAAGCGGTAACGCCGGAATGCTCGGCGGCGAGCTGCAGGCGGCGGCCGGCGACCATCGGCAGGCGCGCGATCTCGCCGACGACGGCGGCGAGGGCCGGGGCGCGCAGCCCTTCCTCGACCGCCCACAGGATGTCTTCGTCGCGCGGCGCGCTGACCACGACGAGGCGGGCCGGGTCGAGCCCGTGCGCGATGAGCCCCGGCCCGTACAGATCCGGCCGCTTCAGGCACCACAGCACCGGCCCCGCGCCTAGCGCCCTGGAATCCCCCACCTCACCCCGGCCCTCTCCGCCCCCGGGGGCGGAGAGGGGGATGATTCGGTGCCTTGAATTTCCCTCTCCGCCCTTCAGGGCGGAGAGGGAGGGACCCAGCGTGGAGTGCTGGGAGGGTGAGGTGGGCGTTGGATTGCTTCCGAGGCGGGCGAGGAGGCCGGCGATAAAGCCGCAAGCGGCCGCGCCGTCCTCCTCGTCGCCGCCGGCCCCGAGGATCTCGTGCACCGCGCCCAAGGCAAGTCCGCCGCCGGGCAGAGCCTGGTCGATCGCCGCGATCCCGAATGGCAATACGCCGTGACCGACCGGCTGCTCGATATGCCGGATCCGCTCGCGCAGCGCGGCAAGATCGGCCGAATGCGCCGTGCCCGCCGGAAAATCGGGCCGCTTCAGATGAGAAAAACTCATCCGCTCACCTGCAAATACAGGTTATTTGCAGGTGCACGGATGAGCGGGTCGTTGCCGATCTGTCAAATCCTGGTCGCTGTGACATGCCCGGGCAAACACCATACCGCCCAACAAGTTCCTATTTTGTTCTCACGCTGGCGATTGTCAACCCCCGGCCGATAGCGGGCATTGCCTCAGTTTGAAGTGAGGCAGTACCCGACAGCGGGCCCGATAGCGAACCCGCCTTTCCCATCGAATGCGGGATTGGGTCACCCAAAAGCATTAGAGCTGCGACGGGGATGCCGACCGTCATCGAGCCGAAAAACACCGAACCACCAGTCATCGGGAATATGAACAGCTCACGCAGCCCAAGCCGCTATCGTGAAGACGCGGCGCATTTTCGCCAGCTGGCGGCGGCGATCACCGACAGTGCCGAATTGCGCGACAGCTATCTGGCCCTGTCGATTGAATATGAGCGGCTGGCGCAGATCCTGGACCAGAGCGCTCCCGCATCGGCCACACCGGAATCGCCAGACGTAACGGCCGCGGATCACAGGTCATCCCGACGGCGGGCTCGACCGGCACGACGGCGCTGAACACAGAGCGCGTCAGCGCAAGATTGCCAACCCGGCGCGGTTTGCCGTTAAGATCGGTTATGCCGAAAACTCACCCAAACGCCTCCGCCGCAAAGTCCGATCAGCGCTCCGTCAGCGAGACCGACGCGGCCGAGATCACCGCCCGCATCCTCTTGGAAACCGAATCCGTGCTGTTCCGGCCGGAGGACCCGTTCACCTTCACTTCGGGGCGCAAATCGCCGGTCTATATCGATTGCCGTCGGCTCATTTCGTTTCCGCGCGCCCGCACCAAGCTGATGGACATGGGCGCCGAGTTGATCGAGCGCCACGCCGGCTATGAGGGGCTCGACGCGATCGCCGGCGGCGAGACCGCCGGCATCCCGTTCGCCGCCTGGATCGCCGACCGGCTGTCGTTGCCGATGCTGTATGTGCGGAAGCAGCCCAAGGGGTTCGGGCGCAACGCGCAGATCGAGGGCGAGCTGAAGGACGAGGCGCGGGTGCTGCTGGTCGAGGATCTCGCCAGCGAGGGCACCTCGAAGCTCAATTTCGTGCGCGCGATCCGCCAAGCCGGCGGCCATATCGACCACGCCTTTGTGATCTTCAATTACGGCATCTTCCCGCAGATCGAGACGAGCCTTGCCGCCGAGGGCATTACGCTGCTGGCGCTCGCGACTTGGTGGGATGTCGCGCAGACCGCCGCGCGGCTCGGGCTGTTCAAGCCGGGGCAGTACGAGGCGGTGAAGAGCTTTCTCGAAGACCCCGAAGCCTGGTCCAAGGCCCGCACCAGCGCGGGCGCCCGCCGCTAACGCGAAAAAGAGAAACGCTTTAACGCGAGGACGCGGAGGTTTCGCAGAGGACGCAACGCAATTTTAATCGGCGCCCCGGCGAAAGCCGGGGCCCACCTTGCAACTTTCTGAGACGCGGAAGAGTGGATCCCGGCTTTCGCCGGGAAGCTAGTTTTATCTTCCGCGCCACTGCCCGGCGCTGAGGAAAAGAGAGACGCTTTAACGCGGAAGACGCCGAGGCTTCGCGGAGGACGCGGAGGGGTTTGCCGAGGACGCGGTGTTTTTGGTCCCGGCATAGGCCGGGACCCATTTCTGGGACGATCTCGATAACTGACAAATGGATCCCGGCCTGCGCCGGGATCTAATTTTTTATTGCGGCAGTGAGATTCAGCGGCACGGCATCTCATTGCCTCGCTGTCTCTGTGGTGAATTTTTTCGGCACTAGGCGCCGGGTTGAGTTGGGAGCCAGAGGGCGAGGCGGCGGGAGGCTTCGGCGATGTCCCCGGTCGAGCCGGCAAACGATAGACGGATCCAGCTGTCGCCGTGGATCGGGTCGAAATCGCGCCCCGGGGTCACCGCGACGCCGGTCTCGGCGAGCATGCGGCGGCAGAATTCGACGCTGTCGCTCGTCAAGGCCGAGACATCGACATAGAGATAGAACGCCCCCTCGGCCGGCGCGAAGCGGGTGAGCCCCGCGTCGCGCAATGTCGCGATCAGGCGGTCGCGGTTGGCGCGGTAGCGCGCGACATGGCCGTCGAGTTCGGCGCGGCAGCCGAACACCGGGAGCGCGGCGAGCTGCGACAAGGCCGGTGGCGAGATGTAGAAATTCTGCGCCAAGCATTCGACCGAGCGCTTCAGATCCGGCGGCACGACCATCCAGCCGAGCCGCCAGCCGGTCATGCTGTAATATTTCGAGAACGAGTTGATGACGATCGCCTCGCTGCTGAAGGCGCGCGCGGTCTGCGGCGTCTCCTCATAGGTGATGCCGTGATAGATCTCGTCCGACACAAGACGGATCTGGCGCTCGCGGCAGTAGTCGGAAAGCCGCTGCAGATCGGCGGCCGGGATCATCGTGCCGGTCGGGTTGGCGGGGCTGGCGACGATCAGCCCGGCGAGATCGTCCGCCGCGGCGAGCAATTCCGGATTGGGCTGGTAATGCGCGTTCTCGCCGACCTCGATCAGCACCGGTTCGAGATCGAGTGCGGTCAGGATGTTGCGGTAGGCGGGGTAGCCGGGCGCCGCGAGCGCGACCCGGTCGCCGGGCTCGAAGGCGGCGAGAAACGCCAGCTGAAACGCCGCCGAGGAGCCGGTCGTCACGACGATGTCGCCGGGCTCGACCGCGACGCCGTACTGGTCGCGGTAATGCACCGCGATCGCCTCGCGCAGCGGCGGGATGCCGAGCGCGTCGGTGTAGCCGATGCGGTCTTGCGCGAGGGCGCGGCGTGCCGCGTCGAGCACGGCCTCTGGCGCTGGCGTGCCGGGCTGGCCGACTTCGAGATGGATGATCGACTGACCCGCCGCCTCGCGCTCATTGGCGGCGCGCATGACGTCCATCGCGATGAAAGGCGGGACGAGCCCGCGGCGGGAGGGGCGGAACGGCATCGGGATCATCTTGCCATGGCGCGTTTCAGGTGTCCCGAACCTGCTGCTGCATCGGCAGCTTGCGTCCTTCGAGACGCGCCCGGGCTTCGCCCGGACCGCTCCTCAGGATGACGGGTGCTGGTGATGGCAGAAAGAAAACCACCTCATCGTCGGCAGCTTGCGTCCTTCGAGACGCGCCCGGGCTTCGCCCGGACCGCTCCTCGGGATGAGGGACGATGTTCATGGCAGAAAGAAAACCACCTTATCCTGAGGAGCCGTGCGCAGCACGGCGTCTCGAAGGGCGCACGAAAGCTATCCCGAGCGAGAGAGTTGCCAGGGGCGAGGCGGGTTCGCTATGACGAGCGGCTCTTAGTTGCCGCAAAGGAAACCGCTGGCATGTTCGACGGAAAGCCGTTCCGTTCTTACATGCGTAATATCAATGACTTATAAAATATCAGCGCGTATACCCACGCGCTAACCCACACATTCACCATCGGTGCAGACGTTGCCGATGCGCCGCACGATGCAGCAGCCGCGCTGTTCCACCCAATATCCGGCCGTCATCAGCGATCAGTTAGTGCAGCTTGTCGGGATACCGCAGTCGCCGAGCACTGCGCGCCAATGGTTCAATGCCTGACCCCTGCAAAAGCAGCTGTTGATAACTGCCACACATAACTATGTTAAATGGTTACCGTAAACATTCCTTACTGTCGTTTTTTGTTTTTCCACTTTCGAGCTTCCTAGACGTGGCGCATACTCTAGATGTTAACCGATGATCGTGCCTATACATCATCGGGCACAGTCGTTCCTTGAATTAACCGAGGAATAAATGGCTCACCAGCACTTTGCCGTAACAACAACGACGCCCTACGATCTCACGCGCATCATCCGACAGGTCGAGCGCGAGATCGCCGCCGGTCTCAACATCCATGATAACGCTGCCGTCGCGGCGTTGGCGAAGCAGTTCGAGACCGACCTTGCGCCGCGCATCATCCCCGACCGCCGCTACAGCATTACCGAGTTGGTCAAACAGTTCGGCTATACGCGCGGCCTCTTTTACAAGCGACACAAGCACCTGATCCGCAAAGACGGCCGTAAGTCGTTTGTGCTCGGCCGCGAGTTGCTGGCGGACATCGAGTCGACGCCGACGCTTAGCGGGATCACCGTGCAGGCGAGCGAGCCGCCACGCCGCCGTGGCCGTCCGCGCAAGATCGTGGTCGAGAGTCAGTCTGTAGCGCCGAGCGAAGCGGCCGACGCAGACGCCTCGTCGTAGCCGCTGACCTGGCTCGGCTGGCCTTGGGCATTCAAACGTTCAAGGCCCAGCCGCGCTCGATCGGTCATTTTTTTGGCCGGCGCGGCGCGCGACATCTGCGAGCCTCGACACACCCCACCGACCCCATACCAATAGAAGCCGCCGTGGTTCGTTCCGATCGAAAGAAGACACGCACCGAATCCAAATTAGAGCGTCCCACTTCGTCCACCTTGTTCTTGACTATCGCAAGTACTTTCAGTTATGATCTATCCGTCTACTTCTGCACGCTGCAGAATATATCTGAATAACTGTTCGGCATCGGCGCGCTGCTTGGTGGCGGCCAAAATTGCGAGGCGCAATTCCTGCGCCCGACGGCCGTGCCTCGCGCAAAAAGGGTGTTGAATTGTCCACTGAAAATAAAGAACGCCGCAAACGCCGCGGTCCACCCGACGGCTACCGCACGATCGCTGCGCTCGCCGACGCGGGCGAGATCGGCCGATCAACCCTGTACCGGCTTTGCAAGAACGGCGAGTTGCCGGTTCATCAATGGCGCAAACAGATCGTCATTGCTGACGCCGACTACCGGAAGCTCGTCAGCGTGCAGCCGATGCAGTGCAGTGCGGACGCCGCCGACGCGAAGGTGCGCCATGAGTGATGCGCCACGGGCGGGACCGCCCGAGAATCGAGAACGCCGCGCGGCGGGAACCGCGGCGGCGCATCTCGGAAACAAGCACGGGAACAGGGACAGCGCCAATAATGCCACAAAACGGATGGCGCTGTCATCGACGATCAGCACGCCACAACAGCCAAATTCGGGGTCCGATCCGCCGCGCACCTGGGATGAACTGCGCGAATGGGGAAAGCGCGCCCGCATTCCGATCCGCGGTTCGCTCTGGTTCTTCTCTTGCTTGAACGCCCGACGGTGGATCGTGAGGCACGACGCGCCTGAGCTACTGCCGCGGTCCGTGCTCACCAATGCGATGCGGCGCGCCACTCATGTCATCGTCGCGCCGGACCCCGACAGCTTCACTTCGATAGCCGCCGAACTCGCTGCTCAAGGTGGGCGCGTGTTGCTCGTCAAACGGCCGATCGGTGCGCGGTTTCCGGGTGAGCGCAAATGATGAGTGCGCTTCCTGTGGCCGATAGGTCGTAACGAAAAACGCCGCTCGCCGCGGTTTCCAGCGCGGCAGCGGCGAGCAGTAAAGGCAAGTTGGATGCAGTTAAAGAGTAGCACATTTGCGCCGCGACAGAAAGCGGTAGCGCCGTCCGCCACGACCGAATTCCATCCGCCGGTTCACCGGCAGGGCGGTGCGTTTTGATCGATCTCAACCAAGAGCCCACCTTACCGGCGAGGCGCTATCTGCGTGCAGCAGATGCGCGCCGTCTGGTGAAAGGCCGCGAGGCCGAGATCGTGCGGGCGCTCGGCATTGATTGGAACGGCCGCAGCGACCACATCCGTTGCCCGTACCCCGGCCACGACGATCGTGATCCAAGCTGGCGCTTGATGCCGGACGGCCGCGCGGTGTGCTCGTGCCGCGGGCCGCATTCGGTGTTCGATGTCATCGCCGAGCTCGAAGGCTGCGATTTCGAGACTGCCAAGGTCCGTGCCGTTGAACTGATCGGCGCAATGCCAGCGAAGCCGAAGGCAAACGGCCACCACCACAGCCGAGAGAGCGACGACGAAAAGAAGGCGCGCGAGATCGCCTTCATCAAACAACATTGCATTCCCGCCCGCGGCACCCTCGTCGAGACATATCTGGCGTCGCGGCGGCTCGATCTGCCCGACAATTGCCCGGACCTGCTTTTCCACGCGAATCTAACCGATTGGGATGAAAAGCGCGGCCGACCGGCGATGGTGGCGATCGTGCGGCGGCCGGATACCGGCAAAGAGACCGGCGGGGTTTGGAGAACCTACTTGGCAGACGACGGCTGCGGCAAAGCCGACATGCCGCAGCCGAAGATGGGTCTCGGCCCAGCTGCAGGCGGCGTTGTGCAACTGATGTCAATGACGGCCGACGGCACGCTCGGCATCGGTGAAGGGGTCGAAACCAGCATCGCCGGCGCAAAGATCTTCAGTGTACCGGCGTTGGCAGCCCTCTCGGCCGGTGGCATGCGCGGTTTCATCTTTCCGCGCGGCCTGACGCGACTGTTGATCTTCGCCGATCGCGGCCCCGATGGCGAGAGCGCCGCCGCCGAACTCTGTCAGCGCGCGCTCGCTGCCGGCATCGACGCCTGGTTCGTCCTGCCGCTCGGCGACGACGACTTCGCGGACGATCTGATGAGCCGTCGCGAGTGCTGCGCCGCCGACTACCAGCCGACGAGGCCGATAGAGCAGGCGGAAGCGGCTCAAGCCACCGGCGCCGTCGAACCCGAGATCCTTCCGCCGGTGCGGACCGTCGACCAGATCCTAGCCGAAGCACGGCTGCTGACGCGCGACCCAACGCCGGTGATGATGGACCGGTTGAACGGCGCTTTGCGCCACGTTGCCGAAGCGCGGCTCAATCCGGCCAATACCGACATGGTGTTGAACGAGATCAAGCGATGCAGCGGCACGGGGATCGTCAGCCTGCGCGACAGTCTGAAGGCGATACGGCAGCAGGTGCGCGGCGCGATCAAGCCGGTCGCAACATCCGAGGCGGCACAACTCTGCCGTCGATACGTCTATGTTAAGGCCGTGGGCGCCTTCTGGGATCGCCTGACGCGCTCGACGCTCGCCCGCGACTCGGTGCGATATGCCCACTGGGCCGAAATGCCGCCGGACGACGAAAACGGCGGACCGTCCGATCCGCTCGATGTCATGTTGAAGGGCACCTTCGGGATGACTGCGGACCGCGTCGATAACATCACCTTCATGCCGGGCTCGCCCGAGATCTTCGACGAAGACGGCGTGAAGCACCTGAACGTCTGGACGCCGCCCGACATCGCGCCCGTCGCCGGTGACGTGTCGCCGTTCGTGGAACACCTGCGATATGTCCTGGACGACGATGCCGCCGCGATCGGCTACATGCTCAATTTCTTCGCGCATCTGGTGCAGAAACCCTGGATCAAGATCAAAAGCGCGCCGCTGATCATCGGAAAGCCGGGCATAGGCAAGTCGATCATGGGCGAGATGATCGCCGCACTGATCGGCCGGCGGAATACGACGAGCATCGAAGAAAGCGATCTGCGCTCGCCCTTCAACGAATGGATCGACGGCAAGCTGCTCGTCATCGTCAATGAGTTGATGACGTTCGCTCGCATGGAAACGATGAACCGGCTGAAGGGTTACATCACCGATCTGCAGCTGCGGATCAACCGAAAGAATGTCAGCACCTACGATTACGAGAATCGCACGAACTTTCTGATGTTCTCGAACCACGAAGATGCCGCCAAGATCGAGAAGGGCGACCGGCGGTACTTCGTCTGGATAAGCCAGGCCGAGCCGCGCGACGGCGACTACTACACCGACCTGTGCCGCTGGTTTACGGGCGGCGGCGACTCGGCGCTGATGCACTTTCTGTCGACGCACGATCTCTCTGGCTTCGACTCGAATGCCAAGCCGCCGATGACTGTGGCGAAACAGACGATCATCGACCTTAGCCGCAGCGGCATCGAAGCCTATTTGCAAGACGCGTTCGACGCGCGCCAGGCGCCGTTTCACCACGATCTCGTCGTCATCAACGAAGTGCTCGAATTCCTGCTGGACACCAAGAAGCTCAAAATAACCCACACGGTGCTGTCTAAGTTCCTGCGCGACGTTGGCGCCGTTAAGCTCGGCCAGAAGCGGCTCGAAGCGACTCAGGACAGCCGCCGCTTGTCCTTCTGGGCGCTGCGCGATGTCGAGCGCCACGCCAAGGTGCCGGACGGACAATTCGGCCTGGTGTACCGCGACAGCGTGGCCCGTCCGCTCGCATCGGCGGTCAAAAACGAGATCTTCCAGCGCCTTCCGCCGGCAACCTAGAAACCCGTCGAGCAACCTAGAAAGCAACCTAGAAAGCCTTAATCGACTGTAATTGTTAAGTTTTTTTGATCCGTTTCTAGGTTTCTAGGTTGCTAGGTAGGTAAATTGATCAGCAGGAAAAAAAGAAAATCCAATTTCCCAATTTATTTTTCCCCGAGCCCGCCGGCAAAACCAACCTAGAAACCTAGAAAGCTAGAAACGGACTACTAACCATCTGAAATTGTGAGCATATGTCGTTGCTAGGTCGTTTCTAGCTTGTGGAATCGACCTAGAGAACCTAGCAAGCAACCGAAGGGAACGCGCCCTATGACGGCCATCATCGCCGGCACGTTTTCCGACCGCGCCAGGATCGCGATCGACAGCTATCTCTCGACGGCCGGCGCTACGGTTAACAATCTCGGCTATATTGCCGGATGCTCGATGCGGATTTGGCTGCCCCGGTGTAGTTCGCTCGCTGTGGTTGCCGCCATAGTCGTGATCGCGCTTATCCACCGGTTTTAGAACTCAGGGACATGGCAGTGCACGGGCTATACAAGGCAACCGACGGCTCATGGCGGCAAGCGGACGCCAACAAGGGTGTTCCGCTTCTCTACAAGCTCAAAGATCACGAGCGCTGGACCTTGCTCGATCGTGACCGCGCGATGGTGGTTCACCCGAACCGGCCGGCAAAGATCGTATACCCCGACGGCCGCGTGGAGGAGATCGCCTCCTCACCCTTCCCAAGCTGTAGCCGTGGTCATGGTGGACAATGAGCAAGCGACGTTACGATCATTAGATGCCGCTGTATTTTGCCGTCCACATCGCAATCCCGACGACAAGGTTCTCTACGCCGAGGAGATCGCAGAAGCGCTGTGCAACACCGCTGGCGGGACCTGCGACTGGGAGTTCGACGGCGACGGCGTGAAGTATTGGTTCACGAAGGCAGAAGCTTGGAGCGCTTTTCAAGCTCAATGCGTCGTGCTGGACTGGAGAGTATTCCGCTAAGACGACGCCAGGCGACGCTTGTTCTTCCGTTGCAGGACTAGGTCATGAACCCATAAACGCGCGTTCCGGGCGCTCCCCAGCAGCTTCGGATGATAATCGGGATCACTTCAAATTGTGTCTCCGCCTCCGGATCACGCCAAACCCCAACAGCGCCGAACCCAAGAGCACTAAACTGGTGGGCTCTGGAACCTGCGCTAGGTCGAGGTGAAGATTGTCGTACTGCGCAAAGAACATTGCATTCGAGGGCCCACCGCCGATCGTAGTTATTTGCGTGAGCCCCAATAGCATGGAGTCTCCCGCAAAGTTAGGATGAACCGAGGCGATGAAGGTGCCCGTGGTAAAATCGTATTCCTGAAAATTGGTAGCCAATAAGCCTGCTTGCGATAGTGTATTGTAACCTGACGACCCACCGCCCGCTCCCGTATTGAGTGTCGGGCCTGGAATTGCGGCGGCATAAAATAGGCCGTCTTGCTCTATTGTCGGCCTAAACGTGTTGCCAAAGCCGGAAGTCGCGTAGTTTAGATTTATGTTTTTGTCCACCGAGGCGCTGATGCTTGATATCGCGCCTTGCGTCAGCGGATTGTAGGCAAAGGTGTTATTGATGAACGCCTGTGAGTATGAGCCGGTCCCGATCGGAGCCGTCGTATTTATCTGCAAAGCGGTGTCCGGGTTTCCGCAACTCGCGCACTGCAGAAATGAGTTTACTGTGCCGGAAGCGAATTGCGTGCTTTCAGAATAGTTGGCGAGATTGAAGGTCCCATCGTTGAAAACGACGTCCGCGAACGCGCTGACCGGTAGTAGGAACAGCACCGATGCGAATATCGACGCTACCCGCTTCATCGTGCCACCTCCCTAGGAATGTACTTCCAACGGAAGCAAAAATTGCGCCACTCTGAAGTGATAAGCTTTTCAAGGAATTGGATCGCTGCTCCAGGCCGAACCGTAAAGACTTCCGACAGTTGCGGTGGCGCGGCGACGGCTCAGTGACGAGCTAATTAATTTCTGGTCCGGTTTCTCGTCGAGAGCTCCCGTTTATGAGTTCACGACTTAGGCTCGGCCCGTACGGCTTTCGTGGCGGCAACGGCTCGGATTTCGGCGTCGGGTCGAGCTTGGCGAGGACTTCGCGGATCGGCCGCAGCGCCGGGGCGAGCGGGTAGCGCTCAGCGGCGAACTTCTCTCGCGCGTAGTCAATCAGGCCGGCAATTTCGTCTTCGGTCAGGTTGGGGACATGCATTGAATGTTGTTCAAGACCGGCGTATTCGCAATCCCCGGATGGTGTGGAAAAGCCGGTGGAGAATGCCAAAATCGGATGCGGGACTGCTTAGCAACACAAGGTAAATGTCTCAATGCCTAATTTTTGGGCATCCATCTAAGCTGCTGAATTTGTTATCCGAAAATCACCTTGCGTCGTAGTTGCTTGATTTATTTCGGTAAACGGTTTGTAACATTCGGGTGTGTCGCGGCGGCAACATGCTGCTGTAGATAAGGCCAATGCGGCGGGATGCCGCCGGGGTGTCTCAAATGTACCGGGTGCTTCTAGTCGCTCTGATCGTGTTGTCTGCCCTATGGGCGGTCGCGGACCTTGATGTGAGCGTAATCAAACGCGATAGGCGGCTGACGGCCACCGTGCAAAGTTCCAACGTGGATGCTGTTGCGCGGTAATCGGCAGCGTTAGCTCGGGTATGAGCGAATATCCGCCGGGTAGCCCGCAAGCCATTGCGCAAGGGTGCATCTGCTCACCAACCCTCAACAGGCATGGGCAAGGCACGCGGCACGGTCAACCGCGCTTCTACTATGATCGAAAATGCCCCGTCCATCACGACGAAGTAGCGGCGCGCGCCCGAGAAGCCGGCGAGGTCAGGATGGCTCGCTCGCGGAGGTCCGATGATGACGACGCCCAAACTCAGCACTGAACCAGCCAAGGTTTTCGAGGATCGCGAACAACCCGGCCAATGGCGCGTCGAGTGGTTCGACGATGATGGCCGCACCGAATTGGAAATCTTCAGCGGCCCCGACGCGCGGCGGCAGGCGCTACGGTACGCGGTGCAGCGTTACGGGCATTTCGTGGAAGTGCAATTCGAGCGTATCGGCTGAAAAACTGATAAGCAGGTTTGATTACTGCACCTGCGACCGTTCAAGAGTGGCGGCAAGTTGATCGTAAGCGTCAGCCAATTCCAAAAAGCTGGCCCGCAGAATGCGATCCGTTGTCGCTCCGGCCCTTCGCCGGGCTCGCTCCGCTTCTTCTCGACACTGACGTGTGTCCCGCACCTTCCGATTGCCGGTCATTTCCGCGCGGACCCCTCGTCGATATATTGCATTTTATCAGTTATTCGCGGAACACGCGAGCGCTATTGACGGTGTGAGCTGACGCCTCTGATTGACAGGGCGCGAAGTGCTGGTGTTGCGCGTTTATCCCTTGACGACAAGTAAGCCATCGGGCATACTATCCCTAGAAGGCAAGGGGATGGCCCGATGAGCAAGTACACCTTCAAACAGTTCCAAGCCGAGTACCCCGATGACGCGGCCTGTCTCGACCGCATCATGCAGGAGCAATACGGCGGAACAGCCTTCATGTGCCCCGGCTGTGGCGTGGACAGCAAATTCCATCGGATCACCAAGCGCCGCGCCTATGCCTGTCAGCATTGCGGCCATCACATCTACCCGTGTGTTGGGACGCCATTCGAGAAGTCGCGAACCAACCTGACAAAATGGTTTTTCGCGATGTACCTCATGACCAGCACTCGCCACGGCGTCGCGGCCAAAGAGCTAGAGCGGCAGATCGGTTGCACCTACAAAACCGCATGGCGCATGGCGCACGAGCTGCGTAAGCTGATGGCCGTTGCCGACGATCACGGGCCGCTTTCCGGCCATGTGGAAATTGATGAAACGCGGGTCGGCGGATATCAGAGCCGAGAGGATCGCCGCGAGAAGGGATCAAACAAGACGATTATTCTCGGAATGGTCGAACGCGGCGATGGTCGGCTCCGCGCTGGCCCAGTCTCGGATACGGCGGCGCTGACATTGGCGCCGATCATTGCCAGCAACATCGCGCACGGCACTACAATCAGCACGGACGAATGGGCTGCTTACGGGATGCTGGCGCATAGCCCGTATACGCATGGATCAGTCAATCACAAAGCTGAGGAATGGGTTCGCGGCATCCACCACACCAACACAATTGAGGGTCATTGGAGCCTGCTAAAGCGCGCGATCCGGGGCACTCACACGCACGTTTCGGCCAAGCATCTTTGGAAATACGTCAGCGAGTTTTCCTATCGCCGCAACATGCGTCACTCGCACTCGCTTATGTTCGACCACCTTTTGGTTTCGATTTCGAGGCCGCGCTTACAAGCCGGTTGAAATCCTCTCGGTGAGCCGGGTTCTCCTCCGGCTTGGCTGCCGCAGTCTCGGCGTCGGGCGCGCCCCGTTTAGTGGGTGCTCTCTCCGGAATTGGTCTTCTGTCCATTCGCTTGGCGTCCTCAACTTCCCGTGCCTGTCGTTGCGCAATAAATGTAGAATTTTCCTCTATCAATCTAAGCGCCTCCCACGCGGGCACAACCACCGTCATGCTGCCGGGGATCTCTAGTGGGATGTTGCCCCTTACACGATTGGATGCCGTCGCCACTTTCTTTGCCTCGACAATATCATTGTATTGAGCGGAATGAATGCCGAGCAACATCAGAAACGTGTTCTGAGCGTCCTGCATATTCTTCGCCCAGTCCGGTTCGCTTAGTGTTTCCGGGGCGCCAAACATCAGCTTTAGCCGCTGCATGTGTATGTCGCGCAGGTCTGTGGAAGGCGTGCGATATATGAAAACAGGCGATCCCGAAAACCCCGGACGCGAATGCATGTCGAAAATATGGGAGGGCCGCAATCTGCCGTGGCCTTGTTCAATCGGATGGTCATCTTGTGCTAGCAGAGCGACGTTACCAAACCGGCCCGCGATGATGTTGCGCCGCTGGCTGACGACCGGCTCGAATAACCCCAGCATGAAACCGTCTTCGCCAACCCCAACGTCATTTAGCTTAATGAAATCACGGACTGCGCAAAGATTGCGCGGGATACACATTATGTCGTCTGTTGCGGCCTGACGGTCAGTTATATCGACCGCGCAAAGGTCGTCAGCGCCACGAATGAACTGCCACTCGTGCGGTTCAAATTCAATATCTCGGCTTTTCCCGTCTGATGTATTGATCCTGATAATGGATGCACCAACAGCAAGGTTATGGTGGCACGTCACGGCATAAGCATGCCGAACGGCCACAAATCGCGCAGGGTCAATCGCGCCGTTTGGCAAGCCGACGATCACGCCAGTTCCGCAAGGACCGTCAATCTCTCCGCTTTTCGGGTGCGTGCGGTAGAGAAAGAAAACGGTGCTTTGTAGGTTTCGGCTTAGCGCTGGCATGCCATACGGCTCCCATCTTCGCGACAGCCCCTCAACCCTATCCACCCGCCACGCAAAGCGATGCGGGAAACAGGCGTCCTGAAAGGCAATCGGCCAGAGGGCCATATCTATGGCCTAGACCAGCTTACTTGTCGAGAAGGGATACACGCGCTGGTGTTGATTGGGAGAACAAATTAGCAACCGGCGACCCAATGGTGCCGCTCTACGCCGCTCGGATCGAAGACCTTGGCTCCGGCGACTTCGTGAAATTCGAGTGCGCCGCGTGCGGCCGTGACGCGCTGATACCGGCAAGCTCCC
>Ga0185299_10000274_pt1 | contig 155683 bp, 141 predicted proteins | sample PaiPotPPA55metaG_FD_128002 | JGI IMG/M metagenome (GOLD analysis project Ga0185299, IMG submission 128002) | Iron sulfur acid spring bacterial and archeal communities from Banff, Canada, to study Microbial Dark Matter (Phase II) - Paint Pots PPA... ...
TCGGTTGGGGTCGGTGAAGATGGTCCTACCCACGAGCCGATCGAGACAGTCAGCGCACTGCGACTCTTGCCGAATCTCGATGTGATTCGTCCCGCGGATCCGGAGGAAACTGCCGGAGCGTTCGTGGCCGCATTACAGAGAACTGACGGACCGACGCTTCTAGCGCTTTCCCGGCAAACATTACCTAACTTTTCTGACGTGCCTGTCGAAGTGCGGCGAAATGGAGCGTTGAAGGGCGCTTATATTCTCCATCGTGAAACCGGTCCCCTCGAGGCAATTATTATTGCGACCGGTTCGGAGGTGCAACACGCAGTGGCGGCAGCTAAACAGCTAGGCGGTGGAATACGAGTTGTTTCTGCGCCTTGCTTGGACCGGTTTGAACGCCAAGACGCCAGTTACCGGGAAGAAGTTTTGCCTTTGGCTTGTCGCAAGCGGGTCTCGGTCGAGGCTGGGGTTACCGAATTCTGGTATAAATACGTTGGGCTTGATGGTAAGCCGATCGGCATCGACCGGTTCGGATTAAGCGCCCCTGGCGGCACCGTGATGAAAGAGCTCGGGATCACAGCCGAACACGTAATTGAGACGGTGAAGAGTCTTTTGAGCTAGGGGATTTCTAACAGATACGGTCGCTGAGCGGGATCGAACCTGGAGGGGAGCCGCTTTGGCGCGTGCCAGATGATCCCGCAAAATTCGTCCCGAGGAGTGTTAGTCTGAACCGTGAGAGAGCAGGCGGCTCCCGGGAATGACCCAGCGCGATGCTTCGCCTGAGGTGTTTCGTCGGTCCGGATCTGTTCGATGCGCAGCGAATGGACCTGCAACGCGTGGAGACGTTTGCGGGAGCCGCCTGTTTTCACGTTTTCAGGTCAGGCTCACGATATGATAAATATCGGCAGGTCTTAAGGCACGCACCAAAGCGGCTCCCCTCCAGAGGACGTCGATGGGTTGAATCGGCAATTCCACGATCCACAGCTAAATGTTGCTAAATGTCTATAGACATATAGACATTATCGGATGACCGATGCCGTCATTTTATCAGTAGAAGAGATCAAAGCCCTCTCCAGGGAGTTCGAAACGGCTTCTCCGGGCCAAGTGCTCGAATGGGCAGCTCACGCGTTCGGTTCCAGAGTCGCGTTTGGGACCAGTTTTCAAGGGGCAGGCCTAGTCGCGATTCATCATGCCGTTTCTCTTGGTTTGTCGATTCCTGTCTTCACTATTGACACAGGCCTTCTTTTCCAGGAGACTCTCGCCCTCAAGCTTCAGCTGGAACAATTTTTTGGAATTGAGATCGAAACCCTGACGCCGGAAATGAGTTTAAGCGAGCAGGGAAGGGAATTCGGTCCCAATTTGTGGGATAAGAACCCAGATCTTTGTTGTACCCTAAGAAAGGTGTTCCCGTTGCAAAAGAAGCTTTCAACCTTAGACGCCTGGGTTACCGGCGTTCGAAGGGAACAATCCGGCAGCCGGGCGAAGACCCAAACGCTTGAGATTTACGAATTTGATAAATTACGAGGTAAACAAATCGTAAAGGTCAATCCTGTGGCGACGTGGAGTTCGCAACAAGTGTGGGATTATATCCGTCATCACGGTATTCCATATAATCCACTGAGAGATAGAGGGTTCCGCAGCATCGGCTGTTCTCCGTGTACTCGTGCCGTGATCAGTGGTGAGGACGAGCGCGCGGGACGTTGGACCGGGTTTGAGAAGGCGGAATGCGGCATACACACATTCCTCGGAGAGAACATATGACGGGAGCAAATTTCCGACATTTAGACGCGCTGGAAGCCCAGAGCGTATATATTTTGCGGGAGGCACATCGCAAGTTTAAGCGGCTGGCGATGCTGTGGAGTATCGGAAAGGATTCGTCGGTTCTGTTATGGCTCGCTCGTAAAGCGTTCTTTGGGCACGTGCCGATGCCGTGTGTCCATGTCGATACGAGCTACAAGATCCCTGAAATGATCCAATTTAGGGATCAGAAAGTCCGAGAGTGGAACATTGAACTTGTGATCGGCCAGAACAAAGCGGCGCTGGCCGCCGGCAAGACTTTCCCCAATGGCGCGCTTACGCGGGTCGAGTGTTGCGGGATTTTGAAAAAGGATGCGCTTCAGCAGGTCATCGAAGAGAAGGATTATCAAGCGGTGATTGTCGGGATACGCCGGGATGAGGAGGGGACGCGAGCTAAAGAGCGATATTTTTCGCCGCGCGATCGCAATTTCGAGTGGAATTTCAAGGACCAGCCTCCGGAACTGTGGGACCAATTTAAAACAGATTTTGATCCGGGCACTCATATTCGGATTCATCCACTTCTGCACTGGACCGAATTGAATGTTTGGGAGTATATCGAACGGGAGAAGATCCCGATCGTTGACTTGTACTTTTCCAAAGATGGATTTCGCTATCGTAGCCTTGGCTGTGCCCCCTGCACTAAGCCAGTCCCCTCGCAAGCGTCTACGGTGGCGGAAATCATCGAAGAACTAAGGGAAACGAAGGTGTCAGAAAGAAGCACGCGCGCTCAGGACCAGGAGTCGGAGGATGCCTTCGAACGCCTGCGCGCGAGTGGCTATATGTGATACCGCGACAACGGGCGATGACAGGGTGCATCAGAACCGAGAAACGGGGAGAAAAATAACGCTTGCGCACAAATATCACTGCAAACTCTGCGGTAGAGGTCTCTTCAGAGAGACCTCCGGTAACCGATTCGTTTGATGATGCTTTCTTGTCATCCGAGCAACGAGCCTTAAGGGTGGTCATCGTCGGCCATGTCGACCACGGAAAATCGACGCTGGTCGGACGTCTGTTATATGAAACCGGGTCCCTGCCCGAGGGGAAATTCGAGCAGATCCAAACTGTCTGCCGCCGTCGCGGGATGCAGTTCGAATGGGCGTTTCTAATGGATGCGCTCCAAGCAGAGCGGGATCAGAATATCACCATCGATGTCTCCCAGATCTGGTTTAAGACGCGGAGACGCAACTATGTCATCATTGACGCGCCGGGGCATAAGGAATTTCTAAAGAACATGGTGAGTGGAGCGGCCTCCGCAGACGCTGCTCTTCTGCTGATTGACGCCCACGAAGGCATTCAAGAACAGAGTCGCCGGCACGCATACCTCTTAAGCTTGTTGGGGATTCGCCAAGTGGTTGTGGTAGTGAACAAGATGGACCTGGTGGACTTCGACCAGGCAGTCTACAAGAAAATTGAGGCGGACTACCGAAATTTCCTCCGCCAATTGAATGTCCAGCCGTTACAGTTCTTGCCCATGGCCGCCCGGGATGGGGTCAATATGGTTGTGCCCGATCCGAAGACGAGCTGGTACGAGGGGCCTACCCTGATTCAAACGCTGGATGATCTGGAGCAGCCGGTGCCTCCTGCGGATCTGCCTCTCCGGTTTGCAGTGCAGGATGTCTACCGATTTGATCACAGAAGGATCTTAGCGGGGCGCATTGAATCAGGAACACTGAGGGTCGGTGACACGGTCGTCTTCGCACCGGCGAACAAGGAGTCCGTTGTGGCTTCGATCGAAGTTTGGAACGCGCCTCAGCGAAGCGCGGCCTCGGCCGGGGAATCGATTGGAATCACCCTCGAAGAACAAATCTTCGTTGAACGAGGTTGTGTGGGGATCCACATCGACCAAATGCCGATCGAAACCAACCGGTTCCGGGCGCGCATTTTCTGGATGGGTGACCGCCCACTCAGTCTGGCCAAGAAATATAAGATTAAGCTGCTCACTCAAGAGATAGAATGCCAACTAGCGTCGATCGATCGGGTGATTGACGCGAGCACATTGGAAGCTTCTTCGGCCATCCGGCGGACGGTCGAAAAGAACGAAGTGGCCGAAGTGACCATCCAAAGCCGGGGTCCGTTAGTGATGGACAACTATGACCGGCTTGAAACCAGCGGCAGGTTTGTGCTGGTGGACGGAAACGACGTGGCCGGCGGCGGAGTCGTTTTCGGCGGAGTCTATCTGGTCCATAAACAGGTCAAGAGCTCAAACATTACGTGGTCGGAGAGCCATGTCAGATATCAGGACCGCATTGAGAGAAACGGACATCCGGGACTGGTGGTTTGGATGACTGGGCTATCTGGATCCGGTAAATCGACGTTAGCGCGCGCTCTCGAGAAGGAGCTGTTCGGACGGCAGATGCAAACGTACGTTCTGGATGGCGATAACATGAGGCATGGGCTCAATTCGAATCTCTCGTTCTCACCCGAAGATCGGGTGGAGAACATTCGCCGAGTCGCCGAGGTGGCCAAGTCAATGGCAGATGCGGGAATTATCACGGTGACGTCGTTTATCTCGCCTTACCGCCTCGACCGGGTGCGAGCTCGCGAGATCGTTGCGAGTAGTGGCGTCGAGTTTGTGGAAGTTTACGTCTCAGCTTCATTGGAAGTTTGCGAAAAACGAGACCCGAAAAATCTCTACCGAAAAGCGCGAGCCGGCGAAATCAAAGGCTTTACGGGGCTCGATGCTCCGTACGAGTCCCCCGAGAATCCGGAGCTCGTGTTAGAGACAGGAGAGGAAAGCGCGGAAGCTTGTTTAGAGCGGCTCCTGGACTTTCTTCTCCCTCGCTTACGGATCGATTAGAATTTTGCGAATGGCTCGATAGCTAGGGAGGCGTTTCTGGGCATTCCCTAGCTATCGAGCCATTCGCAAAATTCTATATAAATTGCTTTGCTGATTTCACCCAATCTTAGCTGGATTCGATCCAAGTATTCGTGGAGGCCGATCCTGAACACATCGTCCGTAGTGACGTAGGATAGGTCGGCTAGGAGTTTACCCGAAAGCCGTTCTGCCTCGACTTTGTAAAGGAAATCGCTTCGATCAATCCCGGTGATCTGATGCAAGGAATTGTCGAGCGAATCGACGCAGAAGCGAATCGAACGCGGGAAGGATGCGTCTTTAATCAAGAATTCGGCGACTTTCCAGGGGGCAATCTGACCCTGGAATTGTCGTCGGTACGCCTCGGCGCCACTGCATGAGTTCAGAACTGCGAACCACTGCACGCTATCGATGGTGCCACCGACCTCTTCTTCCTTGGGAAGCAGAATATGATATTTGATGTCGAGGATTCTGGAAGTCCGGTCCGCTCGTTCCAGGAACTTTCCCAATTGAAGAAAGTCCCAGCCTTCATCATGCGCCATCGTCGCGTCGGCGATCCCCTGGAACAGGTGGCAGCCCTGAAGCGCCCATCTGAAAAACTGATAGCTGCTGGAACGAAATAAACGCTGCGCTTCACCGGAACGGAAATCCAAGTACATCCGATTCAACTGCTCGAACATCTCGGACGAAATCAGCTCGCGTACGCTTCTGGCATTTTCTCTGGCCGCGCAAAAACAGGAATAGATGGAATTAGGGTTCTTGCGCTCAAACGAAACGAACTCGACCACGGACTCCCCGGTAATGCTCGGATAAAGCTCTTGAAACAGTTTTGTGTCCTCAAGTGAATAGATGATCGATTCCCAATGCTGCTGGGTGTAGCGGTGGTTTAGAACGGTCGCATCCAGCGTTAACTGAAGGTTTACGTCCAGCATGCGGGCATTGTTCTCCGCCCGTTCAATATAGCGGCTCAGCCAATAGAGCGTATCAGCGACTCGGGAAAGCATCTTTGGCGCAAAGGCAAACTACAACGTATGACTGCTCTTTTTTCAAATGGTTACTCACTAAGGACCCAGGTGTCTTTACTGCCACCGCCCTGCGAGGAGTTAACGACCAACGAATCTTTTCGCAGAGCCACTCTAGTCAGACCTCCCGGGATAATCGTCGTCTTTTCTCCAAAGAGGATATACGGACGCAGATCGATGTGCCGGCCCTCGAAGCGACCACTGATATAGGAAGGAGACCGGGAAAGCTGGATGACTGGCTGCCCAATATAGTTGCGCGGATTCTCTGCGATCAGGTCTCGGAATTTCTCGATCTCCTCGCGAGTAGCATGCGGGCCGATCAACATTCCGTACCCGCCGCTTTCGTTGGCCGATTTTACCACCAGTTCCGGGAGGTGTTCTAGTATGTACTTGCGGTCCGCATCGAACATCGAGAGATAGGTCGGGACGTTAGGTAAAATCGGTTCCTGGTCGAGGTAATACTTGATCATTTTAGGAACGAAATGATAGGTCACCTTGTCGTCCGCCACGCCGGTGCCGATGGAATTCGCTAAACTCACGTTACCGCGACGATAGACTTCAACCAGACCCGGAACCCCAAGAAGCGAATCTTTGCGAAACACCTGTGGGTCCAGGAAGTCGTCGTCGATTCGCCGATAGACTACGTCCACCCTTTTCAGGCCGTTCGTGGTTTTCATCATCAGATAGCCGCCTTGCACCACCAGGTCAGCACCAACCACGATCTCGATGCCCATCGACCTCGCCAGAAACGAGTGCTCGAAGTACGCTGAGTTGTAGATCCCAGGAGTGAGTAGCACGACAGTCGGCTCCGGATTACCGCCGGGAGCGATGAAACGGAGCAGATTGAGCAGTTCTTCGCAGTACCGATCGACCGGCTGTACGGAGTACCGCGAAAAGAGATTTGGGAACACCCGTTTCATGGTTTGCCGGTTCTCCAGGAGATAGGAAACCCCCGATGGGCAGCGGCCGTTGTCTTCCAGCACCAGGTAATTGCCGTCCTGATCGCGAATCAAGTCGGTCCCACAGATATGAATGTAAATATCTTTCGGGACATTAAATCCCATGAATTCAGGGCGGAAATGGATCGCGCTATGGACGATTTCCGCAGGAATGACCCTGTCTTTCAAGATCAGCTGTTCGTGATAGATGTCGCGAAGGAACAGGTTCAGCGCCGCGATCCGTTGCGCGAGCCCGCTCTCGATGTGGAGCCACTCTTTGAGCGGAATGATCCGTGGGACCAAATCAAAAGGGAAAATTCGCTCGGTCCCTTCTGTATCATTATAAACCGTGAACGTGATGCCTTGGGTGAGAAACGAATTGTCTGCCACCAACCGTTTGCGGTCGAATTCTCCCAAGGTCAGATCATTGTACCGCTCAAACAGGCGCTGATAGTGGAGACGGACCTGGCTAGGAGACGCGAACATCTCGTCGAAGAACGCATTTGGGTCGTAACCAGCGAACAGGTTGCCCATGGGAATATAATTTCTAGGGAGGCAAAAAGATCAAGCACGGATATAGCAGCTCTCGTGCCCCCCGGTGGCTCGCCTTAGGCTCGCTCCGGAATAGCCAATAGCCAATAGCCGATAGCCAATGTAAATACGTGAGGCGGTCCGAACGACTGTTTTCCGGCGACATTGGCTATTGGCTATCGGCGATCGACTATTCCGCGCCGAGCCTAAGGCGAGGCGCGGCCGGTTGCCGTTTCTGTCACGCTGCGTATCTTTTTGGGTGGTTTCTAATCGATAAAATGAATGCTTTTGGTCTTTGGGCCTTTTTCGGGACAATGGCGCTGTCTCTCTGGGCTGTGTGGCGGGTTAAATCCGCGTACAACAAATACAGCCAAGTGCCGAATTCCTCCGGACTGAGTGGAGCCGAAGTCGCAGCACACATTCTCCAACGCGCCGGTATCGGAGATGTGGAGATTGTGGAATCGAACAATGTAATGACGGACCACTACGATCCGGGTAATCGGCGTCTGGTTTTATCACCGGGAAATTTTGAAGGGAGGTCGGCTTCCGCGATGGGAGTTGCCGCTCACGAATGCGGTCACGCACTGCAACATCAGCAAGCCTACGCGCCGTTGACCTTGAGAATGGCATCCGTCAACATGGTGGGATTTGCCAGTCAGGCTGTGTATATCTTGCCGATCGTAGGCTGGTTTACGCATCTGTTGGCGCCCATGCTGATCCTTCTGTGCTTCGGTTGGGCGATCATCATGTTGTTCAATCTGATCACATTGCCGGTTGAATTTGACGCCTCAGCTCGTGCAAAACGTGTGCTCGCCGATATGGGTTTGATGCGGACCCAAGAAGAAGCGCACGCAGTTAACGGTGTCCTGGACGCAGCGGCGTTCACTTACGTGGCCGCTTTCATTACGTCGTTAAGTTATCTGTTGTATTACTTTTTGATGATGTCAGGCCGCCGCAACTAGGGCGTCTTGGTGGGGCGAGGCTCCCGAAAGATCCAAAGGGTTTCTCGGAGTTAGCAACATCCCGGCGCCGTTGAGTCATATTAGGTCGAGAATCGCGCCGAGCCGTGCCCAGGACGTGCCAACATCCAGGGCGTAACCCGCTACTGCCCCGCGGCTCGGCACACCGTCGTTCCGACTTCGCTCCTCGGCCTCGCAATCTGCTAGGTCCTGGTATGCGATTCGGCCTTTCGGAGCCTCGCCCCCCTATCGCCGGGCACAACTCTTCACTTGAACCGGCTTCTATCAGAGCCGAAATAGGGGAGATCGCGCTGGTCCCCGGCCCATTTATGACGAATTCGTCACAGAACTACAGTGGCACCAGCTTTTTCCAGTCACTAAAGGGATGCAGAGGAAACGCAAAGCTCGCTTACGCCCGCAGAAGAAAATTATGGAAGCGTCCAAGGCTCCTACGCTTAACGATCCCGCGCTTTATTCGAATCGGGAACTGAGTTGGCTGGAATTCAATCAGCGGGTGCTGGAAGAAGCACAAGACCCAGCAAACCCGTTGCTCGAGCGGGTGAAATTCCTTTGTATCGTCAGTTCGAATCTAGATGAGTTTTTCGAGATCCGGGTTGCCGGGCTGAGACAACAAAGGGACAGCAAAGTGAGCGAGTCCGGTCCTGATGGCATGGGTCCCAATGAACAACTGGTCGCCGTCTCGCAGCGCGTGAGAAAGATGGTCGACGATCAGTATCAGCTTTGGAACGAGGTCTTGGTGCCGGGACTGGAGCAGCAGCACATCTTTTTCCTCCGCTATGATGACCTGAGCGACGACGAGAAGACGTATTATACGGATTATTTTCAGAAATCCGTTTATCCCGTTCTGACTCCGTTAGCGGTAGATCCAGTGCATCCGTTTCCGCAGCTACTCAACAAGAGTTTGAATGTTGCGGTCGAGCTCGAAGGCAACGAGCTGAACACAAATTTGGCGGTCGTCCAAGTACCACGCATCCTACCGCGACTGTTACCTTACAAGGCCGGAGAACGTGGTATTTATCGCTACATCTTCATTGGCAATCTGATTCAGGCGCATGTGGGGTCTCTGTTCCATGGCATGAAGGTAAAGGGCGCCTACCAATTCCGGGTCACGAGAAATAGCGACCTCTATCTGGACGAGGAAGAAGCGGAAAACATGCTGAAGACGATCGAGATCGAGCTTCGCAAGCGGAACCGAGGAGCGGCTGTCCGATTGGAAGTGCAGAAGGAATGTCCCGGCCACGTATCCGATCAGCTTCTGCAAACGTTTGGCTTGGACCGCGATGATCTTTACGCGGTAGACGGCCCAGTCAATTTCTCTCGTTTAATGCCGGTGGTCGCGGGAGTTGATCGGCCGGATCTCAAGTATAAACCATTTGTTCCCGTAGTGGTGACGGGCACCGACGCGGACGATATTTTCACGCACGTCCGGCGTAAGCCAATCCTTTTGCACCATCCGTATGACAGTTTTCAGACGGTCTTGGATTTTATTGAACAGGCCGCCGAAGACCCGAGCGTGTTAGCCATAAAACAAACTCTGTACCGGACCAGCGGCGATTCTCCTATCATTGATTCTTTGGCCCAAGCTGCGGAGAGCGGGAAACAGGTAACGGTGGTGATCGAACTGAAAGCGCGGTTCGATGAAGCTGCCAACATCAAGTGGGCGCACACTCTCCAGGAAGCTGGCGTCCATGTCGTTTACGGTATCGTTGGCCTAAAGACGCACGCGAAAATGGCGTTAGTGGTCAGAAAAGAAGAAGACGGTATTCGGCGTTACCTGCACCTCGGGACAGGGAACTACCATCCGTCTACCGCCCGCCTCTACACGGATCTGAGCCTGCTGACGTGCGACCCGGTTATAACCAACGATTGCGCTGAGCTTTTCAATTGGCTGACCGGGGTCTCGGTCTTTCCGGAGCTGGTCAAGATTAAAGCAGCACCGAAAACATTGCACGAGTTCGTGCTCGATATGATCGAGCGGGAAACGGACCATGCTAAGGCGGGTAAACCGGCCGCCATCTTTGCTAAATTAAATTCGCTAGTCGATACAGAGGTGATCGAGGCGCTCTACCAGGCTTCTCAGGCCGGCGTCAAAATCCGATTGCTAGTGCGCGGTATCTGTTGCTTGAGAACAAACGCTCCCGGGGTAAGCGATAATATCACCCTGCGCAGTATCGTCGGCCGGTTCCTTGAACATAGCCGGATTTACCGATTCGAGAACGAGGGGCGCCCCGAAATCTATTTGGCGAGTGCGGACTGGATGCCGCGGAATTTTTTCCGGCGAGTGGAGAGCTGTTTCCCGCTCGAGGATCCGGAACATCGCACGCAACTCGATGAGATCATCAGCAACTACTGGGCTGATAATGTCAAAGCGCGGGAACAAAACTCTGAGCTGACTTTCGCAAAAAGGCATCCTGACGGCCAAGCGGTTGATTCTCAGGCTCTGTTCTTGGAGCGCCTCACGAAACGGAAGCGGCCAGAGCTGGAGGTCAAGCCAGTCGTAGTGAAGCAACCAGGCAAAAAAGAAGTGTCCGGCGGCGTAGACCAACCGGCCTAGATTGAGGGTAGGGACGAGCTCCCGACTACGCAAGGCCTCCGTCGCGGCCAAGGTCAATGACTATTCGGAAACCGACGGGCGAGGGCGCGCCATATAGCGAAGCGGCGGCGGCCTGCTCGTCCGGGCATGCAGCATCTAATCTGACTGGGCAAAAGCGGGCGAGCGGGAGCTCTGCCCTACCGTTGTCAGCTATTTGGGACCGATTCCGGCTTTTTTTTGCGCGGGCGGCTTTCGCGCTTCGCAAACTCCCAGCCGATCTTGCCGTCCACTAGGGTTAGCGACGCATCAAACGGCCTTCCCTTCTTAGAGATGAAACGTCGAAGGAGATCGCTTTTGCCCTCAGTGAGCATCTTTTTGAGTTGGTCGGGCGCAATCTCTCTTTGGAGAATGGTCTTGCTCATTTTAAAGGTGCACGTGCCCTTGGGAACGTTTTCACAGACGTAGATCGACCCTACATCATAGACCAGACCGGACTTGCACACTTGGCACGGACCCAAAACGGTATGCGTTGCCGGGTCAATTTGGATATTGTTCGACGATAGGCCATTCTCAAAGGCGAATTCTGGCTTGTTGTCGTCGTTGAGAATCACTAAAGCAGCAAATGGACGGCCGGTTTTACTGCGAAATCCTTCGAGCGGTCCGACCTTTCTCTCTTTGATCAAGGTTGTTAACTCCGCTGGGCTGAGCTGCCGGCTAGCCAGATTCTTGAAAAGGCGGTACTCACAGTTTTCGCAGTGATAAGTTCTATAGTCCTCTTTCAGATGAGAGGCACCGCAGTTGGGGCACTGGACGTTAAGGGTAACGTAGTTTCCTTCAACGACATCGCTTTCGAAGTGTTTTGCTTTATCGACGATGTCGCTGGTCAAGTGCTTGATCTGCTTCATGAACGTCGACCGGTCGAGGTCGCCGTGTTCCATAAGCTTCAGCTTATGCTCCCACTCGCCAGTAAGTTCGGGCGAAGATAACAATTCGATACCGATGCCTCGTAAGAGAGTAATCAGTGAGATTCCCTTAGCGGTAGCGATCAGGTCGCGATTCTCACGATTGATGTAGCCGTCCTGAATTAATCCCTCAATGATGGCAGCGCGGGTCGCCGGTGTTCCTAAGCCCTTGGCCGACATCGCTTCACGCAGGTCTTCGTCATCGACCAATTTACCAGCGCTTTCCATGGCCGAAAGCAGGGTAGCTTCCGTGTAGCGGGCCGGAGGTTTGGTTTGATTCTCTTTGACCTCAACTTGGGCAGTGAGCGCTGATTCTCCAGGTACGACCGCGACCAATGCGTCGCCCTGTTCGTCGGTAGCGGCGTGACGGCCATACACCTCTAACCAGCCCGGTTCCTTGATGATCTTGCCTTCGGTTTTGAACGCTTCACTTTCAACCCGCGTTATTCTCGTGGTCACTTCGAACTCGGCCGGCGGATAGAAAACCGCCACGAAGCGGCGCGCGATCATATCGAAAAGCTTCTGCTGCGCTTCGTCAAGGTTTCGAGGGTTTTCTCCCGTCGGGATGATCGCGTTATGGTCGGTGATTTTCGCGTTGTTGAAGATCCGTTTGCTGGGCCGGACCCAGTTATTGGCCAATGCTTTTCTGGCCGCCGGAGCCAGAGTCGGATCTGTCAGGCGGCCCAAAATGTTGCTGGAGGTGCCGAGGTAATCTTCGGGCAAATACCTGGAGTCGGTCCTCGGATAAGTGATCACCTTGTATCGCTCGTACAGCTGTTGGGCGATCTGCAGAGTCCGGCGCGCGGAAAAACTGAAACGGGCGTTAGCCTCGCGTTGCAAAGAAGTCAGGTCGTAGAGAAGCGGAGGCGCTTGGGTAGTTGGCTTCTTCTCCTCGGTGATGGCGCCGGTTTTGCCCACCACTTTGTCGTGGATGGCATTTGCCTGTTCCGCTGTCCAAATTCGTTCCGGACGCCGAGCTTCGTCTGCGTCCCTCTGAAATGCTTCGTCAAACCAACGACCTCGAAAACTGCCGGCGGAAACGTTGAAGTCGGCTAGGACTTCCCAATAACTCTTGGGTTCAAACCGGCGAATCCTTTCCTCGCGCTCCACCAAGATTGCGAGGGTGGGGGTTTGTACGCGGCCCACCGGGGTGAGTTGGAAACCGCCAACCTTGGAATTAAAGGCGGTCATTGCTCGGGTAGCATTGATGCCGACGAGCCAATCGCTTTCGGACCGGCAAACGGCGGCCTCGGCCAGAGGAATCATTTCAAGGTCCGCTCTCAGATGAGCGAACGCGGTCCGGATAGCCTCGGTGGTCATCGATTGCAACCAAAGGCGGCTGAAAGGCTTTTTAACGCCAGCTAGCCTCACCAAGTAACGGAAGATGAGTTCCCCTTCTCGTCCGGCATCGCAGGCGTTGACGATTTCGGTAACATCCGGTCGCTCCATCAGACGCCGGAGAAGTTTGTACCGGCTCTCAGTCTTGGCTATCGGTTTGAGTTGGAATTCATCCGGGATAATAGGCAGGCTCTGAAAACTCCACTTGCCCTTCTTCTTGTCTAGCTCCGCCGGAAGGCAGAGCTCGACCAGGTGGCCGATCGCCGAAGACACCACGAACCGGTCATTCTCGAAATAATCACCTTTCTTCTCAAAGCGGCCGAGCACCCTCGTAATGTCGAGGGCGACACTCGGTTTTTCAGCGATAACGAGAGTTTTTCCCATCTGGCCAAATAATAGGTACGTGCAAGGTACCCCACATCCGGATGGCGACAGTAGTGGTCATCGACGGACCAGGCAAATGCTTTGCTAAAGTAATTTTACGAAGAATTTTCCAGGCAATTGCTTGACTAATCTTCGCATTTCGAGCTGCAACAGGCCTGACGACACGACATTAGCGGCCAGTCCAGAAGCGTCGATGATCCGGTCAATCGACGTCTCGGAGCTTTCGATCGCTTCGTAGATTCTTAGGAGATCTCCCTCTAGATCCGGTGGTTTGCTCGCTGTGAGGATGGGTTTATCAGGGAAGAGGGTTTGCAGGTCTTCGAGGATATCATCGACGCTAATCACCAGTTTGGCGCCTTGCTGGATCAACCGGTTGGTCCCGAGAGAAGTCGGCCGGTCGATGGGACCGGGTACCGCGTAGAGGTTCCGCCCTTGATCCGTCGCCTGCGAAGCGCTAATCAACGCGCCGCTGTTGGCGCCAGCTTCCACCACTAAGAGGCCGAATCCCCAGCCACTTATGATCCGGTTTCTCATTGGGAAAGTTTGACGGTCAGGAGTGGTATCCATTGGAAATTCGCTAATGACCGCCCCGGACTGCGCGATTTTTTCCGCTAATGCGCGATTTTCGTCTGGATAGAGATGATTGAGACCGGTTCCGAGGACGGCAATCGTCCGTCCTTTGGCCGCCAACGCTCCTTGGTGCGCGGCGGTATCGATACCCCGAGCCAGACCGCTTACGACCGTGATCCCCGAATAAGCTACCTGATAAGAGAGGCGCTTTGCGCACTCCAGCCCGTAGTGGGTGGTCCGGCGCGAGCCGACTACGCCCAGCGCGTTGTGATCCCGTTCTTCGACCTTACCCCAGACGTACAGAACCAACGGAGGATCATAAATTTGCCCGAGCAACGGGGAATAGATCGGATCATCTTGCGTGATAACGGTTGCCCCAAATTGCCGAACCCTCTCGAGCTCGGCTGGCAAGTCGAGTTCGTTCTCCCAGTTCAACAGCGCGTCGATCGTGTTCCGCGGCAACCCTTCGACCCGGCCGAGTTCCGCGGCTTTAGCCTGCAGGATACCTTGCGGTTCTCCAAAGACCTCGAGAAGCTTTCGGACCCGTACCGGTCCTACGTGCGCTATCATATTCAGCGCAATCAAAGCTTCGTTTCGGGTCACACTATAGATTCTCTCAAGGATTCGACTGCGGATTCAAGGTCCATACGCGTGATTTTTTCGGAAACAAACGCCGCACCAAACCCAGGAGTCAATACGAAGCGGATCTGACCACGGTGGAATTTCTTGTCGGCAAACGCTCTCTCCATGACGGTGGCAGTCGGAATTTCGTCTGGCAAGACCACCGGCAGAGAGAGCTTTTTCAATACATGGATCAGCCGGCGGTAATGTTCGACGGGGAGGCCCGCGTATTTCGTGGAGAGCCAGCCGGCTGCGCGCATTCCAAGGCTGATGGCTTCCCCGTGGAGCAGCTTTCCATAGCCGGCAGCCGATTCGATTGCATGACCAATGGTATGTCCAAAATTCAAGAGTGCGCGTTTGCCGGACTCTTCCCTCTCGTCCTCAGCGACGATGCTGGCTTTGATCTGCACGCATCGCTCAATGATCTCCGTTAACTTCTCCTGCGAGAGGTCTTGGATCGCATCAAGAAGCGAGCGGTCGGCAATGACGCCATATTTTATAACTTCGGCGAATCCTTCGTTCCTCTCCCTGGTTCCCAGCGTGGCTAACGTATCCGTGTCGACAATCACTAACGCGGGCTGATGGAAAGATCCGACCAGATTCTTGCCCGCACCTAAATTAATTGCCGTTTTACCTCCCACCGAACTATCGACTTGGGCCATAACCGTGGTGGGGACTTGCACATAAGGGATGCCGCGCGCGAAAATCGACGCCACAAAACCGGCTAAATCTCCAATTACTCCGCCACCCAGCGCGAGGATTAAACTCGACCGATCAACACCTGCCCTGGCTAGGCTTTCGCTAACCTCTTCGGCCATGGCAAAGGATTTGGCTGGTTCACCGCCGGAAACCACGTGAAGGCTGGTTGAGAAACCCGCCGCGGCTAGAGAAGCAATCAGCTTTTGCCCGTAAAGCTCTTCCACCCGCTCGTCAGTGACGACCGCGATCGGATGATTGAGACCGGCCTCTTGTAATAACGATGCCGCCTGTTCGAGGATCCCAGCACCGATCACAACGTCGTAAGATCGGTTCGTTAGTGGGACAATAACGCGGCGGTTAGAGGTCGACATACGATCGGTAGGCACCGGCGGGCCTTAATAAGAGAAATTTAGTTAGAGAAACTTACTGACGATAAGTGGTGCTCGGGGGGGGACTTGAACCCCCACGCCTTGCGGCATACGCCCCTCAAACGTACGTGTCTGCCATTTCACCACCCGAGCTGGTTCAAGGGAGAGAGATGATTAACACGACCTGCCGCAGCCGCAAGACAGATTATTCGGGGGAAGTTGAGACTGTCCCTTAGGGAACTGTCGGACTTTGTCCCGAAGGGACGGATCGAAGGTAGCCTGGCATGAAATGCCTGGGAAAATGCTGCTGTTCGATGTAATAGCGAGGTTACAGGTGGGGCTATTGCGCAGGGCAGCACCTCTATCATACCGTCCCGCCGGGACGGATCGCGTCGGGCGCCTTTCCCAGGCATTTCATGCCAGGCTGCCATCATTCAGTCCCTTCGGGACAAAGTCCGACGACTCCTTAGGGACCAAATCTGATCACCCTCAACCGCTTGTAGAAACCAAAACCTACGGCACCAGCGCAGTCTTGATTCCTTGACGCGACCACGCCAGCTCCAACGCTTTTCCCCAATCCTTTAAAGGGATTTCTTGGGTGACAACCTCTTTCACCTGAATCCGCCCGTTCTCCAGGTAGTTCAGAGCGCGCTGAAAGGAATCGATCTGTGCGAAGGAGCCTTTGATCGTAATTTCGCGACGGAATACGTCGAACGGATCAAACCTCACCGAGGCTTTTTCCGGATAAACGCCATAAACCATGATAGTGCCACGTCGGCGAACATAGCTAAGAGCTTCCTCGCAAACTGAGGGCGCTCCGGTCGCCTCAATAACGTAATCGAAGCCTTTAGGAGCAAGTTCTTGGAGCCGCCGCCGGTGTACCTCCGGGTCTTTACGATCCATTGGAACGACGTTATCCGCAGCCAAGCGTCCGATGAGGTCAAGCTTTGAACTCGCCGGCGCAGCGGCAGTCAGCGTGGCGGCACCATTCATTTTCAGCAGTTGGGCCAATACCTGCCCGGTCGGCCCGGCGCCAAAGATGAGCACGTCGCTGCCGGGCTGCATATCCAGTACCTCCATCCCATGTAGAGCACATGAGGTCGGCTCAACCATAACTGCCTCGCGTGGAGAAAGATGCGAAATCGGAAATACTCGATCGACTTTGATTTTCATGTAGTCGGCGAACCCTCCGCTTCGAGTGACGCCGTAGGCTTCCAAGTTCTCGCACATGAGAGCGTCTCCCCGCACGCAATAGAAGCAGTGTCCGCAGGCCTTATTGCTGTTCGCCACCACCGCTTGTCCGACCGGCAAGCCTGTCACCGCCGAACCAGCCGCCGCAACCGTGCCTGTGAACTCGTGCCCCGGAATCAAAGGGAAATGAGGCGCGAATTCGCCTTCGTGGATGTGTAAATCGGTGCCACAAAGACCGCAGGCTTGAATCTTCATCAAGATCTCGTCCGGCTCCAGTTCCGGGTCCGGGACGTCGCGGTATTCGAATTTTCTCGGTGCATCGTAGACGAGGGCCTTCATGTCAGTAGTCGGTATTCAGTAGTAAAATAACCAGTAAAGCAATTCGCGCATTCCTCATTTGCGCGCAGGAAGCATATTCTCTCGAGCTTCGGTTAACGCCGATTGTGCGGTCGATTGGCCATTGGTAGCGATCTGGAGGGCAGAGCCCATGGCGCCCCAGAATCGTCCCATCTGAAGGATGTTTGGCATTACTTCGCCGTCGTCGGCGCACAATTTCATCTCGCGAAGCAGCTCCTCGCTTTTGGACATCGTTTCGTAGAGCGAATTTAGCGCCGGAATACCGATCGGCTTCAACCGGTTGGCCGCGGTCAGTTGCTCGTCAGTGATGGCGTAGTTTTCTAAGAACTGCCGAGCGATATCCAGATTAGGTGAGCTTCGATTAATATAGGCAACGGATACACCAACAAACGCCTTCCCCGGACCTCCATCGACACCCGGAATCGGCGCTACGCCGAAATCAATCCCGCTTTTCATCAGATCCGACCAATCCCACGGTCCGGAAATCATCATGGCAAGCTTCCCTTCGGCCATCATCTGTTTTGGCATCCCGGCAACAGATGCCGCCTTTGGCAAGACACCCGCGCGGACAAGCCCGATAAGTTGGTTGAGCGCGTCGATAGCGCCTGGAGAGGCGATCCCAATATCTTTGGTGTCGTAGCCGTCTGCAGTTTTGGCGTAAACATAGGCGCCAGCGCTGGCGAAGATGCCCCAAGAATAGTAAGGACTGTCATAATCCCAAAGGATGGTCTTTACATCGGGGTGGTCGGCTTTGAGTCGCGTGTTGAATTCGATCAAGTCCGAAAGCTGAGCGGGAGGATCCTGCACCAGCTTTTTGTTGTAGATCAGTCCGACGACTTCAAAACAGAGTGGGTAACCCCAATATTCCCCTCGATGTTGGACCGCTTCCCAGGCCTTGCTGTCGAACCGCGACCGGTACGATGCGGCTACGGGAACCGGGGCGATCAATCCTCCGTCTGCCCACTCGCCGACTTTATCATGGGCAAAGATGACAATATCGGGTCCCTTGTCGGATTGGGCGGCTAAAGGGAAATTGTTCGGAATATTTTCAGTGGCATCGACATTCACTTTGATTCCGTAATCGTGCTCGAACTTTCGACCAGCTTCCTGCATTGCAGGCACGCGATCGGAGTCCATCCAAATCGAGAGCTCGCCGTCCACCCAAGCAGCGGCTGGGCAGACCCATACGAAGGCAAGAACGGCACAAAGAACCAATCGAGTCATAGGACGGAGGCGTTAAGGTGAAGCCTATCACGAATCTTGGCAAATAGCGGCCGGCGCATACTGAAAAGTAATCAGTAAGACAGTAATCAGTGACCGGAAGGCCGTACTCGTTACTGACCCACTGATTACTGATTACTGTGTTGCCAGCTCGCTTGCGGAGCACGTCCGCCGGACTCAGGGCCGGGTTCGCGTGCCTATAGGTTCTCTTCTGCAACGGTGGGCTCCATGTCGGGGACGGTCAGCCCGCCCGTAGCCTCTAACCAATCGGCAACGTCGGCAACCATTTGATCTGAACTCTTGTCGGTTACATCCACGACCATCTTCGGGAGCAATGATCGATCGAAGAGCTCTTGGACGACTTCTTGTTCCCGCAAGAAGATCTCTAGATCTTCGTATTGTGACGGGTTGCTTGAGATGGCGAGGCGGCGTTGCCTCGCTTTTTCAAATGAATCTGGGCGGCGCCAGCAGAAGACCAAACGGAACCCAAGCGGCACCAGTCTTTTTTCTAACCAAGCGAAATCGTAAAGGCGTTTGGCGTAGATAGACTGCCATGCCTGAGTCGAGATGTGAAACCGGTCGACAATCCAGGAGTAGTACCGGTAAAGCTCAAAGAGCTTGGCCCAGGTGCGGTAGGCGTCCATGGCCAACTCTTCATACGCCGGCGTGAAATTGATTAGGCTGGCGCCATAAGGGCTTCGGGTAAACCCATTCCACTCGGCGGATATGATTGGCGAGTGGTACCGGTATTTTCTGACTCCGACAATCCGCGGGTGCTCATTGAGGGCAAACGCCAGATCGGTCTTACCCGTCAGGCGGGTGCCTTCCAGGATAATCTTTGGTGAACGTTTAATTACCATGGGGGGAACCTCCGGGGAGTCGGCCGACTGCTCGGAATTCAGCAAGGGCATAAGTTAGCTCCATATAAGTCAAGGTTCTTTTTCTTTACAAGCATGGCTGTTCCGAGGGGCTGCTACTGGCATAGGGGTAGCCGAGATAGGAGTTGCAGGATTTAAATAGAAATTTATCGAGATTAAGAATTGGCTTAGCCTGCCCAAAGATTACGAGATGACGAAGACTTCTACGTTTCTTTCATTGCAGAACCCGCTGTTCAAAAGGCTTTGGGTGATGAGCCTGATTTCGGGTTGCTGCGTTTCCGCGCACGACACGGCCAGTACTTGGCTGATGAGCAGACTGAGTCATTCGAGTTTTCTCATTTCGCTCATCTCGACCGTCGCGTCGCTCCCGTTTTTCCTTTTTACGCTACCCGCAGGTGCTTTAGCCGATATGACCGACCGGCGCAGGCTGCTCTTGGTGATGAACGTCTGGCTCGGCTGTGTGGCTGGTGGCTTAGCACTGTTCGCCGGACTGAACTTGCTGAACCCATACCTGATTCTACTATCTGTCTTTCTAATCGGGATTGGCTTCAGTTTCTATGCTCCGGCTTGGTCGGCCATTGTCCCCGAAGTCGTGTCAAAGGAACAATTAGCCTCTGCCATCACTCTAGGTGGCCTTCAACTTAACATCTCCGGTATTATCGGCCCGGCAATAGGCGGTCTGATTCTGGCCAGGTTCGGCGCTCACTATGTTTTTGCGGCAAACGCCGTCTGTTTTTTTCTTCTTCTGCTGAGTCTCACTGGGTGGGGCCGTGCTTACGCAACCCCTAAAATGCCGCTGGAAAATTTCTTCGATTCGTTAGCCAGTGCGGTCCGCTATATCCGATACGCCCCGGGGATTCAGGTGGTGTTGGCGCGGGATGTGATTTTCTCCGTTTTTATCGCGGTCATCCCCGCGTTGCTGCCAGTGGTCGGTCTCAAACAACTTGGTCTGGATCCATCTAAATTAGGCCTGTTGTTCACTTCCATGGGAGTCGGCTCAGTAATCGGCGCGGTGGCCGTAATTCCACGAGCGCGAGCCAAATTCTCCGCGAATACGTTGACCATTCTGGCAAACCTGTTGCTGGCGTTTGTGTTCTTGCTGATGGCATTTGTTCGAGACACGAATCTGTTCATGGGGGTAGCAGCATTGGCCGGACTGGGTTGGACACTGACCGCCTCGGAGTTGTGGATAGCTGGCCAGCGAGCCATGCCCAGCTGGGCGCGAGGCCGAATGAACGCAACCCATATGATGGTTTCACAAGGCGGCCTCGCTCTGGGTGGCCTCACCTGGGGTGCGCTGGCAGCTGGCGTCAATGTCGAGTTCGCTCTAATCGCCGCTGCGTTATTTCTTATCTTTAGTGTGTCTTTGGCCTTCCCACTCTCGATCGATTTTACCAAACGGCTAAACCTGGATCCGGCTCCGTTAACGACCCAGTACCATCGGTTCTTGCACGTCCCTGATCCTTCAGACGGACCGGTAGTAGTAGTAATGGTTTTTGAAGTCGAACAGGAAAACCGGCGCCGTTTTCTGGATCTCATGCGGGAGATGCGGCTCATCTATCTGAGAAATGGAGCCTTCAGTTGGAGGTTGGACGAAGACCTGGAAAAACCGAATCGGTTCCGGATGGAGATGATGGTTTCTTCCTGGTCAGAGCATCTTGAGCAGCATAAACGGATGACCAAAAATGAGCTGGTGGTTTGGCGGAGAACCTGGAGTCTTCACACCTCGGCTTCAGATGGGCCCGTGGTAAAACATTATCTATCGGTGCACCGTGAATTAATGACTCGTCGTCCACACTTGCCGACCTCAGAAACGCCGGAAGGCGAAGAAGACAATCCGGTCAGCCTGTTTGGCTAAATGCCTCAATGCATTTGTCAAAAGCCGGTGGATGAAGGAATTTACTTCCGTCTTCCTGACTCCCCCTTTTAGACGCATGTCTAAACACTCTTCTACTTTCACCGCGCTTGGTAATCCCACTTATCGCCAGATCTGGCTGGCTAGCCTGTTGTCGAGCGTCTGCATCGGTGCCCATGATACTGCCGCTACCTGGGTGATGAATATGCTCAGCCCTTCGGCGTTCCTACTGTCCCTGATGTCGACAGTCGCGTCCCTGCCTTTCTTCCTGTTCACCTTACCGGCCGGGGCGCTGGCTGATATGGTGGATCGGCGGAAGCTCCTGCGTTTCATGAATTTGTGGTTGGCGGTAAGCGCCGGGCTACTAGCGGTGCTGTTTGGGTTTCATTGGCTAACGCCGACGCTCGTCTTGATCTGCGTTTTTTTCACCGGCATCGGATTCGCTTTTAATGCACCGGCCTGGGCTTCAATCGTGCCTGAGATTGTTACAAACGACGAACTTCCCTCCGCTTCAACCTTAAGTGGGCTCCAGTTCAATATCTCCGGGATTATCGGACCGGCGCTGGGTGGGTTGGCCCTGCGGTTTGTTTCCCCTAGCTGGGTCTTCGGCCTGAATGCCTTGTGCTTCCTGGTCGTGATTTTTGCGGTCGTTAAATGGAAGCGCGTCAGTCAGGGGTCTAAGCTTCCCCTGGAGAATTTCTTAGAGTCTTTTGCGACTGCCATTCGGTACGTCCGTTTTGCGCCGGGCGTTCAGGTCGTTTTGGTGCGCAACGTTCTCTTCTCTCTCTTTATCTGCGTGATCCCGGCTCTTCTTCCCGTGGTCGGTTTGCAAAAGCTAAGATTTGAGCCTTCGAGTCTTGGATTGTTGTTTACCTGTATGGGGGCCGGGTCTGTGTTCGGAGCGGTGTTTGTGGTGCCCAAATTGCGGGATCACCTCGCTTCCAATGCGATCATTATTTCCGCCAGCGTCCTGCTGGTGGTGGTCTATCTCGGGATGGCCTTGATCACGGATCACATCCTGTTCATGGGCATTGCCGCAGTGGCAGGCATCGCTTGGACTTTGGCAGCTTCAGAGCTCTGGGTAGCCGGCCAGCGAGCCATGCCCGATTGGGCTAGGGGCCGGATGAACGCCACCATCATTATGGTTTCTCAAGGCGCGATGGCGTTGGGCGGTATCATCTGGGGCTTGTCGGCTAGTATGCTGAACGTCACGCTGACTCTGGAGATCGCCGCCGGTTTGCTCCTACTAAGCCTCTTGCTATCGATCCCGTTTTCCATCGATATTATTGGAGAGCTCAATTTCACTCCTGCCCCGGTTACCGGCTCAGCACTTAAGCTATTGCATGTTCCCCGCCCGCACGATGGCCCCATCTCGATCACTTATGAATTTGAAGTCCATCGATCCCGTGGCTCTGAGTTCATTCGTTTGCTTCGAGAGGTTCGCCTGATTCATCTTCGAAATGGGGCATATAGCTGGCGTCTGCACGAGGATCTCGGGCGCGCCAATGTTTACCGGATCGAGATGATGATGCCGTCCTGGACCGAACATCTCCTGCAAAGGGAACGCTATACCAAGTCAGAGAAAGACGTTTTAGAACAGGCCGTTGCGCTTCACTCCGGGGAAAATCCGCCCGTTGAACGCGTTTACCTTTGCGTGAACCGAGAGCTACTCAACCATGTCTCGCTCTTCAGCCAGCCCGGTACTGCGCCAACTAGCCCCCTTGATCTTGGCACCCAGGAGATCGGGAATACGGCGTAGTCGGCGTGTAGGCGTATGGGCTCCGGTAGCGGTCCGGCGGCCGCCCATGCGTCAACATAAGAGGCCGTTCAAGCCCCCTCGGTAGCGGCGACTGTCCCGCTAGGTCTGTGGCAGGCTCGACCTAGCCATAGCCGCGAAGCGATCGGTTCGGCGGGCCTCAACGCGCAGTCGCCATCACAACGCTCGGATGGCGACTGCGCGTTGAGGTCAGACACACCTGTCGCTTCGATACGATGAGGGATTGGGCCATACCTTTGGACCTCATGGACAGTCGCCGCTACCGAGGTGCCCGCCGGACCTTCTATTAGTTTGACGCCTATGGACGGTTGCCGGATCCCACAAGGGTCTGTAGTATGCCTAGCCCTTAGCATCCCGCGCCTCGACCTCAGCGATGAATTCGGCGACCGATCTACCGATCGTCTCCGGGTGATCCTCTTGCAAGTAATGCAGGCCTGCGCCGAGCTTCACGAGCCTGCAGTCACGGAGCTTATGGGCGAACTCTTCCGCCAGGACGGGCGACACGATAGCGCCGGGATCGGCACTGAAGAGAAGCTTCGGGTAGGTGGACGCGGCAAGAGCGGCATGCGCCTTTTCCAGCGTCGCAACCACGTCTGCAGGTTGTCCCGCGATCGGCAGCTCGTTTGGAAAACGCCAGGCTGGCCGTCGTGATGATGGCGTCGGGAACGGAGCGCGATAGACCGCCATTTCCTCGTCCGTCAGCTTGCGCACGATCGAACCCGGCAGCACTCGTTCGACGAAAGCGTTGTCTTCCAGGATCAATTGCTCTCCTTCACCAGGTGTTCGGAACTTGCGAAAGATTTCGCGCGCTGCGGCGTTTCTCAGAAACTGCTCCCAGGTCGGGATCGGCCAGATGAACTCCATGAAGGCTAATCCCCGGACGAAGTCAGGACGGCGCGCCGCGAGGTGAAAGCCGAGCGCGGTTCCCCAATCGTGCAAGACGAGGTAGGCCGAGGCGATCCCAGCCTGCGCGATGAAGGCGTCGAGATAGCGGACGTGATCCTCGAAACGGTACGTGATGTCAGGTTTGCCCGATTGGCCGAAGCCGATCAGATCTGGAGCCACGCAGTGTGCCACGTCTGCGACGAGGGGCATAATGTTGCGCCAGAGGTAAGAAGATGTCGGATTGCCGTGCAGGAAAAGTGCGACCGGAGCCTCTGTCCGGCCTGCTTCCCGGTAGGCCATTTCGGAATCGAGAACGGAGAGTTTGGGCAGATTGATGTCTAGGTTCATGTCGATGGTTCCTTGAATACCGTGGCAAAAACGATGCGTTTAAAGCGCTCGAGAGGTTCGGCGTTGCGCGCGACCTTCATGCGCAGGACCGCGCCCTCCCAGGAGGACAAGAGGAATTCAGCCAGTTCTTCGGCCGCAAACGCCGCCGCGATCTCACCGGTCGCCTGGCCCTCGGCGATGCAGGCCGCGAAAGGGGTGCGCCACTCGATAAAGATGTTGGCCAGGCGGGCGCGTAGCATCTCGCTTTGCGGCGCTGCCTCGAGGCTGAAATCGCCGATCAAGCATCCCCGGCTAAATTCTGCATTGGCGAGACGTTCGGTGATGATGTCGAGATAACGCCTGAGCTTTTGTCGAGGCGTACGGCTGCGGTCGCTGAGCGCCTCCTGAACGACCAGCTTGAGGTTGTCGAAATAGAGGTCGAGAACCTCGCGTGCGAATTCCTCTTTTGAGCGGAAATGGTTCGTGAACGAGCCCTGCGGCGCCGGTGCTTCGGCCACGATATCGCGCACGCCGGCTCCGACGTAACCCTTGCGGAACATGACCTTGAGGCCGGCTTCTAGGATACGTTCACGGAGAGAATGTCTGGCCACGCGATTCAATACGTACGAACGTATTGGATGTCAAGTAAGCGCAAACCAAAAATTCTCTTACTGTTCGATTTTTCTCTAGACGCGTGTTTACCTAATCGCTAACGCCGATACGCCTACACCCCGATACGCCCACACGCCTACTCCGTGCCGCCCTTCAGCGCCGCCTCAAGTGCATGCCACCCGAGCGTGGCGCACTTCAAGCGTTGCGGAAACTTTTTCACACCGGCAAGAGCACGTAACTGGCCGAGACCCTCGCTCGGGGCGTCCTTGGTAAGAAAATCAATAAAATGTCTCAGCAACGCCAAAGCCTGTTCCTGGCTCGTTCCTTTCACTTGGAGCGTCATCAGCGAGGTCGAAGCGGTGCAGATCGCGCATGCTTGGGCCTGGAACGAAATAGTCTCAATCTTGCCTTCCGGCGATTGCAAAACGAATACGGTGACTTCATCGCCGCATGCCGGATTGTATCCTGAACCACGAGTCGCAGGCGGAGGCAGCACCCCGCTGTTACGGGGGCGCTTCGAGTGATCCAGGATAATTTCTTGGTACAGCTCGTCGAAGTCCATGAAAGGGTGATAGGTTCTAAATTCTACGTTCCAGGTTTGAGGTTGGGATGCTCTCCGCTTCAAACCATGCTTTCGTCGAGCTACGTCCCCAGCCACCACCTGCAGCTTACAACCTATAACTTAAAACCTAAAACTTCTAAAGATCACACCGGCTTACCCGAAGTATTTCGCTGCCGCGTAGAGAACCTCGACTAAGCGATCGAGTTCGGATTCTGTATTATACAGATAGAAACTAGCTCTGGCGGTGGCATTTAATCCGAGTTTACGGACAAGCGGTTGATTGCAATGATGTCCGCCGCGCAGTGCAATCCCGTGCTGGTCGGCGAACGCTACCAGGTCGTGCGCATGGATATTCCCCAGCTGAAAGCTGACGATCCCAGCTCGCTCATTAAGAGGACCAAAGACTCGCAGATCAGGCACTTCGCGTAGCCGGGCCGCGGCCGTATAACCAAAATAATGGTCGTTCTCTTGGATCAAGCTTCGTCCGACTCGGTCAAGATAATCGAGCGCGGTAGCCAACCCGATCGCGCCGGCAATATGCGGAGTGCCGGCCTCGAACCGGTGTGGGGAAGGCTTCCAATCCGCTCGTTCAAAAGTTACACTAAGGATCATTTCGCCGCCGGTTTGATACGGCTCCATTTTTTCCAGCAGGCTCTTTCGCCCGTATAAGACCCCAATCCCAGTTGGTCCGCAGCATTTGTGACCCGAAAAAGCCAGAAAATCGCAATCGATTGCTCTGATATCCAGAGGCATGTGCCCAGCGCTCTGAGCTGCGTCGATCAATACCACCGCGCCGCGCTGGTGAGCCGTACGACACACTTCTGCGACAGGATTGATCCGGCCGAGTGAATTCGAAATGTGGGTAAGTGCAACGATCCGAATCGGATTATTCGTCAGAATAGTGTCGAGTTGAGTCCAATCGATTTCCCCCTCATCTCCGGTCACGGTCAAGAAATGGAGCTTGGCTCCCGTACGTTTGGCGACCATCTGCCAGGGGATCAGATTGGCGTGATGTTCCATCTGCGTCAGCAGAATGCCTTCGCCGGGTTTGAGCTCGTTCCCGGCCCAGGAAGAGGCTACCAAATTGATCGATTCGGTTGTGCCCCTCGTGAAGATAATCGATTCAGCGTCCTCAGCGTTAAGATAGGTCGCGACGCGCTGCCTGGCATTTTCGTAAAGCGTCGTGGCCCGGTTGCTGAGCGCATGCAGGCCTCGATGCACATTAGCGTGATCCTGCCGGTAGTACCGGCTGAGTTCGTCGATCACGCTGTCCGGCCGTTGCGTTGAAGCGGCGTTATCCAGATAAACCAACGGGTATCCATTAACCGTTTGATTAAGGATCGGGAAATCGGCACGAAACCTTTCTGCCAGCGAAGGAACAGTCACGGAGCGATTGTCGCCCCGGGCCTGGGGGGTTGCAACTGTTCGCCGTTCACGGGTCGTCCGTATCAGTAATCAGTAATCAGTAACAGAGAAGTTCAGCGTCGGGAATGGGCCGGATTGCAAGCAAAAAGGACCGCTAAATACTTGGCTTCGGTCTAATACCTCCTGATGGTGGTCTCCTTGAACTCCAGCAACTCTCGAACTCCTTTTACTGATTACTGATTACTGACACACTGATTACTGATTACTGATTACTGATTACTGATTACTGATTACTGATTACTGATTACTCTCACCCCTATGGATCCGATTCAATTGGGTTTACCCCATCGACCGCCGTTCATCTTTATCGATGAGGTTACATCCGTCGAACCAGGGCGGAGCGCCCGAGCCACGAAGTGTTTTTCAAGCCAGGAACCTTTTCTGAAAGGACACTTTCCCGGGAATGCCATTATCCCTGGGGTGTTGATTGCAGAGGCCCTCGCACAGACGGCGGGGATAGCCATCGGAGCGCCCGGTAAAATGTTTCTCCTAACCGCGATTCGGGCTATGAAGTTTTTAAGGCCGGTCCGGCCAGAAGAAGCCATCGATCTTTTTGCCGAGTGTTTAAACGAAATGAACGGTCTCACCCAATGCGCGGTCCGCGCCACTTGCAAAGGGGAACCCGTCGCGGAAGGTCAATTGGTCCTGGCGCTGGCAAAGCCACCGGGGGGAAGCCGGTAGGGATGAGCTCCCGACTACGCAAAGCCTAACAGACTGTTGAAAAACGGCTCCGTAGGAGCCAGATATTTATAGCTCGCGACGCAAAAAAAACGGGATCAGCTCCGTAGGAGCGACATCTAATTGGGATCGTTGCTTGCCGTTGGAATCGCGTTCTTCGATGCCGCTCCTAGCGGAGCTGATCACCTTTCTATTGGGTATAGCTATAAAGATTGTGCTCCTACGGAGCTAGTTGTCCGCTCCGCTCAATCGTGGGCTAAGCAGGATCTCGCGTTTTTCAGCAGTTTGCTAAGTCGCGCCATACTCCAGGCGCGGTGAACCGGAAAAAGACGCGGACGAGCAGGAGCTTGTCCTACCGCAGAAACGGATTATGGCGTTTTTCTTCGCCAATTGTCGTCTCAGGGCCGTGACCCGACAGAACCCTGGTTTCATCCGGCAAAACCAAAACTTTCTTAGAAATATTCTCGATTAATTCCGAGTGATTTCCCCCAGGAAGGTCCGTACGTCCAATGCTTCCAGCGAATAAAACATCGCCTCCGACCAGCAGGTTTTGTTCGGAAGAGAAAAAGCAAAGACTGCCTGGACAATGTCCGGGGACCAGTAAGACGTCGAAAGTAGAACTGAGAAAGTCTTGAGATCTGCCTTCGGAAATCAGGAAATCAGGTTCGACCGGTTCCGCTTCGAGAAAAAAACCGAATTGTTTAAAAAAGTCCGGATCGCTGATTAACGGGACGGAATCCGCGTGGCAGCCCACCTTGCAACCGAACCGCCTTTTGATTTTGGCGGCGTCATCGATGTGATCAATGTGGCCGTGCGTGAGCAGCAACAGGCTCGGAGTAATGTTCTCTCGTTCCAGCCAATCCAGCGTCCCCGTCGGAGCATCGAAAAGAATTTCTCCAGCCCGGGCTTTGATTAGGTAAGCGTTGGTGTCGAAGATACCGCCAATAAAGGTTTGAAACTCAGACATATTGAGGGAAAGCTCCAGCAGGGCCCGTCTACGCGGCTCGCAAAATGGTATTCCGTAACTCTTCTGTCAATTCGTTGTGTGCCCGCCGCATGAAAATCACTAGCGTTGCTTTCCTCGGCCTCTCGGTCTTGTGCGCCACCAATTGTAGCATCGGCCAACTTAAGCAGAGTTCAGCTGACTCGCGACAAATCGCCATCACGGTCGCGAGACTTCTCGAACAAGCGCATTACAGCCGCCAGAAGCTCGATGATGGCATGGCGAAAAAGATCCTCGACACGTATCTGGAGGATCTTGATTACACGAAACTCTTTTTTACCCAAGAGGACATTGACGCGATCTACCACAAATACGGGCCAACACTTGATCAGGACCTGACGGTAGGGAACGTGCAGCCGGCCAGAGAAATTTATGCCTTGTTCAAGACCCGGGTTACGGATCGGGTCAGCAAGATCAAGGAACTGCTCAAGCAGGACTACAGCTTTAAGAGTACCAAGACGGTCGCGCTGGATCGTCATAAAGAACCTTGGCCAGCGAATGCCGCCGAGGCCGATAGCCTGTGGCGCGACCGGGTCGAGGGCGAGTTGTTGCAAGAAAAGCTGAATAAACTTGCCGTGGATCCGGGACCGAAGGTCGTCGAAAAGCGGTACGATCAACTGATAAAGAACCTGGATGAGCGAGATGACAATGATGTGTTGCAGCTTTTTCTGAACGCTGCCGCTCAGACCTATGATCCTCACTCCGAGTACCTAGGGAAATCGGATCTCGAAAGTTTCGAGATCAATATGCGCCTCTCGTTGACTGGTATCGGTGCGGAGCTTAAGCCGGAAGACGGTTTCGCCAAAGTGGAACGCTTGATTTCCGGTGGGCCGGCTCAATTGAGTGGAAAGGTGAGCGTTGGCGACCGCATCGCGGCGGTCGCGCAAGGCAAGGACGGATTTGTCGACGTTGTCGATATGAAGATCGACAAAGTGGTGGAGTTGATCCGAGGTAAAAAGGGCACCGTTGTTCGCCTGATGGTTGTTCCGGCTAATTCGGCCGACCCGTCGAAGAGAAAGATCATCGAGCTCGTTCGGGACGACGTCAAACTGACGGAACAAGAGGCAAAAGCCGAATTAATTGAGAAAGACCTTCCAGACGGCACTGCTGAGAAACTGGGTTGGATCACGTTGCCATCCTTCTATCAAGACATGGAACGCTCTAGGACCGGGAAGAGCACTTCACGAGACGTCGCCGCTCTAATTAAGAGATTGGAACACGAAGGAATCCAAGGTCTGGTTATCGACTTGCGCCATGACGGTGGCGGTTCTCTGGACGAGGCCATAAAAATGACTGGCCTTTTCATCAATCAGGGTCCGGTCGTTCAGGTGAAGGATGCCAACGGGGACGTCCAAGTGCTTAAGGACCAAGACCCAGGAGTTTTATACAGCGGTCCGCTTATCGTTCTTACTAATCGGCTTAGCGCGTCAGCCAGTGAGATCTTCGCCGCGGCTCTGCAAGATTACGGGCGAGCCGTGATTGTCGGCGACTCGAGCACCTTTGGAAAGGGCACGGTGCAAACCTTGCTGGAGTTGGGGAGATTTATGCCGTTGCTAGGCGGGTCGAGCAACGATGCCGGCGCTCTTAAATTGACGGTCCAAAAGTTCTATCGAGTTGCGGGTGGTTCCACCCAGCTGCGCGGAGTGATTTCGGATATTGTTTTACCCTCGCTCAGCGACAATTCAGAAATTGGGGAAGCCTCCCTCGATCATCCTTTGCCGTACGATGAGGTCGAGCCTGCTGCCATCGATTTGGCGAATAACCGGAAGCCGCTTTACATCGATGACCTGCGTAAGCGCTCTGGTAATCGCCTTAACCAGGATGCTGCGTTACAGGATATTACGGCGGATATGAGGATTCTGAAGGATCGTCTGAAGACGAATCGTTTGTCGGTAAATGAGAAAATCAGGAGGGACGAGTTGGACGAGGACAACGATCGCAAAGAAAAGGAGACGACTGACGAGAAGAAGATCGACGCTCAACTCCAAGACAAGCGGTTCGAGCTAACCTTAGCAGATATCAACAAGCCTCAGTTGAAGCTTTTGCCGAAGGAAGCTTTGCCTGCTGCAGGTAAGGACGCAAAGGCGTCTCCGACACCTGGGGGAGAAGGCAGCATCGATGAAGAGAACGGAAATACCGCTGATTCCGACGCGATTCGCCGAGAGACGTTAAACATCATGGCCGACTTGGTCGATCTGCAAAGATCTCCTAGAACCGCCGGTAGATAGCCTCGCTTCCGTCTTTCGCTAGGCGACTCGACTGAGCGCCGAGTGTCCTACTGCGCGCAAGTGGTGAGCAAGGAGAGGTCGTGAGGCAGCCCTGCGTATCCTCCGTGCTCTGTAGCGTTGCGCCAGCGAGCCGGAATCGGCAACGCGCCTCTTCCAACTTCCAACTTAAAACCTACAACTTAGAACCTACAACTCTCAGACCGCTCCCCTTGCGTCGGACGCGGCATTCGCGACTGCTACCGCCTCACTTAGATCGATCGTTCCGTCAAACAGTGCTTTCCCGATAATCGTCCCATACAATCCGGGGAGTGAAGCAAGCCGCCTCACGTCATCGATCGTGGCGACTCCGCCGCTGGCAATGACCTGGGATTTTGCCTTTTGAAGAACCGCTTCGAGGGCGCTGAAGCTCGGACCGGAAAGCATTCCGTCGGTAGCAATGTCCGTGAAAATGATCGTGCCGACGCCGATCTTGCAAATTTGGTCGATAAACTCAAGCGCATCTACATGGGTCACTTCTGCCCATCCCTTTACGGCGACCTTACCTTCTCTAGCATCCACTCCTACGGCAACCGCTTCACCGCCGAAACCGGCGACCAGTCCATGCAGGAATTTAGGGTCCTCGACGGCTTTTGTTCCAATTACGACGCGAGCCGCCCCAGCATCCAAGAGGGTTTCCGCCGCTTTGAATGACCGAATACCGCCTCCCACCTCGACCGGTATATTTAAAGAACTAACCAGCTTTTTGATCAGCCCCAGATTTCGTTGTTCTCCCGTGAAGGCAGCCTCCAAGTCGACCACGTGGAGACAGTTTGCCCCTTCCTCTTCCCATCGCTTCGCGTAGTACAGCGGATCTCCGGGGTAAACGGTTTTTTGTTCCAATTTGCCCTGGCGGAGACGTACCACCTGGCCCTCGAACAGATCGATCGCAGGCAAGATAATCATTAGAGTGTGTCCAAAAATTTACGGAGTAGTAGCAGGCCGCTTTCTTGACTCTTCTCGGGATGAAATTGGGTAGCCAGCAAGTTCTTAGTTGCGACCGCGGCCGCAAAACGGTGCCCGTATTCAGTGTACCCGGCTACGATAGATTCGTCTTGCGGTTGCGGGTAGTAAGAATGGACGAAGTAAAAGTATGGGTCCGGAGGAAGGTCCGCATACAGGCCGCGGGCATGCTCCGTCCACTTGACCGAGTTCCAACCGATCTGCGGTACTTTGACTGTCCCTGTAGGAAATTTTCGAACCTGTCCTTGGAATATTCCTAAGCCCGCGACTCCAGGCGATTCCTCGCTTGATTCGAAAAGCAATTGGAAACCAAGACAAACTCCAAGGAAACGTCTGTCATCGTTTAACCACTTCTGGAGCGGGACGAAAAGGTCGCGGTTTTTGAGCTGTTTGACAGAATCGCCGAAGGCCCCTACCCCGGGGAGAACGATGGCATCGAAGCCAGGTGCAATCGGCCCCTGCTCAAGACGGGTAATCTGTGCTCCCGCGGCCTCCAAGGCTTTGGTTACGCTACGCAGGTTGCCTGACCCATAATCAACCAGTCCGAGTCTTGGTCCTAGATTCACGTCATCAGCCTTTGTTTCTAAAGATCTTGGGAGCCGCACTTTGGTGCAGCCAGACTGTCGTAGCCTGCATCGCTGACAGATGCATGCGCATTTGTGAGGGATACAGGCTTAAAGTTTACCTTTTGAGCTGGGTACTCCGGTTACGCGTGGATCTATCTGGCAGGCCATGTCTAAAGCCCTCGCCAGCGCCTTAAATATGGCTTCAACAATGTGATGGTTGTTTTTTCCGTATTCAACTTCTACGTGCAAGGTCATCGCAGACGACGTTGCTAAGGCCCGACTAAACTCTTCTACTAATCCAAAATCGAATGAGCCGATTGGACCTACTGCGGACGGCGCCCGAAATTCGAGAAACGATCGCCCGCTCAAATCAATCGCGACTTGAGCCAACGCTTCGTCCATCGGTATCCGAGCCGATCCGTAACGCCTGATCCCGGTCTTATCAGCGAGAGCAGCAGCCAAAGCTTCTCCCAGCACGATACCCGTATCCTCGACCGTGTGATGGAAATCGACCGCCAAGTCGCCTCGAGCCTTGATCGTGAGATCGAAGAGGCTGTGCTTGGCCAGCAGCACCAACATATGATCAAAGAACGGGATTCCGGTATCGATGTTTCCAGTTCCAGAACCGTCAAGCACAAGCTCAACGCTGACAGAAGTTTCGGCTGTTTCTCGGTGCCGAGAGGCGCTCCTTGGACTCATAGACTGTTAACCATATAGCACAACGCGGTTAGCAGGTCACCGTTCACGGTTCAGCGTTTGGCGTTCGGCGTTCGGCGTTCGGGGCAGTGGGGTCGCTGGGCAGGACGGAGTCATCCGCTTTTCTCTTGCGGCCGCCGGGTCGTTCCCGAAGCCCACACCTTCCCCGACCAAAGAACGAGAATACACATTTGGGTTCGAGAACGCCTTCGCGGCGCACGAGGGTCCGACTTGGCTGCCCTTGCGTGAAAATTACCTCCTCCGGACGAGGCTACGTCGAACGGGCGGTGCGCCCTCCCCAACCGATGGCGATATAAACCCGATATCTTGACGCGCATGCGCGGACGCGGGACAAAGGCGGGTCGCATCTGTTCGGGTGCCCAGAGATCCCACTGCCCGCCAAACGCCAAACGCGAACAGCAACTTCAGGGTTGCAAGCGGCAAAAATGCAAGTATGTACTTGCATCGTTAATTCAAAGCAGACAAATCCAGCGCAGCGTACCCGCTCCTACGGCGATCTTACTCGCCAGCGCATCCTTGATGCTGCCGAGCGGGTGTTTTCACGCGACGGTTTCCAGGGCGCGACCACCCGCGAAATTGCTCGGGAGGCGAGCGTCAATGAAGTCACGCTCTTTCGGCATTTCCGGAGTCGTGACGATCTCCTTCGGGAAACTATGCTTTGCCGAAGCCTTGCTCCAGAAGATCTTATTGGGGCAAGAAGCGAATGGGAACGCGACCTGCCTGGTCAACTGGAAGCGTACGTGCGCAAGTATTATGAAATGCTTTTGGAGCGAGAGGCGTTAGTCAGAGCGGTTGTGGGAGAGGGTAGGCTCCTTCCACCTGCTGTCAGGGAAGCGCTTATGGCGAAGATGACCCCGGTGCGAGCCACCTTGATAGAGCGGCTGGAAGCAGCGAAAGCGGCAGGATTCGTCAAACCTGAAGTCGACCTCGGCTGTGCCGTCGATATCCTTCGTGATACCGTACATACGGGTATGCTGCGCCACACCGTGTACGGCACGGGCGGTTACTCCGTTGACACCTATCTGCGCACCGTTGTCGCGATTTTCCTCCAGGGTATCCATAGCTAGGAGCCAAGAGCGAGGAGACGAGTCTCTAGGCTAGCCCCCAATCGTCCTCGTAATCGTCGTCGTCCTCGACCCAGCGCATTGCCGTGTCTGAACGCGATGCATCGCCCGCTGCGCCACCCGAAAACCGCCTCCTCACTTTTTGCAAGTAAGCGCTTGCAATCTGCGTACAAAGCAAGTAAGTGCTTGCATTACTCCGGCGAGTTTCCGCGGCAATGGTTGCCAGAGAGTTTAGCCGGTCGAAACCACGGCTTTTTCGGACTGAGTTATGAGAACCACAGTGCCACGTGAACAAAATCCGCACTTTTTGACAGGAAGGAACAGGAAGAAAATTTGGTTTTTCCTTTGGCCAAGGCGAGGCAGCGAGAATTTTCCGTCGCTAGGGCCGGATAGTAGGGCGAAAGCTCGATGCAAGTAAGCGCTTGCACTCAACCAGCGATGCAAGTATCTACTTGCATGAACGAAGGCGTCACTTCCAAACGGGCTCGCCTCCAAAACGGATCCGTTGATCAGACCAGACAACGGATTCTGGCTGCAGCCCACAAAGTGTTCTCTAGAGATGGATTCCAGGGGGCTACGACTCGCGAGATTGCTTGTGAGGCTGACGTTAACGAAGTCACCATTTTTCGCCATTTTCATACGCGGGAAGAGCTGCTGCATTCGACGCTCAAACATAGTTGCGCTTCTCTGGATGCTCTGGTGCAGCCAGACGAGAATTGGCGACAAGATCTGTTCGGTCGTTTAGAGCGCTACGTTCGAGAGCTTTACGCGCTGGTGAGAGGAAAAGAGGCGATCGTTCGAGCTTTTATTGGTGAGGCGCCCATTTTGCCGGAGTCCACTCGGCGCACCCTTCAGGAATTCATGTTAAAACGGAAGGCGGTATTTGTGGCAGGCTTGCAGCAAGCGCAAGAGGCAGGTTTGGTGCGAAAGGGAGTGGATCTTTCGGCCGGCGCGGATTTCATTCGTGATGCCGTGCATAGCGCGATGCTTCGCCACACCGCGTATGGAGATGACGCGGATTCCATTGCCGCGCATTTGAAGGGTATCACGGACATTTTTTATCAAGGCATCAGGGCCTAAGACCGAACCAGGACTTTTTGCCATGGCTCAAACACTGGAAGAGAACTATCGAGAGGCTACACAGGAGGTTTCGAAAGCGTTACAGGATGGCGCTCGCAAACTAACGCTGCGCGACCGGCTTGGGAAGCGGTTTAAGAGAACAATGCTGGGGATTGGCCTCGTCTTCGTTGTGGCAATGGCCGGTCTCTATTTCTATGCGCAAGCGGCCAGCTATCAATCAACTGATGACGCATTCATCGCCGCGCACACGATTGAAGTGGCGCCTAAGATTGCCGGAAAGATTGACTCAGTTTTCGTCAAGGACAATCAACTCGTGAAGAAGGGCGACCTGCTGGTGGAGATTGATCCCCGCGACTATGATGCCCAGTTGGACCAAAAACAGGCGGCCCGGGACAGTGTTAAAGCCGAAGTGCTATCCGCGCAGGCTGCGGTGGACCAGCAAATCGCGAATGTGCGAAGTCTCCAGGCGACCCTTGACGAAGACAGAGCGGATCAACAAGCGTCTGAGGCACAAGCCGATCAAACATCTGACGATTTGCGGCGAGAGCACGACCTCTATAATACCCACGTTGTATCGATCCAGGATTTAATTCACTCGCAAGTCGCTAATCGGGCGGCGCAGGCTAATCTCGATTCAGCGAAAAAGAAGGTCGCCGCGGGAGAGGCTCGATTAGCGGAGGGAGAGGCGGAGGTACGCACTTTTCAGGCGCTGGTTGAGTACGTTCTGGCGCAAGAAAAGCAGAACAATGCCACCGTCGAATCAGCCAAATTGAATGATTCGTACACGAAGGTCTATGCCCCGGAAAATGGGCGCATCACTCGCAAATCAGTGGAACCGGGAGACTATGTCCAGGTCGGACAGTCACTGTTGGCTTTAGTTCCCTCAGAAATCTACGTGACTGCGAACTATAAGGAAAATCAGGTGAAGCTGATGCGTCCCGGACAGCCGGTAGAGGTTGAGGTAGACGCTCTTGGCGGCCGTAAGTTCGAAGGCCACGTCGACAGCATCCAGATGGGCAGCGGAGCCGCGTTCAGTCTACTGCCTCCGGAGAACGCGACAGGCAACTACGTAAAGGTGGTTCAGCGAATCCCGGTTAAGATTCTGTTCGATCAGGCCCCCGATGTCGGTTTGCCGATCGGTCCCGGAGAGTCAGTGGTGCCGACGGTTGAAGTGCAGAACTTTCATTACTCGGCTCTGCAACTGATGGTCGTCTCGGCTTTGGTTGCTGTCGCTATCCTGGGCATGCTCTGGTGGGGTACGAGGCCGCCTAAAGTTAAGCGACCAGCGTAGGGTCAGCTATGGCGACCGAAACGCCAATTGCAGCGGCCCAACCGTGGAAACCGGCGGCGAACCCTTGGCTCATCGCGGCAGCGGTGATGTCCGCCACGTTCATGGAGGTTCTTGATACCTCTGTCGCGAACGTTTCGTTGACGCACATCGCCGGGAATCTCTCTGCTAGTACGGATGAAGCCACCTGGGTTCTTACCAGTTATCTGGTTTCCAACGCAGTGGTCTTGCCAGCTACCGGTTGGTTAGGGCGTCGTTTTGGCCGGCGGCGTTTTTTGATTACCTGCATCACGATTTTCACCATCGCATCGGCTCTTTGTGGTGTAGCCAACAGCCTCGGCTTCCTGATCATAGCCAGGATCCTCCAGGGCGCCGGTGGCGGAGCCTTGCAGCCGGTCGCTCAAGCGATTCTGCTGGAGACGTTTCCACCAGAAAAGCGGGGCCAGGCTATGTCCGTCTATGCAATGGGAGTGGTTGTCGCACCGATCCTGGGCCCCACTTTGGGTGGCTGGATTACTGACAATTATTCCTGGCGCTGGGTCTTCTATATCAATCTTCCGATCGGCGTCGCTGCGATTCTAATGTGTCTCCGATTTTTGGAGGATCCGCCTTATCTCAAAAACGCCAAAGCTGGGAAGATTGATTTTGCCGGGTTCGGTTTCCTGGCTTTGTGGATCGGATGTCTACAGGTTTTTCTGGATAAAGGGCAAGATGAAGATTGGTTTTCGTCCACTTTCATCCAGTGGTTAGCCTTTTTCGCTGTCGGCGGTTTTGTTGTGTTTTTGATCTGGGAACTCACCCGAGATCATCCGATCGTTAATTTGAAGATTCTGAAAGATCGCAATCTTGCGATCGGTGTGGTCTTGAATTTCAGCGTTGGCGCAGTCCTTTACGGCACAACGGCGGTGCTTCCACAATTTTTGCAACTGTTGTTGGGGTACCCTTCTTTACAAGCAGGTCTGGTGATGAGCCCGAGAGGATTAGGGGCCATTGTCGGCAGCATGGTTGCTGGACGCGTAATAGCGAAAATCGATGGCCGGCTCTGGATGGCGCAAGGCGCCGCGATTCTAGGGCTTACCATGTTCCTGCTGGGTGGGGTCAATCTCAGTATGTCTCCCGAGACCGTGATTTGGCCGATTGTTATCAGCGGGTTCGCGATCACGTCGATTTTCGTTCCAATGACGACCTTTTCCGTAGCTACCGTTAAGCGGGAGAACATGGGAGATGCGGCCGGCTTGACGAGCCTGGTGAGAAACCTGGGGGGCTCGGTCGGGATATCGTTGGTAACGGCGCTGGTAACACGAAGTACGCAAGCCCATCAAGCATTGATGGTGGGACACCTAACGAACTTAGATGCTCCCTTCCGCAATCAAGTGGCGGCGTTGCAACAGTCCCTAGCCACGCAATCCGGCCAAGCCGCGCAGTCACAAGCGTATGGGGTAATCTATCAGACGCTCCAACAGCAGGCAGGTTTGTGGGCCTATGTTGAGCAGTTTCGAATGCTGATGCCCATCTGCCTTTTGCTGATTCCGATCATATTCCTGTTCAAAAAAGCAAGGGGACCTGCCCCGGTCGGAGCCGGAGGACACTAGGAACAGAAAATCTCACGCAAGGGCGCAAAACCGCAAAGGGGGAACGGTGATTCGTTTTGGAGTGTGCTTCTCGGCGCCGCGGGAAAGCAGCGCACCGCAAGCTGGCACCACACCTCAGTCCTCCTCGCATTTGTCATCGACCTTCCAGTTGGTAGCAGTTAACAGTTGGCGTTAGCGGTTCGTCCGATATTGCCCGTGCAGGGCATCGAACCGCCAACCGCCAACTGCCAACCCCTAACCCGACATGGAAGAACCTGAGGTTCCAACCGAGCATCTCCACGAACACATCCATGAGCATGCTGAGCACAGCACTGAACGTTGGATCCTGGGCGTAGCTTTAAGTTCTGCTCTTTTGGCGGCATTCGCTGCGGTGGCATCTTTACTGGCCGGGCATAACGCCAATGAAGCGGTGATATCGCAGATCGAGTCGTCTGACCAATGGAGCTACTATCAGTCGAAGAGCATTAAGGAAGCGCAATTAGCTGGGAAGCTGGATCTCTTAGCCTCGCTAGATAAGCCGGCCGCCGACGCCGATAAGAGCAAGCTCGCTCAATACGAAAAAGAGAAAGAAGACATTCGTAAGGATGCCGAGCATTTGCAAAAAGAGGCGCAGCAACTTTTGCGAACGCACGAAGCATTGGCCGCGAGTGTTACATTTTTTCAAATCGCGATCGCGGTCGGCGCCATCTCCGTCCTGATAAAGCGGAAAGCCTTCTGGTTGGTGAGCGTAGTGGTAGGGGTAATCGGAATCGGTTTTCTCCTACAAGCGCTACTGTTCGTGCACTAAGAGGGGTTCACGCTGGTTAGTTGAGAAAAGGTCTCGACCTTCTGGTGCCTCGTAAGGCGCTTCGTTCTCCTGAAGGACCGGGGCTGATCGTAAGCCCACCGATCTGGAGGGGAGCCGCTTTACAAGATGGCAGCTCTATCGGCTAGTAGCATGCGGCTCCCGGGAATGACCCAACGCAATGTTTTGCCCATCGCGTCTATTCGGTGCGGCGGATACGACCGGCCCTATAGAACTGCCACACCTGGAGACGTTCCCGGGAGCCGCCTGCTAGCAACCCATAGAGCTGCCATGCTACAAAGCGGCTCCCCTCCAGGCGTTCGGTCCGCTCAACCCGCGGCGTGTTTGCAACAACCTAAAACCTAAAACCTAGAACCTAAAACTTAAAACGGATAACCGTCAGCCGATCCTCAACTGCCGGTGCAGCCGCCAAAGCACCAATACCAAGAAGATAACGGTGAATGCGTTAATAATGATCGAGTTAAACAAGAAGATGCTGATGGTTTGTCCGAAAATTAGCTTTTCCGGACCGAAGAACACGTTGCGCTGCTTCGACGTGTAGTCTCGCTGCTTCATCTCCGCGTCCACCAGCATGTCTGAAATCTTCTTGTTTTGGAAAAGCTGTTCCGCAGTGACCCGGTTTCCCTTCCGATCAAAGCTATTTTCATCCAGCGATTTGCCGGCTGTAACCTGATCAACTAAGTGAAGCCGGCGGTCCACTTCGGCAGAGTCTTTGCCTCCAAGCCCGGAAAGAATAGCCAGTGCGTCTTTCAGATCTTCAAGGCGATCTTCTTCGTTGCTAGTGAGTTTCGGCGCATGGGCCAGAGCGTCGATCTTCGAGCTGAGCAAATCTTGGCGCCGCGTAAACGGATTTAATTTAGCTTGAACGTCCACCAAGGCTTCATAGGACCAACGCATGGGAATTAGTTCGCAGATCAGCGGCACCTCGACATTTTGGCCCTTCACTTTCCCGCCGCTGACCGCGTCTTGCGCCATCCGATCGCGCGTCAACGCATAGATGAAATCAAGGTTGCGGTTCATCTCCTCGTACTTGATCAGTGCCCCTCCCAAAATGATCTGAGGGATCAAAACCAGCGGCACGATGTTTGCCGCGGTCTTGGCATCGTCAACCAAAGCCGAAATCAAAAGTCCTCCCGCTACGCCGCTGACCGCCGTTGCCCCGACAAACCAAAGATAAGGCCAGAACATGCCGCGGATTTCGAGAATCGTATTTCCGATAGCGATAAAAAGCGCAGATTGGATAACTGCGAAAAGTGATAACGTAACAAACTTGGAAACAACGTAATACGGCAAATGGATGTTAAGGTTCCGTTCTCGCCGCAGAATGGTCCGGTCCCGAATAATATCATCGGCGCTGTTGGTCAGCCCTAAAAACATGGCCACCACGAGCGATAAGAAGAGGTAGGTTGGGATGTGGAAAGCATGCTCAAAGTCATAGCGGGTGTTCTCGGCATACCTCAGCACAAACCCGATCAAAGCGCTTAACAGCGGCGCCTCGAAGATGGTGGTCCAAAGGTTCGTGCGGTTCCTCAACTTGCTAACGAAGGCCCGCTTGAAAACGGTCCGGAACTTGACCCATTCATCTCGCCACCGAACCGGTTGCCGTTTAGCGGATGGAATCGGCGGTGCGGTTGTACCGGGCTGGACAACCGAGACCTGTCGCATCTCCTGGATTAAGCGGAATGATTCGTATTTGTCCCGCCAGTAGTCCGGTGAATAACGGCGGGAAGCGACGAGCTGGCCTCTAGTGTTCTCTTCATAGATCACGTCACCGCTCAGGTCTCGGAGAGGGGTTTCCAGTACATCAAAGATGAATTCCGGACGCGTGGTGCCGCAGGCCGGACATCCCCCAAGTTCAGTCCCGAAGTGTTGTTGGTGCTCGACGGACGCGAAATACTGAAGCATCTCTTGCGGCGTCCCGAAGAAAACCAGACGACCACCTTTATCCAGCAACACCGCTTTGCTGAACATCTGAAAGATCTTCGAGGTCGGCGTATGAATCGTGACCAACACGATTTTATTGTGAGAAAGCCCGCGGATAATTTCGATTACGTGCTCCGAGTCTTTCGAAGAGAGGCCGGAAGTCGGCTCGTCGAAGAGAAAGACGTCTGCCGAGCTGATCATGTCGAGGCCGATATTCAGCCGTTTTCGTTCGCCACCGCTCAGATACTTTTTCACGGAGCTGCCGACGAGGCTGTCACGCCGCTCGGACAAGCCGAGCTCAATCAGCTTGCCGTCAACCCGACGCAGGCGGTCCTTATTTGTGAGGTGAGGTGACCGGATCGCGGCTGCGTAATCGAGATTCTCTAAGATAGTCAGATGCTCGTCGAAGGCATCGTCTTGAGGAATGTAAGCGATATACTCGCGCAAAGCCTCAACCTGGTTGTAAAGAGATTGGCCGTTTAGCAGTACCGATCCGTTGGTGGGCGCAAGCTGGCCGCAAATCGTTTTCAGTAAGGTGCTCTTGCCGCATCCGCTGGCGCCCATCACGCACACCATCTCGCCTCGATTGACCGGAAAAGAGATGCCGTCGAGGGCGACTTCTCGATTCCGAAATCGGAGGGAAACATCCTGCACGTCCAAACGGCGGATGATATTGCGTTCCTCCTCGATGATACGCTCCGAGAAGTTGCATCGCAGTACCTGACCAGCATCAATCCGAATGATATCCCCATCAGTCAGTGGCGCCGAACCCCGCACGGTGGTTTCACCAACCATCACGGGCCGGTCCGCCTGCAGAACCTCCAAAGTGCCGACCAATCGATCGTAATCGCACGAAATTCTTAACAAGACTTCACCCACGGTTCCTGGACTGAGCAGGATATCGTCGGATTCTAATAGAGAGGCATTGTTTGATACCAAATAGACCGACTTGGAAGCTTTTAGCTGGAATCGGCCGCCCATGGCTCTCGCTCGCCGGCGGAGATCGGATAAAAGCAATTCGCTGGAGTTCTCGAAGATAATCCGATCTTCCAGTGCCCCGGTCACCGTTCTGCCCGCCTCGAGCGGGTTGCCATTGAGGGTTGCCTCCACTTTCTTCAGAGCGAAGACTTGAACCTTCAGGCCGAACTGAACCTCCAAACAGCTATCCCGAGTCCTGGCCTTCTCGAGAACAACTTCATCGTTCTGGTTTACCGTGACGTAGATCCGCGGAAGCGAGACGTTCTTCTTTGCATTGAAATAGAAGATCAGGTCCTGATGAGAAATAACCTGTTCACCGATTATGATCCTTTGCCCCGGGTAGATTCGGCAGAACTCCCCCGGTAACAGGGATCGGCCCCGCACAACTACAGACCTGGGGCTTAAGTTTTTGAAGAGGATCAGGTCATGATAGCGGTAGGCCATCAGCCGTTCGCCGGTCTTGAGTTCCTTCAAAGGCACATCGACTGTCCCGTCTTCACCAAAGATCACGGATTCCAGGGGAGAAGTTCCTTTTTGGTAAACCGACGGATCCGCTGAATCAGCGGAATTCAGCTGATAGACGATGTCGATCGCTTGGGCAGCCATACCCAGTTGCGACATGAACGAGTAGTACGCGATGACTTGTTCCTGCTGCATCCCGGCCTTGGCAATGAGGTCATAGAGCTGCACGCCCAACATGATCTTCCGATCTTGGCCCAGCTCTTCTGCCAACCGCTTTGCCATTGAGGAAAGATCCTGAGGTTCCCTAAGAGCTCGTTGAAAAAGGGTCCGCAGCTCTGAATAGACCGCCTCGGGATAATCGTACCTAAGAAAGCCCAAACTGGAATCGATCTCTTCTTCGAGAATACGGCCGTCTACTTTGGAGAACCCGGCTAAGACCTGGATTAGCAGCGGGAGTAAGTTGCGCGTCTCAGCCTTGGGGCGTTTGGTACCGGACAATCTTCTTAGTGTATGAGCCGCTAAGCGCCTCGCCTTATGGACAATCGATCTTTTCTGTTTCGCCGGCGCATCTAACGTCTGAGGCATGTGATCCTCGCAGCGTAGCGTCCCTGGGTCGGAGAAGCAAACAAACGCGCGGGACCGCCGAGATCGCACGGGAACGCCGGGATCGGATGGGAACATCTGTTGGTTCGTTCCCGGCGATCACGGCGTTCCCGGCGTTTCGATGCGTTGACTTGCCGTGCTGTCGAAATTCCGGTAGACTGGGGTAGGCACGCGCGAGGTTTTTGTCCTATGGCACTACTCTCCAGTTTTAACGAGGATCGACCGGTCTCCTATATTCGTGGCTATCCCATTTATTGCGCCACTCTGCTGACCGTCGCCTACGGCGTCGGCATATTATTGACGGCCATCCTGCACCAGACGATCGACCTCTTGGGGCTGTTCGGCTTCTCGCTTCCTCGGTCAATTTACCAAGGTCAGATCTGGCAAATCGTAACCTGCAGCTTCGTTAATCTCCCGTCGTTTTTTACGCTGTTCAGCTTGTTCTTCTTATATATCGCTGCGGTCGAAGTGGAGAAGTATATCGGGCGTGCGAGGTTTCTGACGCTATTCGGGATATTTATTCTAACGCCGGTCATCGCCTATTCGGCCTGGGCGGTTCTCCTACGCGAGTCCTATCCGCTTTACGGGGACTACTTTGTATCTGTCGGCTTCTTTATCGCTTTCTGTACCTTGTATCCGGGACTGCAGTGGCTCGGTTTCTTGTCCCTGCGATGGCTCGGCGTAATCTCCTATGGCATAGGGGCCATAATGTATATCAGCCAGGGAGATTGGCTGAGCTTCTTCACGCTGACCCTGGTTTGTCTGGCTGCCTTCGGATACATCCGATTTCTGCAGTCCGGATTAGACCTGCCAAATATTCCCAATGCGTTTCGCGCCTTGAGACGCCCTCGTTTCCGAGTGGTATCGAAACCGAGCAGCCGTTCAGCCCCCACCGCCGAGTTTCGGCAGACCGACGGCAACGAGATCGATCGATTGCTCGATAAAATAGCCAAATACGGTCTCGCCAGTTTATCGGCTAAAGAACGAGATAGTCTGGAGCGGGCGAGAGCTCGGTTGCTGGAGAAAGACGGGAATTGATTCTGGATTTCTCAGGGATTTTTAGATGGTTTCAGCGATCGACCACTTAAAGCAAATCGTGCAGCGATTGCGTGCTCCCGATGGTTGCCCCTGGGACCGGGAACAGACGCATGAGTCGTTAAAGCCGCACGTTATCGAGGAATGTTATGAACTGATCGACGCCATCGATGAGAAGGACGACCAGGGGATGCAAGAAGAGTTGGGTGACCTGTTATTGCAGGTAGTCTTGCACGCCCAAATGGCTAGCGAAGAGGGCCGTTTTGATTTTGATTCAGTTGCGGACGTTATTTCAGAAAAACTGGTCCGCCGCCATCCGCATGTTTTCGGCGACACAAAGTTAGCCACCAGCGATGCAGTCCTTAAGCAATGGGACGCGATAAAACGCCGGGAGAAAACGGACCGGGCGTCGGCACTGGATGGCGTTCCTCGCGGCTTACCGGCTCTAGCCAAAGCCCAGAAGATGCAATCGAAAGCCGCGCGAGTCGGTTTTGATTGGGCGGATGCTGAAGGCTCACTGGAGAAGGTAAAGGAGGAAATCAAGGAACTCGAGCAGGCGGGGACCAGCGAAGAGCTGGTAGAAGAACTTGGCGACTTATTGTTCTCGGTCGTGAATTTCGCTCGCAAGAGCAAACTCGATGCGGAAGAGCTACTCCAAGCCGCCACCGGCAAGTTCTCCGAACGATTTCGCAAAATGGAGGCTTTGGCCGAATCTCGCGGCCTAAATCTCTCTGCACTCACCCTAAGCGAAATGGATGAGCTGTGGGAGGAAGTGAAGCAGGCCAAGTAAATCAGTAATCAGTAATCAGTAGGTCAGTAAATCAGTAAGTGGATTGAGTCATTTCACTTCGAAACGTTTCAGTCACTGCCATCCCGTTAAAGATGGTGGTTCTCCGGTACAGTCAGATAAGACGTCTGTACTGATTACTGACACACTGATTACTGATTACTTATGTGCCACCTCCCTTAGGTACGATGCCAGCCCTACCTCCCGTAGACCAGCACCTGCTCAGCGCTTGCGACCGTACTCTTTTTGATTGCGGCGGTGGCGTCGGAAATCTTGGATCTCGCGGTGACCGGAAGCTGCTGAACGCTTAAAGCGTATAAAATAAAATGATACCGATGTTGGCTATGGCCGGGAGGGCAGGGGCCGCCGTAGCCTGCCTCGCCCCAATCATTGAACAGTTGGATTGATCCGTTGGGGGCTTTGCGGCTCGTAACATCGCCGGCGCCTTCCGGCAGCTTTCTGGTTTCGACCGGCAGGTTCAAGATTACCCAATGATAGAACCCGCCGCTCACCGGCGCATCTTGATCCCAGACCACAACAGCGAGGCTTTTGGCTGAAGCCGGTACGCCGTTCCAACTGATTTCCGGCGATATGTTTTCGCCGGAACAACCGGCGTGATTATACACGAATCGCGCAGGAACCATGTCCTTCGCCTTTAACCCGGCCACGTTCACTTGAAATGGTTCAGCGCCGGCCGCGTTCTCTACAATCGGTACACTGGAGACCGAAAGAACCAGGAATGTCGCGCTCCAGAGAAAACCTTTGCCGCTTTTCATAGGTTGATCTTGAGGTTGCCGAAACATGTACGCTTTCGTACGAAACGCCAGTTGCGGTCAGAACCCTGGAGCGCTGCCTTCCCCATATCGTTCTCGTCCTCGTCGTCGTCCTCGTCCTCGAATGGGGCTGCTACACGAATCGACGTTCCAAACCGATGGGTGTGCGCGAAGAACAATTTATCCGTACTTCGAAGCGTCAGGTGGAAAAAAGCCCTTATCGAGGACGAGGACGAGGACGATTAGGGGGAAGGCAGCGCTCCACGGGTATCGGCCCCGTTTGCACCGTCCCGGACCGGCGTTTACCTTGGTAGATGGCTGAAACACCGTTTCCGTCGCCAGAGGAGTTGCAGAAGAAGATCCAAGAGTTCATGAAAGCGAACTTTGGCGACAAGGTCTCTGTTGCTGCGTTTCCGCAACCCGAGGTGACCGAAGAAGAACCCCCATCGCGCAAAGAGACCTTTGATCCGTTCGAATTCCATTTAACGCCGAAGCAGATCAAGGCACACCTCGATCGCTACGTAATCCAGCAGGATGAAGCTAAAAAGACCTTAGCCATCGCGGTTTGCGATCATTACAATCATGTGAATTTGGTCCGGCGGCTCGAAAAGGAGGATCCCAAGGCTGCGGCTGACCTGGAATATTCCAAGGGTAATATTCTGGTTTTGGGTCCGACCGGGGTCGGAAAGACCTATTTAATCAAGCATATCGCCGAGTTGATCGGTGTCCCATTTGTCAAAGCCGACGCAACTAAGTTCAGTGAAACCGGCTATGTCGGAGGGGATGTTGAGGATCTGGTTCGCGATTTAGTCAATCGAGCCGGCGGTGACCAAACGTTGGCCGAGTATGGAATTATCTATGTTGATGAAATCGACAAGATTGCGACTAGCGGGAACGCCGTGGGCCGAGACGTCAGCGGAAGAGGGGTCCAGACGACACTCTTGAAATTGATGGAAGAAACCGAGGTCCCGCTGCGGAATCCGATGGACATCCAGTCGCAGCTCCAGTCTGCCTTAGAGTTCCAGCGAAAAGGCAAGATGAAGAAGGAGATGATCAATACCCGGCACATTTTGTTTATCTGTAGTGGAGCCTTTGATCGCTTACGCGACCAAGTTGATCGCCGGCTTACCGAATCGAACATCGGATTTGGCGCTCCGGCTGCGCCCGAGCTCGCGAGCGATGTGCTGCGGCTCGCCTCGACCAGGGATTTCATAGACTATGGTCTTGAACCCGAGTTTATCGGCCGTTTGCCGATCCGAGTCGTTTGCAACGAGCTGACGGCCCAGGATTTCTTTCTCATCCTCAAGACTTCCGAGGGGAGCGTTATTCGCCAATATGTCCGTGCCTTCGCGGCCTTTGGTATCGAGGTAAGATTTACCGAGGATGCTCTCCGGGAGATTTCGGAGCGCGCCGCGCCGGAGAAGACTGGCGCTCGCGGTTTAGTCACGGTTTGCGATCGCGCTCTGCGAGAATTTAAGTTTGCCTTGCCAGGTTCAGGAGTCCGGACGCTCGCCGTCGACGCAGACGTGATCAGGGATCCGAATTCGACGTTAGAGAGGCTCTTACACGAAGCGCGTGCCCAAGCCGATCTGAACGAGGCCGAACAAGTGCGCCAGTTTGCCGTGGTGTTCTCTCAGAAATACGGAGTCGACTTTTCCATCGAAGAGGCGGCTATTCCCAAGATCGTAGCCCGAGCGCGTGACGCCGGAGAGCCGGTCTCGGAATATTGTGCAGTTTTGTTCAAAGATTATCCTTATGGACTCAAGCTGCTTAAGGACCGCGACGCCAATCTCGCTCTGGTCTTCCCAGATAGCGCGGTTGAGGATCCAGACAAGTTCCTTAGCGAAAAAGTCGTGGACTTTTACCGTAAAGCGAATACCACCGCCTGAACCGCTCATTACACGGAAACACAAAGGCCGCAGGCAGTTACAAAACAATTGCGAATGAAAACGAACAAAGGACGAACCGCACATTGACACGGATGTATGCAGATGAAGCGTAGTAAAATCACGGAGGCGGTTTTCGGAAAATTTATCTGCCTAAATCTGCGTTAACCTGCGGTTGGATTTGTCCTTTTTGTCTTCGCGTTCATTCGTGTGCATTCCCGGTTAGAAAGATCCCGTGCGGAAAGTAGAATATCCACCGCCATTGCAAGAGTTGATCCGGCAGCTCCAGCGGATGCCTGGGATCGGTCCACGGAGCGCCGAACGAATCGCCCTCTGGATGATTCAAGCACCTAACTCGCGGCCTGGAGAGATTAGCGACGCAATAACCAGATGTACAAAAACGGTTCTCAGCTGTCGTGATTGCGGTTTTTTTGCGGAGGGAGAGTTATGCGCGATTTGCAACGACCCAGGGCGAGACCGCTCGGTTTTGTGCGTTGTTGAGCAACCAACCGATATTCTGCCGCTGGAACGAACCGGTGCTTTCCAGGGTGTCTATCACGCGCTAGGCGGAAAGTTGTCACCACTCAATCACGTTGGACCGGAAGACTTGCGTTTCGATGCGCTGCTACAAAGGATGAAACAGGCCGCTCCGCGGGAGCTGATCCTGGCGCTTGGCGCCGATGTTGAAGGGGAAGCGACCGCCAGCTACCTGTTCGAACTGCTGGCCGGGATGTCGCTCCGAGTGACTCGGCTAGCTCAAGGTCTCCCCGCTGGTCTCAGCCTTGAGAGCGCGGACGACCTCACCATCGCGAGAGCATTCAGCGGACGCACGGTGGTTGGGCGGTAGGGATGAGCGTGGTCGTATTTGGTGGGGCGAGGCTCCCGAAAAAGATTGGACGCTTCGCGAAGGAAGACGCCTTGCCTCGGGGATGGTGCAGCTAGGCCGAAGTGCGGGCCGAGCCGCTGCTACACGCGGGGCCATGGCTCGGCGCGTTCTTAGGCATAACAATTTCGTTTGGCCAGAATTATCAGAGACCGCTGCGAACGTCGTCAGTCGTTCGGGAGCCTCGCTCTACCAATCCTGCGCTCGCCTCGTTGAAAATCTTTCAGGATTTGCGATGGGTATAGGCTCGTGAAAACCGATTCCTCAGACCGCACGCTGGTTGGTATGTCCGGCGGTGTGGACAGCAGTGTTGCAGCACTCTTGCTTCAACAGCGAGGCGCCTTTGTGCAAGGCGCTTATATGAAGAATTGGATCAACGAAGAAGGCGTGTTCGGCGATTGTCCCTGGCAGCAAGACATCGAGGATGCTCGGACTGTCGCTGAGTACTTGGCGATACCGTTCCGAGTCGTCAACCTCATGGACGCTTACCGCTCGAAAGTCGTCCAATACTTGCTCCAGGGGTATGAAACCGGGATCACACCGAACCCGGATGTGATGTGTAACCGCGAAATCAAATTTGGTGTTTTCTTGGAGTCTGCCCGGGAACAAGGTTTTAACGCAGTTGCCACCGGGCACTACGCTCGACGACGCCAACGCGCTGATGGCAGTTGGGATATTCTGGAGGGAGTCGATAAGAGCAAAGATCAGTCGTATTTCCTGGCCCTTTTGCGACAGGAACAAATTGCTGCGGCCCGGTTCCCGGTAGGAGACCTGCAAAAATCCGAGGTACGCCGGCTTGCCGCCGAACACGGGTTGATCACCGCGACTAAGAAAGATTCTCAAGGGATTTGTTTCATCGGCAATGTCCGGATGAGCGATTTTCTCCGGGCATTCGTCCCTGACAAACCTGGTCCGATTAAGAACTTGACCGGAACACTCCTGGGATCTCATCGGGGGCTCCACTTCTACACACTTGGGCAGCGAAGAGGCATTGGTGTTCCTTCTAACACCCCTTCGGAAGCCTACGTCGTGGTGGAGAAACGATTGGCGACTAACGAATTGATCGTCGCATTTGATAGGCCTGAGTCCCGCGGTCTTTACGCTTCGCGTTGCCGTATCGGATCACTCTCCTTCACTAACGACAAGGTGCCAACGTTTTCCACGATTCAGGTTAAGCCGCGCTATCGAGCTCGAGCGGCTTCGGTCCGCTTCGAGGCGCTCGGTGGCGACTCCGCGATCCTCGAATTTACGGAACCGCAGCGCGCATTAACACCGGGCCAGATCTGTGCGCTTTACGACGGTGAAACGCTCCTAGGCGGCGGCGTCTTCGAAGAAATCTTCTGAAAAGAGAGGAGTACAAGGAGTTCAAGGAGTACAAGGAGTTCAAGGAGGTTGGGCGGCGACTAACTACTCCCTGAAAGAGCCCGCGGATTCCAGTTCAGACTTTGGCGCCGCTTAGCGCTCCTTGAACTCCTTGAACTCCTTGTACTCCTTGTACTCCTTGAACTCCTTCTTCTAGATGCTGCGTAATCTTTCCATAAGAGACTTTCGCTGCTTCGAGCGGTTCGATCTGGATTTCGACCCTGAGATTACCTGCATCGTTGGCGGGAACGCACTGGGCAAAACGTCTCTTTTGGAGGCAGTGGTTGTCCTCATTCGACTCCAGTCTCCCAGGACTAATTCTTTGGCGCCGGTAATCCGCACCGGAGCCAAGGGCTTGGTTGTAGATGGGATGGTCGAGAATCGGCACATGCAATTCTATTACAGCTCCAGCCGCCGGAAATTGGCGCTTGATTCCGTGGAGCAAAAAGAGGCTCACGAGTATCTTCAGGTCGCCCGGCTGGTTTTCTTTGCTAACACGGACATCGATCTGGTCCGCGGAACAGGTGAAGAACGCAGAAGGTTTCTCGATTTCTTGGGGAGTCAGTTCTTTCGAGACTACCGCGGCATTTTACGGTCGTACGAAAAAGCGTTGCGATCACGCAATGCCTATCTGAAGATGACGCCAGCTCGGCCCCGGGAAGTGGTAGCCTATACCAAACCGCTCATCGACTTTGGGCAGCAACTTACCGAACTGCGCAGTTCCTTAGTACAGCGTCTGGAACCTGCCGCCATCGCAGCATTCAACCTAATTGGTGAACGCGAAGAACAATTTGGCTTGGAATATCATTCCGGTTCGAGCGCAGACTTTGGAGCTGCGTTAGCCGCTAGCGCAGAAGAAGAGACCCGGCTACGAACCACGTTGATTGGTCCCCATCGCGACGATCTGTTGCTTCGGCTTAGCGGACAACCGGCAGCGGTTTACGCTTCGGAAGGCCAACAACGTACGATGGCCATTGCTTTAAAAGTTGGTCACGCTCGTTTGCTGGAGTCCGAGTTTGGGCGAAGTCCCTTGCTCTTACTCGATGACGTATTTGGTGAGCTGGATATCGGTCGCCGGAATCGGTTGTTTGCCAATCTGCCAGCCGGAGGCCAACGGATCATCACGACGACTTCGCTTGCCTGGCTCAATGACGTTCCCAGCGGAAAGCTCTACGAGATCAAAGACGACATAGCTCGTGGACGGGTTCTGGACGTGATTAGCCACGGGTGACGACTTTGGCCACTTTGGTGGGGCGAGGCTCCTGTACTACCTGAACCATCAAACGAAGCTCAGGATTTGGATAGACCTGGAGCGATGCTAGGACGATTGGTTCGCCGAGCCGCATCGCAGCGCGCACCACCCCTTACACGGTCAATTCTTCCCTTAGCTCCCGCTCGGCTATCAACCAATCGTGGCCGTCATCTCCAGGCAGTCCCAGCTTATGCCTCCGTTCGGAGATGAAGTATGCGCGCAGCTGTACTTGTTCAAACGTAGGTAAATGGGTAGTAGACTTTCGCGGCTTCGCTATTGACTTCGCTTTACTACTTTTGCGCGGCTTCTTGGTTTCAGTCGTTACCACCGGGTTTACGGCAGCGGCAACCGGTCCAGTAGCTTTTGCTTTCTTACGAACAGCGCGTTTCTGAACACGCTTTTTTTTTGTTTTTTCTTCCATCTCTCTACTACCCCTTTATTTACAAATTTGACCTTCGCCTACTTTAATCCGCTCGTCCGTTCAGTAAAATGGAAAAGCCAAACCACAGATAAAATCTCACACCACGACGCCAAGAAAAGAGATTTTGGTGACAAGATCACAACTGTCATAAAAACCTTCGGCCAGGCGCTTTCATAAAAAGCCTGCGTATCGCCGGAGCGCCGCTGGGATTTTGATCGTTGAGACCTGGTTATGAAATGTTTTGTCTTTGTGTCTTGGCGTGAGATTTTTAGAAACGCTAAACTAGATGCGTGTTGATCTGAATCTCCTTGAACTCCTGCAACTCCTTGAACTCCTCGAACTTTGCTCTGCCGGACTTCTTAAGCGGGGCGATGCGCTCATGTCCGTACGTCAAGATCTGTGGTGTTACTAATCCGGAAGACGCGTTGGCTGCGATCGAGTCTGGAGCTGATGCTCTCGGGTTTAATCTTTTTCCGGATAGTAAGCGATTCCTGCACCTGGATTCAGCTCGCGATTGGATCTCCGCGTTACCCGCGCAGATCGCTCGGGTTGCCGTTGGAGTAAATCCCGAGCTGGTTGAGGCTGAACGCTGGTTGGCAGGAGATCTTTTTCACGCTTTGCAATTGCATGGACAAGGTTGGTACGGATTCGCGAAACAATTAGTCGCGACTGGGAAGCCGTTAATTGCTGCTATTCAAGTGCGGGATAGCGGTCGGGCTCTTGATCTAGAATGGTTCCACGGTTTCGCGGTCATGTTTGATGGGTATCGGGATGGCGATTTTGGTGGGACCGGCGAGACTTTTCCGTGGACCCTTTTGGACCAAGTCAAAATCGACAAACCATTGATCTTGGCGGGAGGCTTACGACCCGAGAACGTGCAGGCTGCCGTCAAGATGCTGAGCCCATACGCTGTCGACGTGGCAACCGGAGTCGAATCTCGACCCGGCAAAAAGGACCACTCAAAAATGCGCGACTTTATCGCGGCAGTGCGGAAAGGTTCATAAACCCAAAATCCGAATTTGAGATCCGCAGATTCTAGGAGGGTCGTTCTATAAATATTTTGCTCCTGGGGAGCAGTTCTGCGCTAAAGATTGGTTGATAAATTGTATGACTACTCCAGGCCCTACCAACGGAGAATCGGAAACCAACCGGGTAAATTCAGACCCTGCGGATAAAAAACCAGGAACCAAGAGCATTAAAGTCGCCATATTGTCTGGTGACGGTATCGGACCCGAAGTCATGGCCCAGGCGATAGAAGTGTTGAACGCGGCCTGCGCAGGGATCGATCTTCAACTTACAGAAAGTTTAGTTGGAGGCGCCGCTATCGATGCGACCGGTAAAGCCCTTCCGGACGAAACCCTGGAAACTTGTTCAGCCAGCGATGCTATCCTGTTCGGGTCTGTGGGGGGCCCGAAATGGGAATCGCTTCCGCCCAATGAGCAGCCCGAACGTGCTGCCCTTTTGCCACTCCGCAAACATTTCAGTTTGTTCGCCAACTTGCGCCCAGCAATTTGTTTCCCTGAGCTAACGGCCGCTTCACCGCTCCGACCCGATATCGTTGCCGGGGGCTTCGATATCCTTTGTATTCGCGAGCTCACCGGCGGTCTTTACTTTGGCAAACCGAAAGAGACCCGAGAAGAGAACGGTGAGAAAATCGCGATTGATACCATGGTGTATCGATCTTCCGAAATTGAACGGATCGCTCGACTTGCTTTCGAAATCGCGAGTACGCGTAAGCGGCAACTAACCTCGGTTGATAAAATGAACGTGTTAGAGAACGGGCTGCTCTGGCGTTCGGTAGTTAAACAGATCGCCAGTTCTTACCCCGCCGTAGAGCTGAGCCACCTGTTAGTGGATAACGCAGCCATGCAGTTCATCCGCAATCCGCGAAGCTTCGATGTAGTGGTCACCGAAAACACCTTCGGAGATATCTTGAGCGACGAGTTGGCCATGTTAACCGGCTCGATCGGAATGTTGCCCAGTGCGAGCCTCGGGACCGGCCAACGCGGGCCATACCGATTCGGGCTTTACGAACCGAGCGGGGGTTCAGCTCCGGATATCGCCGGCAAAGGGATAGCCAATCCGATCGCCCAGATTCTTTCCGCTGCCATGATGTTGCAGTATTCATTCGGGTTAGACGCGATCGCCCAAAAGATCGATGACGCGGTGCGCAAGACCATCGCCACCGGTTATCGGACTCGCGATATCGCGTCACCGGATTGTAAACTAGTTGGCACCGCCGAAATGGGAGCCGCCATTCGCGAGAACCTGAGCTAAGCGGATGGAATAGCCGCAAAAGGCGCAAAAAAAACGCAAAAAAGGAAAATTGAAGGGGAGCCGGTCGGAACCTTGGAGCGCTGCCTCGCTTGCGAGGCCGTGCTCTTTTTTTGCGTTTTTTGCGCCTTTTCGCGGCTATTAGATTCTCTGCTGGCTACGCTAACCGCCAACCTAATCGTCCACCGAAACCGCTACGGCCTCGCGCGCTGCCGCTATGCCGTATTCACGATTCAGACGGGAGATAAACGTTCTGTTGATCTCGGCCGGACAAACGGCTTCGCACTCGTAGTGGTTCGTGCAGTTGCCAAACCCAAGTGTGTCCATGGTGCGTACCATGTTGCGGGCACGGCTCTTTCGTTCGGGCTGGCCCTGTGGCAACAACCCCAGGTGAGAGACTTTGGCGCCGACGAAAAGCATGGCGGAAGAATTCGGGCAGGCGGCGACACAAGCTCCGCAACCGATGCAGGCGGCGGCTTCCATGGCTAAGTCCGCGACCGGCTTGCCAATGGGAACTGAATTCGCTTCAGGTGCGGATCCGGTTCGCGCCGTGATGTAACCTCCTGATTCAATGATCCGATCGAACGCGGTTCGATCTACCACGAGATCTTTCACAACCGGGAACGGAGCTGCCCGAAATGGCTCGATCCAAATCGTGTCGCCGTCGTGAAAACGACGCATATAAAGCTGGCAGGTGGTCTTCCCTTTGCCCGGTCCGTGGGGGATGCCATTGATCACCAGAGAACACATCCCGCAGATCCCTTCCCGACAGTCGGAGTCAAAGGCTATGGGATCCTCGTTCGCTTCGATTAATCCTTCGTTTACGATGTCCAACATCTCCAGGAAAGATGCTTCGGCTGGAATGTTGGTCGCAGCATAGTCGCGAAAGCCACCAGCGGTTCTTTGGTTCGATTGTCGCCAGACTTTGAGCTTGAGGTTCATTTGCAGGGTCAACTTAGGCTCTGGAAAAGAAAAAATGTTTGTCGTTCTCCGACTTCGCCCTGTCGTCCAAGACTCCAGCAGCTTCGTCGGACATGCCGCTGGTTCTCGGCGAAGTCTGGCGTTCTCACTTGTAGCTGCGTGTGGCTAATTTGACATTCTCAAAGACCAACGGCTCTACATTGCGAACCGGCTTTGAGTCCGGTCCAGTATGTTGCCAGGCAGCAACGTGACAGAATTCTGCATCGTCGCGGACCGCTTCACCATCTTTGGTTTGATGCTCTAAGCGGAAATGCCCTCCACAAGATTCCTCGCGTTCCAGTGCGTCCAAACACATTAGCTCTGCGAATTCCAAAAAATCGGCCACTCTGCCCGCCTGTTCCAGCGACTGGTTCAATTCGCTATCGCCGCCTTGAAGGTTGAGGTTCTGCCAGAACTCTTCCCGCAAGCTGGGAATCTTCTTCAATGCCTCCTGTAAACTTTCTCGGCTTCTGGCCATGCCGCATTTCTCCCAAAGCAACAATCCCAATTCACGATGAAAGGAGGTGGCTGTCCGTTTTCCTTTAATAGATAAAAGCTTGCGCACCCGTTCACGCACCTCGTTCTCCGTCGCCTTGAACTCTGGCCGATCAACTGAAACCTTTTTGCCTAACTGCGTGGTCAAGTAATTGGCGATGGTGGAAGGAATAACGAAATAGCCGTCGGCCAGTCCTTGCATGAGGGCGCTCGCGCCGAGTCGGTTAGCGCCGTGATCAGAAAAGTTGGCTTCCCCGAGCACATGTAATCCCGGGACGTTGCTCATCAGATTGTAGTCCACCCAGAGGCCGCCCATCGTGTAATGGACCGCCGGGTAAATGCGCATGGGCACCTGATAAGCGTCCTCACCCGTGATGTTATGATAAATATCGAAAAGGTTTCCGTACCGCTCCCGGATCGTTTTCTCGCCCAATCGCCCAATCGCTTCGGCAAAATCCAGATAGACCCCCAAACCACCGGGGCCGACGCCTCTGCCTTCATCGCAGACTTCTTTGGCGCTACGAGACGCGATATCGCGCGGCGCTAAATTCCCAAAGCTCGGATATTTTCTCTCTAGATAGTAATCGCGCTCCGCATCAGGGATCTGGTTTGCTGGCCGGTTATCGCTCTGGTTTTTCGGGACCCAGACCCGGCCATCATTTCGCAGCGACTCCGACATTAACGTCAACTTCGACTGGTAATCGCCGCCAACCGGAATGCATGTCGGATGAATCTGCGTATAACAAGGATTAGCAAAAAAGGCGCCTCGTTTGAAAGCGCGATAGGTGGCAGAAACGTTACAACCCCGGGCGTTCGTAGAAAGATAGAAAACGTTACCGTAGCCACCCGTCGCCAGCACCACCGTATCTCCCGCGTGCGAGCTGATCTCTCCGCTCAACAAGTCGCGAACCACGATGCCTTTCGCGTGACCGTCCACAATGACGATGTCCAGTAGTTCGGTGCGGGGAAACATTTCGACGCCGCCCGCCGCGATCTGGGTAGCTAGAGCTTGGTAGGCGCCAAGCAAAAGCTGCTGCCCGGTTTGGCCTCTGGCATAAAACGTTCGCGACACTTGGGCGCCACCGAACGAACGGTTTGCCAACAATCCTCCATATTCGCGCGCAAATGGAACTCCCTGCGCCACACACTGGTCGATGATGTTAACGCTGACCTCTGCCAGCCGGTACACATTCGCCTCTCGCGAGCGGAAATCTCCCCCTTTGATCGTGTCGTAAAACAGGCGATAGACGCTGTCCCCGTCGTTCGGATAATTCTTAGCGGCGTTGATGCCGCCCTGAGCTGCAATGCTGTGCGCTCGCCTGGGCGAGTCTTGAAAGCAGAAGCATTTTACCTTGTACCCCAGTTCCGCCAAGCTGGCGGACGCTGAAGCGCCAGCCAAACCGCTTCCCACCACGATTATGTCAAACTTCCGTTTGTTGCTCGGATTGACTAACTTCGATTCAGCCCGGTGTTTGGTCCATTTCTGTTCCAGGGCGCCGCTGGGAACTTTCGAGTCCAATTGGGTTGTCATCGCATCCGCTATTTGATTAGGCCAAGTAGGATCGTAACCGGAATAGAAACATATCCGGCAAAGATAAGCCACGAAAGCCAACGGCCTCCGTTCGAGATAAATCCGCCAATCCGACGATTGTTAATACCCAGCGTTTGGGTCACACTGGCGAATCCATGGCTCAGGTGAGCCGCCAGAAAAAAGATTGCTGCCGCGTAGAACAGGGAAATCAGGGGCTGGCGAAAGCCGAGTATCACCATCCGATAAACGTCGTGCCGGTTGAGCTCGTCATGCAGATTCCGGTACTCCGGATTTGTCCACATAAACGTAAATTGCAGCAGGTGGTATACGACAAAGCAAATCACCAATAAGCCGGTATAAATCATTGTCCGCGAGGCGAGGGTGGATGCCTGGTGTGCAGACTTTGCGTATTTCTTGGGTTTGGCCGCCCGGTTTTCAATGGCAAGTTGGATCGTCGCCACAATGTGAATGATCACAGCCAGGATCAGGATGATTCGTTCGGCCCAAAGAAACGGGCCCAGCTCTTGTAGCAGCTGCGCGTAGGCGTTTAACCGGTCCTGGCCGAGATAAATCTCTAAATTTCCCAGAAGGTGTCCGATGACAAAAAAGATCAGGTAAAGCCCACTGACCGCGACGATGATTTTCTTGCCGATAGACGACTGATAAAAGGCGATAAACGGATTGGGTGAAAACCGTTTGACCGGAGTAGGGGGGACCGCCGCCAGTGCCATATTTTTGTACATTATTAGAAAATCTAATACTGTCCAGCGTGCATCGCTCAAAAAATGCGCCTGCATTTCTCGAGCGATGCACGCTACGGCAGCAGACCGCTGCGGCTAACGCCGCAGCGGTCTGCTGCTTCTCACTTCTCACCAATCAACCCCTGCGGCGTTTGGCCAACCCGGACCGTTCTGCTATTATCTAGGACTCGATGCGCGGGTTGTTCCTTAGAGTCGGTTCTGTTTGCGGATTAATCTGGATACTCTGTTCATGCACGCCCCAAGATCAGGATCATCGCATCGTGGTCAGCGTAGCGGATCAGGCAATGGACGTATACTATCGGGACCAAGTCATCGCTCGTTATCCGGTCTCAACATCCCAGTTCGGAGTGGGCGATTATCCGGGGACATGCGCGACTCCGCTTGGACATTTAAAGATCGCTCAGAAAATCGGCGATGGTGCTCCGCTGGGAACCGTGTTCAAAGATCGCAGACCGACCGGCGAGATCTTGGCTCCCAATGCGCCCGGGCGCGATCCGATCGTTACCCGGATCCTTTGGCTCAAAGGGCTGGAACCGCAGAACCAGAATGCTTACGGACGGTACATCTATATTCATGGGACACCCGTCGAGAACCAGATCGGAAAGCCGGCCAGCTACGGTTGTATCCGGATGCGATCGCAAGACGTACTTCAACTCTTTACCACCGTTGGAGTCGGCACCCGGGTTGAAGTCGTAGAAGACCGTTTACCGCTCGAAACCCAAGCAGTTGCGCAAGCTGCCTCTCCCGGTTCCGCGATCTCCTCGGTGAGACGCTGACCTTGGTAGGGCGAGGCTCCGGAACGGTTATAGGTTTGAAGTTCAAAGTTCAAAGTTCGAAGTGTGACGTTCAATCTTCGATGCCGCGGGCTAGCGAGGCGTCGTGTCGAGGCCCAGAGGCAACCTCAAACCTAAAACTTAGAACCTGGAACCGGTTCGGGAGCGTCGCCCCACCAAGTAACCCCGTATTAATCCGCCAGCGCCAATTCCTTACACCGGCCTAGGTCGAGTTTCCCGGAACCGAGGACTGGAATCTGTTCGACGCGCTTGATCTTCTTTGGAATCCACAAGCTCGGTAACCCGGCCGCCAAGAGTTTCTCTCGAAGAATCTCTGATTGGACCTCTCGAGCAGCCAAAAGAACTAACGCCTCGCCTTTTGCTTCGTCGGGAATACCGACAACGGCTATCGCACGTTCTTCCTCGGATTCGAAGCCAAACTGTTTGTTGATCGCTGCCTCTAGGGTCTCATGCGGCACCATCTCGCCGCCGATCTTGGAGAAACGTGAGAGCCGGCCCTCGATATGCAGAAATCCATCTTCATCGATGCGCGCCAAATCGCCGGTTTTAAACCAACCGTCTTGCAGCACGTCAGTCGTTCGCTCCGGTTGATTTAGATAACCATGGAAAATGTTCGGGCCTTTGAGCCAGAGCATCCCGAGCTCTGTACACGGCAAAAGTGCGCCGGTTTCAGGGTCTCGAATGCGGGCGGCTTGCCCCGGCAGAAGCTTGCCAACCGAGCCGGGACGCGATGCCGGTTGAATTGTATCGTTCGGATGACTCGGCAATGGATCCGGAAGATTGACACTGACCACGGGTGCGGTCTCGGTCAATCCATAACCTTCATGTACGGGCATCCCGAAACGTGCCTCAAAGCTTTCTGCCAGTTCGCGAGGCAATTTCTCTGCCCCTACGATCAGGATCTTGAGACTCTTGAACTGCTCAGGTTCAGTGCGGCGGAGGTACCCCCTCAGAAAAGTTGGTGTTGTGATCAGCAGCGTAACCTGGTGCTTTTCTACGAGCTCCGCGTTCTTCACCACGTCCACCGGAGTCGGATACGTGACCATCCTGACTCCCTCTGTAATCGGGTACCAGAGTGTTACCGTGCACCCAAAACAATGGAAGAAAGGTAGCGAAGCCATAATGCCGTCGCTCTCAGTCTGATTTAGGTACCCGCTGAACTGAGCGATGTTTCCGAGAATGCTGCGATGGCTGAGAATGACTCCTTTCGGTTCTCCGGAGGACCCGCTAGTAAACAGCAAGACCGCTTCACGTTGGTCTCCCAGCCTAGGTAGACCGAGGATAGAACCCAGCAACCAGGAAGGCGTGAGTAAGGTTACTATCCGCCAAAGAATGATCCGCGGCTTAAGGTCCGGCATCATTTCTTCAAGCCGGTACACATTCTTTGGCCACGGGAAATCCATCAACCGTTTCATGACCGGCTTAGCCGAGATGGCGTGCTCAATCTCACCGTTTCGGATCGCGGATTCCAAGGACGCCCGACCGGCTGTAAAATTGAGATTGACTGGCGTTTTGTTGGCTAGCGTGACCGCGATGTTTGCTACCACGGCACCCGCGCTGGGCGGCAACACGACCGCGATGCGCTCCGCCGGAACATTGCGTTTGATCCAGCGGCTGAGAGCAATACTCGCTGCTAAAAGATCGCCTCGTTTTACCTGGCGCCCGTCCATCCCATCGATCACTCCGACTTCAAATTGTCTCTTCTTCAATCCCCGAATAGTGACTCGCCCCAAGTGACGCCGAATCTCTGGGCGCTGCTGGAAACAGAACTCTCCAAGCTCCAGCAGTTCCTGGCGCGCAACCGTGATGTCGATTGCTCGCGGTTCGATGGGTTTACCAAAAGCTATGGTGATATGTTGGGGAACCCGGCGCGGCCATTTGAAGAAATATCGTCCACGTTCAAAAGAGAAAATTGATCCCCAAAGTCCGTCCGCCCAAACCGGCACAACCGGTGCGTCGGCCAACCGCGCAACCAGCTCAAACCCTTTCCGAAGCTTGATCAACACGCCGGTCCGGCTCAGTTCTCCTTCTGGAAAGATACAAACGATTTCGCCTGTCTTTATTTGGTCTGCTGCTGACCGGATCGCATCCTTCGCTCGGACGCTGGAAATGGGAATCGCTCGGACCAGTTTGAAAATCGGTGTCAGCCATTTGACCTGATAAATCGATTCATGCACCACGAAACGGATGGGGCGGGGACAAGCGAGCTGGAGCACCACCGCATCGACATAGCTCATGTGGTTGGGCAGGAGGAGGAACCCGCCCTCTGGAAGGTTCTCTAGGCCAAATCTCCGGATCCGATAAATGGGGCGCGCTAGAGCGCCCGCTAACGACCGAAAAAGTCTCTCGCGGATACTATGACCGAGAGGGGTGGGCATAGCCAAAAAGCCGGTTATCAGCAGCAGCGGTAAAGTGTACCCCACTGCCTCCAAGTTGAGGGACGCGTATTGCCATGGGTGGCACCATCGTGGAAGAGAGGCGGTCTGTGAGAAAAGCCAAAAAATTGTGACTAGCAAGAAGAAACCAATCCCGACCGGAATGATGGTCTTCTTCTGCGGCCGACTAGAACTATTCATGAAGATTTAATGCATCATAGTGTCGAATTCGTTAAATCGATAATAAGCATATATAAAACGTTTTTGTCGATAGTGGTCGCCGAGATGCACACTTGTTTCCCTCCTTGTACTCCTCGAACTCCTTGAACTCCTGAACTCCTCAGGATTAAGCTCCGCACCATGTCAGCGACTCCGATGATGCAGCAGTATCAGAGCATCCGGCGCTCGCTCCCTAAAGGCACGCTTCTTCTTTTTCGGTTGGGCGATTTCTACGAGCTTTTCTTCGATGACGCCAAGCTTGCTGCTGATATCCTTGGCGTAGCGCTGACCAAACGAAACGGCATGCCGATGTGCGGTGTCCCGTTTCATGCCGCAGAAGCTTATGTCGGTAAATTGATCAAGGCCGGACACCGAGTTGCGATTTGCGATCAAGTCAGCGAGCCGCAGCCTGGTAAGATCGTTGACCGGAAAGTCTCCCAGATCATTAGCCCGGGCACGGTCAGCGATCTAAATCTTCTCGAATCGAAGCAGAACAATTTCTTAGCGGCGATCAATCAGGTAAAAAACCGTTTCGGACTTGCTCTGATCGATATCAGCACCGGCGAATTTCGGATCGCGGAAATGGACCACCGGAGCGCGTTGCAAGACGAACTGGCTCGATTCTCGCCGACGGAATTGATTCGTCCCGATGCGATGGATGGTTTCGCGGAAGGCACCGTCTATGATGGGTACGTTTTCGAAATCGAGCAGGCGACCGAACTGCTGCGCGAACAGTTTCAGGTGCAATCTTTGGACGGATTCGGCTGTAGCTCGCTGGTGGCCGGCGTCGGTGCTGCCGGAGCGATCATCCATTACCTCAAGAATCAGCTACGCCGGTCGATCGAGCATGTCCGCTCGCTGGGAGTCTATCTGGCAGATGAATTTGTGGCCTTGGATGCGACCACCCAGAGCCACCTGGAGTTAGTCGGAAAGCGGGACGACCGCCGCGATACCAGCCTGTTACGAGCTCTCGATCGCACGGTGACGCCAATGGGCGCTCGACTGCTCAGGGAGTCAATTCTTAAGCCTTTGCGGAACCTCGAGAAAATCCGGCGCCGCCAAGCATTGGTTGCTCGATTTCTGGAGCAACCGTTTCTCTTGAACGCTTGCCGGGAATCAATGCGCGGAGTGCGCGATATCGAACGGACTTTGAGCCGTATCAGCCAAGGAACCGGCGGTCCTCGCGATCTGGCAGCGATTCGTCATTCGTTGGAAGCTTTGCCGCCCTTGGTGGAACATTTAACGGCGTTGGAAAAAGCAGCTCTTTTTGCCAGCGATTTGTCCTCCGAAACCACCCGACCTACAGCGCCTCCTGCCCTGCAGACGGCGAAAGAGGACTTGTCCTCCGAAGCCAGATCACCGAGCGCATTTATTGCCAGGTCGGCGGCGAAGGAGGACTTGCTCAGCCAAGAAATTTTGCACGGTATCCATCTTTTACCGGAGCTATTAGAACGCCTGCGCGGCGCCATCGTCGACGAACCGCCCGCTACGGTAAAGGAAGGGGGCATATTCCGATCCGGTTACGATTCGGATCTGGATGAATTGCGCCAGCATTCCGGGAGCGGCAAAGAGTGGATCGCCGAACTTCAGCAGAAAGAGATCGATCGGACCGGAATAAAATCTTTGAAGGTCCGATACAATTCAGTTTTTGGTTACTTTATCGAGATTACCAAGGCGAATCTCAGTGCGGTCCCAGTCGATTACATTCGCAAGCAAACCACGGTAAACGGCGAACGCTTTATTACGCCGGAATTGAAAGAGTTCGAAGCCAAGGTTCTGGGAGCAGACGAACGCGCTAAACAACTCGAGTACCAGCTTTTCCTGAAATTGCGCGAAACCACGCTTGGCTATCTCGAGCCATTGCAAGAGACTGCCCGAGCGGTTGCTCAGCTCGACTTCGTTGCCAGCCTGGCCGAAACCGCTCGCCTTTTTGGCTATTGCCGGCCGGAAGTAAATGCCGAGAGCATTTTGCACATCGTGGAGGGACGTCATCCGGTCCTGGATCAGAATCTGACCGAGGAAAAGTTTGTCCCTAATGATTGCCTGCTGGATGGAGACGCCAACCGGTTGCTCTTGATCACCGGGCCTAACATGGCCGGCAAATCAACCTACATCCGGCAGGTCGCGCTCTTGGTGCTAATGGCTCAGATCGGGAGTTTCATTCCCGCTAAATCTGCCACCGTCGGAATCGTCGACCGCATTTTCACCCGGGTCGGCGCCTCAGATGATTTGGCCCGCGGTCAGTCAACCTTCATGGTGGAGATGAATGAAACCGCTAACATCGTCAACAATGCGACCGACCGAAGTCTGGTGATTTTGGACGAGATCGGACGGGGAACCTCGACCTTTGACGGTCTCTCTATCGCTTGGAGCGTGGCGGAATATCTGCACGACGTGGTGGGTGCGCGCTCTCTTTTCGCCACTCATTACCATGAGATGACCGAGCTGGAAATGGTGTGTGCCGGCGTGAAGAACTTTAATGTCGCGGTTCGGGAATGGAACGACCGGATCATCTTCCTGCGTAAAATCCAGAAGGGAGCAGCCGACAAAAGCTACGGCATCCAAGTCGCGCGATTGGCCGGACTGCCGGCTGCCGTGATTGACCGGGCCAAAGAAATTCTCGCTAACCTCGAAGGCGCCGAACTGAATGCCCAGGGACGCCCACGCTTAGCCGAAGCGAAATCGACCCGCCGCAAACCGAAACCCGACGAACCTCGACCTCAACCGACTTTGTTCGATTTTCAGCCGGATAATCCCTGAGCCCAAATCCCGATCTAAGATCCGCGGATTGCGCGGAACCTGTCGCGCCGCAGGCTTTGCGAAGGCGGATTACGCAGATTTTGAGGTCGCAACCCGTTGAGCGTTGCCTCGCTTGCGAGGCCGATGGTGAGCAAGGAGAATCTTTAAGTGGTTCCCCTGGACGCGCTGCGCTCTACGTCTGGACGATCGAGATCGGACCTAGACTCAGAAACCTCCCTGTCTAGAAAATCGTCATCCGATAACTGGTAAGTCGTGGAGCGCAGACAAAGGAACGGTGCGCCGTACGATTCTCCCTGCTTACCACCGGCCTCGCAAGCGAGGCAGCGCTCCACGGCTTCGCCGTTTTCCGTTCTCGGCGTTAGTAATGGTCTACGTCTTTACCTGTCTTGATCGCAGCCTCAAGACCGGGACTCATCTTTGGATCAATTTGCTTTAACGTTGCTAAATCTTTTTGGGCGTCTTCCTTCTTGCCCATCCTAACGTATAGAACACCTCTGGACTCGTAAGCTTCGCCCATTTTGGGATTGAGCTTCAGGGCACCATTTAAGTGTGCCAAAGAGGCTGAGTAGTTGCTTGGACCTAGCTTACGCAGGCAAAACGCTGCCAGCAGGTGCGCTTGGGGCAGGTTCGGATTTGCTTTCAGCGCAGCCTCAAATTTCGGCACAGCGGCAGCGTAGTTTTTGGCCTTCATCAAAGCGATTGCTTCATTATAAGGAGTCGCGGCATCCGGCCCTTTCTGCTGCGCCTGCTGCTGCCGCTGGTGCTGCTTGGCCTGTGATGTTGGCTCTTGTGGCACTCCCCCCACAGTCGCGCCCGTTCCATTCGAGTAAGTAGTTTGTCCTCCTCCTCCTCCCCCGCCTCCCGCTGGCCCCGCAGCTTCTAGAACAGCCGGCGCTCCGGCTGCGAAAATACACAATGTGGAGATCGTGAATAAACGCTTCATACGTCCGATGGAAATACCGGAGAATCAAAGATGCAAGACCGAACTGAGGACAGGAACCACTCTCACGAATTCTGAGGAAAAAAAGACTTCGGCGTCGCTGACGAGGCCGGTTGAGTCGACGGACTCGCCTCCGTTTTCGCTTGGCCTTGTTCAGATCCTTCTTGCAGTTGGCTAGCCGGATGACGTTCGCAGGCCGCCAAACCGATACCCGAGACGAGCAAAACCAGACAGAGTTTCTTCATGTGAAGTAGAATGGATGGGTGGCTAATCGTGATTGCGCCCAGAGTCAACCATGGAGTTCACGCTTACCAGTTTGCGGTTGGCGGTTGGCGGTTTGCGGTTAGCGTCGGTAATAACCTCTAACCGCAAACCGCCAACCGCAAACCGCAAACTCCCAACCCTGTTGGCCAGATGGGGAGAATTGCTCAAGAGTGAAGGCGCCCGGCGCGCGACTGGTTTTCGGGCTGCATTCAGCGGGCTCCGCCGCCTGGTCACGTCCGAAAGACACTTCCAGCTTCACCTGATTGCAGCAACGGGTGCCAGCATCCTGGCCTCGTTCCTTGGTTTCAGCCTCCTCGAGTGGACGATCCTGATTTTGACCATCGGTCTGGTTTTAGTCGCCGAAGGTCTCAATAGTGCTATCGAGCGCGCCATCGATACAACGACACCTAGTTTCCATCCCTTGGCCAAAGCAGCCAAAGACATCGCGGCCGCCGCCGTCCTGATCGCTGCTATCGTTTCCGTCGTAATCGGCCTCCTCCTGTACGTACCAAAGCTCTGGGCACTACTCAGCGCCCGCCACTAGAGGTTCACGGTTCACGGTTCGCTGTTCACAGTTCACGGTTCGCTGTTCACAGTTCGCCGCCCATACATGAGTCGCATGAGTCCTATAAGTCCCATCTGTTCGGTTACTCCGCGGTCCATCCCGCCTGGCGTCGTGCGAACCGCCATCCGTGAACGGTAAGCTGAATTAGAATTATTCTTGATCTCGTTTTCACTTGCATGTCGTTCTCAGTTACGCGACGCTGAAAATGTGAAGCTTTCTTCCGAGGTGACAGAGCGTCTGGCGGCCAGCGGAATCCGGTTGACTAGGCAACGTGAGGAAGTGCTCGCTGTCCTTCTCCAGAAGCGTGACCATCCCACTGCGGTTGAGGTATTTATGCGTTCGAAAAAGCATATGCCAACCATTTCTTTGGCCACCGTTTACAACTGTTTGGACGCATTGGTCGAGAGCGCGCTCGTCAAACAAGTTAACCTCGATCGCGCCCCGACGCGCTACTGCGCTAACCTGCTTGATCATAGCCATTTCTTCTGTGAAGAATGCGGCGCGGTGCACGATATTCAAATCCCGCTTCAACCACCTTGGACTCTGCCCGCCGGGTATCTAATTAAGCAAGCCGAAGTCACTTTCCGGGGTAAATGCCCCGCTTGCACCTCAAAAAATTTATGAGTTCGATCTCCGTTCAAAACCTGCACGCATCAATCAATGGTCAGGAAATCATCCGTGGCCTCGATATCGAGTTTAGCCAAGGTGAAGTGCACGCGGTGATGGGTCCTAACGGATCCGGGAAAAGCACTCTGGCCAAAGTAATGGCCGGTCACCCCGATTATGAAGTGACCGAGGGCGATATTCTTTTGAACGGCGAAAGTATCCTCAAGTTAGAGCCGGACGAACGCGCTCGCCGAGGTTTTTTTATGGCGTTTCAATATCCGATCGAAATTCCGGGAGTCAGTAACGCCAACTTTTTGCGAGCGGCCTTACAGGCGCGGCTTCCCGAGGGCGAAGAATTGGATGCCACCGACTTTTATCATCGCCTTTACGAAAAAATGGATCTTCTGGAAATGAAGCGGGAATTTACTGCCCGCTCCGTTAATGAAGGATTTTCCGGCGGCGAAAAGAAACGGAACGAGATCCTGCAATTAGCAATTCTCGAACCTGCCTTTGCGGTTCTGGACGAAACCGACAGTGGCTTGGATATCGATGCTCTCAAAGTCGTTGCCAAGGGAGTTAATAAACTGCGGGGACCGAAACTCGGTGTTCTATTGATCACCCATTACCAGCGACTTCTAGATTATATCGTGCCCGATTTTGTCCACGTTATGTCTGCCGGAAAGATTGTCCTAAGCGGCGGTAAAGAGCTCGCTTTGGAGCTCGAATCTAAAGGATACGATTGGCTGAAATCGGACGATGATGGCGCGGCCTCGCTTGCGAGACCGACGGCAACGTCGGTGGCCAACTAGGAAAGACCGTCAACCGCAAACGGCAAACCGCATACTGTAAACCGTTATGAGCACAGCGAACAACACCATCGAAATCGATCGCAGCGTTGGGGATTTCCACTTTGACATCAAATCAGCGCGAGATGCCGGAACCGGGTTAACCGAAAGCACGATCGATTACATTGTGGACGCTAAGGAGGAACCCGATTGGATTCGTGCGTTTCGCAAAACCGCCTTTCAGGTTTTCAAGGATAAACCGCTCCCGACCCATTGGGCCAGCCATGATCTGGATGCTATCGATTTCGATAAGATCCGTTATTACCTGGCTTCCGGCGAAGCGCCCAAGCGAAGTTGGGAAGAGGTTCCCGATGAGATCAAGCAAACCTTTGAGCGCTTAGGGATCCCGGAGAGCGAACGCAAATTTCTGGCCGGCGTCGAAGCCCAATTCGACTCTGAGGCGGTCTATTCCAATATCAAAAAGGCGGTCTCTGACCAGGGCGTGATTTTCGTGGGGAGCACAGAGGGGCTCAAACACCACCCAGAGATTTTCCGGAAATGGTTCGGTAAAGTGATTCCCACCGGGGACAATAAATTCAGCGCTCTTAATAGCGCGGTCTTCAGCGGAGGTAGCTTTATCTACGTGCCGCCCGGCGTAAAAGTGAAGCATCCGTTACAGGCTTATTTTCGAATCAATGCCGAAAACTTTGGCCAGTTCGAGCGCACGTTGATCATTGCAGATGAGGGTTCCGAATTGATGTACATGGAAGGATGTACCGCGCCGAAGTTTACTACCGCAACCTTGCACTCGGCGGTGGTTGAGCTAGTGGCCATGCCCGGAGCCAAGATCCAATATGTGACAGTACAAAACTGGTCGCCGAACGTCTTTAACCTGGTCACTAAACGCGGTATGGCCATGGAAGAAGCCGAGATCAAATGGATCGATTGTAATATCGGTTCGCGGTTAACCATGAAGTATCCCGGAGTCGTGCTGAAGGGTAGGAAAGCTCGCGGGGAAGTGATCAGCATCGCCCTGGCCGGAGACGGGCAACATCAGGATACCGGGGCTAAAATGATTCATGCCGCGGATGAGACCACGAGTAACGTCGTTTCCAAGAGCATCAGCGTCGGCAAAGGTCGAGCCACTTATCGTGGCCTCGTGCATGTGCCGAAGCATCTGAAGGGCTGCAAAAATAATACGGAATGCGATGCTTTGTTAATCAACGCGCATAGCCGGACCGATACTTACCCGACAATCACGGTCCGCGGTACCGGAAACGCGACTCAACATGAGGCTTCGGTTAGCCAGATCAGTGCGGAACAAATCTTTTATATGCAACAGAGAGGTCTCTCGGAAGGGCAGTCCATGAGTCTGGCCGTCAACGGGTTCGTCAATGACCTGGTTCGTCAGTTCCCCATGGAGTATAGCGTGGAGTTGAAACGATTGATCGACCTCGAGATGGAGGGCTCAGTCGGTTAAACGTGGAGCGGCCTCGCTGGCGAGGCCGACTTTGCGAGGCTCTCCCAGGGAAACATGCTGGACGAAGTGAAGAAATACGTCGCCCGTTCACCGTTTCAGCCATTCGTGATCAATACGGATGATGGTTTGTCGCGACCTGTTCCCAGCTGGGACCATATTTTGATGGGCAAATATATTGCGGTTTTGGATTCCGAAGGATTGATCGAGATCATTTCACCTCAACACATTTCATCTGTGGCGTTACCAGCCGCACATTACGAACCTTAAATGCTACAAGGGCAGAAATCTGGCGGAACGGCGCTCGATGAGCTTTCATCGACGTCTAGAATCGAACACGGTCTTCCTCAGTGGTTTGCCGATGCTCAGGCGGAAGCGAAACAAGAATTTGCCGCTGAGCCTTATCCGAGTCGCAAAGATGAGTTTTGGCGTTTTTCCTCGGTTAAGAACTTAGATGAAGTGGCCTCGCTCGCACCCGCCGATACGCCGATACGCCGACACGCCGATACGCCGACACGCCACGATCCGGCTATGGAGCGCGGCTTTCCACAGCCAGCCGGGCGCATCGTGTTCGTCAATGATCAGCTGGTTTCCTGTGAGCTACTCGACGACTCGCTGACGGAAAGAGGGGTTCTCTTTCTCCCTCTGGAGCAAGCGCTCAAGGTCCGTCCCGACCTGTTGCAGGCCCATTTCATGGCCCAACCGGCTCGCCTCGGTTCAAAGAAATTTGCCGCCCTTCACAAGGCTTCAGTCCGAGCCGGAACCGTTCTTTATCTGCCGCCCAGCTTAGCTGTGGATGCTCCCTTTGAGGTGTTTCATATCGTAACCGGCCAAAACCTGGCTCTTTTCCCGCATACCCTGATCATCGCGGATAAAGAGAGTGAGGTAACTTTCCTGGATCATTTCGTATCCACGGATGGTCAGGCGCATGGGTTCGCCTGCGGAGTCAATGATTTGGTTCTACGCCCAGGATCGAAACTAAACTATATCAGTGTTCAGAATTGGAGCCGGCAGTTCGTTTCTGTGCAGATGAATTCCACCGTGGCTGACGAACAATCCAGCGCCGTGAATCTGTCGTTGAACTTCGGGGGACGTTATTCGCGCCTGGAAAGCGTTAGCCGCTTAGCCGGCGCCGGTTCCCGAAGCGATATGCTAGCCGTCTCTATCGCGGGAGCGGACCAGGAATTCGACCAACGGACCTTGCAGGATCACCTGCAACCCGACACGACCAGCGACTTGCTCTATAAGAATGCTTTGAGCAATAATGCGCGTACAATCTTTTCCGGTCTGATCAAAGTTGAACGCGGTGCGCATCGGACCGACGCATACCAGAAGGTAAGAAATCTTCTTCTCAGCGACGAAGCCGAAGCGAATTCGATGCCGGGGCTCGAAATCTTGGCCGACGACGTTCGTTGCACCCATGGAGCTACGTCCGGGCAGGTGCAGCCGGAAGAGCTCTTTTATCTCCAGAGCCGAGGCATCCCGGAGCTAAAGGCCAAGGGCCTGATCGTTAACGGCTTCTTAAACGAAGTGGTCGACCGCCTCTCGGGCGAGAACTTGAAAGCTTACCTGCGATCCCAAATCGGGCACAGGCTGAAGGGTTAACCGGTTCACGGTTCGCCGTTCGCCGTTCACAGTTCGCAGTTCACAGTTCACGGTTCGCGGCGCTTTGGTCTGCATCGCGGACCATGGCTCCTCATAGGTCCCATTGGTCTCATAAGGCCCATCCTTGCCACGACTCCGGCATTTCTCCAGACCCACCGTTAGGCCTGAACGGGCCACCGGCGAACCGCGAACGGCGAACCGAGAACGGTGAACCGGTGCTGTCGGTACACTTCCTGCTCTAATGCGTGCACGATACTAGACGCTAGGTTTCCGCGAACAATTCTTAAGCATTAAGCACAATCTTTTTTCTTTTATTCAGCGGGCGTGAGCATTCCTTGAATGCTCAAACTCGAGGGTGGGTATATTTCTTCAATAAATAGGTTGCAGCCTGGGAAAAAAGAGTCACTTTGACGACTTACGTTTTCGGGATAAGGTTCATAGTTTTCTCGACAAAGCCTGCGTTATGCGGAAGCTCCCCCGGGACAGGACAGTTTGGTTTAGAGGTAATCAAGCTGGCAGGTATGGCAAGGATCCTGCTCGATACAGACTCCTGCCGATGAGAGTAAGCGAATAGCCATATTCCCAGAGCAGGAAATAATATCAATTCACTCTAACCCATTTAACTATGTTTAGTTTGCTAGCTCAAACTCCACTATTGGCCGCGCAAGCCCAAGGGAGTGTCGTCGTACATTTCGTCCCGGACTGGGCCAAGGGGAATGTTTTCCTCGAGTACTTCTTTAAGGGCGGTGTCGTCATGTATCCAATCGTGGCTGTCCTTGTGGTAGCGATTGCGATAATCCTCGAGCGCGCTGTTTGGTGGTCAGTTCTTGGTGCTCGGCGCGATCCGGGTAAGCTCGATAAAATGTATGCCGCCATGGAACAAGGTAACCTCGCGGCGGCCGCTAACATCGGTCGCAAATCGGGCGATCCTTTAATCCGTACTGTCTGGCATGGGATTAACCACGTGCATACCTCAGTGGAAGGTGCGCTTCAGGTAGCTTCTGGAGTCGAAATCCAACGAGCCGGACGTTTCATGTGGATTCTTGACTCGGTGATCACCCTGGCGCCGTTGCTCGGATTGCTGGGAACCGTCACCGGTATCATGCTTGCGTTCAACGCCGTGAACGAAGGCGGTCTTAGCCCAGCAGCAGTGTCCGGCGGTATCGGTGAGGCCTTGATCGCAACCATGTGCGGTCTCGGTATCGCCATTACCTGTTTGGTCTTTTTTAACTTCTTTAATGCTAAGCTGCAAAAGCTGCAGTTCGAACTCGAGTCGACCTGCAACAACGTCCTCATCATGTTCAACACGCTCCGCTTAAAGAACACCAACCTCGATTTAGTCCAAGATGCACGGGAGTCACAGCAGTTCGCCAGTACTAATTAAGAAGGCGCGGATCGAGATCATCCCGCTGATCGACATCATGTTCTTCTTGCTCGCCTCGTTCATGTTGGTGAGCTTGACGATGATTAACATGAAGGCGATCGAGGTTAATCTGCCGACCGCCACCACCGCTCAGCCCAACACGAAACCTGATTTCGTTATCTGCAGTGTTGATGCGCTAGGTGATTTTTACTTCGAGAAGGAGAAAGTTCCGAAGGAAGAGGTTCTTTCGCATTTCCAGCAGCTCTATAATGCGAACCACGAAGTGCGAATCTATATCCGGGCCGATAAACAAGCGGTCTACGAAGGCGTCATGTATATGCTGGATCAAGCCCGTAATTCCGGTATCCAGAAAGTCGGTCTTGAGATCAAAGCCCAAGATGCGGTTCAAGGCGGCAATACGCCCAGCGGTGCCCCGCCTGCAGGCGGAGCCAAGCCTGGCCCGTAACGAGGAAGAATAACCGAACATTTAATCTCACTTCAGCGCGCTGAAAATCATCTGGAGCGCGTCTCGCTTCCGAGGCCGACCCTGGTTTTTCAGCACACGCTGATAAACTAAACATGTCCGACAATTTGTATCGGTCCCGTCGGGACGGGTTTTCCTTGGTTTGGTTTCTGTTGCTCTCGCTGGTACTTAACGGCAGCGCGGCTTATTTCGGGTTCTGGCTAAGGCTGCCCGAACAGCCACCCATGATGCTCACCGCGGTGGACACCAACGATGCGCCGCCTTTGGGTGATCCCAATGCTCCAGAGGAACAGCCGCCGGACCCGCAACCAACTCCGCCACCGGATCCGGAGCCGACTCCGCCTCCGTTGGATAAGCCGCCAGAGTTTGAGATCCCGGCAGCAACGCCGACTCCGGCGCCGCAATCAACTCCGCATCCCACTCCCCATCCGAAAGATAAGAAACCGAATCCGAATGCCGCCGCTACGCCCGGTATGCAAAAAGGTTTCGCGAATGGTGTGGTCGGTGGAACCGGAACTGGTGGCTCGCGTTCAGGTAAACTGATCCGTTCGCCCAAGCCGCCTTATCCGCCGCAAGCGTTACAGATGCATATCACCGGTGATGTAAGGATCTCGATCACCGTATCGGCTGGACATATCACAGATGTACAGGCGGTATCCGGTCCCGGCATCCTCTCCAGCACTGCTGCGCGTTGGGTGAGAAGCAACTGGGAATTTGCGCCTGATCAAACCGGCACATTCACGTTACCGGTGGTGTTCCAGATCGCTCACTAAAGCTTTTCAGCGCTTTACTGAAAAGCTATGAAAGAAATCGCCGGGCAACCGCCCGGCGTTTTTTTTGGCACGAGATATTTCCGCTCGTCGTGCATTCTGGCGACATTTGAGCGTCGAACTCAGATCCCGAAGATTAAAAATCCACAGATTACACAGATTACACAGATTACACAGATTTAGTGGGGTTAGAGCTAAATCCGTGAAGTAAGGCCCTGCATAGGAAAATTGCTGACCAAATGCCCATAACCCGCTTCTAATCTGCGTAATCGGCGGATCTTAAAATCGGTTTTAGGGTTGAAACCGATGCTTTGTGCGCCGGGATTATTCATCCCCATTGCAATCCGCAAGCAAGCAAGTGGCAATGTTGAGGCGAATTCGTTCAAAAAAATCCGCTCTCTCGCGACGCTTGGCTTAAGATTCGCTCAAGTCAAATGGCACGCTAGGGACCGAACCTCGTCAGGTAAAGAGGTACTACCGTACTGTTCGATCCTCGGCGGTTAGCCCCCACCCACGTATCACTGATTCGCGGTAAGCGAGCAACGACCCGAACCGAAGGAAACATGATGATCAAGAATGGACATCTCTCTGCGGTTTTTCTACCCAGAAAATCAGATCCGGCGCGCAGTACTTGCCAGGCTACCACCTTCATAGTGCTAGCCCTTCTGTTTTGCGTTAGCGCCCACTCGCAGACGGCGAACGCGCCGGCAGCGCCGGAGCCGAGTCCTACGCGCGCGACAGAAGGTGGCGAGTTGCAACAAATCACCGTAACCGGCTATCTGATACCGCGAGTAGGGGAGGGACCTCAGCCGGTTGCCAATTACGACCGAAACTATATCGATAAAACCGGCAGTCAGACCGTTAACGATGTCTTGCAAAATTTGCCGGCCGCTGTCGGTAACTTTCTACCTGCCGTTACCACCGGATTCAGCTTTTCGCCGGGCTCTTCTTCGGTGGGCCTCAAAGGGCTACCTCCCAACGACTCTGGTCCTGGTCGACGGCCTTCGCTACCCCCAATATCCCTTACCGCAAGTTACCTCGACCTCAATCATTAGCTTCGTCGACCTCAATTCCATTCCCCTGGGAGCCGTCGATCGCATCGAAATTCTCAATGACGGCGGCAGCGCGACCTACGGGACCGACGCGATTGCACTGGGGTGTCCGGTGTTCCCATCATTAGCCAGACGCTGGGTCACCCTAAACTCAAGCCGGAGCAGACGTATAGTTATTACATCGGCGGCGTCTGGAACCCGGGATCCTCCGACCCGGAGCATAGCTGGTGGGGATGGGCCAACGGTTTCTCTGCCTATTTCAATTGGTACCAAATTGATCAACATAATTTGATCGGGTATCTGAACTCTCAAGAAGTCGTTGATCTGGCTGCCGCCGGGGCGCCTTTCCCTGGCACCTCTGTCATCCGAGCTCCTAACGGAACCGTCACGGAAGTCATCGAAAGCTACGAAAACTTGGGCAACTCCAGGAATAACGGCATAGAATTCGGAGTTAACTATGTCTCGAAAGAATATAATTGGGGGAGGGTCGATTTCGAGTTCAGCGCCAGTTATCTCTACATTGCCCATCCTCCCTATTCTTCCGACTGGTATCAAGGCTACGATCCTGGGGAAACTAATTATATTCAGCGGTTCTTCTACGTTTCGGTAGATAAGAAGTTCTGACATGGAGCACGCCTCGCTCGCGAGGCCGAAGGGGTCGCCACCCCTGGAGCGCTGCCTCGCTTGCGAGGCCGTGGTGAGCAAGGGAACAATCGTGATACACAACATATCGCAACTAGGTCTGCCCGCTATATCGTGACGTCTTCCAGTTCGCACGCGAGAGCGCTGGCAGACAGCGCGACTCGGACACCGATACCGCTGCTTATGATCGGCCTCGCTATCCGTCGCGCCGCAGGACTTCGGCGAGCTCAGTCGAGTCGCTTTGCGAAGCGGAAGCGAGGCACGCTCCCCGGCTCTTAAATGGATTGACAGCAGCGCGACACCAACATCGGGAGGTCCGCGCTAACACGAAGCAAATTTGTGTTTAAATATCAATAACGGCTCGACTTCGGCACCGCGATTGTTACGATGTCCACGCAACTCTGGTAGCCAACCTGGACCATCCCAATGTCGAGAGAATTTGTTTTAGAAAGGGTGCGGCCCGCAATAGCGGTGCTGCTGCTTTGCTCAGGGCTTCTAGCTTCCAGAGCTACCGCAGGGAACCCCGTTACGGTCCAGTTGTATGGCGGGCTGTCGAATCCGATCTACGTCGATGCCGGCACCGTCACGATTAATTTTTCTGCCTTGCTTGCATACAGTGGACGACGGGAGCCTTGGACTGGAGAAATCGCCAATGTGCTTGTCTACAACACATCCGGTGATCCTCTTGCCACATTGCCAATCTCTAATGCCAGTCAGATATTCAGCGATCGCGGGGGACTAGGAACGGTTACGTGGAACAATCCGGTTGCTCAGTACATTCAAATCAGCGGAATCATTGACTACGATGGTGACGCCAATCCTCCCTTTTTTTGGTTCTATTTACCCGAAAAGCGATCGATTGCCTCCGGCGGAGATACGCCGACACCGCCAAGCGGCGGTGTTGCCACCCAGCCGCAGCCTCCTCCACAGAATTCCGCAAATTCCGGTCAGTCGAATATCCATGCCGTGATCATCTCCGGCCTGTCTGACCCGGCAAAGGTGATTGCTTCTCCCAACGTCACGTTAACCGGCGGGATCGTGGCGCTCGGAAAGGCGGCCCTTTCGGAATCAAGCCCTTCTTCCTGGAGTCCCGGACTGCGCGTACTCCCTGATTACGGGCTGCTAACGGGAACAAAGATCCCTCCTGTCACCCCGAACATAATCGACGTGCGAATCGTCCGGCAACAGGTCCAAGCAGACTTTCCTTCACAGCGTTCCGGCGATTAGACGCTCATTACAAATCCGATCTACGTCACGCCAATTTCAGTGGCTGGCATGGAAAACGCTGGCTGGTAACGAATTAGTCTACGCGGACGAACGTTACCTACGCGTCTCGCAAAAGGTCATTCGGCCTAATGCTTCTTGGTACGCCCGTCAATTCAGTAAATCTAGTTGTGGCGACAACTTTCTCCGAATTTCGTTCAAACTTTGCTCACATTTTCTTGACTGCTCCGCGGTTTTAGCCCACTAACGTTGCCCAACAGCTTGGGATAAGCGCACGGAACTTGTTTGCCGTGTACCCGGCGAAGGGATGGGCCTTCGACTAAGGACCTTGGCGGAGCACCAACCGGCCACGCTAAGTAAGCAAGGATCAACTAATGATTAAAAATCGACATCTCCGTACTGTCGCGTTCGCGACCGTAGTGCAGTTTGTAACCCTGTTCGGTTCGGGTGTTACCGCCCGTGCCCAAACGGCGGCACCGAGCCCAGCTCCCGGTGAAACTCCTTCAGGCGGGAGCGAACTCCAGCAGGTCACGGTTACCGGTTACCTTCTTCCCCACGTTGGGGATGGTCCGCAGCCGGTCACCAGTTACGACCAGACTTATATCACAAAAACGGGGGACCAGAATATTGCGGATGTCGTTCAAAGTCTGCCAGCCGCGACGGGGAGTGTGAACCCGGGTTTCATACCCGGATTCGGTTTCCAGCCTGGAGGCGCGTCGATTGCACTCAAGGGACTGCTGCCCAGTGATACTCTGGTTCTGGTCGACGGACTTCGTATGCCGGCATATCCGTTCTTCCAGTTCACTCCCGCTAGCGGTCCATTCCTTTTTACCGACGTCAACAGCATTCCGCTGGGGGCGATAGACCGCGTCGATATTTTAAATGACGGAGGTAGCGCCACCTATGGAACCGACGCGGTGGCCGGGGTCGTGAACTTTATCACCAAAGAAGGGTATAACGGAGCCGATATTTACAACTACTTCGGCATCAGCCAACGAGATGACTATGAGGTGTACCACGGCGAGTTTACCAGTGGGATCACGCAGAAATTAGGTCAGGACTCCAATATCAGCGTGCTCGCAGTGTTCGACTACTATGACCAGAGTCCGGTAGAGGCCATTGATCGCTCAATGACCGCCTTGAATTATTCTCGCTACAGTTTCAAATATCCGAATGCGCCCATTTTTCCGGGTCTAACTGGCGAGTTTACGACGTTGGCTAGTAATCCGAAGACTGGCGTTCCTGCGGGAACCTTTTTCCAACCCAATCCGGGATTCAACGGCGTGAACCCCACACCCGCGGATTTCAATAGTGGTGCTCCGCAACAGTCATTCAGCATCCAAGGTCTGCAGGTCTATCCGCGGGAACAGCGGCTAGGCGGTTTAGTCAAAATCGATTACCAGCCAACGAGCTGGTTAAAGCTCTACGATAGCTTCCTCATTGATCGTACCGAAGAATCGAGTACTTACGGCCCAAACCAAGGTACTTATGGTGGGGGATTCGGACAGAATAAATTCCTCGTCGTTCCGGCTGACAACCCTTACAATCCGTTCGGTGTACCCCTCCAGGTCGGTCCCGAGGCATTTAATGAATTTGGCGTCCTGAAAACGGACACGGTCGTTACCATTTTCCGTGAAGTGGTCGGCGCAACGATCCAGTTGCCGCATGGTTGGTATATCGATTCCAACTTTCTCTACGGTGAGGGCGACGGAACCGAGACGATGCAAAATTTCTTCAAGTTCACCGGCTTGCAGCAGGCCTTAAATGGCACCCTTCCGGGTAATGAGGGGGAGTTCTTTAACCCGTTCGCAGATGAATCGGTTGCTGGTCCAAATAAGGTTTTTTACGGTAATAGACAACTGATTGACAGTATCTTTATAAATTACCGTTCGGATATTATGCAATTTCACACGGTCGGAGGAGGTACGCTGTGGGAGTTACCCTCCGGCCCGATCACCGTTGCGGGCGGCTTCGAATATCGCAGCGAAGATTACATCGCCAACGAGGATCCCTATGGTAAAGCCGGGAACCTCACTGCGCCTCAAAATCCGATTGGTACCTTAACCAATGCTCGCCGATACATTTGGAGCATCTTCGGTGAGGTGGACCTTCCGATCGTGGGCGGCGCCTGGTCTTGGCCCGGGATGCGGGCGATCGAGTTGACCATGTCCGAGCGACAGGATTACTACAGTGATTTCGGGAGCGCCGCTAAACCCAAATTCGCGCTGCTGTACAAACCTTTCAACGATCTCACCATTCGCGGCACCTATTCGGAGTCGTTCGTTGCTCCGAGCTTAACCGCACTCTTCACGGCGCCAGCGATCGCGGAGACCACCCTGGTTGACCCTAAGAATATTTCAGCCGGACAAGAGACCGTACTGAATGCGACAACCGGTAACCCCCATCTGAAGCCCGAAACCGCTTACACTTATTATGCCGGAGCGGTCTGGTCTCCAGGATCTAGTGATCCGGAACATAGCTGGTGGGGCTGGGCTAATGGGTTCTCTGCCTACATCAACTGGTTCCAAATCGATCAACACGAGCAATTCGGTACTTTGAGTGCGCAAGAGGTTGTCAACCTGGGAGCTTCCGCTCCGGCTGGAAACTTCGTTACGCGCAGCGCAACCACCGGCCAGATTCTAGAGGTCACCTCCGCCGTAGCGAATCTCGGGAACGGCCGAAGCGAAGGCATTGAGTTTGGCTTCACTTACAACTCCAAAGAATACAACTGGGGCAAGATCGATCTGCAGTTTGACGGTGCCTATCTCTACTGGCTGACGCAGCAAACCATACAGGGCGCAAATCCAAACGGAACTCCTTTTTTCCGCGTTTTCAATCAGACGGACACCGCGCTCCAGGGTGAGTCTGCGCCCGACCTGAAGTTCCAGGCCAGCGCGTTCTATTCCAAGACCGTCTTCGGGATCGATACAGTTAAAACCGGGCTAACTCTTCACTACATCGGTTCCGAATTGGATTACACCAACAGCTCCAATAATACGAACCCGAATGCCACCTTGAATTTTCCTAACTATGTTCATTTGATCGGGAGTTGGACGACGCTCGACTGGCAAATCTCCTATAGATTCGGGCAACCGACCGAAATTACCCCGCAAACGCCGAAACCAGGTTATGATAAAGAAGGGAAGAGAATCGTTGGAGAAAAGGCTATCGCACCTGCGGCCGAAGGATCTCGCTGGGGTTGGCGCAATCTCCTGGCGAATACCACGTTCACCTTCGGCATCAACAATATCTTCGATACCGCGGCACCATTTGCGGTGGATGCCGTTCTTTCGAACTTCGATGCCGGCACCGGTGTGAACAATATCCAGCGCTACTTCTGGGTCTCTGTGGACAAGAAGTTCTAAGTCTTTCGGCGCCGGCCTTCACCAAGCCTACGGCGCGGCAGGCTCCGCCGAAAAACTATGAAAAAAAGCCGGGTCTAACGCCCGGCTTTTTTTTCCTACTATGGAGCGCTGCCTCGCTTGCGAGGCCGACTTCGGCGGCCCGCGCTTTTTGATGAACCGGAAAAGCCGATCAGGGAGCCCAATCGTCGTCTTAACGAGTCAGGTAGGCCATATTTGTGGCGTCGCTCTCAAAGGAAACCCGTTTTCTTTAAAATCTTTCGAAAAATCCTTGATCTCGTTACGTTTTTTTCACAAAACAGATTCGGTAGGCGGCTGGTTCTCAGGGTCAAACGGCAATAGACCCTTTCGCTAGAATTGTTGACCGAAATCGCTCTTTCTCTGAGGCGACTTTCGGAAGTCGGTTTTTTTGCTCTACAAACCCCCGAATCGGGTTCGGTGACAATCTAAACGAAAATTCGTTCAATTTTTTTCTACATTTTCTTGACCTGCGGGCCTTTTTGCCCCACAAACGGCTCTTAAATAGGGAATCCGGTACCCGGGGGAATGGGGTCGAATGGCTGTAGGCTAGGAGGTTTGTACGGGTGTCGGATACGCATTTTTTCACCTTGCCTTGATGCGGGCCGGGACCGGCTGCATCCAGGCGAAGCCAGGATAAATAATGACTATAAACCGAAGTTCACGCACAGCTGCATTCGCAACCGCAGCTCAATTGCTATTGCTGTGTACGCTCGGACCAACCGTTCGAGCGCAAACAGCGGCTCCAAACCCAACTCCGGCCACAAACGAGACTGCTGCCCCCGGCACTGCCCCTACCGGTGGCGGCGAGCTGGAACAAGTCACCGTTACTGGTTACCTAATCCCGCGCATTGGGGAAGGTCCTGAGCCAGTTGAGACCCTGAACCAGGATTTCATCCAGAAACAGGCTTATCAGACCGTCAATGATGTCTTGAATAACTACCCTGGTGGCATCAGTGTCCAAAACACACAGACTTTTACTGGTAACAGTAACTCGGAAGGTGGGTCCACTTTCTCGCTTAAATCACTGCCCCCCGATTCAACCTTGGTCCTTATCGATGGATTCCGGTTTCCCTACTATGCGATTTCGATCAATCAAGGAACTATCCCTTATGTTGACATCAACTCCATCCCTCTGGCAGCGATCGACCGTATCGAAATCTTGAAGGACGGCGGGAGCGCAACCTACGGCGACGACGCCATCGCGGGCGTAGTCAACATCATTACCAAAACTGATTACAACGGAGCCGATATCGTCAACTATTTTGGCGAGAGCCAGCGGGGCGATTATGAAACCTATCATCTCTCCATGACCGGAGGTGTCAGCCAGAAAGGAGCTTTCGGTAAAGTCAGTATCGTCGCAACGTTCGATTATCTGGATTCGTCGCCGATCGATTCTATCGACCGGGGATTTTCCTCTAACAGCTTTTTCTCAAGACTTTCACCAAAGTACCCGAACGATCAAATCGCTCTGAGTCCGCCGAACGGGAGCTTCTCAGGAAACACCACCGGTAACATTTACACGGTTCATAGTGGGACTACGGGTATCGGAGGTATCAGTCAGAGCGATTTCATCGTCAATGGCAACGCGCCTACCGGCATCTTTTCCCCCGGGTTGAACGGATATTCTGAACAGTTAGCAGCTCGCCAAAGGCGTTACGGGGGCACAGTGAATGTGGATTACAATCCGTGGGATTGGCTAAGGCTCTCTGACCATTTCATCATTCAACGGAACGAAGAAACGACAGTAACGCCCAGCCAAGGCACCTTCTTCGACACTGTCGGTGGGAACCCAATTACAATTCCCGCTAACAACCCGTTTAATCCATGGCACGAAGCTTTAACACCCTTCTTCGGGCTGAACCAGCAGGAACTCGGGCCCTGGTACACCACCACAATCGGACGCACTTTCCGGAACGTCTCTGACGCCCTTATTCAGTTGCCGTGGAACAACTGGTTTATCGAGGGCAGCGCTGTCTATGGCGAGAGTGATGTCACCGAAACCGTCAACAACGCGCTTCTGCTTCGACAATTTCAGGCGGCTTTAAATGGCACTCTCCCGCAACTACCTGGAGTTTTTTGGAACCCGTTCACCGATGAAAGCGCTTCCAACCATCCAAATGCGGCCTTCTATCCCTTTGTCAGGGCGCAGCAAATCGAAGATAATCATACTAATCTGATCCAATACCGGTTGCTGGCTGGCGGTACGCTGTGGGCTCTCCCTAGCGGTGACCTTACAGCGGCAGGTGGGCTTGAGTATCGTAGCGAATCATTAGTGCAGTCGAATGATAACAACAGCCGAAACGGCAATATTGGGGCCGCTGACTTCGCTGGTAAGCTCTTAAGCTCTGCTCGATGGGTTCAAAGCCTGTACGGTGAATTGAGCATCCCGATTTTTGGGGACAAATGGTCCTGGCCGGGTCTAAGAAGCCTCGAGGTTATCCTCGACGAGCGCCTCGACAACTACAGCCATTTTGGCAGCGCGGCGAAACCGAAGGTCGCTCTTCTCTACAAGCCGCTCGATGACATCGCTATCCGGTTGACCTATTCTGAAGGTTATATCGTCCCGACGCTGGGGCAACTCTTCGGACCGACAGCGACATTCCAAACCACCGCTTTCGACCCGGTCAAGGGAACCACTTCAAGTTTCCTCATTACCCAAGGAGCCAACTCGAAACTGCTACCGGAGAGTTCTTACGGTTACTACGGAGAAATCGTCTGGACACCTGGATCGAAGGATGAAAATAGCTGGTGGCATTGGGCAAAAGGATTTACCGCCTACGTAGATTGGTTTCAGGTCGAGCTTCGTCAACTAATCGCCACGACCAGTGTTGAAAATACCATTTCCGCCGCTCTCCCTGGGACGGTCATCCGAGCTGCGAATGGTCAGCTTTTGCAAGTTAATCAAAACTTTCAGAATCTCGGCACCTTGCTGGACGATGGAATTGACTTTGGCGCTAGCTACGTGACCAAGGAATATAACTGGGGGAAACTCGAGTTCGATTCTAACGCAGCTTACATTTATAATTACTCCGTGAAGCAGATTGAGGGATTACCAGTCGGCAGTGGGAACTATCATAATCCCAACGCGGCATTTGGCCACGCACAGTTTATCGTTACCGACCTGACCGGCACTTCTGGCTCTGCTCCGGCCGGAACTGGACCGGACTTCAAGCTCGTGGCTAGCATTTTTTACTCGAAACACGTGTTTGGGAATGACCTCTTCCGAACCGGCTTCACTCTGAACTTCGAAAGCTCCGAGCTGGACCAAGCGAACGACGCGAATGGGACTATTCCTGAAATCGACGCCCACCTTAACCCCAACGGTTACGTCCATCTGATTGGCAGCTGGACTACAATTGACTGGCAGATTTCGTATGAGTTTGGTCCGCCTGTCGAGGTCACCCCAGAGACTCCAAAAGCTGGGTACAATAAAGAAGGAAAGAGGATTGTTGGAGAGAAAGCGATTGCGCCTGCTCCTGAAGGTCATGGTTGGACTTGGCGGCGCTTGCTGGACAATACGACGTTCACCTTCGGTATTAAGAACCTTGGAGATAACCGACCGCCGCTAGCCATCAACGGTAACAGCGGCTACCAAGGTTATGACACTTTGGCTGCGAACCCAATCCAACGCTTCTTCTACGGTCAGATTGAAAAGAAGTTCTAAGCTTTTCAGCGCCTGCTGAAAGCTATGAAACGCCGGGCTCACGCCCGGCGTTTTTGTTTTGTCTATACGCGGCTTGGGTTTGTTTGATAAGCAATCCAATTACCTAGAGCGACTGAGAGAGTTATCTATTCACACGCGAATTTCTGATGTGACCGAAGCTCATAACATTAGAAAAACGCGGTTTTATTTGACATCCTCGCACTATTTGTTAACAAACACGGGCGACGAATCGTGGAATCACTGGCGCGCTCCTCGGATGTTTTCTTTGGATGCTTGGGATCCAGGATCGATAACCGAAATCGCCCTTTTCCTGAGGCGACTTTCGGAAGTCGTTTTTTACTCTACAAACTCCCGAATCGGGTTCGGTGACAATCTGAACGAAAATTCGTTCAAAATTTCTTTACATTTTCTTGACCTACGGGCGTTTTTGGCCCACAAACGGCTCCTTAAATAGGGAATCCGGTACCCGGGAGAATGGAGTCGAATGACTGTAGGCTGGTAGGAGGTTTGTATGGGTGTCGGATACGCATTTTTCACCTTGCCTTGATGCGGCCACAGAGGGCTGTGTCCAGGCGGAAGCCAGGATAAATAATGATTAAAAACCGAAGTTCCCGTACGGCTGCAATCCTGACCGCAGCCCAATTACTGGTGCTGCTTACGCTCGGACCAACCGCTCGAGCGCAAACGGCCGCTCCAACTCCAAACACGGCCCCAGGCCAGACTGCGACACCGGAAACGGCGCCAGGCGGCGCTCCCAACGCTAGCGGTGGCCAGTTGGAACAAGTCACCGTTACCGGCTATCTGATCCCGCGCGTCGGTGAAGGCCCAGCGCCGGTCGCGACCTTGAATCAGGACTTCATCCAGAAACAGTCGTACCAAACCATCAATGATGTCCTCAATAACTATCCCGGCGGTCTCAGCGTGCAAAACAGCCAGACCTTTGCGGGAAACAGTAACTCGCCCGGTTCATCTGCTTTCGGCCTGAAAGGCTTACCGCCAGCCGACACCTTGATCCTGATTGACGGACTCCGGATGCCCTCCTATGCGATTTCGATCAATGCAGGAACCATTCCGTTCGTCGACATCAACTCGATCCCTCTAGCGTCAGTCGACCGTATCGAAATTCTGAAGGATGGCGGCAGCGCTACCTACGGCGATGACGCCTCTGCCGGCGTCGTCAACGTCATCACGAAGGAGGATTATAATGGCGCCGATATCATCAATTACTTCGGTGAGAGTCAGCGGGGCGATGATCAGATCTATCACCTCTCGATGACTGGCGGTATCACCCAGAAAGGTTCTTTCGGAAAGGTCAGTATCGTCGCAACGTTCGACTATTACGATCAGTCACCGATCGATTCTAAGGACCGCTGGTTTTCCAATAACACCGAATTCTCAAGGCTTTCGCCGAATTATACAAACCAGCAAACCGTCTTTTTCCCTCCGAACGGGAGCTATGTCGGTCTAACTAGCGGCACTGTCTTTGTTCAAAATCCCGCAGCCAACAAACCGGATTTGCTTACTACTATTGGGCCCTCGTCGACCATTGACCCACTCGATGAACAGTTAATACCCCGCGAACGGCGTTATGGCGGTACCGTCGATCTAACCTACAATCCGTGGGATTGGCTCAAACTTTACGATAAATTCCTCATCCAGCGTAACGAAGAAACCGCGGTAACCCCGAACCAGGGCTTCAGCGGAGGGGACGTTTACGCTCCAAACGTGGCGGCCTTTGGTACGCCGGAAATCGTCATCCCTGCGAGAAACCCCTTCAACCCGACCGGCGAGAATCTGGTCCCGCTGGTAGGACAGGCTTTGCCCGAGTTTGGTCCCTGGGAAACCACCACCATCGGCCGGACCTTCCGGAATGTTGCCGGGGCCACCATCTTTCTGCCGTGGAACAACTGGTACATCAATACCGCTGCGGTCTACGGTGAAAGCGATGTCAGCTCGTACGTCGCTAACTCGGTCAAGACTCGAGAGCTGCAAGAAGCTTTGAACGGCCAGCTCCCGCAAATGCCCGGGGTTTTCTTCAATCCGTTCACGAACGATATCGGCCATCCGAACGCCGTCTTTTATCCATTCCTCAGGACCAACCAGCAAGAGGATAACCGGACCGATCTCGTCCAATACGTGTTGCAAGCCGGCGGCACCGTCTGGGCGCTCCCAAGCGGCGACCTAACCGTAGCCGGTGGACTGGAATATCGTGGTGAATCTTATATCCAATCCAATGACGTAAACAGCGAGAATGGCAATATCTTATCGGCTGACTTCGCCGGGAAGCTCTTCAGCGCCCGTCGCTGGGTTCAAAGTATGTATGGGGAATTGACCATCCCGATCTTCGGGGATCAATGGTCCTGGCCTGGGATGAGACACCTGGAAGTGATTCTCGATGATCGCTTCGACAACTACAGTCAATTCGGCAGCCAAGGGAAACCAAAGTTTTCTGTCCTCTACAAGCCGCTCGATGATATCGCGATCCGCCTGAGCTATTCAGAAGGCTTTGTCGTACCGTCGCTAGGCCAGCTCTTTTCCGGACAGTCTCAGTTCCAGCAGACGCTCTTCGATCCGGTAAAAGGGGTTAATTCCAACATTCTGCTGACGCAAGGCGGCAACCCGAACTTGAAGCCGGAAGAAACTTACGGCTATTACACAGAAATCGTCTGGACACCAGGATCCAAGAACGAGGACAGCTGGTGGCATTGGGCGAAAGGCTTTACCGCCTACTTCGACTGGTATCAGGTCGAGATCCGTAACGTAATTGCCACGCCTTCCGCCACCACAGTGCTGGCAGCTAACCTGCCAGGATCGGTGATCCGCGCTCCTAATGGCACCCTTACGCAAATTCTGGCTAACTTCACCAATCTCGGCAACGAGATGACCGATGGTATCGAGTTTGGCGGAAGCTATGTCACCAAGGAGTACTCTTGGGGTAAACTCGAACTCGATGCCAATGCTGCTTACGTCTATAATTTCTCGCTTAATCAGTTGGAGAAGGAGCCAAACGGTGCTGCCCAGTTCCTGGTTACAAATATCGCTGACATTCAGGGATTAACCGGGCCCGATTTCAAATTGGTGACCAGCATCTTCTACTCCAAACATGTGTTCGGCAACGACCTGTTCCGTACTGGGTTTACCCTGAACTACCAAAGCTCGGAGCTGGATTTCACGAACAGCCTACACAATACGATCCCTGCTATCGATGCCGGACTAAATCCGCCGGGTTACATCCATCTGGTCGGCGATTGGACCACGATAGATTGGCAGATCTCTTACGAGTTCGGGCCTCCAGTTGAGGTTACTCCGGAAACTCCAAAAGCCGGCTACGACAAAGAAGGCAAAAGGATCGTTGGCGAAAAAGCCATCGCACCTGCACCCGAAGGTCACGGTTGGACCTGGCGGCGTTTGCTGGATAACACGACCTTTACCTTCGGTATCAAAAACCTCGGCGATACCCGTCCGCCGCTCGCCTTCGACGGCAACAGCGGGTACCAAGGTTACGATACGTTGGCGGCGAATCCGATTCAGCGTTTCTTCTACGGTTCGATCGAGAAGAAGTTCTAAGATACTTCAGCGACTGCTGCAAAACTGTTGAACGCCGGGCTTAAGCCCGGCGTTCTTTTTTTGCTTAAAGAGCGCCTGGGTTGCTTGATAGGGAATCGAGTTACAAAGAGCTATCTTGGGAGAAGTGCGACTCGCACCGAATCTTCTTTCCGATGACGCCTAATAACATGTTAAAAACACGTTTCTATTTGAAGATCGTCGCGTTGTTTGTTAAAGGACATTTGCGATGCATCATGGAATCGTCGGCGCACTCCTTGGGTGTTTTATTTGGATGTGTTGGGTCGAGGCAGGAGACGCTGAGTGGTACAAAGTGCCTGCTGGAGGCCAAGTCACTTTCACCCTGAGTGAGCAGTGGGGCATTTTCAAAGGGCCGCCACCCAACTCCATTGTCCTCGGACAAGCTACGATAACACTTGAATATTTGGATGGTAGCACGGAGCAGGTCGTTTTTCAGGATAGCTCTCAGCCAGTCTGGTCTTTGATTGCCCCAGACGGCGGTTTTGTTGGAGAGAGCTACGGAAGAGGCGAGGTCTCTGGAACGAGCATATGGACACAAACTCAGTCTCTGGCTGCAGGGACTGTCTTTCGGATTGTTTCGTCTAGTCCCGCGCAATTATATGACCCGCAGACCTCGTTTCAAGGTGGACAGCTTGGCGCCTATGTGAAGGGATTTGTCTCCAAGCTCTCTACGGATGCTCCTCCTGTGACATTGCCTTCGGGCCCGTCTACTTCTAACCTTAATCCACCTTCAGCTCCCGGCGGCGCGCCTTCGAACATTCACGCCGTCATTGTTTCGGGTCTGTCTGATCCCGCAAAAGTGGTAGTCTCCCCTAATGTAATTTTAACGGGTGGGATCGTTGCGTTAGGAAAGAATAATTCGGCAGCATTAACTCCGTCTGCCTTGGAGTCCTGGCCTGAAGATCATCCCCGATTACGCCTTACTAACCGGCGAAAAAATTCCGCCGGCCACTCCGAACATCATTGACGGCCGTATCGTTCGCCTGGATGTGACTGCGGACTTTCCATCACCGATTCCGAGGCCAGACAATTAAGGTTGAGGGTAGGCTATGTCTAAGGCGACGAGAGAGTTGGTAGCACGCATGACAGGTTCGTTGTTTTTGCGCTGGACGATTGTCCTTCTTCTCTCGATCGGTACCTCGGCGGAGTGCCAAGGGACAAACCGGACTAGCCCTTATGCCTATAACGGCGGAAGCTTTTCTATAACGGTTACTTTCAGGGCGTTTACGAGTTACGAATCTGATGGCTCGGCCGGAGGAGACGTAGGAAACCCTGGTTGGGTCGTCGTATCGAATCTTGAGACCGGCAAGTCGGCATCTTTCCCCTATCTCCAGTCGCTTCAACTCCCGGTAGCGGCTACCGAAGCCGCTACCTCCGGAAATAATACCATCTCCGGCACACTCACGATCAATGCGGATGAGCTCGGCGCAGGTCCGCTAACTTTCGAAGTATTAGGCGTTACCGTCGCCTATCCGCCGCTCGGCACTCATCGTATCAATAGCGTTTACGGCCAGTACCTGAATACGACGCTGGTTCCACTCAATGTTCAGGTCGGTCTACCTCCCTATCAAACAAATAACCTGTCCACTTCGCCTCCCGGAACCCCGGTTCGATCAGGGACGTCCGGCTCAAACCCATCTGTCAACATCCACGCCGTGATCATCTCCGGTTTGTCTGACCCGACCAAGGTAATTACCTCGCCCAATGTAACGGTAACCGGCGGAATTGTGGCCCTAGGCAAAGATCCTTCCCCGCCATCAACTGCCTCTTCGTGGAGCCCAGGACTAAGAATTGTCCCCGATTACGCACTGCTAACCGGTGACAAAATCCCGCCCGTCACACCAAACATCCTGGACATCCGAATCGTGCGCCACGAAGTCACCGCGGATTTCCCGGCGCCGACCCGCTAGGGACAGAGGAATAGCCGCCAAAAACGCAAAAAAATAGCCGCGAATGGACGCGAAGTTACGCGAAATAAGAGAGCAGCATTCGCGGCCCCTCTTTTTGCGTTCTGTCCACCTTTTTCAAGACTTTTGAGGGATTGAATGCCCATGATAGGTTGCAGATATGTCATTTCTGACATACCTTTCGACAGGTGGGTAAACCATTGAGATGGTTGGCGGGCGAAGTGGAAACGCCGCCGATGAGCGAGGTGGCCAGAAGGGAAATGGGTTTTCTGCTTCGGAAGCTGCAGGAGGGTGAGAAACTTTCACTGCCGCATTCGCGTCCCATGCCAGCGATCGGAAATGGCTGCCACGAATTGCGAGTGATCGACAAGAACAAGACATGGCGCCTTTTTTATTTCCTGGATGCTGAAGCAATTGTGATCCTCGAAGTTGGCGCAAAGAAAACGCAGAAGACTTTACGAGAAATCATCGATCTGTGCCAGAAGCGACTAAAGAGCTATGAGAAAGCCAAAGAGCAGAAAAGCAAAAATGACAGACCCAGGAGTTGAGTGGGTTGAAGGCACCGTACAGGAATTTCTCAACCTTTCGGACGCTGATATGGAGCTCATAGAAACCCGGCTTGCTGCCAGCCGGCTTCTCAAAGAGACCCGTCACCGTAAGAAGCTAACACAAGCCGCCGTCGCGGAAGCGCTGCAAACTAGCCAATCCAGATTGGCTAAGATGGAGGCAGGAGACCCTTCAGTCTCCCTTGATCTTCTCTTTCGATCACTTTTTGCGTTGGGTTTTACGCGAAAGAACCTTGCGTTGTCTTTGGCATCCCTTCGAAACTTCTGCCACGTTGCTCGAACCGCAGATAAGACCAGCCGCCGCTGAAGCTATGGTGAGCGGCTAAAGATAATCGCTGATAAAAATCCAGTTATCATCTATCGGCAATAATCGTCCTCATTCCGTGGCAAACGGACGCAGATCTTCCCCGAACCCATGGGGATACTTCGGATTCGCGCTCAAATCGGGTGGGCCATCAACCCCGCCAATCAGATGCTTGATTCGATCATAGGTCGAGAGCTTGTCATTCCGTTTCTCCAACAGCCTCTCTTTTACTATTTTACCGACTGTTGACTTCCGAGCTAAAGCCTCGCCCTGAAGTTGACGATAAAGCGCCCTATCGAGGTAAATGGTCACCTATTTGCCGGACGGTGTTTTTGTTCTCCGTTTGCTAGCCGGCATATATTTTATTTTCACATTTGATCTAATACATTTGCAAAGAAAGGGTGCAAGGAGTTGCAGGCCTTCAAACTGTATCTGCCGTTCGCCCGCTTATCTGCGTCTTAAGAGCGCGGTCCCCGAATCTTTTTTAATTCCGTCTTCGCGGCCTTTGTGTCCTTGCTGTGAAAATACCCCTCTGTCTTAGTGGTCGCGCTGATGTCAGTTGCGCGAAGGCTTGAGCTCGATCGAGCTTATATTTTCGAGCACGATAAATCGCGGGACAGATCCTCGACTATCTGCGTAAATCTGGGTCCACTGCGATTGAAAAGGCTCGTCGCGTTCGCGTCAATCCGTGGCCTGTCGCGCCATAGCGAAGCGGCGGCGGATCCATTCGCGGTTGTTTTTTAGTTGCTGTCGCTGCAAGGCCTTCGTTGACCAACGACCACTAAAGTGACACAGCGACACCATGGCCGCCCGAGGCTCAATCACAATCAAAGAACTTCACACTAACACCGGTCAGCGAGTGCGGCAGGCGGGGCGATCCCGCACTCCGACACCGGTCACCGATCGAGGCAAGGTAGTGGCGGTATTAATTCCTCCCGAGCTGTTACCTGCTAAACGGCGGGTAAGAACGTTGCTGCCGGAATACGCTAAATTGCTAGCCAAACCAGGATCAGGCGAAGTCCTGAAAGACCTCGATGCCGTTCGTGGCGACCGCTGAGGACCTTCACCGGACAAATGATTTTCTGCGATACTTCCACACTCGCAAAATATTATGTACCGGAGGCGGAATCGGCCGCGGTTCGGGTTCGTCTCGATGCAGAAGATCAAGTTGTTTTCTCAGAGCTCGCTCGAGGTGAGTTAATGGCGGTATTTCATCGCCGCTTACGTGAACAGACTTGGTCACGCAGAGAATTCGAAGCGGTCACCCGACAGTTTATAAAAGATGAAGTGAGCGGGTATTGGTCATGGCGGCTGCTAGACAGCGTCATCGTGGACGAGGCGGTCAAGATCCATAGCATGTTGCCTGAAACCATCTTTCTGCGGACCGCCGATTGTCTGCATCTAGTCACGCCTTGCATCATGGTTTTACAGAGATTCATACCCATGATGTTCATCAAATCCGGGCTGCATCCGCTCTGGGACTTGTGGCGGCCAGTATCGCCTGAACTCCGGTGACAACCCTTCCTGCAATCTGATTCAAGCATTACCCGGTCGCCAAGACTTGCTGCAGACAATCAAGAACGAGCGATCGAGAACCTGAAAGAAGCGGTTGCACTCTACCTTGAAGAGCCGTCGGCCTCGGCGGCTTATCGCCCTGCGGACGAACTTGTTTTAGGAGAGGCCTTGATCGGTGCCTGAGAGGTTAATATGGAGTTCTCTTGTTAGGCTTGTGCGAGTGGATCAAACTCCAGGTGATCGATGCTCGCCAAGATGACAAATCGTACCGCGCCGCTTCGGGTGTAGGCAATGATGTAGCTCGGTTCCGGTTCATCCTCTTCGTGAGGCGGGATATCGATGAAATCCGGATGCGGAACCTTGAACCGACCGGCGTGGGTGACGACGGTGAACGGTTTAAAGCTCCCTGGCTCCAGGTGTTCGGCTAGTTCGACGCGGGTCATGTCAGTGATCAAGGAGGTATGAGAATCTGATTTAGTGTGTCGGACAGAAGAATTGTGTCATAAATTTCAGTGAAATCAATACATATTCTATTATTGTTATCTTCTCGTCGCTTGATACCTTGCCCAGCCGATCACACCCGCGACTATCAAGTGATAGCGCGACGTTGAGCAACGGAAGGGAAACAAAATCTCACGCAAAGCAGACTTCCTCCTCCGTCCCGTACGCCCACACTATGGCGGACAGGTCGCCCTATCGCTCCCTTTAGCTACTTCGGCCAGCGGTGCCAAGGCGCAAAGGTAAGTCCAAAAATCAGAATTAACCGAAAGGAGCCGACCGTCACCCGGGGCAGGGTCGGGGCGGGAGACACCTCGGTCTTGAAGTAAGAAATCTGCGTATATCTGCGTCCATCTGCGGTTAGAATTCTGTCCTTGGTTCGTTCAGTTCGGCGGTTGCCTCCGTCCCGATTCCCGGTTTAACTGGTTCTTAGCATGGTTACCTCCGACTTGATTGCCCGGGCGAACCCCTGGCTTAAAGACATCGTCAGCTATATCCCAGGGAAACCAATCGATGATGTTGCTCGAGAATTGGGCCTTCCTCCCGAGCAGATCGTGAAGCTGGCCTCCAACGAAAACCCAATCGGTCCTTCTCCTAAAGCGGTAGCCGCGATGACCGACGCTTTAACCAAAGCACATTTCTATCCCGACGGCGGCGGCTACCACCTACGCAAAGCCATTGCGGAGAAATTTGCGCTCGATATCTCCAATGTAGCCCTCGGGAACGGTTCCAACGAAATCATCGAGTTCATGGGACACGCTTTCCTCACCCCCGGCGATAATATCGTGGTGGCAGATCATGCGTTTGTAATCTACAAACTGATGGCTCATCTCTTTGGCGCTTCGGCTATAGAAGTACCCGACCCGGGATTGACCGCGGACGTCGACGCCATGATCCGGGCAATTACCCCTCGGACCAAGCTGATTTACGTCGCCAATCCTAATAACCCGACCGGTACCATGGTGGGCGCCGCCGCGCTCGATCGCCTGGTAAAAGAGGTCCCGTCGAATGTCGGTATCGTCTTGGATGAAGCCTACTACGAGTTTCTGCCGAATCCGCCCGATACTCTGCGTTATGTGCATGAGACCGGGAACGTGATTCTGTTGCGCACCTTTTCCAAGATCCAAGGTCTCGCCAGTCTCCGGATCGGATACGGTCTGGCGAACCCGGACCTGATCAGGGTGCTGGCTAAGACCCGGCAACCATTCAATGCGAACGCTATCGCTCAGGTAGGCGCGATCGCCGGTCTCCAAGACACTGAACATCAAGAAAAGACTCGGGCGTTGACACTCGAAGGAGTGGCTTTTCTTCAATCCGAGTTCGACAAACGCGGCCTCGAATACGTGCCAAGCTCGGCCAATTTCGTGCTCGTGAAAGTCGGTGACGGGAAAGCGATCTTCGACAAGCTGCTCCGCCGCGGTACGATCGTGCGCGCCACCGGCGAATACAAACTCCCCGAATGGATCCGAGTTAGTGTCGGCACGATGGAACAAAACCGCAGATTCCTTGAAGACCTCGACGCGATAGTGGCGGAATGAGCCCTGGAGCGTGCCTCGCTTGCGAGGCCGACGTACGTGCGAAGAAGCGAAAAAGATCCGCAGATTACTCAGAACCTGTCGCGCCGTAGGCCTTGCGGAGGCGGATTCGCAGATTTCTTTTTGCGGTTCTGACTTGCTCTAAGCTTAAGGAACACCGTGCGAGCACTTCCTCGCGTTGCTTTCGTCAAGGGACTCGACTGAGCTCGCCGAAGTCCTTTGGCGCGACAAGCTATTGACGCGAAGGAAGGGAGAAACACCTTTTAACCGCAAATAAACGCAGATTTACGCAGATAGAAGGCATGCCAATCCGGTCGCGGGCCGAGAACGGAGTTCCTAACAATAAAATAATGTGTTTACTTATCTCGAATCACGGCTAATGTCTGGCTCGTGACCAGAGAAGAGATTGCGGATATCATCAGGCCGGACGCGTTTTCGCCCTTTGTTATCGTTACCGCCTCTGGCAGTCGTTTTTCTGTCAATCATCCCGACTTCGCTGACCTGCCTCCTATCCCTCAGGAAGTGGATCCAGACATCCCCTCTTTTATGATCGTCTACACAAAGAATGGGGTGCCACGCTTCATCCCCCTTGAGAACATTCAAGAAATCGAGTTCAGGCCTACGAGCCAGTGAACTAGACTCTCGTCGCGCCCGATCTCGGGCAGAACGCTCCTCGGTCTTCGTTAGTAATCTGCGTATCTTATTTTCGGTTTTCGGTTTTATCTTTGTGGCCTTCGTGGTCTTGCTTTGAATTGATTTATGTTATTGGAGGACACCATCGCTGCTATCTCGACTGCGGTCGGCGAAGGCGCCATCGCGGTTCTGCGGGTGTCAGGCCCGGAAGCGGTAAATCTAGTAGCGCGCATATTTCGTGGGTCTGCCGCTCTGGAAAAGATGGAGCCTCGGCGGAGTTATTTTGGTGAGATCTACGACGTCACCGGCGTGGTCGACCAGGTCCTGGTCACGATTTTTCGACGTCCGCAGAGTTATACCGGCGAAGATCTCATCGAGGTCAGCTGCCATGGCGGTATTTTAGTTACGCGCAAGATCTTGTCGTTGCTGCTAAACGCGGGGGCGCGTTCGGCCGAGCCTGGTGAGTTCACCCAGCGCGCCTTCCTAAACGGTAAAATGGATCTGACTCAGGCAGAAGCGGTCATGGATTTGATCCGAGCTCAGACCGAGCTGGCGTTGCGTGCTGCTAACGAACAACTAGCTGGTCATTTGGGACGCGAGCTCGCCAAAATCCAGGATCAGTTGCTCACGACCCTCGCTCATATCGAGGCTTATATCGATTTTCCGGATGAAGGAATCTCGCCTGCAACCGGGAAGATGCTATTCGATCGCCTTGAAGAAACCGGTATCAGTTTGTCGCGACTGGTTGCTACGGCTGATCAAGGGAGAATTCTGCGCCATGGGTTACGCACGGTAATTTACGGCGAACCCAACGTTGGCAAATCCAGCCTGCTCAATCTGCTGCTGGGCTACGATCGAGCAATCGTGAGTGAGACCCCTGGTACCACTCGTGATACCATCGAAGAAACCATCAATGTTCGCGGTATCCCGGTCCGATTGGTTGATACCGCGGGTAAACGTTCATCCGAAGACAGCATCGAAAAGGAAGGTATTCGCCGGACGGAGCTCCAACTGGCTCAAGCGGATCTAGTGCTAAAGGTTGTGGACGCCAGCTTGCCTTGTTGTTTAAATGAGCCAGACTCCGCCCCATCGTCTGAAACTCGGGAGGCTATTTCTGGCAAGCCCGGAGGCTACGTCAGGCAGGCCGGCTTGTCCGACGAAGCTGCTGGAGGTTCTGACGACGGAGCGAAGTCGGAGAACGAACGGGAACGGGCGGCCCAGGGCGACAATGAGTGGGAACTGTCGAAGAGCGCAGGGCAGAAGAAGCGTATCCTGGTGTTGAATAAGGCCGATCTCGGTATGCATGAGGATTGGGCCTCAACGGAAGGTGTCAGGTTTTCCTGCAAGACCAGGGAAGGGCAGGAGGGTCTGAACGAAGCGATCTGGGATTTTGTAATGTCTAACGGGATGGGCGGAGAAGATTTCCGGATCGCCATCAGCGCGCGTCATCAGGCCTGTTTACAGAAAGCGATCATTGATCTGGAAGCAGCGAAGGCAGGGCTGGCTAGTAATGAGTTGCCAGAACTGGTGTCAATCGAGCTCCGCAGCGCCCTTGACTCGATTGGCGATGTGGTCGGGCGTCACGACACCGAAGATCTGCTTGGCCGGATTTTCAGCGAGTTCTGTATAGGGAAATAAATCCGCGAATGGATCCGCCTTCGCCAAGCGACTCGACTGAGCTCGCCGAATGTCCTTCGGCGCGACAGGCCGCGAATGGACACGAACAAAAAGCTAACCGCAGATGAACGCAGATATACGCAGATAATTCTGTGGACCTGCCGCTCAGTGCGTTTTTCCTTGGTATCTGCTCCCATCCGCTGCCCGCCATCGTCTTTAGCGATGACTGGTTAATCTGCGGTTAGCTTTTTTTCGCGTTAATTCGGGTCCCTTTGCGGGTGCTGGGTTCCTCGAGCATTTACCGACTGGCGTCAGCCTGAAATTCCCTTAAATTATGCGTGTGACGGGTATAGCCAACGAACTCGAGAAGAAGCTCTCTACGTGGGCGCCTGAAACCGCTGCGGAGGTTGAGAAGATGGTCGCGGATATCATTCAATGGACGGACGTCGACGTCCTCAATTTAATGCGTTCCCGTCGTGCCGAGCAGGAGGTTTTGGATCTGCTCGATGCGGCTTAGCGTCTTGGCGTGCTTTCCCTCTACGAAGACCTTCTGCGGCCGTTGCTCTTCCTGTTGGACCCGGAAACCGTCCATGACCTCGCGATAGGCAGCTTGAAGCTGGCGTCATCGCTCCCGGTGCTGAAAGAGAATGTCCCGGCGCCCGGGCCGCTTCGGCGGGAGGTCTTTGGAGTAAGCTTTCCGAACCCAGTCGGCCTGGCTGCTGGCTTCGACAAGAACGGGATCGCGATTCCAGCGTTGGCCGCCCTCGGCTTCGGGTCAGTTGAAATCGGCACAGTGACCGCGGTCGCGCAGCCGGGCAATCCGAAGCCTCGAATGTTTCGGGCGCCTGAATCTGAGGCAATCATTAACCGATTAGGGTTCAATAATCGCGGAGCCGCGGCGATGGCGGAGCACTTACAGCGCCTGCGGCAAAGCGCTTGCTGGCCGGCGATTCCAGTTGGAATCAATATCGGTAAATCGAGAGTCGTTCCGCTGGAAAACGCCGCTCAGGATTATCTCGAGTCGTTGCGTTTGTTGAAGGATCAAGGGGACTACTTCGTGCTGAATGTGAGTTCACCTAACACGCCCGGTCTACGGTCGTTACAAGACCCGGCTGCTCTGGGTCCACTCTGCGCCACGCTTCGTCAGGAACTCGGACAAAAGCCTTTGTTGCTCAAGATTGCGCCGGACCTGACTTGGAAAGAATTCGACGACATTCTGGCCACTGCCGAATCCACCGCTATTTCCGGAATTATTGCGACAAACACTACGATTGATCACTCTAGCGTCCCTCTGCCGAGGCGAACCCAGGGCGGGCTGAGTGGTAAGCCGTTGCGCGATCGTTCCTGCGAAATTTTGAAATACATCAAGACTAGATCTCGGTTGCCCGTGGTTTCTGTTGGCGGAATCATGAGTGCGGCCGATGCGTTGGCTCGTCTAGATGCTGGAGCCGACCTGATCCAGATCTATACCGGCTTCATTTATCGTGGGCCGGGGATTATTCGGCAGATCTGCGCAGCGCTATTAGCGCGCTGCGAATAGCAAATAGCAGATAGCAGATAGCAGATAGCAAAGGGGTGTGTGCTAAAAGACGCGTCCCTCGCCCGTGGAGCGCGCCTCGCTTGCGAGGCTGACCCGTTAGGAGGTGATGATGCCCAAGGCGGGCTATGAGGGACTGCCGCACCCATTTGCTTTTGCTATCTGCTATTTGCTATCCGCAGCGCGCTGATAGCGCTGCGGTCCGATCCGGCTTATAAAGCACCCATGGTCAAAATCGAAATCGAATACAAAGGCCAGCTACAGACTGAGGCTATTCATACCCCCTCCGATAGCAGGATTTTGACGGATGCTCCCGTGGATAACGGCGGCAAAGGATCGGCCTTTTCGCCGACTGATCTCGTTGCCACGGCTTTGGGTACCTGCATGGTCACCATCATGGGAATGTTTGCGGAACGTCATGGGATTGATCTGACCGGAACCAAAGTGAGTGTTGCTAAAGAGATGCTGCAGGAGCCGGTCCGAAGGATTAGGAGATTAACCGTTGAAATCACGGTGCCGCTCCCTGGCACCCATCCTCAGAAGAGCGCCCTCGAGAAGGCTGCTCTGGCCTGCCCAGTCCACGAAAGTTTGCATCCGGACGTGGAGATACCGGTTCATTTTCACTGGACCGGCAACGGAGAGAGGGAATAGCCGCGAAAGATCGCAGAGAATCCAAAAAGGGGTGCGTTTCAGAAAAGGAACCGTAGAGATCTGGACTATTTTTTGCGTTCCTTTCGATCTTTAGCGGCTATTCTCTTGGTTCTCTCATCTTGGCGTCTTGGCGGCTTTGCGTGAGATTTAGTACTTCCTCGAACTTCTTCCCTGCCTCCTTTTCCACTTGAAACCATGCGCTTCCTGCCGTAGCCGATAGGGACTTCTTTTCGTTCGAGGTAATTGTCAGCAGCTTAGACTGGTTGGCGATCGGATCCGGTTGGACCGGCTTGCTCGAGGAGGCGTCCCCGAAAAACTGTTATTATGTCAGCAAAACTCTACGTAGGAAATCTATCCTTCGCTACGACCGAGCTCGATCTTCAAGACCTGTTCGGACAGGTTGGAAACGTCGTCGACGTCAAAATCATTCAGGACAAATTCACTGGGAAATCACGTGGGTTTGGATTCGTGACCATGGAATCAGGTGAAGCAGCCACCGAGGCCATCAACAAGTTCAATGGTTATTCTTTAGACAACCGTGCACTTACCGTAAATGAGGCTCGCCCGCCGGAACCTCGCCAAGATCGATTTTTCCCGAGCGAAGCCGGTCGAGGGGGTGGCGGTGGGGGTCGAGACGACCGCCGAGGGGGAAAAGGTCGCGATTTCCGTCGCCGCTAAAGAAGTTTCTGCCCCTGCTTCTGATTTGCTGTTCCCCACCCGCACGGAGACCGCTGCAGGTGGGGGGAGTACTTATTCGCTCTTGCTAGCGGATTCCAAAAAAGCGCTCTGCGTTCTCGGTCGTCGTTCGAGCGAATTCATCAATGGTCACGCCGCGCTCCTTCGCGATCGCCTCTGCCGTAAGTCGCGCATAGGCTGGTTCGCATCGCTGGCCTCGGTGAGGCACGGGCGCCAGATACGGGGCATCCGTTTCGATCATCAAGCGATCTACGGGTGTGGCTTTGGCCGCCGCTCGGATGTCGGCCGCATTCTTAAAGGTCGCGATTCCGGTAAATGAAACTCGATGTCCCAGCGCTAATACTTCATCCAGCTCTGCTATGCCCCCGTTGAAGCAATGGAATACGGCTTCGACTGAATATTGTTTGATGATGTCCAAGGTCTCGGTCCAGGATTCTCGTTGATGGACGACAACCGGCTTTCGTAGCTGGACGGCGAGCTCGAGCTGTTGCTCGAACGCGGCGGCTTGAGCGGCCTTCAGCGAATCGTTTTTTAGCTCCGAGCTGATTCCCGTCATGGTGATTGATCCAAAAGCGGATTCGACGACATCCGATTTCTCCTCGTTAGGCAGTCGGTAAAAATCTAACCCGCATTCCCCAATCGCGACCACTTTGGGATGCTGGGCCAGATTTTTCAGCTCTTCGATAAAGTCAGGCGTGTTTTCCTCGATTGAAGTCGGATGCAGGCCAGCCGTCGCGAAAACATTTGGGTAACGATTTGCTAACTCGACTGCTGCCCGACTTGAATCGAGCGAAGTTCCGATGGTGATAATTCTATTAACCCCAGCGGCGACGGCTCGCTCGATCACCGCGTCAAGATCGTCAGCAAATTCAGGAAAATCCAAGTGGCAGTGGGTGTCAATTAGTTGGTTCACGGTTCACGGTTCACGGTTCACGGTTCACGGTTCACGCGATTATACAGTCTACGCGGATATTTGTATGATTTGCAGTCTGCAAATATCACAAAATACTGCTACGCGGCTGGTTGGTGGCCTCATTCGTTACCTTTCCGGGAGTGAGCTCGGAGGACGAAAATTCGGACAGCGACCCGAAAAAAAGCCAACTAGCCGGTACCGGCGAACCGCGAACTGTGAACTGTGAACCGCGAACTGTTACCAGTGTACTACCGAACTGCCCCACGTCAGGCCGCCGCCGAAAACGACTAGCAGAATGTAGTCGCCGATTTGGATCCGGCCTGTACGATGCGCTTCATCCAGCGCGATAGCGACAGCCGCGGCTGATGTATTACCGAAGCGGTCCAGGTTAATATAGAATTTTTCCATGGGTAGCCCCATCCGTTCTGCAATTGCCTCGATAATCCGGAGATTAGCCTGATGGGGAATCACGCAATCGATATCTTCGTATCGCAATCCCGCTTCATCTAGAACCCGCGTTGCCGCGTTGAACATCGAAGTCACCGCCTGTTTGTAGACTTCCTTCCCGGACATCTTAATCGTATTGAGCCGTTGATCGATGTTTTCTCGGGTGATAGGGCAACGACTTCCGCCGCCTGGCATCAATAAAATCTCAGTGAAATCCCCGTCGCTCCCCATGTGCGTCGAAATCACCCCATGCGAATTTGGTCGATTGCGCAAAATCGCGGCTCCAGCTCCGTCGCCGAAAAGCACACAGGTATTCCGATCCGTCCAATCGACAATCGTGCTGAGTTTCTCGGCTCCCACGATCAAGACGGTATTATACACATGAGTCGAAATGAATTGCTGGGCGACTTCAAGCGCATAAAGGAAACCGGAACAGGCTGCGCCAAGGTCAAAACAAGCGGCATTAATGGCGCCAATCTTTTTTTGCACGTAACACGCGGTAGCGGGAAACACGCAATCCGGCGTGGCCGTTGCAACGATAATCAGATCGATTTCCTCGGGAGTGACCTTCGCTTGTTCCATCGCCGCCAGAGCAGCTCGAGCTGCCATGTCGCTCGTGGTTTCATGTTCTTTTGCGATCCGCCTTTCTCGAATACCGGTTCGTGTGCGAATCCATTGATCGGTTGTATCGACCATCTTTTCGAGATCTTGATTCGTCAGGATCCGTTCAGGTACGTAGCTGCCGGTTCCGATGATCGAAACAGTCCTGGGCGGTCTATTGGACCGATGTTGTCGCGGCGACATTCTCATTATAGATTTCGAGCTTCCGTAAGATGTGGGGATTAAGATCCTGTTTGACCGACTCGGCGGCGGCCCGAATCGCATTTTTGATAGCCACGGGTGAGCTTGAGCCGTGGGCGATGATGCACATACCGTTGACTCCCAGAAGCGGCATACCGCCGTACTCCTCAGAATTGGTTTTCTTGTATATGTCGCGGAAGGCGCCTCGAGCTAGTTGAGCTCCAATTTTTCGCACCAGCCCGCGATTCAATTCGCGTCGTAACCAACCAAAAATCGCATAAGCGATTGATTCCGAGGTCTTCAGTACCACGTTTCCGGTAAAGCCATCACAAACCACGACATCTGCCGGATTCTCATAGAGGTCGCGGCCTTCGATATTACCTTGGAAATTGAGGCTCGACGCTTTCAAGAGCTTGAAAGCTTCTTTAGTGGTGTCGTTTCCTTTTACATCTTCTTCGCCGATTGAAAGCAGGGCAACCTTCGGGCGTTTGTTGCCTAAGACCTGCTCGGAGAAGACCGAGCCCATTACTCCAAACTGCAACAGGTTTTCGGGGGTGGAATCGGGATTCGCGCCAGCGTCGATCAAAACGAAAACGCCGACTTCGGTTGGTAACAAGCAAGCGACAGCCGGACGTTCAATTCCTTTGAGGGTCCGCAACTTCAAAACGGATGCCGCCACAGCCGCCCCGGTATGACCCGCAGATACGACGGCTTGAGCTGAGCCGTCTTTAACCAGATCTACGCAGCGCGAAATAGAAGAATCTTTCTTCTGCCGAATCGCTTTTGCTGCCGACTCGTGCATGTCCACGACTTCGGAGGCATGAAAAATTTCAAGCCTTTGGTCCTGATAACCGATGCGCTTCAACTCGGCCCCGACCGCCATGGCGTCACCGACCAAGAAGAGCTTTTGAATATGCGGATACTCTTTTAACGCTAGAACAGCCCCCTCGACGTTGTTCTTAGGGGCAAAGTCACCCCCCATAACATCTAATGCGATCCTCATACGTGTAGGCTTAGACTCACCAGAAAGCAAAACGCCTAGACCCCGTGATTAACGCAATAAAAAGTCCCGTTCAACAGGAATTCGCGGCTTAAGGGTTCACCGTTCGCCGTTCACTGTTCGCGGTTCACCGTTGAAATCCTGGAGCGTGCCTCGCTTGCGAGGCCGAAATTTAAGGCGTCCGAAACTTCTTTAGCCTCGACGAGGTGAGAATCCGGCGATTGGGCAGGAGCAACGAACGGTTCACCCGTGACCTAAAGAACCAGCACGGACACATAGGTCCCATCAGTCATAGAGGTCAGATTGGAGACAGATCGTTTGCGTCTCCACACCCCTACGAACCGGGAACGGCGAACAGCGAACCGTTTACGCTACCTCGACGGACAAAACCTGCCGGCCGCGATAGTACCCGCAGGCTTGGCATGCGGTGTGGCCACGGACTCGGCTACCACATTGAGGACATTTCGTCAGTTGCGGGGCGTGCCAGCGGTTGGCGGCTTTTCGCGTCCGAAGTCTCATCTTGGACGTTTTTCGTTTTGGTACACCCATTGGCTAATTCTTCTTTCTTAAGTTCAATTCGTCTAAGGCTGCCCACGCATCTGCCTGGCTCGGCTCTTTTTCTTCCGTCACTTCACGCGGTATCTTTGGCCCGGGACAAACACGGCTCCCGTCCCAATCGCACCGGGGGTGCGTCGGAAGAGCCAGGACAATATCTTCGCGGAGGTACGTCGTCAAGTCGACAGTATCGGTGGGGCCGGCCGGGATCTGTACCGAGAAATCCCGGACCGTGAGCGGGTAGAGAAAAGGCTGTAAACAGCTGACGCAATCGAGTTCAAGAAGAATCGACAACGTACCGCTCACCAAAAGTGTATCTTTGTCGAATTGAGCGAACAGTGAGTACGACAAGGTGTCGACCGGGCGGATGCCCGGGTCGTTCAGCTCGAGTATGTCGTCCCGCTCCTTACCTTCGAACGCTGCACCTTTCGCCGGGATTTTATTGACTTGGATTTTCATGGCGAATTCCTCCCGAGCCCGGACTGATTCCAAAGGCGCATGCCTTTGGAATGCGAGCCAGGCTATAGCTATAGAATACTCCGGTTTCGCCGGACCATTCTACTGCTTTTTTTAGGGGCCGACTTGGGGGGCGAGGGCCTGCCGCGCCGCAGGCTTGGCGGAGGCGGACTCCCGAAAGACCCGGCATTATACCAAGGATAAAGGTCCTTTCGACGCTGAAGAGCAACATGAGGCCGACAGTCGTGCCGAGCCGCGGGTCTATCGTGGCGTCTAAATGCTTGATGCGTCAGGGGTAGCGGCTCCGACTTCGCAAGCGAGAGGATGCCATAGTTTAGAGGAGCACGGAGCAATGTCGGACAAGTCGGCACGTTCTTCGATCTATAGTGACCGCGTAGCGTCGAATCGCGGTTGGCGTTGGTAAGGCACTGAGACTTTCGGGAGCCTCGCCCGCCGGCGTGCTGACTGGCCGGCTCAGGCCTGCTTTCCTGTCAATTTCTTGGCCAGCGCTTTTACCGCATGGGGCGGGACGAACGCTTCAACGTTGCCGCCGAGCCTGGCGATCTCTTTCACGATTCTTGAGCTCAGATAGGTGTACTCCTCCTTCGGCATCAAAAAGATGGTCTCGATGTCCGGTTCCATCTTCCGATTCATGAGCGCCATCTGGAACTCAAACTCAAAGTCCGATACCGCGCGGAGCCCACGTACGATCGCATACGCCCCGCAGCCACGCGCAAAATTAACGAGCAGGCCGTTTAGCTTGGCTATCCGGACTTTGGCCACTCCTTCGCAGGCTTCCTCCAAAATGGCGATCCGTTCGTCGATCGTGAACAGACAGGAGGTATGTTTCTGATCGTTTAAAGCCACTGCGACGATCAATTCGTCGAACAGCCGGCTGGCCCTGTGGATAACATCAAGATGCCCGTTAGTGATCGGATCAAAACTTCCTGGATAAATGGCGAGGCGCATGGAGGGGTGGGAGGTTCACGGTTCGCAGTTCACGGTTCACGGCGTCAATACAGTGTACCGGTTTGCCTTGCTATTGGCAGCAACAAATAAACTAACATTAAAGTTTTATGTTGTATTATTAGAATGGTTGAGGTAATTGTTGGCGCATGGCTAAGCTGAATTCATTCACTGATTTTGAAGCTTTTCATGCTTCCCGAACATTCGTTCGAGAAGTGGGGCTATTGATTCGAACGCCGAAGTTCCGGCGTAATAGGGAATTGTTCAGGCAAATGGAACGTGCCGCTATCTCGGTGCTTTCTAATTTTGCCGAGGGCTTCGAGCGCGATGGGAATGCGGAGTTCGTGCAGTTTTTGACAATCTCAAAGGGCTCAATTGGCGAACTGAGAGGTCAATTGATCTATAGCCTCGACGTCGGTTTGATCGATGAGGGATTGCAAATGGAACTTGACGATAAGGCCGCCACTGCTACTCGGATTGTCGGTGGCCTGATCCGATACCTTTCGGGGACCGAGTTGATGGGACGAAAGTTCGGACAACGGGCCGAAAACAAGCCAAGCCGCCGCCGACTACCACCCCGGAACGGCTAGCCGTGAACCACAACCTGCGAACCGAGAACTGCGAACCGAGAACTGCGAACCGTGAACCGTGAACCCCTCACTCCCACTCAATGGTGCTTGGGGGCTTGCTGGAGATATCATAGCAGACCCGGTTCACTCCTTTTACCTCGTTGATGATCCGGCTCGAAATCTTGGCCAGGATCTCGTATGGGATCCGCACCCAATCTGCTGTCATTCCGTCCTGGCTTTCGACTATCCGCAGAGCGACCGTGTTCTCGTAAGTTCGCTGGTCTCCCATGACCCCGACAGATTGAACCGGCAATAGAACAGCGAATGATTGCCAAACTTTGTAATACCAGTCGGCGGCTTTCATCTCGCTCACTACAATGTCGTCAGCCTGCCGCAAGATTTGCAGTCGATCCGGAGTGATTTCACCGAGAACCCGCACCGCGAGACCTGGACCGGGGAAAGGCTGGCGAAAGACGATTTCTTTCGGAAGTTCCAATTCCAGACCCACCTGACGGACCTCGTCTTTGAAGAGTTGCCGGAGTGGTTCGATCAATTCGAATTCCATCTTCTCGGGAAGTCCGCCGACGTTATGGTGGCTCTTAATCATTGCCGCCGGGTTACCTCCGATCGCCACGCTCTCGATGACGTCGGGGTAAAGCGTCCCTTGGGCCAAGTAACGATACCGATGTTCTTTCGAATCCAGCGCTTTCAGTTCGAGAGCAGTCGCTTCGAAAACCCGGATAAATTCTTCTCCGATAATCTTGCGTTTCTTTTCCGGGTCGGTGACACCCGCGAGACGTTCCAGGAACCGGTTGCTGGCATCGACGTACTGAAGCTTGATCCGAAAGGCTTCGCCAAAAACTTTCTGGACGGTTTCAGCTTCACGAAAGCGCAACAGACCGTTGTTCACGAAGATGCAAGTCAATTGATCGCCGATCGCCCGATGGATGAGGGCGGCAGTCACGGACGAATCCACGCCGCCCGAAAGACCAAGCACGACTTTATCCGGGCCGACCCGTTCGCGAATTTCGCGGCAGCTCCTCTCGATGAAAGATCCCATGGTCCAATCGGGCCTGCACTTACAGATCTTGTAGATGAAGTTCTCCAGGATCTCTTTTCCTAACGGCGTATGAGCGACTTCAGGGTGAAACTGAACGCCAAAGAGGTTTCGGTTCCGATCCTCGATCGCGGCAAAGGGACTGTTTTCGCTGGTCCCAATTATTTGAAAACCGGGAGGTAAGGATACCACCTTGTCTCCATGGCTGTTCCAGACCGCAAATTCCAAAGGCAACCCGTCAAACAACGGTGATGGGCTAGTGATCTTTAAGGTGCCGGGTCCGAACTCGCGCCGATCCGAGAATTCCACGGAGCCATTAAGCTGCAACGCCATAAGATGCACTCCGTAACAGATCCCCAGCACTGGGATCCCGAGCGAAAATATGGCTGGATCTGGCCGAGGAGCTCCGGATGCGAACACACTGGCCGGCCCGCCGGATAGGACAATCCCCTTCGGCTGGAGTTTTCGGATCTGCTCAGCCGAAAGATTGAACGGCACGATCTCGGAATAGACGCGGTTTTCACGGATCCGCCGTGCGATCACTTGCGTGTATTGCGAGCCGAAATCCAGGATGACGATTGTAGAGTGAGTCGTAGCATCGACGGCGATCATCAGAAGAAGAGACGATTATGCCACGAAATCGCCCAACCGCAAAGCGGCACCGTGGAGCGTTGCCTCGCTTGCGAGGCCGATGTGCCGTTTCGCCCTTTCGCCTGACCCCGCCAGCCATTAATCTAGGATTCCGTGCGGAAGAGAACAACTCCAACAATCATCCCAGCATCACTACTAGTTGAGGCCTACCGCAATGGGATCTTTCCCATGGCGCTCGAAGGCGGCGAAATTGCCTGGTTCTCACCCGATCCAAGAGGAGTCATTCCGCTTGATACTTTTCATGTTCCTCATGGCCTGCGTCGCGTCGCAAAAAAAGGGATTTTTGAAGTGAAGTTCGATACTGCCTTTGAAGAGGTCGTGCGTGCTTGCGCGGAGCGTGCGGAAACCTGGATCAGCGAGCAGATTATTCAGAGCTATTTGAACTTGTACGGTCTCGGCTTTGCTCATTCGGTTGAAGCCTGGAAGAACCAACAGCTAGCCGGTGGTCTCTACGGTGTGAGTATACAGGGCGCATTCTTTGGTGAATCAATGTTTCATCGAGAGACTGACGCCTCGAAAATCGCGCTCATGGCGTTGGTTGACCGGTTACGGAGTCGCGGTTTTGGACTGTTGGATACGCAGTACATCACGCCGCATCTACGTTCGTTCGGTGCAACCGAAATCTCGAAGCGACAATATCTTCGGATGCTCCATCAAGCCCTTGCCCTCGAGTGCCAATTTGAGTGACACGAGTTCGCCGTTCACGGTTCGCGGTTCACCGTTCTCAGTTGTCTGCAGCTTGGCGCCCTACTCTTCATCCGGTCGTCAGAAATAGCCTGTTGCGAGCAACGCCGTAAACTGTGAACCGTGAACGGCGAACCGTGAACTCCCTATGTCTATCATTTCCATCCAAGGCCTGACCGTTTACCGCGGCAAAACGAAGATCCTTCAAAATGTCGACTGGGAGATCAAACCGCGAGAAAACTGGGTGCTTCTCGGAGCTAACGGTTCCGGGAAAACAACTTTGCTGAGCTGCATTACCGGTTACGTCACTCCCTCAAGCGGCCGTATCCGCGTTTTGGACCAGGAGTACGGAAAGACGGATTGGCGTGAACTGAGAAAGCAAGTCGGGTTGGTCAGTTCCAGCGTCAGACAAATGATCTCTGACGAGCAACTTGGCCTCGATATCGTCGCTAGTGGCCAGCTGGCCGTGATCAATACTTGGAAACCCCCGCGCGGATTAGAGCGTAAACGCGCTTTTCGCCTTCTCGAACAGGTGGAATGTCAAAAACTTGCAGACCGGCCTTGGGCCTACCTCTCACAAGGTGAGCGACAACGGGTCCTGATTGGACGCGCGTTAATGGCCAATCACAAGATCCTGATCCTAGACGAGCCTTGTGCCGGTTTGGATCCAGTGGCTCGCGAACGGTTCTTGGAGTTCTTACAGCGGCTCGCTACCCAATCCACTGACTACCGACCGAGCCTCGTGCTGGTAACGCATCATGTGGAAGAGATTTTGCCGTGTTTCTCTGGTGCGTTGCTCCTAAAAGGAGGGAGGGTTCTGGTTGAAGGTCCGGTCCGCAAGACTGTTTCGAGCAAAAATCTGTCTGAAGCATTCGGAGCCGAACTTTCGATCCGGTTCAGCCGTGGCCGCTTCCAATCCCGATTGCGAACGCCGTGAACGCCGTGAGCGCCGGGAACGTCATCAGCAGCGCGGAACGGTATGAACGTCGCTCGGCGTTCCATTCAAGAGTCGTTCGGGTGCCTAATGTTTGGTGGCTCGAGCGTTGGGCGCCTAGAAGCGTTGTCGGCGTTCCCGGCGATCCCGCTCGATCCCGGCGTTCCCTGGGTACGAAACTAGCTACCAAAAACTTGAAGTGTGACAAAGTGCCGGTTTTACCGGCTTCGGTTTCGTCACGAAAAGGAGTGCTTCTGGAAGAGCGAAACTCGAATAGGAGATGAGTCGACCATGGAGGGTCGCTCCTTTTCGTTCAATTTGCACGGCGTGCCTAGCAAAACGCGAGACTCTCGCTCCCGTTTCCCGCGTCTTGCTCATCAATTACTTCTCATTAGTCATTTTTGACGCGATCGTGTCCCCCGTATGATCCACCCCCGGCAAACGGTCGATCCGTTTTCGTTTTCTTAGCTACCCGTGAACTCGACTATTTATCTCATCCGGCACGGTGAGACCGAATGGGCAAAGAGCGGCCAGCATACCGGGCTTACTGATATTCCTCTGACGGACGCAGGGCGCGAGCAGGCGGGATTCTTGTTGCCGATCTTCGATGACGTAAAATTTGCGCGCATTCTGAGCAGCCCGCTACAACGAGCGTTGGAAACGGCAAAGCTGGCCGGGCTTAGTTCAAAGCTGGCAGTTGATAAAGAACTGCTGGAATTGGACTACGGTGATTACGAAGGGCTAACCACAAAACAGATTCGGGATCGGGTGCCTGGATGGAGTGTCTGGACACACCCCTGTCCCAATGGAGAGATGATCGACCAGATATCTCAACGGGCCGACCGGGTTGTGGCAAAGCTTCGGTCAATTGAAGGCAATGTAGCCATCTTCTCCCACGGCCATTTCCTGAGGGTGCTGGTATGCCGGTGGCTTGGTCTTTCCGCAGATCATGGCAGCCATTTCCTGCTCGGTACAAGCACCCTTTCGATCCTGGGATATGAGAACGAGCTTCCGGTGATCAAGACTTGGAATGGGCCACTAATCACCGCGGCTTGCGCTATCCCGTGGAAAAGACCGAGCGTACCTTAGCCGGTAGGGACGCGCTCCTGCTCGTCCGAAGAATCCAGGAGTCAGGAGCCAGAATCCAGGAGAGGTTTGCGGCCGAGGCTGGCGACCGGCGGATTGGTACCAAATAGCGTCGAATGAGTTCTTCGTGTCCGATCTTTCCCTGGAGATTGCCTTGCCTTAAACCCATGCTGGCTCCTGGATTCTGACTCCTGGATTCTGCGACGAGCAGGCGCTCGTCCCTACCGCGCTTTCTCTCGCCGCTGTTTGGCCCCGCTGAGCCTGCGTTGTATTATTTCTTTTATGAGACCGTTCGCAGAACAGACGATTCTTGTTACCGGTGCCACCAATGGATTGGGATTGGCTCTGGCGCAGGCTTTAGCGGAAAAAGGGGCGACGGTGCTCCTTCATGGACGAGATAACAAACGCGGGGAAGCGATCCTTGATGAAATCAGGCAGGAAACCGGCAACGAGAAGTTGCATTTCTTCTGTGCGGATCTCGCGTCGCTGCGACAGACTTCTGAGCTAGCGCGACAAGTAGCCGCTGAACAACCGCGTCTGGATGTCCTCGTCAACAATGCTGCGGTTGGTTTTGGCAAAGACTCTTCCAAAAGAGAAATAAGCCAGGATGGGTACGAACTCCGTTTTGCGGTGAACTATCTGGCTCCGCACCTGTTAGTCCAAGGATTGCTCCCCAAACTCAAAGCTTCTGCTCCGGCCCGTATCGTGAACGTCGCATCCGTGGGGCAGGCGCCTTTGAATTTCGAGGATATTATGTCCGAACGCGGTTACTCAGGAGTCACGGCCTATCGGCAAAGCAAGCTGGCGATGATTGCTTGGACCTTTGACCTTGCGACTCAGTTGGCGAATACGGGTGTGACTGTCAACGCTTTGCACCCGGCGTCCCTGATGCCGACCAAGATGGTCTTAGAAGCTGGATGGAGTGTCATGAGCACGGTGGAGGAGGGGCTGGAGGCGACGATGCGATTAATTGTGGACCCAGCTTTAGACGATGTGGCCGGCAAGTATTTTGACGGCCTGCGAGAGGCAAAAGCGAATGCTCAGGCATACGACGGGGAAGTCCGGCGCCAGCTTGCCGAGCTTACCGAAAAGCTCGTCGGCGTGGCCACCGGCCGCTCGGCTTGACAACGACCTAGACCAGACCAGACTTAGTCTGGTGAAAACCGTAAACGTGCAATACGCGAAAACGCAGCTCTCGCGTTTGCTCGAAGAGGCCGCGGCTGGCGAAACCATCGTGATTGGTAAGGCTGGCAAGCCCGTGGCTATGCTCGTTGCCTGGCGACCGGAACTGAAGAAGCGGCAGCTGGGAGGCTGGCGCGGCCAAGTCTGGATTGCAGATGACTTCGATGCGCCATCCTCCGAAATTGAGAAGCTTTTTCTTGGAGAAAAACCTGCCCGACGTCGGAGTCGAAAATCAGGAACGAAATGAATTTATCGTTGGATACGCAGGTCTTGCTTTGGAGCCTCTCTTCCCCGGAGCGCTTGTCTAAAGTCGCCCGTAGCGCAATCGAAAATCCCGGTAACATTGTGTTTGTCAGCGCTGCAGCCGCTTGGGAAGTCGAGATAAAAGCCGCGCTAGGAAAGCTTCGGGCACCGTCTGATCTGGCTAATCAGATCGCGGCTGCCAATTTTGAGGAGCTGCCGATTACGATTGCGCATGCGCTAGCGCTTAAACAGTTGCCCAATTTGCACCGAGATCCCTTTGACAGAATCATGTTGGCCCAGGCTAAAGCAGCCGGTTTAACCTTTGTAACCGCGGATCCTTTGGTTTTACAGTATCCGGGGACATTTCTAAGAGCGACATAGCGACATAAATTCCATGGCCGGCATAGAATATTTGATCAGCACGGAATCGGCGTGGCTTGACCCGGATTTAATCCATCAGTTTCTTTCCGGGCACAGCTACTGGGCGAGAGTTATTCCACGAGACGTGGTTGCGCGCTCAATCGCCAATTCTCTGGGTTTCGGCGTGTATGCGGTCGTGAGTACCGACTTGGCTGCGGATCGCCGGCAAGTCGGCTTTGCCAGAGTCACAACGGATCGAGCGACTTTCGCCTACCTAGCGGACGTTTTTATTCTGCCGGAACACCGTGGTCGCGGTCTATCGAAACGTCTGATGGAAACGATCCTCGCCCACCCGGATCTGCAGGGGTTACGCCGGTGGTTGCTCGCGACGGCCGACGCACATGCACTCTACCGGAAATTCGGTTTTACTCCGCTCGCTGATCCAGATCGGATCATGGTTCGCCACGACCCGAGCGTTTACCAACGGTAATCGCTAGGGACGAGCTCCCGCTCGTCCGGACTTTTTTCGGCGATCGGCACAACGCGCCCGCGGACGAGCCGATCTTAACCTAAAACGGAATATCGTCCGGCTCGGTATCGAGATCCGGATCTTTTGGAGGATTTGGTCTGGGCGCAGGTGCCGGTGCTGAACGGCGAGGCGCTGGTGCGCCGCCTGTCCCGCCAGGGTCACCTTCACCTCGGGCTCCGAGAAGCTGCAGGTTTTCAGCTACCACCCGCAGGCGTGACCGCTTCTGACCGGTCTGCTTATCATCCCAAGAATCCAGTTGCAGGCGTCCCTCGATGAACACTGGGCGCCCTTTTTTCAAATATTGTTCGGCGATCTCGGCGAGCCGGCTCCAGAGAGTGACATCGACGAAAGTGACTTCTTCTCGTTTTTCACCATCATCGCCCGTAAACACTCGGTTTATCGCCATGCCGATCTCGGCAACCGCCGTCCCTTTCGGAGTGTACCGGATCTCTGGGTCCCGGGTCAGATTACCGATTAGTAGAACGCGGTTCAGATTCGCCATAAGATTGGTCCTATTCTTTGCGTGCCGGGGTCGAGTTCTTCACCGGCAATTGCTGATAATGTTGCAAAAAGACCAAGGGATCGAGCTTGAATTTTCCGCGAAGTTTAACAATCAGGCTCGGGTCGGCCTCAAAGACGAAGTTAACATAGTAGGCTGACTCCACTTTGCCCGGCGCATAAGCGAGCTGCCGTTTATCCATCTTTTGGACCTGCTCGATGGTTGCCCCTTCTTTGGCAAACTCGGCTTCCAGACGCTCAATGATCTCTTTCACACCATCTTCCTGGCCTCTGGTATCCAGGGCCATCAGACACTCATAACGGTTTTTCATAATGTATGCAATATTATTCTGCGCGATTGAATATATTCATCGCGGTTTCCAGTCCGGCATCCACTGCCTTGCGGATCGCTTCTGTCGCTCTCTCCACAGATTGGCTTACTACCGCCAATTCTGCTTTCGAGAAAGGGCCAAGAACATGATCAACTAAATCGGCACTATCGGCCACAGCGCCAACCCCCACTCGCAAGCGCGGCAAGTCTTCTCCCAAATGAGCGATGATCGATCCCAGCCCATTGTGACCGCCGTCGCTCCCGGAAGAACGTAGCCGTAACCTGCCCAGCGGCAAGGCGACATCATCAACCACCACCAGCAGCTGACTAGGTTCGATTCGAAAATACCGGAGTACGCCGGCTACAGAATCGCCGCTGCGATTCATGTAGGTCATCGGCTTCATCAGGATTACCTCATTCCAGCGAGTCCAGAGGCAATCCCATTTGGATGCGGTTGCGAAAGCCAGGCCCTCCTGTTGCGCCATACGATCGAGGACCATGAAACCAACGTTGTGGCGCGTCGTGTCGTATTCTGGTCCGGGATTACCGAGACCGGCTAGCAGCCGCAAATGCGACATCGCGGAAACAAATTAAGACGCCGCTGGCGCGGCGCCCTCCTCAGGCTTCTTAGCCGTGATCACTTCTGGTGCTGCCGGCGTAGCTCCCAGGGCTACCGTGGCCTCTTCTTCCTCGACTCGAGCCGCGCTGACCGCCACTACCGTCAGATCACCGTCGGTAATCGCTTCAACTCCAGCCGGAAGCTGAAGATCTTTCACGTGGATTGACTGGTTGATGTCGAGGCTGGTCACATCCACTTGAATCCGTTCCGGCAAATCTCCCGGCAGACATTCGACCTCCAAGTCGCGCAAGATATGCTCCAACAGTCCTCCGCCAGTTTTCACGCCGACCGGCTCGCCGATGGTCTCGATCGGTACTTCAGCGGTGATTTTCTCGGTGGCGGAAACCGCGTGAAAATCGACATGTAAGATCCGGCGCTGCAGTGGGTGATGTTGCACCTCCTGAATCATTGCCAACGAGTTACGCTTATTGTCGCCGTCGATGATCTCCAACTCGAGCAGGATGTTCTCACTGGAAGAGTGCGCCAACACCGTGGATAGCTGACGACCGTTGACCTCGAGATTGATCGGCTCGTGTCCCACTCCGTAGATAACGCCGGGAATCAGGCCTTGCTTTCGTACCTTCTTTATTGCGTTGCGGCCTACTTCTGCCCGCGTTTGCACTGTCAATTTAGCTTGTTGCGCCATAGATGTAACCTCACTGTTCCGGGTGGACGTCGAAGAGTGAACTCACCGACTCGTTAGAATAAATTCGCTGAATACCTTGTCCCAAGAGTTCCGCGATCGATAGCACGGTAATCCGGCATTCCGGATGAAGGCGTACGGGGGTGCTATCAGTCGTGATCAATTCCAAAATTGTGGATTTCAGCAGGCGTTCGTGCGCTATATCGGTAAAAACCGCATGCGAAACCCCGGCATAAATCTCTTGAGCACCCTGTTTCTTTAGAAGCGCTGCCGCACTGGTCAAGGTTCCCGCCGTCTCGGTCAAGTCGTCGACCATCAGAACATTCTTGCCTTCCACATCCCCGATCACGTGAAGGGCTTCGGTCTCGGTGGGGCTGGTGCGTCTTTTGGCGACAATGGCGAGAGTGGCTCCCAACGCTTCCGCATAGGCCGAGGCCAGCTTTAGCCCGCCTACGTCAGGGGAAACAATCACCAGGTTATCCAGTTTCTTTTGCCGGATGTACCGGATCAGTACCGGCGCCGCGTACAAATGGTCGACCGGAATATCGAAAAAGCCTTGGATCTGTTGCGCGTGGAGATCGAGTGTCAGAACCCGGTCGGCGCCGGCTGCGACCAGCAGGTTGGCCACCAGTTTAGCGGTGATGGGAACCCGAGGCTGATCTTTTCGGTCCTGACGAGCGTATCCGAAATAGGGGATAACCGCTGTAATACGATAAGCGCTAGCCCGGCGAGCCGCATCAATCAGGATGAGCAGCTCCATCAAATTTTCATTCGTGGGAGGGCACGTTGGCTGGACAATAAAGACGTCTCGGCCCCGAATATTCTCGTTGATTTTCACCCGGCTCTCACCGTCCGGAAAGGAGCTGACCATAGCGTCCCCTAGGGGGGCACCCATAGATTTAGCGATCCTGTGGGCTAGCTCGGGATGAGCCGAGCCCGAGAAAATCTTCACTTCGCGGTTAAAAGGCGTCATAGTCCAGGCGACGGGAATGTCGACGGTAATGCGAAAACCGACGTTTGCAAGCACAGTTAACGGTTCGCAGTTCCCCGTTCTCAGTTCGCGGTTAACCACTCAGGCCCTCGACCCCATACCCGCGGTTCCCCATAGGTCCCATAAGCCCCATTTTCGTCAGGCTATCAGGCGCTCCGAACTCCGCACGCCGCCCCAGCGCCCAATGCAAACCGCAAACCGCGAACCGCGAACCGTGAACCGTGAACCGTGAACCGCTACCCCAGCAGCTGGGTCAGCTCTTCCCGGAATGACTCGTCATCTCGGACCGAATACCCGGTATTCGTTTTCACCTTCAGCTCTTGGCCGTCTGGGGCTCGAAACCGCAGAAATAGAGGTTGCGGCCCGGGATGCTTCATCACTAACTCCCGCAAAGCGACCAGTTTATCTTCATTAGTGCGCTCGAGAGCGATATCGATGGTGAGCGCGCCGATTTTCTTACCTTTTGCGACCGGACCGATGTCGGAAGCGATCAAACGCACGGTTTCGTCGCGTCGTTCCAGCTTGGCGGATATAGCAACGATCTTGCCCGGTTCGAGCTCTTTTCCGAACCTGGCGTATATATCCGCCCAGACTAACACTTCGACCGTGCCAGTAAAATCCTCGAGCGTCGTCACGGCGAATGGCTTGCCGTCTTTGCGGGTGAATTTCTTTTCCAAACTCGAGATCGAACCAGCGACCTTGACCTGTTCTCGATCTTCTAGATTCGCTAGATCAGTGATGGCCGTATATTTGCCGCCTTCCAGCAGGTCACGGTAAGCATCCAATGGATGGCCGGTCACATAAAACCCGAGCAGCTCCTTTTCATAGGCAAGCTTCTCGCTCACGCCCCATGGTGTGAATTCTGTCGTGCGTCCATTTCGTTTCCCGGCAGGAATAAGCTCAAGATCGCCAAAGAGCGACACTTGACCGGTCACCCGGTCTCTCTGTAAAGCGGCTCCGGCAGCCAGCGCCTGATCAATCTGAGCGAATAACTGCGCTCGATCCTGGCCCGTGAAATCAAAGGCGCCTGCCCTGATCAAGCTTTCTAAGCTCTTCCGATTAACGGACCGAGAATCCAGGCGGCCGCAATAATCATCCAACGATTTGAACGGGCCCGCTTTCTCCCGTTCCTTGATCGCTGTCGCCATCGAGGCCTCACCGATATTCTTAATGGCGGCAAGCCCATAACGGATCCCATGTCCACTTTCAGTCGTTTCCGGGACGAACTTGAGACTGCTCCGGTTGATATCTGGCGGTAGGATCGCCATTCCCATCCTTTGGCATTCCGCGACAAACACCGAAATTTTATCGGTATTGTTCACTTCGTTGCTGAGTAACCCAGCCATGAACTCGACCGGATAATTCGCCTTCAGATAAGCAGTTTGGTAACTGATCAATCCGTAGGCGGCGCTATGGCTCTTGTTGAACCCGTATCCGGCGAACTTTTCCAATAGATCGAAGATGGCGTTCGCCTTCTTCTCATCGATGTCATTTACCCGTTTGCATCCCGCGATGAAATTGCCGCGCTCCTTGGCCATCTTCTCCTTGTCCTTTTTGCCCATGGCGCGACGGAGCAGATCGGCTTGGCCCAGCGTGTAACCGGCAAGCACATTGGCCGCTCGTTGTACCTGCTCCTGGTAAATCATGACCCCGTAAGTGTCCGCGCAGACCTCTTTCAAAAGCGGGTGTTCGTATTTGATCTTGGTTAACCCCTTCTTCCGCTTGATATAGTCCGGGATGAGCTCCATCGGGCCCGGCCGATAAAGTGCTATCAATGCAATGATATCGTCGATGGCATTAACCTCGAACTGCTTACACAAGTTGGTCATACCGCCGGATTCCAATTGGAAGACCCCTATGGTTTCTCCCCGGTTCAGCAGATCAAACGTGGCTCGGTCCTCCAACGGAACGTTTTCTAGCGCGAATTGCGGGTCGCGCTGCCGGATTAAAACGGTGGCATCATCGAGTACGGTGAGGGTTTTCAACCCGAGGAAATCCATCTTAAGCATCCCCAGGTCAGTGAGGGGACCCATGGCGTACTGCGTTACCACCTCGTCATCGTTTCCGCGGCAAAGAGGAATGTATTCGTCCAACGGTTTGTCACCGATCACCACGCCGGCGGCATGAATCCCGGTATTCCGAGTTAACCCTTCCAAAAGAGTTGCTAACCCCCACAACTGCTGGGTCGATTCTTCGGTGTCGACCGCTTGCTTGAGCTCTGGATTTTTCTCGCAAGCAGACGAGAGCGTGATCCCCAGCTCATTCGGGATCATTTTGGCGATCCGATCACCGTCCGAGTAACTGAGTCCGAGCACCCGGCCCACGTCGCGAACCACGCTCTTCGCGCCCAACGTTCCAAAGGTGATGATTTGGGAGACCGCCCGGTCCCCGTACTTCTGGCGCACGTACTCGATGACTTCGCCTCGGCGGTTCTGGCAAAAATCAACATCGATATCGGGCGGACTGACCCGCTCCGGATTCAAGAACCGCTCGAAAATCAGGCCAAACCGGAGGGGATCCAGGTCGGTAATAGAAAGCACATAGGCGATCAACGAACCGGCCGCTGAACCACGCCCTGGGCCGACCGGAATCCCGTGCGACTTAGCAAAATGAATAAAATCCCATACGATCAAGAAATAGCTGGTAAACCCAGTCTTCTCGATAACCGAAAGCTCATAATCCAGCCGGTTGCGCAGCTCTTTGTCCGTGTCGGCGCGTTCTTCAAATCGCCGGCTTAAGCCCTCGTAACAAAGTTCCCGTAGATAACTCTCTCTGGTTTTACCGGCAGGCGCTTCATAAGCCGGATATTTGGAGACACCGAACTCTAGCGTTAGATCGCACATTTCCGCGATCCTAAGGGTATTCGTCAGTGCTTCCGGACAGTCCCCGAATAATGCCGTCATTTCCTCGGGCGACTTGAAATAAACCTCGGTCGGATATCGCATCCGGCGCTCGTCGTGGACCATTGCGCCGGTGCCGATACAGATCATCACATCGTGGGCCTCATGATGGGATCGTTCTAAGAAATGCGCATCGTTGCTTGCCACCAGCGGCAGATCCAGCTTCGCCGCTATCTTTTTGAGGTGGCTGTTGACCAGGTGTTGCTGCTCCAACCCATGGTCTTGCATTTCCAGAAAGAAATTTTCCGGCCCGAAAATGTCCCGGAAAATGCCGGCCGTTTCCTCCGCCTTTTTCAGATCGCCGTTTTGGATCGCGACATTGATTTCACCTTTGAGGCAGGAGCTGAGGCCGATCAACCCTTCGCTGTGTGCCGCCAGTAACTCCTTATCAATTCTTGGCTTGTAATGGAACCCGGTGAGATACGCCTCCGAGACCAGTTTCACCAAGTTGCGATAGCCGGTGAAATCCTTCGCTAACAAATTGAAATGGAACGAAGCATCTCTGGCAGAGGAGGCGCTTCGATCCGTCCGCTTACCGGGCGCCATGTAAACTTCGCAACCGACAATTGGCTTAATCCCGGCCTTCTGCGCAGCCTGATAAAACTCGATCACCCCATACATGTTGCCGTGGTCGGTAACGGCAACCGCCGGCATCCCATATTCGAGCGACTTTTTCATCAGCTCAGGGATTCGGATCGCGCCGTCTAATAGAGAGTATTCAGTGTGCAGGTGGAGATGAACGAACGAGTCAGCCATGGAAGAGAGAAACTTAATTCGGCCGAGGGTCGACCACAAGCCGACGGCACGGAAAAGTGAGAGGTGATTGGTAGGCGTCGCCACCCGTGGAGCGCTGCCTCGCTTGCGAGGCCGAAAGGGGTTCGCCACCCCTGGGCGTGCCTCGCTTATGACGCCGAATCTTTGGCGTTAGCTCCACCGCTGGGTCGCTTATCCTCCGTTTCCTCTCTTACCTCCTGTTTAAACACTCCGTCTTTGTGGCCTTTGTGACCTTCCTGTGAAATTACCAGGGCTGCCACCGATTGATTTTTGAATGGAACTATGGCTTAATCGCAGTTCCTTTCAAAGAGGCCGGGGTGGCGAAATTGGCAGACGCGCCAGACTTAGGATCTGGTGGAGCAATCCTTAGGGGTTCGAGTCCCCTCTCCGGCATAAACACTACCTAATAAGCAACTTAGGTAGCGAGGTTATTCCCGGAAGCTATAGTCGGGGCGAGCTCTAGTGCCCGAATAGTGCCGTTATTTTGAAATCGGTGAGAGAAATCGACGAGGATTCTGAGCTGAATGTGATTGTAAACTCAGACACGGTTCCTGTAGAACCACGGGTTGATGACTGCAGAGATCGCGGTGATGAACCGCGTAGCTATCGCGTTAGCAGCCGACAGTGCGGCGACTTCGATGCACGGAAACGTCGCCAAGATTTACGATACCGCCGACAAGCTTTTCAATCTTGATCACTCTTGCCCTGTAGGAGCAATGCTTTATGGAGGGAGTTCATTCCTCGATCTTCCGTGGGAGATTGTAATCAAGCAGTTCCGATCCGCTCACTCAAAAGTGCGCCCTTTGTTGAAGGATTATGCCAATGCATTTCTAGCCTTTTTGACGTCTGATGAACTTATTTCGGACGAGTTTGTTGATGCGTATTTCTTTTCTACCTCCAACGGCAAACTTCAGGAATTATTGCGCGCAGCCCGTAGAGGGCGGAGAACGACAGGGGGAACGCTAATAGAAAGCATCAAGCTTGAGGCTAAGAAGACGTTAGAAGACTTGTCCAATAGGCCCTTTCTCCCGCCCATGGACGAAACGACTATCGAGGCACTTAGGCAAAGATACGGAACTAATATCAGTGAATTGGTCGCGGATGGGCTTAAAGTTGCAGGCCCGGCTGATCCAGAAGTCAACAACAACGTCATTGATGTCCTTTTGCTTTCAATGACGAAGGAGGTTGAACTAGATTCGACAGGTTTGGTGATTGCCGGTTACGGAGAGGCCGAGTTATTCCCTGGCCTTATACAACTCGAAATCGAAGGAGTGATTTATCCACGTACCCTTCGTTATCGACAGAAACGCGAGACAGGAATTTCGCTCGGCAATCGCGCCGGAATCGTTCCATTCGCACAGGCGGAAATGGTTCACAGCTTTATGACTGGCGCGGATCCAAGCTTTAAAGTCAATGTGAGCACCGTTTTTGAAAATCTACTGGAGCGCTTTGGCTCCTTGCTAATCTCCGAAGTTTCTTCGTCGATCTCATCGTCTGAGCAACAGAGGCTGGCAGGGGTTATTGCCAGCGCGAGGCAGACAGCGACTTCTGAATTCGGTGGAGAGCTCAATGAATACGCTCGGAAGTATCATATCGACCCGGTGATTGCCGCAGTTGCCGTCCTGCCAAAAGATCAGTTAGCAGTGATGGCCGAAACCCTTGTGGCTTTAACCTCTTTCAAACGCCGAATGTCAAAAGATCTGGAGACCGTTGGCGGCGCGATCGATGTGGCTGTAATCTCAAAGGGCGATGGTTTTGTTTGGATCAAACGAAAGCATTATTTCGATGGGGACTTGAATCCTCGATATTTTCAACGCATCCAGTCTCGAAGTTGAGACGAAGACTAGTATTAGAAAACAATATGCTTCTAACTACTTTGACTGCAGAGAATGATAGCCCTGATGATGAGTTTGCTGAAAACTCGTCAGAGATTCTCGATCGAATTGAGGACACCGAACCTGCGGAGAACGAAGGTGAAAAAATGGCGCAGCGAATTTGGGACAAAGTAATGGAACAAATGCCGATTGAAACTCGCCAAGGATCCCACTTAGTTCAGCACGAAGAAAAATGTTGTTCGGGGACTTAAGGAGGCATCTCTAAGTCGTTTTAGTTGGCCAGGGCGCGCTGATCCGCTCCCGAGAGTAACTTTTGGGGTAGCTGACCGCGAGTGTGCTGGCGGAGGAGCGCAGGAAAGATAAACTGGCTTTTCCAACTGCTCAACTGGGCGCTCTAAGGTTTTACCTTACGCCAAATCTTTGGCGACAGGTCCGAACGATGCTTTCATATAATTCTTCGATGCGTCTCCTCGTGGGGTTCATGTCTCTGACGCAGTCTCGGATGGTGTCCAGATCGTTAGGATAATTCAGCCGAAGATTGTCTAAGACGTATTTCGCCTCACCAAACGCCCGGGCGGTCTGGACCAGTTCGGCGCGCCAAGCGTCCAGGTCGGCGTCGATGAACTCGTTGCTCAGACTCGAGCCCCACTCTGCAAAGTCGAAAATCCGCCTAATAGAGCTTGCCTGGGATTGCCGTGATACCCGAGTCATGATCTCGAGAGAGCGTACGAGATTTTCGGGAAGTTTTGCTCTTAGATCCCGAAAGATTGCGCGATCGATCTCGTTCGCTGCCGGGGGCAGCGGCAACGCTCGGGAGTTCTTAACTTTTTCAAACCAGGCGTCTCTGTGTTTTCTAAGCTCTTCTGCCGAAAACTTTGTGCCACGAGGATGCTGATCGTTGTAATGCATCACATCCGCGTGATGGTTGAAGCAGAGGGGAATGCAGTTCTCGAGCGCATTTGATCCCCCTTCGGCTTCCGGCACGATATGGTGGCATTCGATGTTGATGCCACATTGGACGTGACAGACGCAGCAGCAACGTTGTGCGGCTATTAAAGCTTTTATCCTAGTAGGATTTGAAAATCCCATATCGAATCATTTTATTTGGACCTTTGCTGGCGAAGTTCTCCGATTGGCATGACCAGAACCGTTGGCTTTGAACTCGAAGGAGGTGAAGTCCAAGCGCGGAAGCTGTCGCGGTGGGTTCCCGATGTCCATAAAGGGATAACGTTTCTGAACGGAGCGGATCTCTCCAGTCCCGGGATCTTTGGAAACTCGCAGATATAGCTGTGTGTCCCGGTAGAACTCGTTGAGTTCTACCGGTTCGTCCGTTTCGGTCCAGCACTCTTCGAGATAGACGTAAAGCTTCATGAAAGTCTCCTGAAATTTGTCCTGGTCGATGCTCTTTAGGAGCCCAATCAGGCGCCGGCACAGTGCATAGAGATCTATGTTCTTGGCCATCGGTTCGTTCCAATGTTCTTGGAGAGCGTGACGGTAGGCGATTAAGCAAGCCAGGCTGAACTCTTCTTTGTCCTGCGCCCTTGAAAATGCGACTAGCCACTTGTTGCGCGATGAGGACCATTGCGCCCCGACGTTTATCCGGATGAGGTCGAGCATCTGAAGCGTCAGCGGGCGCCTTCTGTTCTCCACCGAGCGGAGGGTGTCAATTGGAATGCCTGAAATCGCAGAAAATCGGTTTTGCGACATCGGTTTACCGGTACTTCCAATCAGTGAACGAAGCGCACGGATCGGATGGGTCAAAGTCTCTGCCTTTGGTTTTCTTGGCACAGTCGTAATGTACGTGCACCAAATCGATAGACAAGCAAGCAAATGCCGCTTGCTGAACCGTGTTGCAAAGAAGTATGTACATGTACATATGAAAGAAATTATCCGTGGTCGCCGGGCGCTGGCGGCCGAGCTGGCTGTTTCGGAGAGGTTGATATCCGATTGGCTTCAAAAGCGCCTTATTCCGTATATGAAGGTTGGCCGAGTTCTCCTATTCGACCGAGAAAAGGTACTTGCTTCACTGTCAAAGTTTGAGCGCAAGGAGGCGTCGGTGCGGTGAATGATGGACCGACATAGGCCCCGAAAAAAAGAGGGGCCGGGATTGCTGGATCCACGGCCACCTAGGAAAACTGAATCGCACCAACTTTTACTCGACTTCGATCCCACTTGCAATAGTGAAGAACGACTCAAATTGCTTCTGAAGCGCGAGCGCACTGGCTTGCTTGCTCGATTCCAGTGTATCACCTGCGGCGACTTCGCCCTTGATCCCGTTGGCTACCAGGCCAAGCACCGCTGGATCTGCTCCGGGTGTCTTGAAGTGTCGGACTTCCTTGAGGCGAGGCGGTGGTCAACATGAGCCGGCCGAAGTTAGTCGAACCTTGGACGGCCGCCCGAATTAACCACCTTTCGGCCGAAGCTGATCGACTCGAAGCTGGTCCAATCGCGCGTCTTTTCCTCAAAAAAGCAAGAGTCCGCTATAGGCTGTACTGCAGCCGTCAGTGGCTAAGGGACCAGCATCTTTGCTGGAATTACCTAGACGCCGTCGCCGGCCAATTATTAGGGCGGGTGGCGCCGAATCAACCGGAGGGCCCAGATCGATGAGCGGCTTCAATCAGGCAACGCTTCTGGGCCGGCTCGTCGCGTCACCGGAGGAACTAACAACCAAGAGCGGGAAGCTGTTCATAAAGGCGGTCATCGCGGCAAGCGTATACCAGAAGAACGGCGATGGAACATCCGAAGAGCGAACCAGCTTCGTGCCAGTCACGATTTTCGGGCGGACGGCTGAGACCTTCCTGAAATTCGTCCACAAGGGCGACATGGTGCACCTGGTCGGCCGGCTCGACTCAAACGAATGGGCAACGAGTTCCGGAGAAAAGCGGCTGTCGTTAAGCATCACGGGTTCGACAAGTGCCATCTCCGTGTGCAGCACCTGGTAGCTTTGTTGTCGAACAGCTGTCGCTGTTACCTAACGAACGCGCAAATTCACAGCCGAAGCCGCAGCCAAAGCGACCGGAGGCGAAGCCTCTAGAAAGGCGCGCCGAGGACAAGCCAAAACGCAAACCCGAGCTCGATGAAAATGGCGACCCCACTGAAATCCCGTTTTGATCTAGAAACGGCGAAGAGGAAGCTGGAACGACTCTACGAACTGCTAGGCGAAGCGGTTTTGCTGCCAATTAGCTTAGGAGAAAAAGGCCCGAAAGAAACTGGATGGCAGAAACTAACATTTGACCCGAGCGATGAACGTTACGAAGAGCTGTTAGAAATAGTTAGGCGCGGCGGCAACATCGGTGTTTTGTTAGGTCCGGCATCTAACCGTCTGATCGCTCTCGACGTAGACGATGACCAGTTAGTCGATCAATGGTTAGTTAAGTATCCCTGGTTAGCGGACACTTTGCGGAGCCGGGGGAAACGTGGTTGTCAGTTCTGGTTACGACTCGAAGCGGGATGGGATTACCCGAATGGCAAGTCGGTCTATCGATTACCCGACTCACACGGCGAAATTCGCCTCGGCGGAGCTGGGGGAGCGCAGTCTGTTATTTTTGGTCAACACCCTGACGGCCCGCGATATAAAATCGTAGTTGCTAAACCGCCGCTAGTAATCTCGGCCGCTGACCTGGACGAGCTAGTACCCGGATTGCTATTCGGCGACGAACCAAAGGTGCCAGTGTGGTCAGGAACCAATGGTAAGGCGCCTCCATCGAATGACATTTGGAAACGCGTCACCCGCTACCTGGATAACTGCGGCCCCGCTGTTAGTGGCCAGCGTGGTCACGATACCACCTTTCGGGTTCTATGTACGGTTATCAATGGATTTGCCCTGTCGCCTGATGAAGCCCTGTCCGCCGCTCAATACTACAATCAGAAGTGCGAACCTCCGTGGTCGGAGAAGGATCTTAAACATAAGGTCGACGATGCGCTCGAGACGAAGCACGATACCCCGCGCGGGCACCTACTGGAGAGCAATTTTGCCCCTAAGGCGTCACAGACGGCCGAGACGCCCTTGAGCAAGCGACTAAAAGAGGAAGAGGCACAAAGAGAAGAGGCCGAAAACGACTCCGACGGGAACGGAGAATCTAAGCCGGACAGGGGCCAGCTGATCGAGATAGAAAAAGAAACCGAGGAACGTTTCAGACAGTATTTAACCGATCCCGAACCGTTCCCGGCGCCAATGCGGCCAGAGGCGTTTCACGGCATCATCGGCGAGATCATAAAGATCATGGTGAGGCATTGCGAGGCCAGTCCCGAGGTGCTGCTTCTACATGGGCTTGTCACCGTCGGAAATATCCTCGGACGCAGCGCCTATGTCTACGGAGGCGGTCCACAGCTTTTCGCCAACGAGTTTGCGGTCTTCGTCGGCGAGACAGCTCGGGGCCGGAAGGGTACCGCCTACAGCATGTGGGAACATCTCGCGCAACTCGTTAACCGCGATTGGTTCGACGGTTGCCTGTCCGGCCAGACGCAAACCGGAGAGGGAATAGTCCATCGTGTGCGGGATGAACGTCATGGCATTGCGCCAGGAAAAAAGAAGAAAGCTGAGCCAGTCGAAGAGGTGCTCCTGGATGCCGGCGTCTCGGACAAACGGCTTCTTATTCTCGAAGAAGAATTCTCGCACGCCCTCAAAATGGCGCAGCGCTCCGGCAACACCTTGAGCGAAACTTTACGCAAAGCCTGGGATAGTCCCCGCTTCCTTAGGACCGATAACAAAAATTCACCACTTAAAGCTAGTGATCCGCATGTGTCCCTGATTGGGCACACGACCCGGGATGAGCTCCTTGGCACGCTCAAAATGGTTGACCTTAATAACGGCATGGCAAACCGCGTTTTGTGGTGTGCAGCCCAACGCACCGGCGATATGCCGAATGCTGAGTTTCTTGAATGGAAAAATCACCCAGCCATCATCGAGCAACTCAAAGAGATCTTCCGCCAGCGATTCCCGAATACAGACGAACCGACTTTCTTCAGCCGAAGCCAGGACGCGAAGAACTACTGGGACACGCTCTACCGGAGACTCAACGCCGAAAAACAGCGCAGCACCATCGACGCCGTTCTTGCCCGCGACACTTCTCACATTCTCAAGGTCGCACTGATTTTCGCCATCACCGATCAAGTGGAGAATATCGAGATCGAGCACCTCAAAGCCTCATTGGCAGTCAATGACTTTTGCCGGGACAGCGCCCGATGGATCTTCGGTCAGGCGACCGGGAACAAACTCGCTAACAATATCCTGCTAGCGCTTCGTCGATCACCGGCCGGTCTCACCAGAACCCAGATCAACAATGACGTCTGTTACCGCACAACCCCAAAATCGCAATTAGATGCCGCTTTAACGGAGCTCGCGAAGAATAAGCTGGCACGAATGAGCCTGGAAGAGGCCAAAAAAGGACCACGAATTGAGCGCTGGTTCCCAATGACCTGAGCCATTTTCGCGATTACCCTCCTGAGGCAGAACTTCGTATTTTTCGGTAGTGCGAAGACATTCGTTGAATTCATGATTACATAAATATATATCGTATCGTATCTCGACGGACTCGCGTTATTTTTAGAGAGCCAGTTTGAATTGAATCAATTGTCTTGTTACTACCGAAATTTACGAACTATTGACCACCGCACCCACTGGCTAGTTCATGACCGGTGCTCAGACAGTTTCCGCTAGTTTTCTTATCGTCGATGATGCAAACTGCCCAGCGGGTGACGCCTAATCAAACAGACGCCAAGGAAGTGGAATTCGAAGTCGTTGAGCCAGAAACGAAAGCGGACCCGTCAATCCCTGCAAACAAAAAGGGAAAAGGCGGCCGGCCCGTCAAGCTCAATGAGCGGCTCTTCACCCGTATTCTCGATTCGATCCGCAAGGGAATAACTACCACGACTGCTTGCCGAGCGGCGGGAGTCAGTTACTCGCACTGGCGCGTCCGCATCCGCGAAAACCTTGAGTGGGCGCAGCGTCTAGCTGATGCCCAAGTTGAGCGTGACGACCTAGTCAGAGATAAAGCACTCGAGGCCATCGAGGCGCATTTCCCAAAGAATTTCGCGGCGGCAGCTTGGCTGCTTGAACGTCGCTATCCTGAGCTCTATGCTTTGAAGGTGGTAAACCGGAACATCAACAGTACAGAAGCACCAGTGTTCGAGCGGGTGAGTGAAACTGAGCTCGTTGAAAATGCTCGGCTCGCAGCAACAGCCGCTCTCAATCCGCCGCCTGGCTTGGTAGTTAGTACCGAAGGTGCTCCGGCTGACTCAGGCAGTGGCGTCGCAGCCTAACCGACTCGCCCTTGAAGGACTCGAAGCTACTTTATGTTAGGTTGATTGTATGATGTTATGACGCTAAATGTCATCGTTTCCCTAGGGAGCGTCTTACTACCCAGTGCAGCTTTAGGACAACTTTATGCACTTTAATGCAGAAAGGTGCATTTTCAGCGCGTCATGCTCTGTTTTCTCAATGAATCCCGCGTTGCTGCAGCCGTGGCTCCAAGTGGCTCTAACGGTTGTTCAAATCACATTTTACCTTACAACTGGAACTATTGCTTTCCTCGCGTTCAGGAAAGCTAGCCAAACGCTTTTGCAGCCGCGATGGACCGAGAGCTACAAGGAACAAATGAAGGTGTTTAGTGAAATAAACTCCTTCTTCAACACCTTGAAGGAGTCCCCCAACCTGGTGGGAGGGATCGGCTACAATGATGTTGTGGCTGCAACGCTTTGGATAATGTTCGATCGATACGCCAGAGAAAAGCTACACTACGACGACTATCGAAATGGAAAATCTCGGCCGTATGACGAGATCAGAACTTCCACTGTCATTCCAGGCGTTCCCTTCGAGGTGCAAACTAATCCAGGCGACCTCCAGACCTGGTATAAAATCGCTCCAAAGTTTGAAAGCTCCATTCTGCAGCTGAAAAGATTCCGAGATCACCCGCTGCTTCCGACTGAGGCCGTCGAGTTGATAAAACAATTTTTGGAAACCGTAAACCAGAACCTTTATGCAATATTCGAGGCGTCCAGAGAAATAGCCGAAGAGTTAGCAAGGCGTTATCCCGATCCTCAGAGCTACGACCGATCACAGATAAGCTGGGCACAAGTCAAGGTTCACCAAAGACTACAGCCACTCCACATTCCGGCGGCACGGCTCCTCGATTTCATCCGAACATACACGCACGCAGACTCAATATTTGGGAACAAGCCTCGAAAAAAGAAAGTCACAAAATCACGTAGGGCTTCATGAGCAGAAGAACCCCGACAATTCGATTCTGTATTGGACCATTTAACGAGTAACACTTACCGTCTAAGCTTCGCTTTCAGAATCTGATGAACGGCGTATCGAACAGCCGTTCCCGTCTCATACGAGCGGCTAAGGCTTGGGTCGAAGCGTAGAACTCGTCACTGTTGCGGCACTGTTTTGCTGCCGCCCAGGCGCCGATTATGGCATCGGCTCGGTCAGGACTCGACAACCCGCGCGCTCGCATCGCAACTTTGCGCTCGAGTTTGATGCGGTTGTGCTCATCATAGGTCCGACGCCTACCACTCAATTGTTTGATGAGCTCGCCATCGTTGGGCAAGATCACTTTGCGCTTCTCGAGCTCATGAGAGAACTCGGTCCATTGCTCGGCGTTGAGTAGGCTGTAGACTTCAGGATCTTTAGGCGCCGAGCCATTGTTGACGCCACGGACTGTTATGAGTTTGCCAGACGCTTCCCGGAGATCATTGTTCAGTACAACGCCCGCACCACCGGCATCCGCGTAGACCAGGCCGACTTGGCGAGCCTTCAGAAAAGCGGCAACGCGGCGAACGGCTTGTGTGGAGTTGTCGCGGAAAATGTCTTCCAGAGAGCCGCGGTTACCTTCCCATTTTGCGATGACGATCTCGTCACCATCGGCTGTCGCAGCCCAATCGATGAAGTAGGCGCTTGGTCCTTCTGAGTAATCGGGCGGACTGTCAATTGCTAGGCGAACGTCTTCAGCGCGGATGCAGCTACGTCCGTCTTCACCGCAGAACTCAGCTCTATGCTTCGAACGAAACTCTTCGGAATGTTCGCCCATTATCCGGCGGTCCCGTTCGATCGACTCTGGGCTGATGTGCGGGCAATCGGAAGATTTTACCGTGATGCAGCTCCAGAAGTCTCGTCGGCCAGTGAAACAAGCATAGAAGCTGCCGCGGGGTGGGCCAGCGCTCGAGCCATAGGCTACAAAACTTGGCGTGCATTTGTCGAACGCCGCGAACACCGCATCATCGACTGACTTAGCTTCGTCGATTAAGAGCATCACTGGGCTATCTTCGCGCTGGTGGTAGCCTTCTGCTCGTCCGGGATGATCGACGCTGATGCCGGTGATGTAGCCGCCTGCTCCGGACTGGATTTCAGAGGCGAGAAATTTGTAGCTTCTGAACAGCGGATGATTCTGGTATCGACTAAGCTCAGCGAAAAATTGCTTTTCAAGCTGGCTGTGGGAAGCGCTAGTGACAACGACCCGGGCGAGCGGCCAGGTATGGAGACACCAAAGTGCAGCGGGAGCCAGTACGGTCGAGGTTTTGCCGGCGCCGTTACATGCGACGATGGCGGTTGGATGACCGATCGACAGGTGCGCCAAAGAGCGTTTTTGCCAATCGTAGAGATTAAACCCGAGCCCGGCAACGAAGGTAAGACAATCGAGCTTGTTAGGTGGAAGTTGGATCACGGGATAAAGTTTATAACACCGTCAGTTGGCGCAGGGAATGAGATTTCGGTCGGCCGGCAGCTATGCGAGAAATAGGCCAGGGCGCTGCCGCTTTTGCCCGCTCCTTGCGCTGCGGCTACCATTGCCCGCTCCTTATGGCTTAGCCAACGTCCGAACGATCCTGGGGCAAATTAGAGGCCTTGGCGAGAAAGCCTGCATAAAAGTTGTCCGTAGTTGTCAGTAGTTAACTGTAGTAGACAGTAATAGCGCAATGGTAGCTGATAGTACCTAATAGTTACATTTGGTTGAGGTGAGCACCCACCGCCGATCGCGACGGTGGGCGTCTTCTTCACCTTACTGACCTTAGGAGCGCTAGTTTAGCCAATAAACCGTTAAGTGGTCAACCGAACATGGTGACCGCCTGAACATGGTAATTGTCAATGGCCCCGGCTGCTGATAATCTCGCAATCAGAATGAAAACCTTACTGATCCGAGGAACCGAGGGGATAGAAGACGTTGTTGGGGACGCGGTGGCGAGCGTCCGTGCCAATCCAGCCCGGCGAGAAATAGAGCAGAAACGGGTGATCGCGGCGTATCGAAGAGCCTGTCCCACCGTTAGCACTGACGAAACTTTCAGCGTGCTAGTCGGGCTTTACCCTGAGCTTTTTTGCGACGACGAGGGGGTTCTAGTCCGGGGCAGTCGCCAACGGGACGCTGTCAAGCCGCGGATAATAAATATGCCAGGCGCGAGCGACGAAGAAAACGAAGCGGAGCTGAAGCGGTATCTCCTCCAGCAGGATTTTATCGCTAATTACAAGGCGAAGAATCCGGACACGTCCATAAATAAAATGTTCGAAGATCTGGGTGCGCAATACCCTAGCGTGTTTAACGACAAGAACCTCTACCCTTTGCAGGACTCCATTTAACATGACAACCGTTACTGACGCTCAAAACCAAGCCGACACCCTAAGCGGGCTGATCAGCTCGTTGTCAGGTGCAAACCCAGCAGGTATTCGACCGCAGATCCAGGATGCAGCGCTGAGCCTTCATGCGACGCTCCTCAGACTGTCAAACGCGGCAGCTGTAGAGGCCCAAACCGCGGCCGGACCGGCCTTTGATGCTTTGATCGATTGGTCAGTTTCAACCGACGGGAATCTTCGCGACAAATGCGTCGAATTCGCAATCTCGGTTCAGGCGATTAACCGGCTCGTGCGATCGGTTCTTGGCTGGAAGTTGTGTCTCGGGACCCATAACTGGCAGACAACGCCGGAAATTCCGGCCGAGAAGCTAATCAGCATGCTGAAGACCTACCAGTCGATCACTGGTGCTACCTAGCAGCACTTCGCTCAGCCAACACAACAACCCGTTAAGATTAAGACCTATGGAACTAACAGTCGAACAAGGCACTCAGGAGCAAGCTAAGGCGCCGGCGGTCGATCCGCCCAAATCACTTGATAACGCGAAGCAGGAACTCGGCACCGCGTTGAGGAAATACAAAGCACAAGCTGCGGAAGCAGAATCAAACGAGCAGCGCCTAACCGAAGCCAAGAAAGAGGAACATGATCTCCTCGCGTCGTCGCTAGACGAAGAAAGGGTAGTCGATAGGCTTTCGAAGGTTGTTGCGCTCCAACGGCTCTTGGAATCCAAGGGCGAGCAGGGGCGTAACCAACTGGAGCGCGCGAGGTCCGAGCTTCGCCGCGCGGTCCAGGAAGGCTTTGGGGCATTCTGGCCAGCGCTAACTGCGCTACGCGACGCTCGCACGGCAACGCTTTTGGCGACCTTTCAGGAGATGGTTGAGCCCGAAAAATGGCCCTATGCTGAAACGCACGCCCGCTCCTTTTTGCGATTTTCCGTCGATCTGATGACGATAGAATTTCTCGGCGATCAGGCGGCGTTACACCTCAGCGGCAGCCGGGTCCAACAGGCCGCAGAGCAGTTGCTTATGGACGTCGCCAGGCTCGAAGGTGAAGCCGAAGCCGATAGGGAAAAAAGCCTTTAGTTAAGTCCGCATTCGGACTGCGGTTGTGTAAGACGCAGATAGTCTTTGAGCATCAACCTGTAAAGGTAGTCGGCCACGCTCATGCCTAGACTTTTGGCTCTCGCTTTTACTGACTCTTTTAAATCTTCTGGCAAGTCTCGCTCGATGTCACCGAGCGTCATGAACATTTTGATTGTTTCGGGCGAAGATCTTTTCATATCTGTAACAGTAGCCTAACAGGCAATCTTTTGACGTTAAACCAATGGAGGGAAAAAGCGTCAGACAGTTGGCTCGGGTGGCCGGTTCTCGTGAATGAACCAGGCCAAGATTTGGAGCACTTGTTCGATCGACCATAGGACGCGCTGAATGAACGTCTCAGACATGCAGATGAGCCACGGGTCGTTTCCGGTCGTCCCGACGATAAACCAATCGCTTGGACATTGTTTCACTATGTTCTCCACAAACTCCTCGCGATCATGAAGTGGCCATTCAAAGCCGCCGTGAAACATAGCATTTCTGTAGGCGAACAATGCTGTAAGTGTCTGCTCTAAATCCGACGGTACACGACAAGCGAGCCCTAGGGCGTCCAATAGCTGAGCGATGCCCTTAGCGATACCTTTTTCGAACCGATGGTCGTCGACGAAGAAGTGGCAGTCCCATTTGTGTTTTTGTCGCCTTGCAGTCCAGCGCTTGTGAGAATTCGGCGGGTCAGCCTCGTCGTAGAGAAGTTCACCTATTTTAGCGAAGCATTGGCTAAATACGGTCTCGACCAATGGCGCCAGCATTCCTACGGCCGCCATGCTGTGCGCGGTGGCTTGGTAGGCTGAATGATGTATTTGGTCTACCAAGTCGTCGACAGCCCATTCATTTAGATCTCCCTGAAGCCGATGGGCACGATCCTCGGCCGACTTGATTACCTCGGCAGTCTCCGCGGCACCTTCCCGATTCCTTTTTAGTAGGTCGTGAATCGCTGCTAGTTGGGCCTCAATGTCAAAGTCCAGTCCCAGCGAATATAACAAAATAGTAGGATCGACTTCTGAGGCGATCTCTTGCGGGGCGTCCGCGGCCTCTTGTTCTCGGCCTTCGTTCATTTCAGAGCCCCTGTAGGCCATAGTCGACTTCTAAGGCTGGCTTCGGTACATTGGCTCTCGATCATCCATTCGAGTATTACCTCCCGCAGCGAGTCGTCGCGCGGCCAATCTGGGACGAGCGGGCTTCGTGTCTGCTCTATAATCCGAACAAGCTTCTCGATGCCGCTCCGATCTTGTGAGGCGAGCCACGGCTTTATCAATCTGTATGCCTTAGGCTGTTTTAAAAGATGCCTTTCCCGGTACAGGACCACAGGGACAGACAAGGGAGCCACCAAAAATCTCATTCTCGGCGAGTCCTCCTCAAACCGCGACACGATCGCCCCAAGGGAGGTCTTAGTCTTGCATTCCGGACACGTGGTTGACGACATGCGGTCGACGTAGGCGTCATCGAAATGGTCTAGCGAGAGGTTCATTGAGGCGCGCAGGGAGTCGTTGTAGACAGCCGCGCAGGGACACCAGACGGTGATCAGTTCTGGCGGCGCACTCATAGGCTCCCGGCTTTCACAGAAGCTTCGGCGCTGGGCTTTCTCTGCTTGCCTTTCTTGATAGGTGGCGCGGTTGCCCAAAACACCTTTGCATCCGTCTCGGTAGTTCCCCGGTGATAGTGCCGCCACATCGTGTCGACCGAATCATGTCCGGACTGCAAAACCAGCTTATTGACGTCCTTATGCACGGCGAGCCAGTTGGAACAATAGGTGTGACGCATTCCCTGCTGGGGCCAATTGGTGATCCCTGCCGCTTGCCAATTCAGTGTGCGATGCGTCCGGAGCTCGCTGCCGTTGAATTTTACGATCGGCCCACGCTGGATACCCGCGCGGGCAATGAACGCTTGCAGCCAGGCCTGAGCGTTCTCAGAGAGGTCGATAAACCGCCGGCGCTTGGTCTTCGATACCTCGGGCCCGATCGTTACGATGCGATCGTTGAGGTCGACCTCACGCCATTGGAGCTTTTGGAGTTCACCGTCCGGTCGGATCCCGCAGAAGAGTCCGAGGACTAGGAAGGGCAACAGCGGCAAATCCTCCGCTAAGGAGTGAGTCAGCATTGCCTCAACCTGTTTGTTTGTCAGGGTTTCAACCTCAACTCGAGGGCGGTCGGCAAAGTCCAACCTGGCAATCGGATTCTCCAGGCAGTACCCGCGCTTGATCCCGTAGTTGAAAACAGCCCTCAGGTAACGCATCACGGCGTTTCGGCCGCCAGGGCTTATTTTCATCAGGAGCGGCTCGAGGTCGGTGTGAGAGATATCCGACACAAGGCGGTCCGATAGCGTGGGGAGCCGATCCCGTGTGATTCTGAGCTCCCGCAAATACTGCGCGTTTCGGTCCTTTTTCGCTTCCAGGAAGCGATCGAAGAGCTCCCGGAAGCTGATACTCGAACGCCGGACGCTCTGAACGGCCATGAACCCTCGGACCGCATCGAGAAGCGTCGCAGCGCCATCCAGCATCTTGTAAGCCTCGGCCGCCTCCGCCATGCGGGCCGGGGTCAGCGAGCCGAGCGATACTCCAAAGTTGTCCTTCCTGGCTTTGAGCGTCTCATACTCTGTTGTTGCGTCGGCCTTCGTAGCGAAAAAAAGGCGCTGACGTTTACCGGTCTCCGAGAGATTGGGAGGGACGTTCAAACACCATGCGTTGAGCCCCTTAGCCTTTCTGGATTTCACCTCGGTGGGTTTGAGGGTTGCTGGGCGTGACATTGTCTTGAAAGTGCCACTGAGTGCCGTTAAAGCAAGCTATTCTATGCATTCTCGTGCTTGCTCGTGCTCGCATCTGCCTTGTAGAGAGGTAGTTTCTCTCTGGGCTTCATCCGACTTAGGATCTGGTGGAGCAATCCTTAGGGGTTCGAGTCCCCTCTCCGGCAAGAGAATCGGCTCTAGAGAAGGCCTTGCGAGCCATCAACCAACTTCGCAAAATGCCGCTTAGTGATCGCCGTTTTCGGGATAAGTTGCAATCGGGCAAGCCCGAGCAGGCTGCCGCCGTGCGTGATCAAGTGAACATTTTGGTAGACCGTCTGTACCATATGTGGTATTCACACGTGTCTTGCTGACCCCATATATTGTGGCGAAGGTTGAGCGGGAACGGGGCAAGTTTCCGCGCATTCTGCGCCCTCGGAATTCAAGCATTGCGGACACATTGGCGGCACATTTTATTGGCTTGCTTTAAGGCGCTCTAAAGATGCCGACGACTTTCGAAAATCCACCGCTGATCGAGGTAATTGCCGAAGTGCGATGGGGGCTGGTGATGCCGACCCCACCAACCGGAGTCCCTCAAATCACGATAACCACGCCAGGGAGCTCGGTCATCCCGACTGGCGAAGAATTCTTCACGCGCTTTGCCACAACCGTCGCACCAGAGGGGTTCGGGCTAGCGGAGAGACTTATTCCTGTTGGGTTCCCTGCTCTTCCACTTCAGCCGGTTTTCAGATACCGAAAACTGACGCAGGACAGCGGGGCCGTCCTTTATCAGCTCGGCAAGAATGTCTTTTCAGCAAACGTTCTTCCACCGTACAAGTCTTGGAGCGAATTTGAGCCTGTGATTCGAACCGGAATAAGGGCCTTGTTAAGCTCTCGCCAATCGGAGGAACCTGTAAGCGCAATGCTCCTCCGTTACGTCAATGCGTTCGCTGGCGAATTGAGGCAAAATAAGTCCGTTAAGGCCTTCCTTGATGACGTACTTGGAATAAGAGTCACACTGCCCGATCCGGTGCAGCAAATAGTCGCCCCTGGAAGCGATGTAAAACTGAATTTGCAGCTTCAGATTCCAGTTCGAGGAGGATACGAATTGAGCATGCAAGTTGGAGAAGGCTTAGTGAACGGCCAGCTCCAAATCATGCAGGACATAGTTATGTCTGTAACTGGAAACACACCGCCGACCGAACAAGCCATAATGGGAAAATTGAATGACCTCCATTCGTTAATTCATGACATGTTTGTAGGCATGACCCAACCGCTTCACAACGTAATGAAGCCACGCGCATCTTGAAAAATGATGGATCGAATCCAATCCTTACTTCCGAGCCGACAACCAGAAGCGGTGCTCGACTCGTTGCGGCAACAACCGTATTCATATCGTTCTTCGAAAGACCGGCTCAGCGTCGGACAATCCGAGCACGCAAGAGCGCTGGTGCGCGAATTTGGTCGGCTTGAGGCTAATTGGGACGGTTATGACGCTTCACCTTTGTCGAAGACCGTCACCGATAACGCGCTGGGTTTTCTAAACTTGCTTGACGTCTCAAACGTTGCGACGCCGGACGTTACTCCGCTAGCTAACGGTACGATCGCTTTAGAGTGGCAATCCGACTTGGGTTTTGCCTACTTGGAAATAGGAAACTCTCGATTCAGCTTAATCGCCTCTTCAGTAGGAGGCCCAGAGATGCTCAGCAACGGCAACATCGAAGACCTTGGGCATGAGTACGCATTCCTCATCGACGCAGTGCTGCTGCCATGGCGTATGTACATCGGCACAATCAACCAGATAAGCATCTAAATTTTGTACTGAATCTGCCGCAATGCCGGTGCCAGAGATGCCTATACCTGTCGCCGACGATGAAGTAATCGTTCGTTGCGTATTCTTCCCCCATCACTTCGACAAAAACGGCAAGATCAAACCGGCTGCATTCCATCCTCCAGCGGAAAGCGAAGATATCTCGACGATCCGTCATGATTACGTCGGAACAGATTTCTGCAAGCAGAAGGCGAAGGAGATGCGGACCGCCGCAAGGGAATACCGAGGCTTAGGAGCCTTAACCGCTAGGGATATCCGTTCAGCGAAGTGTGAGATCGAGGATTCTCGCCAGGTGTTTTTTGGACACGCCGATATAAAGATCGGATTCGTTGTTCCAAGGGGCGACCCCCCACAAGGCCAGAACGAAGAATTGCTAGCCAAAAAGAGAGCCCTTGCTAACGCGCTCCGATACTATTCTGACCCGACTCCGGCTGAGCAGACTTGGACCGGAGAAGCAATTCCGCATGGCATTACGATTGACCGGCAGTAGCTCGCGTCTCTGATACCGGCGGATTCGCGAAACACCCTGAAACTCAGTGTCACTGCCGGTTCTGTTGACCTTCGCTTGTGAGCTCTGCCGTCCTGCCGCTTAAGGAACCCATTAAGACACGCTAGCACTTCTGCAAGCTCGTCTCTTAGGCCGCTGTTGGGTCCTGAATTACTCCAGGCGCGCTTAACGGCGTTCGCGGCTGTGGCGATGTCGTCGCGCCAAGTATCAGGGTCCGCGCCGCTCTGACCTGGGGCCCAGTTTGAATCTGTGCCGAAGCGCATTGGCCTATAGCCGGTTTTGTTCAGTGCGAGCGGTTTACCTGTGATGTGGTTGATACCGTATACATCCTCTAGGCCGGACTGAAAGTGGACAATGGTGCTGTTTTGTCTTTTTCCGAAGTTCTGAGCATATCGTTGGCGTTCTGTCGGGGGAGGAACCGGATGGGGACGCGTCTTTTTAGATGCGTCCCTTGGGGCGTTGGTCTTTTTGAACGGCTCTAACGGGATGGGGACCCGAAATCAGAAGATTTCTAATCATTCCCTGAAACTTTGGCGCTCATTTTCCGTGGTAACGAGTGAACTCGATTGCGGACCAGACTCTAGAACAAACGCTCCGCACAGAAACAGTTCCACTCTATGAAGAAAGCAAGCAGAGAGAGTTTATTCCGCTCGAGTCTGTATCGGCCAATCAGCGGCCGGGTTTTATTCGCCGGGTTGGTCGCGTTCCTGAGCTCCGTCTCCTTTTCTGGGCACGCGCAGGGAGTGAACAAGATCATCACGACGGTCAGCGTAGGAGGCTATGTAGGGGGTATTGCGATCAGTCCGGATAGCAAGCGAGTCTACGTTTCTACCCTAGGCCAAGGGATCTACGTCATCGATACGGCCACGAATCAGGTGGGAGCCACCCAATTAGCGGGTGGCGACGGTCCTCAGCAAATGGTGTTCACCCCAAAAGGCAAGGCGCTCTACATTGCCGATAGCGCGGTGACGCCCGGCGATGGCATGATATCGGTGATCAGTGATCCGGCGGCGCTGCCCGGCGCTTTCTCTGACATCATCCCGAGTTTAGGGGACAATCCGTTAGCTATCGCCATCACGAAGGACGGCAAAATGATTTATGCGCCCGATTTCCAATCTGGCCTGGTTACGGTCATTGATACTAGCGGTAACCAAGTCTTGCCTGTGCAACTCCAGGCTGGCAACGGCCCGGTCGGGGTCGCTTTCACGCCAGATGGAAAATACGCCTATATCGCCAATTACTACGATGGCACGGTCACCGTAATTGCGACGACTACTCAGAATGTGGTCGCGACCATCGGGGTGGGAAACTATCCAGAAAATGTTGTGATTACCCCCAACGGCAAGCAGGCATATGTCACGATCAGTGATGGAACGGTGGCGGTGATTGCCACCGCCACGAATACCGTGACTACCAGCATCCCGCTAGTTACTAGTATAGACGACTATATAACCGGGCTGCAAAGCGCGATTACCCCAGATGGTAAATACCTTTATGTGCCCATCACGTATCCGGCTGAAGTTGTCGAGGTCAGCACGCACACCAACACCGTGGTAGGAACGATCACTATCAATTCTGGCGCCCTGCGTTTTGTCGCCATAACGCCAGATGGAAAGCTGGCCTATGTGGCAGGCTACACTGGCTATGTGACGGTGATCAATATCGCGGGCTCTTAAGCCTTAGCTGATCTCAATATTACAACCATGAACTCTCTTCTCCTATTTAATCTGAAGAAGACAAACGTCTTATCATCTTTCGGCAAGGTAGCGGTCTTGGTCGGATGTGGTTGGTTGACCCTCAACCTCGTAGTGGACCTGCGCGCCCAGACCTACAATGCCGCGGACGATTTTTCATTGGCCCGGAATCCGAATGGCGTCTGGAGCTACGGCACATTGAGCAGCGTCCCCGGCGGCACGTTCACGCCATTCACGCGCGGCATCGCCAACTATCCGTACTATGTCACGTCCACGTGGGACAACAACGGAACTAGCCCGAACTATGCAGCTGTCGTACAAACCAGTGCCCCATTATATGCTTACTTTCCTAATCTGCTCACTCTTACCAGCGAAAGCCTAAACAGCGACGCGCGCTGGACGGCGCCGACCACTGGCGTCTATAACATAGCCGGCTATTTCTACTTCGGTCGGGAAACTCTAATCGCGAGCGTTATCGAAGATTTCGGGACGACGCTGTTCACGACCGGCAACCCCTACGAATCCAACTCCATACAGGTATTTAACTTCCACAACGTCAAATTATCGGCTGGCGCGGTACTCGATTTTACTGCGGGAGGGGAGAGCGGAAGTGGCGCCGCTGATCTCGCGGTGGCGATCACCTTAGTAAACCCGACGCCGAATACCGTTGTCGCTACGATACCGGTTGGGCTGAATCCTGAGGGGTTGGTGGTTACGCCGGACAACGAGTTCGTTCTGGTAGCGAATTCCAGCGATGGTATCAGTAACGTCGTCTCGGTCCTCAACGCGCAGACCGGACAGTTAGCTGGAACCAGCCTATACGGCGGTGTACCAGGAAGAGGGCTCGCGATCACCCCTAACGGGAAGTCTCTGTATATCTCAAACTTTAATAGTGGTACGGTGTCGATGATCGCGACATCCGATATCGCGTTTACTAAGGCAATTTCAGGAGCGGCGATAGTGGGGGCTCTAGGGATCGCGACCACGCCAGACGGGAAGCAGGTTTATGTAGCTAATAACGAAAGAAACTGGGTATCGGTGATCACGACCAGCACTAATCAAGTGTCGCCGACGGTGATTACGGTAGGAAATAGTCCCTCCTATGTTGCCTTCACGCCGAACGGAACCAAAGCGTTGGTCACGAATTCCCAAGACAATACGGTGTCTGTCATTAATGTGGCTAGCCAGACGGTGGCTGCTACCATCCCGGTCGGGGCATCACCACAAGGCATCGTGATCGCACCCGACGGCAGGGAGGCTTATGTTAATAATGGCACATCGATTTCGGTGATCGATATAGCAACTCAAAAGGTCAGCAGTATCAACCTGGGCGGGAAAACCGGTTATCAATCTGCCCTTACCCCCGATGGCAAATCCCTTTACGTGCCGGTTGTCCCTACGTCCGGACCCGGAACGCTCGCCGTAATCAGTACGGCCACTGGCGCGGTGACGGGAAACCCGATCCCGATCGGGCAGCAGCCGTACGCTGTCGCGATTGCCCGGGACGGCAAGTATGCCTACGTCACAAATTATGCGGATGGCACGGTATCCATGATTTCTATTCCATGATGAATCGCGTTTGGGAGAAGTAATTATCCTATTTTTTTTTAACTACGTTTGTTAGCCGCCCATCAGACTTCAATATGAAAACAAGTTCATTGCGATTAACGTATGGCAGCACTGCGATCGTCCTGATTGTTCTGCAGCCGTTAATTGGCTGGCCTCTATATACCTTAGCGGCGGAAGTTTCTGCGCCGACGGCTTCCCTCCAGTCTCTGACCGCCCAGCGAGTGAATCCGAGAGAGCTCTTGGCCTCAACATTCACTCCGCCGCCAACTGTCAGCGTGAATCGCACCTGTCCGAAAGTAGAACCGCCAGTTGGTTTCAAGTTGAACGCGAAGCCGACGGATGAAGAGATCACCCGGTGCGGATTATTCATCGAGCCCTTAGTGCCGATGAGCGGCTCCGCCGAGAAGCTGGACAATGAAGCGCTTTCCGCAGTCCTCCTTCAGTACGCGAAGCGGAGCAATCCGGAAGAGATCTCGGCGTTAACCGGTTTTTGTGCGCAGTATCCACAGTCGCGTTGGAGAGTTAGCGTTTTGTATAACCTGGGAAGAATTTACTATTCTCACGGTTACTATGCGCAGGCCTTGGCGAGCTGGGAAGAGGGCTGGGAAAAAGGCAAGGCCGCGACCGACGCTGAGGCTCTCGCACTGGTGAACCAGACCTTCGCGGAGCTTGGCCGGATGAACGCTAAGCTTGGCCGGACCACCCGGCTGGAAGCGCTTTTGCAAGAAGGTCAATCTCGAGAGTTTTTAGGGAGTTCCGCCCAGATCGTCGTGGATCTGAAAGACGCCTTGGCGCTAATGAAACATGATCCTGGGCACTCGTTCCGATGTGGCCCCTTAGCCTTAGCGGAGATCCGGGCCAGCCAGCATCTAAGCGGTCGCGCGGAGGACGAAAAGATTCTGACTGCGCAGTCGACCAGCCAAGGGTGTTCCCTGCTTCAGGTAGCCAATTTGGCAGAAGCTGCCGGGATGAAATATCAGGCAGCGAAACGGGATCCTGGCGCCGCGCTCATTACTCCAGCTGTAGTGCACTGGAAACTCGGTCACTACGCCGCCTTGGTAAAGGAAGAGCACGGCAAATACTTGGCCAAAGACTTGACCTTCAGAAATAATCTTTGGCTCTCGCGCGAAGCGATAGAGGAAGAAGCCAGCGGTTATCTTCTGGTGCCTCAAGGCCCCCTGCCGGTTGGGTGGCATCCGGTCGCAGCAGAGCAAGTCGCTGATGTCTGGGGCTGCGGTCTCACCACTTCGAGCACGCCCGGGGCCAGACACCCAACGATCCGGGCTGCGGTTGCCCTCCGAACGGTCTGGGGATGGCCCGTTACGATGTTAAAATCCAATCGGTCAGTCTGACCGTCTTTGATACGCCGGTAGGGTATCAGCCACCGGTAGGGCCGGCTTCACTCTTTACCCTTCGGTACCATCAACGTGCTGATGGCCAGCCTGCCACCTTTGGCTTTGGCAATGTCGGCCAAAACTGGTTTCACGACTGGATGGCTTACGTCGTCGATGATCCGGCCACTCCCAATGGGGATGTGACCCTTTTTCCGCGCGGAGGAGGATATTTCAACTTTACTGGGTTTTCTGTCGTTACGGCCGGCACCGGTGTTTATGATTTCGAGATCGTCAGCAATAGTACACTGGAGAAGACCTCGGCTAACAGTTATGCACGGCTTTTGAGCGACGGGTCAATCGAAGTTTACGGACAGCCTAACAACGTGACGGGCTCCGGGCGGCAAGTGTTTCTGACCCAAGTGATCGATCCGCAAGGCAATACCCTTAGCTTCAGTTACGATAGTATGTTCCGGTTAGTTTCGGTCAAAGACGCCATTGGCCAGGTGACAACATTGAGCTATGATCTGAAAGCGGATGCGTACAAGATCACGCAGGTTACCGATCCATTTGGCCGGACCGCCAAGCTCAGCTACACCCTCCTGAACCGCCAGTATACGCTCACGTCGATCACGGACGAGATCGGTCTTACTTCGAGCTTCCAATATCAGATCGGGTTACTCCACGTGCTCACGACGCCCTACGGTCAGACGACCTTTTTGTTCGGTCAGAATTTTGGAGCCGCCGGGACGGGGCGTTCGGTCGATATTTTCGATCCATCGGGCGGCCATCAACGGGTAGAATACAACCAAGGCGTTTCCTATCCTGATCACGATTCTGTCGTTCCATCGGGTATGAATCTTTTTAACGGGTATCTCAGTTATCGCGACACCTTTTACTGGGATCAGCACGCCATGGCGGTTTCCCCCTACGATTATACACAAGCTACCGTCTATCATTTCGCGCATGATATAGACGGAGCAACTTCCAGGTTGGTAGAATCCACCGGCAGGCCGCTGGAATCACGCGTTTGGAATAATTACCCGGGACAGAGCGTGGGATATATCCTCGACGGAGTCACCATTGGCAAACCCTCGCTGGTAGGTCGAGTCCTTGATAATACCGGGACGACGCAACTCACTCAATGCGCTTACAATGCGATCGCTAATGTCACGAGCGCGGTGGATCCGGCTGGCCGGACGACTAAATATACCTACGCGACGAACCAGATCGACGTGGTCGAAGTGCAGCATTATAACGGATCGAGTTACGACACGGTCCAAACCGCGGTTTACAACAGCCAGCATTTGCCCACCCAGATAACGGATGCCGCGGGTCAGACCACGACCATTACTTACAACGCTTTCGGCGAAGTCACCTCGACCACCGATCCGAAGAGCGAAACCGCGACCTATACCTACGATAGCAACGGCTACTTACAAAAAGTGACTGACGCTCTCGGCAATACGAAGGCCAATTACACTTACGACGGCTTTGGCCGGGTCCGGACCTATACCGATGTCAACGGGTTTACCACCACTTATTCCTACGATAACCTGGACCGAATCACTGAGATTCTGTATCCGGATCACACCACCAACACTTATACGTACCAGGCCTTGAGTCTGGTCGAAGCCAAGGACCGGCTGGGTAAGGTTACCCGGTACAAATACAACTCGTTACAACAGTTAATTGAAGTCACTGATCCCGAGAAACGCACAACCCAATACAGCTACTGCGCCTGCGGCGCCCTAACTGATTTGACCGACGGCAATGGCAATACGACGACGTTTGTCCGAGATATCGAAGACCGGGTTACGAACAAGATCTACGCTGATAACTCGGTCGTGAGTTCGAAATACGACCTGGGGGGACGATTGAGCTCGATGACCGATGCGAAGGGCCAAACCACGCGCTACCAATATGGCGTTGATAACCTTTTGGCCCAGGTAACCTATGCCATCCCGACCCCGGGCGTGTCGTGGACTTACGATGCGTACGGTCGCCCCACCTCGATGACCGATGGGATTGGGACGACCAATTACAGTTATTTTCCCGCAGGCGGCTTGGGGGCGCTAAAGCCGATGTCGGAAGCAAAACCAAGCGGTTACGGGACAGCGACCTATCAATATGACCAGTTGGGCCGGATTGTGCAGGAGTCGATCGACGGGACTGATACCCGGAGCCTGAATTACGACGCGATCGGAAGAGTGACCAGCCAGACCAACACCCTGGGCGCGTTCACTTACCAGTTCACGGGTTCATCGAACCTGCTGCAAGCCTTGGCGGAACCGGGCCAAAGCATCAATTACCAATATTATGGAGCGACTGGTGATTTCCGGCTCCAAGAGATCCAGCAAAAGACCAGCGGAGGTACAGTGAGCGATAGTTATACCTATGATGCTGTGGGAAACATCCTGGAATGGACCCAGGCAAACCCGGCCGACGGCACCGCGAAGTGGGCTTTCAAGTACGATCAGGATAACGAGGTGCAGAATCTGACCGGCAAATCGTCCAACAGCAGTAGCGGTTTAGCGTTGGGTAAGAGCGTCTGGAGTTACGATCATGGAGCGAATCTTACCCGGTTTACTAGCAGCAGTTCGTTGAGCGCATTCGCGAATGCTCTTTACCAGGTCAATTCCCTGAATCAAGTCACATCGATTACCTTCGGCAAGTCGGGTGCGGCCACGATCAGCTACGATGCTAATGGTAACCCGCAGAACGGGGTCGGCGCCCCTTCGACAAATCCAGATACTGTGACCGGCGCTCGGACCTACACCTGGGATGGAGCAAACCGGTTGATTCAGGTGAGCTACAGTACCGGCAATTCGACCTCGCTGAGCTACGATGGTTTTGGGCGCTTAACCGAAGTCGTTGAGACCGTCAACGGTTCTATCCAGAGCGATCAGCGGTATGTCTGGATCGGTAAAACCATGGTACAGCAGCGGGGTTCAACCGGCGCCGTAAACAAAGAGTATTTCGATCAGGGCTTCCTTGATGGAACCACGGTGTATTATTATGGGAAGGATCATCTGGGCAGTATCCGTAACTTCACGGATTCTACCGGGACGATTCAAACCCAGCTTGATTACGGTGCTTATGGCGAACTGACTGAATTAACGGGAACAATCCAACCGGACTTCGCCTACACTGGTCTATTTTATCATCAGCGTAGCGGACTCTATTTTGCGGAGTTCCGCGCCTACGACAGCGGATTGAAACGCTGGCTAAATCGCGATCCGATTCAGGAGAGCGGTGGCCTGAATCTTTACGATTATGTTAATAATAATCCGCTAAAATCCGTCGATCTGGCCGGGACTTTTCCTGTATTTTTAGTTCCAATCGTCGCCGGCGTGTTGATCATCGTTTTGATCCTTGTGCCACTTGCTCAGGCAATAGAGGAGTACAGGAACCCTTGTCCGAAGCAGGGGGGTGAGCCAGAAAATGGACCAGAGGGTGGCGAGGGGCCTGGGCCGGACGATCCGCCGGGGCCCGGGCCCTGGGGGGACACGGACGCACGTATATGATGCCATAGGGGTAGTGGCTAGGGTCGAGTCTCAACCAGCAACAGCCCAACAGGGGTTGTGATAAATGAGAATGACCCTAGAGGTAGCTGACCGGCTGGTGGTCGGTAAGTCCTGAGTAAACGGGGAACCTACCCGCCGCGACGGGTTGGCCCGTTCCAATGACGCGGCCCTGCCTGTCCGCCATGGTTCCGGGAAAAAGGGAGGATGGAGGAAAAATGGCGCCAGAATCATTGTGACTGATCAAAACAGCGCACCAGGCGCAGAAAAAACGACTTCGGGCGCCATCTTTCCCAGGCTGCGACCCTGGCGACCGCCACACAAGATGCTCCCTCGGAGTAGATTCCAACTTTAGAGCCTTTTGGGGTCACGCTTTTGCGGAGCGATGTGCTAGCATTGGAAAAATTGGCAGGGAATGCGGCGCCGATCGTTGACATGTACGCCGTAATCCCATGAAAAAGTCGATCTTTCCCGCGCTACTTCTCGCGTGGACCATCACTCAGGCAGCTGCTGTTCCCGAAACGTACGAGATCAATCCGGAAAATTCTTCCGTGCGATTCAAGGTTCGCCTTTTGTGGACCACGAACATTGAAGGTTGTTTCTGCGAAGGCGTTTCTGGACGAGTATCATTTGATCCCGACGCTCCCCAAAAATCGACCGTTAAAGTCGAAATCAAAACCGAAGCGTTAAAGGCCAGTGTTCCGCAGATCAGCAACGAGATCAAAGGCCCGGCGTTTCTAGACGTGAAAAAGTTTCCGCTTATCATTTTCACGAGCACGTCGGCCGAAAGGGTCAGCGACCAGCAGTACACCCTGACGGGAGAGCTGACCTTCCATGGGGTCACGAAAACATTGACGGTTCGGTCCAACAACGTTGGCCAGAGCAAAGGTTCGAAAGGTGAATCGGAGACCGGTTCCGATATTTATCTCGTCATCAAGCGGAGCGAGTTCGGGATAAAGGGCGACGTGCCAGGCGTAGGGGACGAGATTTCCTTGACGGTCCGGGTCCGCAGCTGACCGATGGCGGTGTCATCATTCTATGCGAGACGGTGCACTAAATCGCCGCCCACACCCGGTGCACATCATCGTGATCGTCGAGTGCTTGCAAGAACTCGCCTACCTCAACTCGCTGTGCTTCCGTGAGTTCCACGCGTCTCTTGGCAACGTACCCGGTTTCACTGGTAACGACGGTCCAACTGTTTTGGCTTAGCCATTGTGATACCGAGTGGGTACCGGGCCGCTCGGTTACAAAACGCGCCCCGGTGCCTCCATCCGGGATACTGTCGTTGTCTGCCGACGACAATGTTTCGACCTCGTTCGCCCCGGCCTCAATCGCTGCCGCTTCAATGTCCACATCTGGTTCCGCCCGATAGGCTTCAACTAAGCCGACATGATCGAAAAGGAATTTATTGCTGCCTGGGGTGCCAAGCTGGCCAGACTTGAATAACAACCGAATCTCCGGCGCCGTACGGTTTTGGTTATCCGTGAAGACCTCGACAATCACTGGCACCTTGTGCGGCGCATACCCCTCGAACACTACGCTGGCCAAAGACAGTTTTTCGCCGCCGATCCCGGCGCCTTTCTTAATTGCTCGCTCAATCACATCGCGACTCACACTCAGCTTGCGAGCTTTTTCGACCGCCGCCGCTAACCGCCCATTGTTCTCGGGTTCCGCTCCGCCGAGCTTCGCCGCCACCATGATCTCTTTGACCAATTTTCCGACAGCTTGCCCTTTTTTTAGATGAGCAACTTCGCGTTTAGCTTGTAACCACTGGCGTCCCATAAGACGAGCTAATCTGCCTTGAACGCGCCCCAATTCAAATTAGTGCGGAGTCGAGTACGGTTTCAGGTAAAGCGCCCGTCCACCGATATCGATGATAGCCGAACGGAAATACAGAAAGTCTAATCCGATAAAACCGGCGAATCGGTGGGAAGCCCCTTCCTGGTCGTTTAAGGTTGTGAAGTTGACCCTTGCCCCGCTGGCGTCATATGCGCCCAACTTGAAATCGCTTGGCTCCGCGTAACTGTACTGCGAGTTCTTTCCGAAGTCGTGGAACGGGCCAACGACTTTGTTTCTCGTCGCTACATAGGGGACCTTTACCTCGTCTCGAATCCCGTTAGTCAAGGTTGTAGAAAACGCGCCTGTATCCAGGAAAAAGCTGAATTCTTTGCCTCCAAGGGTTCCGATTACTTCGAGGCGGTTCCTTGAAGTAAGGTTTAGTGGTACGTAGGTGAACCCCATTGCCTCGTATTTTTGTCGAGACAACCCGAGATTCCCAGTTGGGGAGAAGAAAATCATTTCGGTCCGGCAATTAATGAGCGCGCCGTATTTGGTCAGCAGATTGACACCAATCAATCCGGTTTTCTCAAACGATCCATTCTCGTTCCTTAAGGCCAGGGTTTTTAGCTCTCCGATTGATCGGACCACGCACGGGATTCCGTCGCAACGGAAATTGCCAATTTGAAAGTCATTGACCGTTGTAACCGGGAAGGCTCCTCCCTCTCCACTGACTTGGCCGACTGTCTGGAGACCTAACTTCGCAGCGAAGGGTGGATCTATCAGACTCGTTGGCGCGCCAGTATCAACAATCCACCAGGTAGTCTTTGATCCGTTGACCGACACAGGCATGGTTATGCAAATTGCTCCGGACGCGACCTGCTGCAGGCCGATCCTCCCTATAACCTCTACGTGCTTGGTCCCCTGCGCCATCCGCCCTTGGACTTGGCCATAATTCTGTTGCCCACTGGCAAGATGCGTCGCAAACAGCACAACGCCGAACCACAAAAATACTAGAAGCCACCGACCTGACATGTGAGTGCTTATAACAATTTTGGTGTACCCGGTGGCAAGACAAAACCGTGCTGCCAGCTATTCCACTCGATGCCCTTATAGGCCTAACACCTGCTTCGCCTCGCTGGCATACCTGAACCCACTCAGTTTCGCCAGCGTCGGTACGCCTTTGCCCATGAGCACATACTTAAACGCAAGCCCCATCATCTCCGGATGCATGAGCGTCTTGTACGCTCGCAGAAACTGATCTCGATCCTTCCGGCCGTCGCTGCTTTCAAAAGATCGCATCCTGCTTTCCCCGGCGCCGACCATAAAATGATGCTGATCTGTGAAACCGAGTAACTGGCAACCGGCTTCCAGACCTGCTTCCGCTATCGCCGTGAAATCAACGTGTGCCGTGATATCGGTTTCGCCAATTCCTTCGAAGATGCTCGCTTGTCGCTGCTGAATCCGGTATGAGGTAAGAGTTCCTTCAGTTCTCAACGGTGAATAATAATCGGCTCGCGAATAGCCGTAGTCGATTGTGAGGATGAATCCGCGCCGAAGAGCTTTCGCTGCGTCACCGATCCAGTCCGTTGACGCGAGATTGACCTCCGTTCGGTAAGGCTGCGGCAAGGGAAGAGGAATCTTATCGATCCTCGCGGCTAATCGCGGGTCTTTGATTGGCTCCAAACTAAATTTAAAGGTGCCGTCTTCCAGAGTGACGCAGACCTCGCGCCACCGATTTTCTGAGAACTCGACAACCCGAGTTGGGATCGCATCCAAGAGTTCGTTGCCCAAGATGATACCGGTGACCGGGTCCAATGCGTCCAAGCCCTTAACCCAGCGGACGGTTCCTTCGGTAATCAGCTGTCGCTGTTGACCTTGCTTTCGCTCGTTAGGTTCCGCTATCACGTAGCTCCACGTGACAGCCGGCCTAACTTGAGAAAGACGATTGAGCAAATCAGACGCTAACGCCCCGTTTTCGGCGCCTGCTTCTACGATGGTGAACTCAGGAGGCCGCCCGAGAAACTCCCATAGCTCAACGATTTGATCCGCGAGGATCTCTCCAAAGAGCTTCCCCACACTAACGTTCGTAATGAAATCGCCTCGGCGGCCGATCCTTAGCCGGTCTCGCGAATAATAGCCCAGGCGAGGATGATAAAGCGCCAGCTCGATGAACCGTTCGCAAGAAATCGGGCCCAAGCAGCGGATTTCATCTCGGATGATCTGCGCAAGCTCGGTGTTGTCGGTGGACACGCTTTTCAAGTAACGCATCGGGGCGCGGGACACCAGTGCGAGAGAGGGTCGGCGGTCGTTCGGTCGGCCTCGCAAGCGAGGCAGCGCTCCAACAATTGCGCGTTGTACAACGATGACCGGTTCCCGGCGTTCCGGGCGCTCCCCCTTTTTTTTCGTTTGAATGGCTGCGATGCTGGTGAAAGCTGTGAAGCTCCAGATGCTTATGCCTGACACTTCCCAACCGGCAGTCCATAAGCCATTTTACCGGCGAATTTGGTTCCTTTCTCTGATTGGAGTGCTGGCGTGCCTGGCGGGGGCAGCCGGGTTTGTGTACTTCTGGGTAATCGTTCGCTACGAAAAGAAAGCTGAGGAATTCAATCTCGCTAAACTTGAAGACCACGAATCAGCCAGCGTCATCTACGACCGGTATGGAGAGGTCTATGGCAAGATTTTTATCCGTAACCGGGAAGAAGTCAGCCTTGGCCAGATCTCGCCATACTTGGTGGCAGCGCTGATTTCGGCGGAGGACAACCGGTTTTACGAACACCGGGGGATCGACTTTTGGGGGATGATTCGAGCGGCATTTAAGAACACCGCGGCTGGCAGAATCCGGCAAGGGGCTTCTACGCTGACTCAGCAGCTTGCTCGCAATACCTTTGATCTGCGTGACCGAACCTATGACCGAAAGATCCTTGAGGTCTTTCTGGCGATGCGGATCGACAAGGCCTTGCCCAAGGACAAGATCATGGAGATGTATCTGAACCGCGTTTATTTCGGCGGCGGGCTTTATGGGGCGGAGGCTGCAGCCCGTGGTTATTTCGGAAAATCTGCCATGGATCTGTCAATCGGTGAGGCCGCGATGTTGGCGGGGCTATTGAAGAGTCCTAACAACCTCTCTCCTTGGAAGAGTCTGACCGCTGCGACTGAAGGACGCAACTTTGTGCTGGGGCGGATGGTCGAAAATCACAAGATCACGCAAGCGCAAGCCGATGATGAAACGGCGCGCCAATTAGAGGTGCGGCCAAAGTCGAACGTGGTGTTCCAGTCGTATGTGATTGATGCGGTTCGCCAACAGGTGCAATCGGAGCTCGATTTTGAGTCGCTCGCTAGCGAAGGCTACAAGATTTACACGACGATCGATCCGGTGCTGCAGCGTGCAGGCGAACAGGCGTTGCAACAAGAATTGATCCAGGTTGAGCGAACCAATGGTTATGGGCACCAAACCTACGATCAATTCAGCGAGTCGCTCCGGGAATGGAAAGCGATGCATAAAGAGGGCGCCCCGCCTACGCCGGACTACCTGGAGGGAGCAGTCTTGGCGGTTGACAATCGGACCGGCGGTATCCTGGCTCTGGTTGGTGGCCGCGATTATTCTCAAAGCGAATACAATCGAGCGTTTCAATCAAAGCGTCCGGCCGGAACTGCTTTCATTCCTTTCGTTTACGCCGCAGCGCTAGCCAAAGGCGTCTTTCCTGGTTCGTTGATTGCAGATTCGCCGATGGACAATCATCAGGTGATGATCGGCGGGACCAGCGGCATCCTGGGCGAATGGGGGGTGGAAAAATCCGATAACCAGTATGAAGGACCGATCCCACTCCGAAAAGCGTTCGCCCTGTCCAAGAACGCCGCCAGTGTCCGCGTCGGGATTGAGGCGGGGTTAGACTCGGTTCTAAAGCTCGCCAAAGCAGCGGGCATCGATGACGATCTTAGGCCGTTCCCGTCAACATTTCTTGGCAGCAGTGAAGTAGCCCTGGGTGATCTGGTCACTGCTTACACGATATTCCCAAACGAAGGTTCACGGCCCGATGACCTCATGTTGATCACCCGAGTCGAAACCCAGGATGGCAAAGACGTGTTCCGAGCGGAACCTAAAGAGCGCAAGATTATCGATCCGCAAATCGCTTACGAGGTTCATTCTTTCATGACGGACGCGTTGACGTCTGGGACCGGGGCTGCAGCTCGTTCTGAATATGGACTCAGGAATTTCCCGGCTGCAGGTAAGACCGGAACCGCTTACAACTTCACCGACAACTGGTTCGTTGGTTACGACAGCGAAATTACTTGCGGCGTCTGGACCGGGTTCGATCGTCCGCATACGATTTATCGGGGCGCATTTTCGAAAGACATCGCGTTGCCGGTCTGGGTGGCAATGATGAACGCGTCGTTAGACAAATTTCCTGCTCATGAACTTGGCCGGCCGTTTGATCTGAAAAAGGTGGAAGTCTGCCTCAACACTGGTTTACCGGCGTCTCCCAAGTGCTCGCTGCTCTCCACGATTTCCAACGATCCCGATTTACCGGCGCGCAAGGGAACGTTCATGGAGTTTACGACGTCAAAACAGTTGCCGAAGGAGCATTGTTGGCTCCATGGGGACGATAGGCGATCGTTTGTTAAAACGCTGAGAAATCAGGATATTCCCCGAGCCACGAACGCGGTTGAACCCAGCCGGTTTCCGCCGGTTGCCATGCTAGGAGAAACGGTTGTCGGCGATGATCCTTACCAGTCGGTAAAGCCAAAAAAAGAACCCACCGCGGCAGCGCAGCCGAAACCTTCTTGGACACCCGCTCCTAAGGCTCTGCCGGTTAATCCAGGTGAAACGCAGGTTCGCCGAGCCGAACCGGTTGGTCCATTGGATCGCCAAGGCGCGGCCCCTCCCGTCGAATTGCCGACTCCGGAACACGTCGATCTCAACTCGGATCCTACGGATCTGTAACGGGATTCTGCCCCGACCTGTCCGCCGTCGTGCAGGATGACGAAGGAGGGAGGGACTTCAGGGCTCAGCCCGGGTTTCAATCCCATAGGCGCCAATATAAGGGCATAGCGGCGATAGCCTCAGTTTGGTGGGGCGAGGCTCCCGAACGGCCTGAGCGCCTGTTCGGGGACTGTAGCCCGAACAACCGTTAGGTATTTTCGGGTGATGCGCCCGCCGAGCCGGACCCATGGTGTCGCCTTGATGCCAGGTTTTGCACTAGACTTAGCTTCGATTATCTGGGCTACCATAATTCATCATGGACATGGCCACACGCTGGACCGCGGCTCGGCAGCTTTTTGGCCTTTCCTGCTATAAGGCTGGACAACTACAGGCGCCTTGCTCGGCCTTTGAGGAAGATCCGGAGCCTCGCCCCACCAAACCTCGGGCCCGCTCCGGCTATTTCCTATTACCGCTTGTTATCAGCCATCAAATAGAGCGCTCGATTACCTAAGTCGATGATCGCGTGGCGCTTAAACAAAAGTTCTGCGCCTATCAGTCCACCGTACTCGTGGGCGACTCCGAAATCGCCGGCTCGAGTCTCCGCAAAACCCAGTTGCAGATCGCTCATATCGTGAGCGCCCAGCCTGAAGCCTGGTACTTCGGCTACCGTTAAATTGGTGCCTCTAGCCCTAGCGTAGGGCATTCTTATTTGCCTTCTAGTATCGTAGTAGGCGAGCCGAGCGCGGTCCCGAATCGCCGGTTCAAGGAGTGTCAACACTGATCCAGTGTCGATCACAAAACTGTAGGTGGACTCACCCACTGTACCTTCCGCTTCCACGTAGCCTCTTGGAGTGATCCGGATCGGGATGTAGGTAAATCCCATCTTCTCGTAACCCTCACGCGTGAGTGGTAGCTGCCGGCCATTGCGGGAAAAGAATATCTGTTGGGTCCGACAGTTTATGACCGCGCCGTGCTTTACGAGGAGGTTCACCCCGAGTAGTCCCTCTTTCTCAAAAGCGATTCGCGCCTGTCTAGTCTTTTCCGTCGCGAACTGAATCGGCTCGGCAACCAAATACGCGGGTCCGAGTTCCATGTCCATGCACTTGACGCTCTGCGCAGAGACTACTGGGTATTTCTTGCCAACGTTCGTTACGGTCACGTTTTCTCCCTGTCTTGCAGGTGGAAGAGCTAATGAGCGCGCTATCTCCGGTGCTACCAGTGAGACTGGAGCGCCGGTGTCTACTAGCCACCACTTAATTGCCGAACCGTTTACTGAGACCGGTGCGAAGAGATGGAGTTGGTTACTTCTAACCGTCTGAACCACGGAAAAGCTTTCCTGGGCACTGGCTGAATAGTGAAAGATTAACGGAGCTGCACTCAACGTAAAGCACAAGGACAGGAACCGTTGCATATGTCGTGGTTTCATGCCGCATGATTTGAGTCGTATCAGGAGGTTTTGGTCCCTTTATCGCTTATCATCCGCCATCAAGTACAGCGCTCGATTACCCAAGTCGATGATCGCGTGCCGTTTGATTAGGAGCTCAGTGCCAATCTCCCCACCCCATTCGTTAGAAAATCCGAAATCGTTTCAAGGCAACTGCCCAAAAGAAACTTCAAAGTCGCTCATATCGTGGTCACCCAATTTGAATCCGGGAAGCTTGCCCACTACCACAGGCTCGTTCTGAATTCCGCCGTGAGGAAAACTGACGAGGAAGGGGATGCGATGCGTTGCTGGGTGAGCCCGTTTTTGAATCGCCGATGTAAACAGGGTCGGGGGAAATCCAGTGTTAATAAGAAAACTATAAATAGAGCCGCTGACGGTGCCCTCTACTTCGACAAAGCCGCGAGGCGTAATCCGGATCGGGATACGGCTAAAGCCCATTTGTTCGTAACGTTCAGGCCTCAGCGGTAGTTTCGCTGCCTCGCGAGAAAAAAAGATTTGCCCAGTCCGGCAATTAATGACAGCGCCGTGCTTGAGCAAAAAGTCCATTCCTAGCACGCCTTCTTTGTCAAAGGTCACTTGGGCCTTGGATCTTTCAGTTCGAAACGCCATTGGCACTTCGACAAAATATCCGGGACCGAGCTCCATATCCATGGACTTGACACTGCGGGCATACACGACTGCGTTCTTTTTGCCGGTGCCGTTTACAAGCGCGAGGGTTGCGCCAGAATTCGCTACTGGAAGGGATAAAGCCTGACCTGCCTCACGAGAAATGGACGAAACGCGGCTCTCTGTATCGATGCGAAACCACATAATCTTCGACCCGTTCACGGAAACGGGCGCGAAAAGACGAAGATAACTCCACGCTACGGGGACGACCGCAAAGCCTTCTTCGGCGTTCGCGACTGAGTTTGATAGAACTGCACCCAGCGCCAAAATAACCCACCGTCGCCGATACCATCGCATGAGCGCAGTTTTTGCCAGATGCCGTCTGAACTGATCAAGCGTAATCTCTGAATGTCAGTGCTCACTCAGCATGAGTAGGCGATTTAGCACTTGGCTGCTTGCGCAAATACAGCGTATTAGACCCAAAGTCGATCACTGCGTCATAATCCCAAAGAATATCCGCTCCAATTAACCCGGCCCAAATGTCGCCGCGATCAGATTTGGTAAGGTGGAGCGAAGCTGCCAAAATCTTGCGCTTACTTAGATCATAATCACCGAGTTGAAATCGCGTGCCGATAACCTGGCTAACTTTGCTATCCGGGAATTCGTTCATCGGGCTCCTCACGACAGAATTAGTGAGTCGTGATGGAAGCCGGTCCTGATCGACTATGGACTGTTCGATCATGGTTTTAGGAGTGCCGGTATCGAGGCAAAATTGATAGTGATTGGTGCCTAACGTGCCTTCAATCTGGACTTGCCGGCTGGCGGTGATGCTCAGGGGGACCGCGATATACCCAGCTGCCTCGTAATCGGCTTTCGATTTTAACTGATCATCGTTAGACCCAAAATAGATCCGCTGTTTTGGCCAGGTGATTAGCGCGTGCTTCGCAGCTAACAGATTCATTCCCAGTAGGCCGGTCTTTTCGAAGGCGCCTGACCAATTTGCTGGGCTTTTAGATTGGCTGAGCGCTTGAACCAACGGATGCCCCAGCATCACTAGCGGCCCACACTGAATTGTTCCGACCACAAGATTGGGTGCTTCTAAGAAAACGAAGCGTTCTCGCCGGTTTCTCGGACTCGGGGTAAGCCGGTATCTCCTAGACCGGTTGAGGTGGAGCCGGTTAGCCGCTTCCAGGTCAAACTCACACATCGTTGCCCCGGTATCGACTAGCCACCAGGTAGCCGGCGAATGATTGATCGAAACCGCAGCGAACACCAGGTTTCCGCCACGAACCGTCGAGACGATACCATCCTCCGCCTGAACGGTGTCAATCAACCCAAGCAGCGCCAGGCCAACTAGCAAATTGCGGAGATGGAATAGCACGACGAGGTCGGACGATCTCAGGTTCATCAAAACCACAAACCGTTAACCGCCAGACCTCAAGCCGTAAACCATTAACTATCTATCGTAAAACCGCCCCGGCGCGGAAACCGCAAACGGTAAACTGCGAACCGTGAACGGCGAACGGCGAACGGCGAACGGCGAACGGCAAACCCCTTCTACCCTCCAGCAATCGCCGGAACAATGCTGACTTCGTCTCCCGGCTTAACCGGGGTGGCAGCATCTTGCAGGAAACGGATGTCTTCATCGTTAACAAACACGTTAACAAAGCGACGGATATTATCTTCCTCGTCGCAGATGCGTTCCTTTAGACCAGGATGAGCTTTCTCCAGGTTCTCGATCACATCCCGGATCGTGACACCATCGACTTCAACAATTTCCTGGTTTTGGGTTAGCTTGCGCAACGGGGTTGGAATGCGGACAGGGATAGACATAAAGAGTGGTATCGCTAAATAGGTTGTACGGATTGTTCGAGCAGCGCCTCGAATGCTCGCAGATTAGGTCGGATCACAGAAGGGCTACCCACATGTCCGGCAATCGCTTCTTGGGTCTTTAAACCGTAGCCGGTGATACAGAGGGCGATCGACTCATCTCGAGGAATCACGCCGTTCGCGATTAATTTCTGGGCACAAGCTAACGTTACACCGCCTGCGGTCTCGGCGAAGATTCCTTCCGTCTCCGCTAACAATCGGATGGCATTGATAATCTCTTCATCAGTGCAATCTTCGGCAGTTCCGCCGCTTTGTTTCATGGCCCTGATGGCGTAATAGCCGTCTGCGGGCGTCCCGATCGAGAGCGATTTTGCAATGGTTTGTGGTTTGCTGACCGGTCGCACTGTCTCGGTATTATTCTTAAGCGCAGTACTGATCGGGGAGCACCCCGTTGCCTGAGCTCCGTAGATGGAATAGGCCGTCTCGGTGACCAGCCCCACTTTGCCAAGTTCCTCGTACGCCTTTTTGATCTTGGTGAGTAAAGAACCGCTGGCCATGGGGACCACCGTGTGCCGGGGAATCCTCCAGCCAAGCTGTTCAACAATCTCGAACCCCAGGGTTTTTGAGCCCTCTGCATAGTACGGGCGCAGATTCACATTAACGAATCCCCATCCGTACTTACCGGCAACCTCTGAGCAAAGGCGATTGACTTGATCATACTGCCCGTCGATCGCGACAACGTTGGTTCCGTACACCAACGAATTCAAAATCTTGCTCTGCTCCAGGTCCGCGGGAATAAGCACGAAACTGCGGAGCCCCGCGGAGGCGGCATGGGCGGCGACCGCGTTCGCCAGATTACCCGTGGAAGCGCACGCCACGGTATCTATTCCTAACTCTTTGGCTCGGGTAAGCGCGACCGCTACCACCCGGTCTTTAAACGACAGAGAAGGGAAGTTCACAGCGTCGTTTTTGATATAGAGTTCTTTTACCCCGAGTCGCTCTGCCAGGCGATCTGCACGCACCAAAGGCGTGAATCCGGTATGTTTGCCTACCAGCGGCTCACCCTCGATCGGCAGCAACTCGCGATAACGCCACATCGACCCTGGACGAGCTTCGATTTTTGCCCGCGTGATTTGCTTGGCGATAGCGGGATAGTCATAGGCTGCTTCTAACGGTCCGAAATCGAACTCGCACACGTGGATCGCCTCCTTCGGATAGCGACGTCCGCATTCGCGACATTGGAGGTGCGAGAATAAGGGGTTATTGTCCATGGCAGGAATAGTCATTTCTTCCCCACCAAGAGTCGCGAGTTACATCACCAAATCGCTCTCTCCATCTTCGCCCGAAAAAACTCGGACCTGGAATTGGCACCTGGTCGTCCCGCTTTCGCGGAACCGGTTGCCGTGGCATCGTTGGGCCAGTCCCTCCGCCACTCTTGATGGAAGTCCGGCAGACTAGGGGATTCTTCAGTCTACGTCAACTGCTCAGCGCCAAAAAGTTTTGTGCTCCCTGGAGCGCTGCCTCGCTTGCGAGGCCGACTCTTGGCGTTCTTCTACTCGCAATCGACTTGTCTGGCCGAGGCGCTAAGTGCCGACCCCGTCGGCCTGGCAAGCGAGGCAGCGCTCCGCGAGAGCCTCCAAAGAAACGCCCTTTACAAGCCGTGCCAAGCGCGATTCTATTGATGCGACTCCCCACCAAGAAAACATGGAACAAAAACCTGCCTCCACTGAAGACCACTCTTTTGGGCGAGAACTACGGGTCGGGCTATACGGACTCGGTATGGCGGCTGGCTTGATCGCGGTCTTCCTCCTCATCATGTCTTATTTGTCGCACATCGTCGCCGAGCATTTTGGAGGGAGCCTCCCATTTTTCCTGGATAAAGGCTAGGTGCGCCTTCCGGCGGTTGGGACCCGTGGAGCGCTGCCTCGCACCTGTCGCGCCGTAGGCTTTGCGAAGGCGGAAGCGAGGCAGCGCTCCATGGTTCCTGCCCGCGCGCGTGTAGCTGGCCACGATTTCTTTGCGCATGCTGGGACCAAATACTAGCCAAGGCGCTCACCTCGTGGCATCGTTAGCCTGAGCTTCTGGAACGTTAAATGCCGGCCAAATTTCGCGTGTATCCTCCTACGGGTGAGCCGTTTGAGAGGACAATAGAGAATACTGCTACTATTGGGCGAACCGTCGATAACACGGTCGCTCTTCCCGGTAATCACGTATCCCGGCAACATGCGATCGTTCGCTGCCACAACGCTTTCCAATATCAAATTATGGATCTGGGCAGCCGTAACGGGACCTTCGTCAATGACCAACGTGTCATCATGCCCGTCGTCCTTGAGCCCGGCTCTCGGGTTCGAATCGCCGATTTCGAACTCGTCTTTGAACCCATCGCGGGCGATCAGAGCGGGGATCATACCGATGCAACTTTGGCGGCTCTAAGCCACGATACCAGCCACGCGATTCTTTCCGTCTCGCTTTTGGTTTGCGATATTCGCGGGTTCAGTCCTATGGCGGAAAAGCTCGGCGATCGGAAGATCGCTCAAGTGTTGGGCAACTGGTTTCGTGATATAGGAAACGCCGTGCAATCCACGGGCGGGATCATTGATAAATATATTGGTGATGCGGTGCTGGCTTATTGGCCGGCTCGTGATCAGGTCGGTACGGATTGCGCCACTTGTCTCGACGTCGCGTACACCATCTTGGAATTAGCCGCTAGCCGTACCTGGGCCGACACGGATCAGCCGTTTCGGGTCGGTATCGCTCTACATTTTGGAAGGGTTACCAGTAGCAATATTGGACAGGTGGCGGTTCGCGACGCGACGATTATCGGTGACGCCGTCAATACCGCTTTTCGGCTGGAAGGAGTCATGAAGCAATTGAACCAGCCTCTTGTCTTGTCAGAAGACTTCGTAACGGTGCTGCCGCCGGGCCGGCAATTCCACGACTTTGGCGTCTTTCAGCTCAAAGGCAAAAGCCAGCAGGTCCGCGTGTTTGGGCTGAACGAAAGTTAGTAGGCTGGTCGCATTTTGGTTTGTTTGGCTTCTGTCCCGAAGGGACTAAAGGACTGAGCCTGGGGTTTCTATGAAGCCGAACTTGTCAAGGCCGCGCTGCAAAAAAGTATTTTCTTAAAGTTTTGCCCGTTTGGACCGCGATCAGGCGACAAGACACCTACGACTGGCTCTTTGGTGTTTGATCGACA